>Ga0182024_10024735_pt1 | contig 10653 bp, 4 predicted proteins | sample P32metaG_FD_120480 | JGI IMG/M metagenome (GOLD analysis project Ga0182024, IMG submission 120480) | Permafrost microbial communities from Stordalen Mire, Sweden - P3-2 metaG (Illumina Assembly) | ecosystem: Environmental > Terrestrial > Soil > Wetlands > Permafrost | place: Sweden: Stordalen...
CAACCGCAAAAGCCGAGAAAAGAATGCCGTGTCACGCATGGCCTTGCTCCGCCAGGACCAGGTTTTTTCCTTTTCTAGGTAAAGTCTAGCGTTTTTTTACCCACTGCAAAGTCGGATGAACCGTAATTTCTTTCCCCGCCTCGCTCTCCGGAACGCGAAGATAGCGAGCGCATCCCGGACATGTGGCGACGTTCGGCATCGGGAATGCTCGATCTGTGACAGGGTCCGTGTCGCTTTCCCGCCGCTTGGTTGCCGCAGCCCAGCCACCCAACATCCCGAACGGGATAACGCCAACAAATGACAAAACGGTATACCACATCGGGACGGATCGCGATAAAAAAAGGCCGTAAATCAGCCCGAACAAGAGGCTGATTAGGCCAACTAGCCCGCCATGGATCACCTCGGACGTCTTCGACACACGACCAGCAACATAGCCACCAAGAAGCGTGAATGCAAAACCTATCATCAGACCTGGCGCGAGGAAGGTTGCGCTCGCAAATCGCGCACCTAGCTCATGTTGTCGGACGCCTTGAGCGCCCAGGACAAAGCCGACGACAAAACCGTAGGCCAGGGCAGCAATCAGTGAGCCGCCTAAATCCGTCAAGGCGCCCAAAGCCAGCGCCTTAATGTTGATGTCGCGATAGCTCATTAGAAACTCCACGAAAGAGAAGCGCCTTTATCAAGAGACATGGTCAGCTTCTTTTGCATCATCCCCGCCGCCAGTCGGAAGGTGTTTGCGGCATCCGAGCCTGAAAAAGGGGACAATCATATGAATATCCCCTTTTTTGCGGCCTGTCGCGGGAAATTTGTGTTTATGGGTGACGTTGTCCGCTGTGAAGGGCGAGCCCGGCCTCGATAAAGACTAGCGGATGAAGTGCCGTGGCCCCGCTCCTGTCGGTGGCTTGGCCATCAGGGCGCTTTTGGCGCGGAAGGATTGGGGCGAATAATCCTGATCAATTGACCGACAAGAGTTGGGAGCGTGAGAATTGCGGCGTGAATGCGATCGGCGACGGCGGAAAAGTCCGTGTCGTGGGTGCAGGTGATGATGCCGGCGTGGTTCGGATCGACTGTGTGCAAGTGGTGGTAGTCGTCCCGGTCGTTGGTCAACACGGCACGGCCGAGGGCGGTCGCGCGGGCCAGAACATCGGGGCCCGGGATCTTCTGGTTGGCCCGGCCGTCCTCGTGGGCCGCCAAAACATCGTGTCCCAGTGCCCGCAGGTGGCGGACGACGGGGCCCGGGAAGTCCTCATCGGCGTACAACTGGGCCATGGCTCAGCCCGCCAGTCTATGCACGGTGACGTCTCCGCTAACCCGGCACGGGTCGCTACGGTACTCGGCCCAGGCGGCGTCGAGATCGGCTGCGGAGAGGGGCGGTGCAAACGCTGTCCGGATTTCGTCATCCGAGAGTCCGAGCATCCGGCCGGAGACGATCATCCAGGCCGGGGGCCGCACACCCTCGGGCACATTGGCGGCGGTGTCGTTGAGCCAGATGGCTCGTTCGATCTCAAGCGGGTTCGCCCGGAAGTATTCCCAGGCGGCATCGAGGTCAGCGGGCGCGAGAGTCGGGTACGAGTTCAGCACGTCGGCATCCGTCATGCCGAGCTTGCGGTTCATGACGAGCCCCCAGACCGCAATGCGGGTCTGGCGAATGCAAGCCTTGCCACCACAAACATTGGGCGTTTTTTGTATGGCGGGCGTTTCCAGCGCGGACATGTTTCACCTCCCTTTCTTACGAGAGTCGGGTTAGTAACTCATCAAAATCTCTTCGCGCGGGATGCCCGCCAGCTCTTCGAATCCACCCGCCAAAATCATCTCCGCCAGTTTGCCCACGTCCTTGAAATACTTGTCCGACGGCCGTTCCCCCGTCAACTTGCGCCTGAGATCCTGGCACAGCACGTCCGCGGCGGCGACGGCGATCTCCTTGCCCTGCCCATGCGCCCAGTTCGCGGTCACCAGGATGACGATGGTGTCCTGCACCCGTTGCGAGAGTTCCGCCATCCGGCACTGGCGGTCGGCCAGTTTGAGCTGGTGCTTGCTCATGGCGTCCGAAAGCTGCCGGCCATGCCGCTGGCACAGGTCCTGGGCGAAGGCGACGTGCTCGGCCAAACGGCGGTCCATGCCCGGCATCTGCTGGCGATCGCGTCCCACAAAGCGTTGCCCGACCGACCAGCGCGCGTACGCGGCCAGTTCCTTGCGCAGCTTCCACAGATGGCCGGGATTGAGCGGGTTGAAGTCCTTGATCTGATGGTGCTTGAGCGCCTTGCCGATTGGTTCGAAGAACTGCCGGCCGTGTTCTTTCACCAAAGACTTGAAGAAAGCCATGCCGAGCATTTCGCCTTCGCCTTCGTAGATGCACGGGGCGAGATACTCGTGCACGTTGTCGCCGAACAAATGGCCATGCAGGAACGAGCGTCCGCCATGCGTCTTCATGAACAGCTCGATGGCGGCTTCCTTCTGGGCCTCGCTGCCGAAGATCTTGGCGATGATGCACTCCAGCTCGCCGCGATAGCCCTGGTCGATGAGCCAGGAGCCCCAGGCGACCAGGGCGTCGGAACCCGCAATGAGCCCGGCCAGGCGAGCCATGCGCCGCTGCACCAGCTCGCGCGATTGAATCGGCTGGCCATAGGTCTTGCGAAACGCGGCCCAGGGCAGCAGGTTGGCCAGGAAGACTCGCATGTTCGCCGACGCCGTGGCACAAAGCGACAACCGGCCCAGGTTCAGGCCATGATAGGCGATGGTCAGGCCGTCGCCGGTCTTGGGCACGAGCAGGTTTTCGCGCGGCACCAGGAACTTGCGGAAGCGCAGACCGTTATTGTGCAAGTTCTTCAGGGCATGCAAACCGTAGCGGAAAATCTGAAACTGCTCGTTTTCCTCGGGCAGCTCGGCGATCATCACGGCCGGCTTACCCTCGATCAGCGCGACCAGGCCGACCATCCGGCCCGGAATGGCGTTGGTGATGAACAGTTTCTCGCCGGTGACTTCGTAGTAGTCGCCCTTCAGCTCGGCCGTGGTGCGCAGGGCGGTCAGGTCGGACCCGGCTGCGGGTTCCGTGAGCGCGAAGCCGGAGATGTGCTGTCCGCTGGCGAGCAGGGGCAGGAGCCGGGCCTTTTGCTCCGGGGAGCCGAAGGTGCGCAGCGGATCGACGGCGCCGATGCAACCGTGCACCGAGGCGAGGGCGGCGACGGTGGTGTCGAGCGTGCCAAGCCGGGTGAGGAAGCGCGAAAAGCGGGCGAACGGCGCACCCTGGCCGCCATAACGCGGATCGATGAGCATGCCCCAGTAGCCCGCCTGAGCCAGGTCGGCGATGGTTTCGGGAGATACCTTTTTTTGGCCGTCGAGTATCGTCTTCTGCTCGCGGCGGCGGCGAACCACCTCGTAGGATCGCTCCATGGCGGCGTCGCAGGGCGCCGACGTGGCCAGCGGCGGTGGGGCGAACAATTCGAGCGGCACCTTGCCGTCCCAGATGGCCTTGTGGATTGGGCTGCTCGATGTCTGATATTGCGGGGCGAACAGCGTCTCGACCTGTTCGTCGGCCTTGTCCATGGCCCCCATGCGCCGGGCTTCCTCCTCCGACTTGCCGCCCAGCCGCAGCGCGGACTCGGCAAAACTCTGCGTTTCCGGTTCCTTCGATATGGTCGGTTGCATGAATGTTCTCCCTGGCAATGTCTGCGAAAGTTCCTCGCCATTTCTATTCTACGCGCCGCGAACCGTGCCGCTTAGGAGATCGCCGCGCGATTCGGGGACGCTCAGCCCCGTAGCCGCGTTCGTGAGAACGCGGGCTGCACCTTCGGTCGCTGCGTGCTCCACCCGCGTTCTCACGAACGCAGCTGCGGGGCGGAGTCGTTGCCCCGCTTCAAGCTGTCCCGTATGCGTCGCCCCACTTCCGCGGCGTGTTTGGTAATCATCGTGCCATGATCGCCGGGAACGAGCTGCCAGCCGTTATCCTTGGCCAGGTTTCCCCATTCGTTCGTCGAGGCGCGCAAGATCGTGTCCCATTTGCTTGAAATCAAGAAGACGACCGGTCCCGAATAGGGAGCGATACGGTAACCGGCGCAAGCCTGGGAACAGAGTTTCAGATAGCGTTTGCGTTGCTGGAAAAGTGCCTCGCTCTTGACATCGACTTCGCCCGGCACGTCCACTGCCGGTTCTTCGACAGACGCCACGGCAAGTCGATCGAGGGCGGGCGGGTCGATCAAAACGAGCAGATCCACCTTCTCTCCCTCGGAATGCAAGAGCTGCGCCATGGCGAACGCTTCCAGGGCGCCGTTGCAATATCCGCCCAGCAAGTAGGGCCCATGAGGTTGAACCTTGCGCATGAGCCGCAAGTGATCGTCGGCCATGGCCAGGAGCGTGGAGGGAGGCTCCTGTCCCGCGAGACCGTGCGGCTGGATCACGAAGAATGGCTGATCCTGGCCGCAGTGTTTTGCCAGCGGGCGCGTATAAAGCCCGCCGCCGTAGTAATCCCCGTGCAGGAAGAAGAACGGTCGTTTGCCGTCGCCGGGCTGGATCTGCACAATCGGCGTCTCAATGTTCAATTTCGGCACCTGCAGGGCCCGAGCCAGATGGTGCAGCGTGGGCCCGGCCAGTACGGTCGCCAGGGGAAGCGTCTGGCCAAAGACCTGTTCGATCCGTGCCAGCATGCGAATGACCAGCAGCGAATGGCCGCCGATTTCGAAAAAATCATCCAGGATGCCAATCGATGGAGTGCCCAGCAGTTCCTCCCAGATCTGCGCCAGCATGACCTGCGTCGGATTGCCCGGGGCCACGCGATCCGGCTTGTTCTCGCTTGCCCTGGGCGCCGAGCCGGGCGCCGGCAAGATCAGCCCGAGCGTGCCGAGGTCCTCGAAGGGCTCGCGGAGCACGATTTCCAGAAGTTGGCGATACTGCTGGAGCAGATGGGCGATGCGCGGCTCGTCGAAAAGGTCGGCATTGAACGAGGCCGTCATGAGCATGCCTTGCTTTGTCTCCTCGAGAAACAGCGTCAGCTCGAACTTGGCGAAGCGCGGAGCCAGCGCGAGCCTTTGCATGGTGAGCCCGCTGGGCACCTCCATGGCGTCCTTCGGGTAATTGAGAAAGTCGAAAACCACCTGGACGAGCGGATTGCGCGACGAATGGCGTGGCACACGCAGCGAATCCACCAGGATTTCGAAAGGCAGCTCGTGATGGGAGTAAGCATTGACGGCGTTTTCCCGTACACGTTCCAGGACGTCAACAAAAGAAAGTTTGTCGTCAATCTTCGTGTACAGGGGCACGAGGTTCTCGAACAAACCGATCAAACGCTCGCTCTCCTGAGTCGGCCGACCGGAAACGGGAACGCCGACCACGATGTCGTTTTGCCGGGACAGCCGAGCGAGCAAGATCTGGAAGCCTGCCATCATGGCCATGAACAGGGTGGCGTGATGTCTGCCGCTCAATTCCCGCAAACCGGCGACCATGTCGGGCGGGAGTTGGTGGGTGCAAAATCCACCGCGGAAAGTTTGCCTCGGGACGCGCGGCCGGTCCGTGGGCAGCTCCAGGGCCGGCGGGGCTCCGGCGAGTTGCTGTTTCCAGAAATCGACGAGTTCTTGCCGCCGTTTCTGGTTGAGCCGGTTTTCTTGCCAGACCGCGAAATCGGCAAATTGAAATGCCAGCTCCGGCAAGGGCGACGGCTCATCAACCGCGAACGCCCGGTAAAGCGTCGCCAGTTCCTGAAAGAATATCTCGATGGACCAGCCGTCCGCCACGATGTGATGGATGGCTCCGAACAGCACATGCTGATTTTCCTCGAGTCGAACCAAACCCAGGCGGAACATGGCCGGGTGCCCCATGTCGAACGGCAACTCGGCCGCTTCTTGCAGGAGCCGGCGCTTTTCCTGGGCACGCCGCTCGGGGTCAAGCGGGCTCAGGTCGATGACCCTCGACTGAAAGCGCCGGGGAGCAGCAGGGAGCTGCACGGGCCGGCCATCGACGATCTTGAAACTTGTCCGCAGCGCCTCATGGCGGCGGACGATTTCGACGAGGCACCTTTCCAGAACGAGCACCGAGAGCGGCCCGGCGATCTCCAACGCAAACGGGATGTTGTAGACGCCGAAGCTCGGCTCCAGTTGTCCGATGAACCAGATACCCCGCTGGGCCGAGGTGAGCGGCAAGTCGCGGTCGCGGGCAACCGGCACGATGTCGGCCATCGGGTTCCCTTGTCCCGAAGCACTGTCGCGTTCGATCTTCTCGGCCAGGCGTTCGATGGTGGGGTACTCGAACACGCTCTTGAGCCGCAAATCGACCCGCAGAGCCTGGCGAATCCTGCCAACGACTTGCATGACCAGCAGGGAATGGCCGCCCAGTTCGAAAAAATCATCATGAACGCCGATCTTGTCCTGATGCAGCACGTCGCTCCAGATCTTCGCCAGGGTTGCCTCGGTCGGGGTGCGCGGAGCCGTGACTTCGTGCTTCGTCGCGGCCGCAACGAAGCGAGGCAGCGGCAAGACCTGGCGATCGACCTTGCCGTTGGGCGTCAGCGGCAGCTTTTCCAGCAGCACCCAGGAGGATGGAATCATAAAGCCGGGCAGCTTGTCCCGGAGAAACGTCCGCATCTCATCCGGGCTGGGACGGGACGCGGGTTCGGCCGGGACCACGTAGCCTGTCAAACGCTTGTCGCCGGGTTCGCCGTGGGCCAGAACAACCGCTTGGCGCAGGAACGGCGCTTGTGCGAGAACCGCCTCGATCTCGCCCAGTTCGATGCGATAGCCTCGTATTTTCACCTGATTGTCGATGCGGCCCAGGAATTCGAGGTTGCCGTCGGCCAGCCATCGGACCAGGTCGCCGGTTTTATACAGCCGGGCTTGCGGATCGGCGGAAAATGGATTGGGAATGAACTTCTCCGCCGTGAGTTCGGGGCGATTCCAGTAACCGCGCGCCAGGCCCGGTCCGCCGATGTGCAGTTCTCCGGCGACTCCGACCGGGGCCGGTTGCAGGTTCGCGTCCAGCACGTACGCCGTGGTGTTGGCAATCGGCGGCCCGATCGGCACCGAAGTGGATCGCTCGGAAAAGTCGCGCGGAATGCGATAGCAGCAGGCAAACGTCGTCGTCTCCGTTGGGCCGTATCCATTGATCAGTTGCGTTTCCGGCAATCGGGCGAGGGCCCGGCAGACACGGGGAACGGAAAGCGCTTCCCCGCCGGCCACGATTTGCCGAACGCTTTTCAGAATCTGTGGGGCCTCGTCGATGACGGCATTGAAAAGCGCCGCGGTCATCCACATCGTGGTGACGCCGTGTTCGCGAATGATCTGGCCAATCCGATCCAGCGTGGGCACCTGATCGGGAAGGAGCACGCAACGGCCGCCGTGCAGCAGTGCTCCCCACAATTCCAGCGTGGAGCCGTCGAAGGAAATCGACGACATCTGCAGGAACGCCTGGGAGGCATCGAACTGAAGATAATCGGTGCCGCACACCAGGCGGATGATGCCTCGATGCGGAATGGCGACTCCCTTGGGTTTGCCCGTCGAACCCGAGGTGTACATGACGTAGGCCAGGTCGTCCGGCGTGCCGACCTTCGGCGGGTTGGCGCTGTCTCGATCGCCAGCTTCGGCAAAAGCGTCCAGGCACAGGGTCTTCGTTTTTTGGTCCGGCATGGCGTGCAGCAGGCGCTGCCTCGTCAGCACGAGGCCCGCCTGCGAATCTTCGAGCATGAAGGCCAACCGTTGCCGCGGATAGTTCAAGTCCAGCGGCACGTACGCGGCTCCGGCCTTGAGAATCCCCAGGATGCCGACGACCATTTCAACAGAGCGATCGATGCACAATCCCACCAGAGTTTCCGGCCCGACGCCCAGTTCCTTGAGGTGCCAGGCCAGGGCATTGGCGCTGGCGTTCAGCTCCCGATAGGTCATCTTTCGGTCGGCCGACTCCAGTGCCACGGCATCCGGAGTCCTTTCCGTCTGGTTCTCAAATAGCTCGTGGACGCATTGCTGGCTCGGATAATCCACATCCGTTTGGTTCCATTCCACGGGAACTGCCTGTTTCTCGATATCCGGCTGCGGCAGAGCCTGGCGATTCACTTTGCCATTGGTGTTCATCGGCAATTCATCCAGGAATAGAAAGGCGGCCGGGACCATCGCCGCGGGAAGAAACTGCGCAACATGGAAACGTAGCTTACGAACCAGCCCCTCGTCCGGCTGTCGGGCAACGACGTAGGCCGCAAGATACATGTCTCCGGCTTGATTCTTGTAAGGCATCACCGCGCAAGCACGCACGTCCGGGTGCCGGTTCAAGACGACGGCCACCTCGCTCGCCTCAACACGGACACCGCGGATTTTCACCTGGTCGTCACGGCGTCCCAGGATGTGCAGCTCTCCGTTCGGACCAAAGCGGCCGAGGTCGCCGGTGCGATAAAGCAGATCGGTCGGATCGGTCCTGTGGGGATTGGGCACGAACGCCAGTTTCTTGACGCTGGCAAGATAGCCGAGAGTTCGAAAGGGCGTGCGAATCACGATCTCGCCACATTCACCGATGCCGCACAGCCGAAGGTGCTCGTCCATCACCAGAGCCTGGGTCTGCGGCATGGGCCGACCGATCGGCTGGACGCCCGCTCGGAGATTCGCGACCGGGATTCGCTGGAAACACTTGACCATGGTGGTTTCGGTGGGACCGTAAAGATTGACAATTTCTCCACGGTAGTCGGTGCGACGCCGCCAGTCCGCAACCAGCTTGTCGGTGAGCGGCTCGCCGGCGAAGAAAACGACGCGCAGAGCCGGCAACGAGCAGCTCGGCGGGCCAAAATCCAACCAGAACTGGGCCAGGGTCGGTCCCGCATGCAAGAGCGTGATGCCCATCTGCCGCAGCCAGAGCAGCGTTTCCTCGGCCGTCTGCCGTTCGCGATCCGGCAGACAAAGCGTGGCTCCGCTGCTGAGCGGCAGGAACACGTCTCGAAGCACCGGGTCGAAGGACAGCGATATCATCTGGGCGACCCGATCCGCGGGGCCCACCGCGAATTCCTCCCGCTGCCAGCGCAGGAAATGGCTCAGGCCCTTGTGGCAACCCAGTATGCCTTTGGGAACGCCCATGGTCCCCGATGTGAAAAAGATGTAGGCAGGGTCGTCGCCGCCGATTTTCGGAAGAACGGCCGGCCTGACTTCAAGGCCGCCGTCCCGCGAACACGGCTGAGCCAACGCATCGACAACGAATGACTGGATGCCCTGCGCGTCAAGCCATGGCAGAGTTTGCCCGAGATCGTCGCCAACCAGCACGATGCTCCGGCATTCCGCTAACGCGAGCATGTCCTGCTTGAACTTGTCGGGAAGGCTCGGGTCGATGGGCATGAGCACCGCGCCGCTTTGGAGGACCCCCATCATGGCCGCGATCAGTCCCAGGCTGCGGGTCCCGGCGATGGCCACGACGTCGCCGGGGCGAGCTCCCTGGGCGACCAGATGCCATGCGATACGCTCGGCCCGCTCAGCCAGTTCAGCATAGGTCCAGTCGGCGCTTCCCTGGCGAACTGCGACCTGTCCGGGCGTTCGCCTGGCCCAGTCAAGAAACTGGCTGCCGACCAGCTCCTGTCCGGGTTCCTCCAGCGGCGCACTTGGATCAGGGAGAATCCGGCAAACGGAAGGCGTAACCAGGGAGAAGCAGCGCACCGAGTCGCCCGGTGCCCCGGCTACTTGCTCCAGGAGGTAAAGGTACTGCTCGAGAAACCGCTCCATGCGTTCCCGGGAGAACAGGGCCCTGGAAAAAGTCAGGGTCGCATGGAACTCCGCTTGTTCTCTGCTGATGCGAAGATTCAGGGCGAGGTCTGTCACCTGATCTTCCAACGTCACGACTTCCATCCGCAATCCGGGTATTTCCGGCACGGCCCCAGGCATGTCGATAAAGTTGAAAATGCTCGTGAAGAGGGGATTGCCGTCGGATGGACGCTTGAGCCCGCTGTCGTGCACGATCGCGGCCAGGGAAAGATCCGGATGAGCCAGGGCCCCCAGGCAATCCTCTTTCACGCGCCCCAGCAATTGGCGAAAGGTCGGCTCGCCTGACAGATTCGTCCGCAGCGGCAGGGTATTCACGAAATAGCCGATCAAGCTTTCCAGTTCGGGATGGTTTCGTCCGGACGTCGGTATGCCGGTGACGATATCCTCCTGGCCGATCTGCCTTGACAGCAGAAGCTGCCACACGGCCACAAGCGTCATGAAGAAGGTCGCCTCCTCGCGACGGCTCAAGTCTTGCAGCGCTTGCACCAACTTCTGCGGCAAGACCGTCCGAAGCGATTCCTCCCCTTCATCAGGTTGAGCGGATTGGCCACGATCGTCCGGCACATCGCTATTGCGTTCAAACCCCTGCAAACGCTGTCGCCAGTACGCCTTCTGCTTGTCGAGCGATTGTTGCCGCTGTTGCCAGGCAAAGTCCGCGTATTGCAGGGGCGGCGCCGGCAGGGGCGAGGGCTCATCGGCCGCGAAGGCTCGATAGTAGCTGGCCAACTCACGGCAAAAGACGGCTTCCGACCAGCCGTCAAACGCGATGTGCTGGATCGTCAGCAGCAGCAGATGATCTTGCTCGCTCCAGCGCAGCAGCCGGGCTCGCCAAACCGGGCCCGTCGCCAGGTCGAACGCACGGCGGGTCTCTTCCCTGGCCAACTCTCGAGTGCGAGCGTCTTGCTCGGCTGCCGGCAATCCCGTCAGGTCCTCAACCGGCACA
>Ga0182024_10024736_pt1 | contig 10653 bp, 10 predicted proteins | sample P32metaG_FD_120480 | JGI IMG/M metagenome (GOLD analysis project Ga0182024, IMG submission 120480) | Permafrost microbial communities from Stordalen Mire, Sweden - P3-2 metaG (Illumina Assembly) | ecosystem: Environmental > Terrestrial > Soil > Wetlands > Permafrost | place: Sweden: Stordalen...
GAGCAGCAGTCCGTTCGGGTCCGGTTGGACCAGCTCGAGGACACGCCTCTCGAGCCGCCCGTGACCCTCGTCATCGGCGCCGTCGCCGGGTTGGACCTGTCGTGGTACGAGACCCGTCCCCTGTTCGGTCGACGGGTGGTGGTGACGCGGGCCCGGTCGCAAGCTTCTGCCCTGGTTCGGCGCCTGAGGGACCTCGGTGCCCGTCCCATAGAGGTGCCCGTCATCCGGATCGATCCGCCAGGCGACGATGGCGCCGGGCTTCACCGGGCCGCGGACGGGATCAAGGAGGGTCGATACCAGTGGGTCGTATTCACTTCGGCGAACTCGGTCGATCCACTACTCGAGAAGCTCCCGGACGCCCGGGCTTTCGGTACGACTTCGATCGCGGCGGTCGGTCCGGCTACGGCGGGAGCGCTGGCTCGGTACCGGTTGGTGCCGGACCTGGTGCCCGACGGTCAACTGGCCGAAGGCCTCGTCGAGGCATTCCCGGATCCACCTGCTGGGGGCGCGTCGGTCCTGTTCCCGCGGGCTGCCGAGGGGCGAGACACCGTCACCGAGGGGCTCACGGCTGCCGGGTGGACGGTCGACGTGGTCGAGGCCTATCGCACTGTACGGGCCGAGGCGTCCGATGCCATGAAGGAGGCCGTGGCCGAGGCGGACGCCGTGTGCTTTACGTCCTCTTCGACGGTGACCGGCTTCGTCGAGACGTGCGGGGTGGCGGCCGTCCCGTCGGTCGTGGTGTGCATCGGCCCCGTCACCTCGGCTACCGCCGTGGAGTCCGGTTTCCAGGTGGACGCGGTGGCGTCCGACCCCAGCATCGACGGCCTCATCTCAGCTTTGGTCGGAGTCCTCCGGGGGTAGGCAGGAGCTCGTCTACTGTCACCCCGCGCTGAGGCGGAACACCGGGTGGCGGGGGGCGATGGCCGCCAGCTCCTCGTCGGACGAGTCGGGCCCGACGCCGTCGAAGAAGACGCCCACCTCCGCCTTCCAGCGCTTGAGATACGCCCGCAAGACGGGGACCTTCTCGCTGTCGCCCAGTTCGACAGCTCGGAGCTGGTCGCGCTTGCGTCCCAACAGAAGGGCCAAGCGGCCTTCGTCGGCGCGAAGATTGCGGACCCATTCGGTTTCGCCGCGAGCCGCCACCAGATACCGTTCGCCCTCGAGGGAGAGCAGGTTGACCGGGACCTGGCGGGGCTGTCCGGTCTTGCGGCCGCGCACTTCCAGCACCCGCGATCCCAGCACGCTGAGGCCAAGGCGGGTGAGTACTGCGACCAGCCCGTTGAACACGTGCCTGGTAAACCAACCGGGTCGACGGTAGTGAGCGGCCATGGGTGCCTCCTCCTGAGTCGGGGTGTGATCACCAATCTTCGCCTACAACATCGGGGGGGCCAGGTCCGACCGGTACCGTGGACGTCATGGGCTACCCCGCCACCAGGCTGCGCCGGCTGCGGAGCAACCGGCTGCTCCGCGAGATGGTCGCCGAAACGGCGCTGACCCCGTCCGACCTAATCGCGCCTCTGTTCGTGCGCGAAGGCATCGATGAGCCGCAGCCGATCCCGTCGCTTCCCGGAGTCGTGCAGCACACGACCGAATCCCTCGCCAAGGAGGCCCGGAGGTTGTGCTCGCTGGGCATCCCGGCTCTCGTTCTGTTCGGCGTGCCGAGCGCCAAGGACGCAGTTGGCAGCGGGGCGTCCGACCCCGACGGGATCGTGCAAGTGGCGCTGCGGCGCCTTTCCGACGATCTCGGCGGGGACATGGTCCTCATCGCCGACCTGTGTCTCGACGAATACACCGACCACGGCCACTGCGGGATCCTCGACGCCGGTGGCGAAGTCGACAACGACCGCACCCTGGCGCGCTACGCCGAAGTGGCCGTCGCCCAAGCCGAAGCGGGAGCCCAAATGGTGGCCCCTTCGGGGATGATGGACGGTCAGGTGGCGGCCATCCGGTCCGCCCTCGACGGCGCAAGTCACGGCGGCACGGCCATCTTGGCTTATGCGGCCAAGTACGCGTCCGCTCTGTACGGCCCATTTCGGGACGCGGTGGACGTCGCCATCGCCGCCGGAGGAGACCGCAAGGGCTACCAGCAGGATTTTCGCAACGTCCGCGAGGCCATCCGCGAAGTCGAGCTCGACGTTCAAGAGGGCGCCGACATGGTGATGGTGAAGCCGGCGCTGGCGTATCTCGATGTGATCGCGGCCGTGCGATCGCGCTTCGAGGTCCCCGTGGCCGCCTACCACGTCAGCGGTGAGTACGCCATGATTAAAGCCGCCGCCGAGCGGGGCTGGATCGACGGGTCGGCCGTGGCGCTCGAGCACACCACTGCGATCAAGCGGGCCGGGGCCGACCTGATCCTGACCTACCTGGCGGGAGACCTGGCCGAGACCCTGAATGGGTGAAGCGACCAACGACCAGCTGTTCGCTCGGTCCCAGCGCGTGATTCCCGGAGGGGTCAACTCGCCGGTGCGAGCCTTCCTGTCGGTCGGCGGTACCCCTTATTTCGTGGCTCGGGGCGAGGGCGCTTACGTATGGGACGTGGAGGGCACCCGGTACCTCGATTATGTGCAGTCGTACGGCGCCTCGATATTGGGTCACGCCCACCCGAAGGTCGTCGAGGCGATCACGTCGGCGGCGGCCGAGGGCACATCATTTGGGGCGCCCACCGAACGCGAAGTCCTGTTGGCCGAAGAGATCGCGTCGAGGGTGCCCGGCTGCGAAATGGTGCGCCTGGTCAGCAGCGGCACCGAAGCCACCATGTCGGCGATCCGGGTGGCGCGCGGCGCCACCGGAAGGGATCGGGTGATCGTCTTCTCGGGTTGCTATCACGGCCACAGCGACGGCCTGCTGGCGGGAGGCGGTAGTGGGGTGGCCACCTTGGGCTTGCCAGCTTCTGCCGGCGTCCCGAAAGCGGCTGTCGCTGAGACGCTGGTCGCCCCCTACAACGAAGTGCCCGATATCGGTCGAGACGTGGCGTGCGTGATCGTCGAGCCGGTCGCCGCCAACATGGGCCTCGTGGCCCCCCTGCCTGGATTCCTGCCCGGGCTGAGAGATGCATGCGACCGGGCGGGAGCGCTGTTGATCTTCGACGAGGTCATCACCGGCTTCCGGCTGGCGTACGGCGGGGCGACGGAGGTGTTCGGGGTCAGCCCGGACCTGTGGTGCTTCGGCAAGGTCATCGGGGGAGGCCTCCCACTGGCCGCTTTCGGCGGGCGCATGGACGTGATGGAACAGTTGGCGCCGCTCGGACCGATCTACCAGGCGGGGACGCTCTCCGGTAACCCGTTGGCGACGGCGGCAGGTCTGGCCGTCCTTTCCGAACTGGACCGTTCGTGTTACCCGGAACTGGCCGAGCGGGTCGGGCGCCTCGGGGCCGGCTTGGCTGGAGTCCTGGGACCAGAGGTGCAGGTACCGGTGGTCGGGCCGCTCGTCGGGCTGTTTTTCTCGGGTGAACCGGTGACGAACCATGAGGGCGCTACCAAGTCGGCAGCCACCGGTCGCTACCCCGGCTTGATGCACGGCCTGCTGGAGCGCCGAGTGGCGGTGGCTCCTGGCGCCTACGAAATCCTTTTTCCGAGCCTGGCTCACGGCGATGCTGAGCTCGATCGCACGATCGAGGCCTTCGCCGGCGCAGTGGCGGCCGGGCTTTAATAGCTATCCGGGACCAGTCGAGCCAGGGCGCGTAGCGCTTTGTAGGCCGCCTCGGCCGGGCCGAGCTCGTCGGGACGGAGGACGTTGGCCATGATCCGAAGCACCCAGTCCATGAGGCTTCGGCTGCGCATGCCCGTGGAAACGAGCACCTTCATGAGCTCGGGGTGACCGATGACCCGAACGAACGCCCTGGCCACCTTGTAATACAGGTCGTACTCAGACTCGAGGCGCTTCTCGTAGGTGTGCAGCGCCAGGCCGTCGCCGCTGGCGAGGGCCAGGTGCACGGCGTCGGCTGCGAACCGGCCGGACTCGTAGGCGTAGGCGATCCCTTCACCGTTGAACGGATTGACGGTCCCGCCCGCGTCGCCGGTCACCAGCCACGTCGGGCCGACGCGAGGACCGACCGACATGCCCATCGGCAGCCGGCCACCGGTCGCCGGGCCGCACGACGTTTCGGGGCGGATTTCCCACGACGGAGGCGCGTATTCAGCGAAGCTCTGGAGGAGGTGGGTGGTGTTGACGGCCTTCCACTGATTGAACGTCGACAGCAGCCCGACGCCCACGTTGATCCGCCCGTCGCCGACGGGGAAGATCCAGCCGTAACCGGGCAGCACATTGCCCGCTTTGTCTCGGATGTCCAGCCAGCTCTCGATCCAGGGTTCGTCGTGGCGGGGCGAAGTCCAGTAGCCGCGGATCGCCATTCCGAGCGGGTACGACCGGTTGCGGCTGGTCCCGAGCGAGCGGCCGAAACGCGAGTTGGCTCCGTCTGCGACCACCGTGTAGCGGGCTCGTACCGCCACCGGGCCACCGTCGTTGTACTTGGATTTCACCGTGGCTCCCCGCACGAGGCCGCCCTCGACCAACGGCTCGATCGCTTCGGTCGAGTCCCACACGGTCGCCCCGGCTTTGGTGGCTCGCTCTGCGACGAGGGCGTCGAGGTCCTTGCGGGTGATCACATAGCCGTAACCGGGGAGGCTCGGATGGTCGGGCCACGTCAGCTCCAGGGTCCGGCCGAAGCCGTGGGAACGGAGCCCGGAGAATCGGTGGCCGGCGCCGGCCAGCTCGTCGCCGAGGCCCATATCCTCGAGCTGGCGGACCGACCGCGGGGTCAGACCGTCGCCGCAAGTCTTCTCCCTCGGATAGCGCTTGCGTTCGACGAGCACCACGTCGTGACCGGCGCTGGCCAACCAGTAAGCGCAGGCTGCACCCGACGGGCCGCCGCCTACGACCAACACTTCGCAGGAACGCGGCGACACCCAGCTCAGCGCTTCCATGTGAGAAATCTAGGCGCTTCGGGCCAGACAGCGGAGCCACCCTGCCGGCCTAAGGCGGTATTGCTCACCTGTTTGCGTCGAAACGGGACTCCACCCCCATGTGGACCGGAACGCTTCCTGCGGGCCGGGCCTTCTCCGGCGTCGCCCTGGCTGGCGGTGGCGGTGCGGGCTGGAAGTAACATCGCCCACGTGGAGCAATACCTGCCGATCCTGCTGCTGATGGTCGTGGTCGCGGCGTTCGCGGGCGCGTCGGTCGCGGGCTCACGGCTTCTGGGTCCCAAGCGCCCGACCGGGGCCAAGGAAGGCCCGTACGAGTCGGGCATCGCTCCCCGCTACCGCCCGGCCGCCCGATTCCCCGTTCGGTTCTATCTGGTCGCGATGATCTTCATCATTTTCGACATCGAGGTGGTATTCCTCTATCCGTGGGCGGTGATGTACCGCCAGCTGGCGCTGTTCGGCCTGTCGGAGATGGCAGCGTTCGCAGTGGTCGTGTTCATCGCTTTCGCGTACATGGTGTCCAACGGGGCGCTCGACTGGGGCCCCCACCAGAAGAGCAGTGTCAGGGCGCCGGACGGGCTGACCCGGAGCACCACGTCGACCGTGCGGCGGGTCGCCCGCCCGCACGAGCTTGCTTTTGGTGCCGACCCGATCTCGGTCGAGGACGACGCCGAACTCGAGGAGCCTGCGACCCAGCCGGCTCCCAGCGCTTAGGACCGGCCGCGCAGCAGCAGGTGAAAGCCGGCAACAGACGGACGCGGTGGTGGCGCCCCGTCCTGTTATGAGTTGTTCGTCGCTCCGGATCGAGGCTGTCAGGTGCGACTGGTTGGCATTCCGGCGGGGGGTCGTCCTACCGTGCGAGACGGAAGGAGTCAGTAGATGGGCTTAGAGAATCTCCAACACAACTTCCTGACCGGGACCATCGAGGGCCTGGTCAAGTGGGCGCGCGCGTCCAGCTCGTGGGCGGCAAACTTCGGCCTGGCCTGCTGCGCCATGGAAATGATGGCCTCGGGTGCGGCCAACTTCGACCTCGCCCGGTTCGGTATGGAGGTTTTCCGCGCCTCGCCCCGTCAAGCCGACGTGATGATCGTGGCGGGGCGGGTGAGTCAGAAGATGGCGCCGGTGCTGCGCCAGGTGTACGACCAGATGATGGAACCGAAGTGGGTCATTTCGATGGGCGTGTGCGCCAGCACCGGCGGAATGTTCAACAACTACGCCATCGTTCAGGGGGTCGACCAGATCGTTCCCGTCGACGTCTATGCCCCCGGGTGCCCTCCGGGACCGGAGACCCTGATCCACTCCATACTGACCTTGCACCAGAAGATCCGCACCGGAGAGATAACCCGCCGGACCTCGACGGGGCAGGGAGCCGGCATCCACCTCGAGCCGGTCAGCCATCAGCCTGCGCGGCTCCAGGTCTGATGAACTCAGCCGCCATACCAGTCGAGCCGGTCGCGCCGGTCGCGGTGCCCGACACCCCCGAGGCCGAGACGCGGCACGGCTGTCCCGTGATTGACAGCCTGGGAGCCGCAGTCGTGCATTGCAACCGGGATCGGTACTTGGAGCTGTGCTCGGGTCTCAAAGCAGACGGCTACGCCTTACCGGTCGGAGTGACCGGCGTGGACTACCTGACTCATCCCGGGCGCGACCTCCCCGAAGGCATCGAGGCCGAGCGCTTTGAAGTCGTGGTGGAGTTGCTGTCGCTCTCTAACCGCTCCCGGGTGCGAGTGCGCTGTCAAGTTCCCGGCGAGGACCCATGGGTGCCGACCCTGTTCGGCCTGTGGCCGGGAACCGAAGCCCACGAGCGCGAAACCTACGACATGTTCGGCGTCGAGTTCCGAGGTCACCCGGATCCTTCACGGATACTCATGCCTGAGGAGTGGGAAGGCCATCCGCTGCGCAAGGACTACGACACCGGCCACATCCCGGTCCAGTTCAAAGAGGCACCGAATTGAGTGACATCGAGTCTCCTCGCAAAGTGACTCTGGTCGATCGGCTCCTCGGCCGGATCACCCCGGGCGGGCCGGAGCTGACCGAACTACTCGAAAACAAAACGGACGAGGGCATCCAGGAGATGGCGCCCCGCTCCCGGACCTCCCCGCGGGAGCTCAGATTGGAGTCGGGCTCGGTGCTGCGCCTGCCCGAGGGCGTCGAACTCAACCGAGCCGACATCGACGTGGAAACGCCCGAGGACGAGAGCATGATCCTCAACTTGGGCCCGTCGCACCCGTCGACCCACGGGGTGCTCCGGGTAATGGTCGAGATCGACGGCGAAACGGTGCTCCGCTCCAAGCCCGTCGTCGGTTACCTCCACACCGGGATGGAGAAGACGGCCGAGGAGCTGATGTACCACCAGGGCTCGACCAACGTCACCCGCATGGACTACCTGGCACCGTTCTTCAACGAGCTGGCGTACTGCCTGAGTGTCGAGAAGCTGCTCGATATCGATATCCCGGTCCGGGCCACATGGATCCGCATGCTCATGTGCGAGTTCAATCGCATCAGCTCGCACTTCCTGTGGCTGGCGACCAACAGCGCCGATCTGGGCGCCATCAACATGCTGGTGTACGGCTGGCGGGAGCGCGAGATGGTCCTGGCCTTCTTCGAGAAGGTCACCGGGCTGCGCATGAACCACAACTACTTCCGCCCCGGCGGGGTCGCCGCGGACTTGCCTGACGGATGGCGCGACGACGCCCTCGCCCTGTGCCAAGCCATCCCCCGCCGGATGGACGAATACGATGACCTGCTCACGGGCCAGCCGATCCTGCAGAATCGGCTTCAAGGGGTCGGACCCCTGGATGCCGAGACGGCGATAGGCCTCGGTGTCACCGGCCCCCTGTTGCGCTCGACGGGCGTGGCGTGGGACTTGAGGAGGGACCAGCCCTACCTGGCCTACGACGATGTGGACTTCGACGTGATCGTCGGGACCAGCGGGGACTGCTGGGATCGCTACGCCATCCGGTTCAACGAGATACGCGAGTCGGTCAGGATCATCGAGCAGATAATGGACATGATGCCCGCGGGCGACTTCCGCACCCAGGACAAGAAGATCACGCCGCCCCCGCGCAACCGCATCGACGAGTCCATGGAAGCGCTCATCCATCACTTCAAGCTCTACACCGAAGGCTTTCGGGTCCCGCCCGGCGAGGCATACGTCCCGATCGAAAGTCCTCGCGGCGAAAGCGGCTGCTACATCGTGTCGGACGGGACTGCCAGGCCGTACCGCATGCACATGAGGGCGGCCAGCTTCGCCAACCTGCAGGCCATGGCTCCGTTGGCCAGGGGGGCCCTTCTCGCCGACACCATCGCAATCGTCTCGACCATCGACCCCGTTCTCGGGGACGTGGATCGGTGAGGCGAACTCATTTCCCTGCGAGTTGGACCGCAGCTCTCCCGATGGGCAAGGATCGGGCGTGCCTCGGCTGAACCCCGGCAACCTCCACAGGGCGCGCGACCTCATCGCGCTCTACCCAGAACCCCGGTCGGCATTGATCCCGATCCTGCATGTGTTGCAGGAGCAGGACGGCTACCTGAGCGAGGACGGGATGGCCCACATTGCCGACCTGCTGGGCCTGGCGGCCGCGGAGGTCCGGGGTACGGCGAGCTTCTACGACATGTTCCACTTCGAGCCGGTCGGGAAGTACCTGTTGGCCGTGTGCACCAACATCGCGTGCATGCTGCAAGGCGCCTACCGCCTGCTCGAGCACGCCGAGGAGCGTCTCGGAGTGTCGCCTGGCGGCACCACGGCGGACGGGCTCTTTACCCTCGAGGACGCCGAGTGCCTGGCCCTGTGCGGAGACGCTCCGTGTGTCACGGTCAACTGGCGGTTCTTCGGCGATGTGGACTTGCAGGGCTTCGACGATCTCCTCGACGAGCTGAAGGCCGGCCGCTTGGACGGCGAAGTTCCGTCGCACGGGACTTTGAGCCGCGTCGACCGCACCGTCGGGCTGGCGGCGTCCCAAGGCGCGAATGGTTCGGCGGCCGCTGGTTCGGCGGCCGCGATGAGCACCGGCGCCGGTCAGGGCGGGCCTTCGGGGGTCGGATCGCACGCCGAAGCGGCCCGCTCCCACCCCCATCCCGACCTGGACACTCACCGCTCCACGGCCGCGACGGCGTCCATGTACGCGGCCCACTTGGATGGGCGCCGGTGACGATCACAGACGCCCCCCGCATCGTCAGCCGGCGGCTCGGCAAACCCGCGTCCTGGACGCTGGCGTCGTACCTGGCCGACGGCGGCTACCAGGGTCTCCGCGCCGCTCTGGCCATGACGCCCGAGCAGATCCACGATCAGGTCAACACGGCCAACATCCTCGGCCGCGGCGGCGCCGGATTCGAAGCCGGACGCAAATGGGGCATGCTGCGCCAGGCTCAACCGGTGTACCTCACGATCAACGGGGACGAGAGCGAGCCGGCGACGTTCAAGGACCACGCCTTGATCGAGGGCGACCCGCACCAGCTCATCGAAGGCTCTCTGATCTGCGCCTACGCCATCGGCGCCAGCCAAGTCTTTGTGTACGTCCGAGGCGAGTTCCCGCTCGCCATCGAAAGGTTGCAGTCAGCCCTCAACGAGGCCTACCACCATGGTGCTGTCGGCCACGCCATATTTGGAAGCGGTTTCTCGGTCGACATTGTGGTCCATCCCGGCGCCGGGGCGTACATCTGCGGCGAGGAGACCGCTCTCCTCGAGAGCCTCGAAGGCAAGCGCGGCTACCCGCGGATAAAGCCGCCGTTTTTCCCAGCGGCCTTGGGGCTGTACGGCGCGCCGACCATCGTCAACAACGTCGAGACCGTCTCGAACCTGCCGTGGGTCGTGCTAAATAGCGGGGCGGACTTTGCCGCCCTCGGCGACGGACGGTCCAAAGGCACGAAGCTGTTGGCACTCGCCGGGCACGTGAAGAGGCCGGGCAACTACGAGCTGGAGTGGGCCAAGGCCACTTTTCGGGACCTCATCTTCGACCCTCGTCTAGGCGGCGGCATCCGCGACGACAACGAACTCAAAGCGCTCATCCCGGGCGGCGTTTCCTCACCCTGGCTGGGTCCGGAGCAACTCGATATCTCGTTGTCCAACGAGTCGATCGCGGCGGCAGGGAGCATGGCCGGCTCCGGTTCGGTCATCGTGATGGACCAGACCGCTTGCGTGGTTCGGGCCGCGTGGCGGATCGTGCGCTTCTTCCATCGGGAGTCCTGCGGTCAGTGCACCCCCTGCCGGGAAGGCGGGGGCTGGTTGGAGAAGATCCTGGAGCGCATCGAGAGGGGCCAGGGCCGGGAATCGGACCTCGACCTGCTTATGGACGTGTGCGACAACATCTCACCAGGAGTGACCTGGCCTCCGGCCCAGACGACGATCTGCGTGCTCGGACCGTCCATGCCCCCTTCGGTCGCGGCCGGGATCCAAATGTTCCGAGACGAGTACCTGACCCACGTCCGCGAGGGTCGCTGCCCCTTCCCGCCGGATCGCCTGCCCCTGAGGCTGGCCCGTGTCTAAAAGAACCAAGCCCGCGACCGTCGCCGCCGAAGCCGCGCCCTCCGCCGGGGCCTCTGCGGGCGCGGCAGCAGATGGGGTGGCAGTTCGTCTCACCAAACGACCGCTCTTGACCGAGAGCGGCGTGGGCACCGCACCGCCGCCCGCCGACTCGGGGGACGGCGCCAGCGTCAACATCACCATCGACGGCCGGTCGGTGCAGGCCAAAGCCGGGCAGTGGATCATCCAGGCTGCCGACGACGCGGGGGTCTA
>Ga0182024_10024737_pt1 | contig 10651 bp, 4 predicted proteins | sample P32metaG_FD_120480 | JGI IMG/M metagenome (GOLD analysis project Ga0182024, IMG submission 120480) | Permafrost microbial communities from Stordalen Mire, Sweden - P3-2 metaG (Illumina Assembly) | ecosystem: Environmental > Terrestrial > Soil > Wetlands > Permafrost | place: Sweden: Stordalen...
GTTGGCCAATCGGTAGCCGTCACGGTGACATTGACAGGCGGAAGCGGTACGCCGACGGGCACCTTCACCCCCTGCCTGAATGGCAACTGCAACCAAGGCGGTAGCACCACCAACTCCGGAACGTGCGTCTCTACCGGCCAGATTTACACTCTACCCTCGTCGGGCCCGGCCACATGTCAATTTACGATTCCCTCAATTTCCGGAGGCAACACCGTTGTCGCGATCGCGTACTCGGGCGATGCCAATTATGCGTCCGTAAACCCTCCAAGCGACGGCTCGACCTATTCGGTACAGAGCCCCACTACGACCAGCATGACCTCCGGCCCAAGCGGAAGCCAGCCCTATGGCACAACGACGCCCTACACCGCGACAGTGACCCCGACCACGGGCAACTTTCCTACCGGACAAGTGCAGTTCTATGTATCCGGGGGAGCCATCGGCGCCAATACCCCATACGGCTCGCCGGTGAGCCTCACCACGGTATCTCCGTTTACGGCTTCCTTCGTTCCCAACCCTCCCTTGGCCGTAAGCGCGACGCCTTACGTAGTTACAGCACACTTCCTTGGAGATCCGGGTGATGGCGCCAGCATTTCGGCGAACAATATTACCACCACCATCATCACGGCGCCCACTGTCACTACCTTAAGCTTTTCAGCGAACCCGATTGTCTACGGGCAGCCGCTGATATTAAGTGGTACCGTGATGAGCGGCGGCGGCATACCTACCGGCACGGTGACCATCACCGGAATTACAGGAACCACCGGTTGCAGCGGGGTAACGGTGACCGCGACGGGAACCTATTCCTGCACCATTACGACGCCAGGACCCAGCGTTTCCGGCAGCCCGTACACGCCGATCAATGCCAATTACACTCCCTCGGCCGGGACAGGATATGTCGCTAGCTCCAGTGCTAATGGCACCCTGACTGTGAACACTGCCAGCACGCAGGTTTCCGCGCCCAACGTCACCGCCTCCACCGGTACCAGCTTCACGTTCCATGCTCAGGCAACCGCCGTGGCGCCAAGCGTCGCCCCTGTGAGTGCCGGGAGCATTTCTTTCTACTCTTTGGTGGGCATGAGCCAATCCACCGCAGCCTGCGCCGGGGGAACCGCGCTGGCCACTAATGTGACCGTGGACGGCGTGGGAAATGCGTCCAGCGGTTCGGTGACCCTTCCGAGCAGCGCAACCCCGTATACCATTTGCGCCGTCTACACGCCCGCGGGCGGCGGCAACTTCACCGGCTCGACATCGGCGGGGCAGAATGTCACCTCGCCCGCCACGCAGACATCCGATGCGGTTAGCACTCCAACCGGCGGCCCGGGAGTATTTGGGCAACCCGTCACCATCACCGCGACCGTGACTGCGACCGCCGGAGCGCTGCCGCCCACGCCGGGAACCTTGACGTTTAACGACGATGCGGGCCATGGCAGTGTGCAGATTGGGACAACGCAGACTGTTACGGCGAACGGCGCCACTACCGCGGTCGCTTCCGTTACGGTGTCGAACCTGGTAGTCGGCGGCCACGGGGTTACCGCTACTTACACCAGTAGCAACGGAGCCTTCGCTTCGCCCACTACGTCGGCGCCCGGAATCATAATCATCACTCAGGCCTCGGCGAACTTCACGGTGAGCTCCGGCGCGCCGAATCCGGTTACGTCCGGCGGCAGCGTGATCGTCGGCACGCCTGTAACCCTGATTGCGACTTACACGGGCGGTGTCTCGCCCGCTCCCACCGGAACCGTTAACTTCATCAATACGGCTGACGGAAACGCGATTGTGTGCAGTGGTACCCTGTCTGCCGGCGTTGCCACATGCAACGGCGTCGCCGGAGTGGGCGGCAACCTTCCCGCGGGCTCCGAAAATATTAGCATCACCTACGTGGGCGACGCCAACTATACGCTGGGTCTGGTTAACACATTCGGCTTTACCGTAACCAAGGCGGGCACCACCACGCTTCTCGTGCCCTTTCCCAATCCGGCCACGGTCGGCAATACCATCACGCTTTCCGCCACCGTTACCGTGACCCGCCCGTCAATCGCGCCCACGGGAACTGTCAGCTTCACCCTGGGCGGCAACCCGCCTCTGGCGAGCACCTGCACAGGCCCGATAAGTCTTACTACCAACCCCGGCCCCCCTATCACCTATACGGCGACCTGTACATTCGAGCTTACCGGCCCTGGCGGCCTTTCTCCCACTGGCGTACCTATTACTTACACCGCCACTTATAGCGGCGATGCCAACACCGCGCCCAGCACTGGCACTAACTCGCTGACGTCCCTCCGCGCCGCTACCACTACCACGCTGGTGGCCACGCCGAATCCGGCGACACTTGGCCAGACGGTGACGTTGACGGCGACTGTCGCTTCGAGCGCGGTTGGCATAAATCCGACAGGAACGTACACGTTCACGCTGGGCGGCAACGTTCCCCCCACTTCCACTTGCGGAGTGCCGGCGGCAATTAACCCGGCGACGGGCGTTGCCACCTGCACGTTCGAGTTCTTCGGTCCCGCGGGCTCGATTACCTATAGCGCGACATATTCGGGCGACGCGGATTTTCTGGCCAGCGCCAACACGACTTCGCTGACCTCGAACAAAGCCGCTACCACTACCGCGCTGGCGGCCACGCCGAATCCGGCGACAGTGGGCCAGACGGTAACCTTGACAGCGACAGTTAGTACTACTGTCGCCGGCATAAGCCCGACGGGAACGTACAGCTTCACGCTCGGCGGAAACACTGCCGGCGTTGGCACTTGCGGAACTCCGGCGGCAATCAACCCGGCGACGGGCGTGGCCACTTGCACGTTCGAGCTTGCCGGTCCCGCGGGCTCCATTAGTTACACCGCGACCTATTCGGGTGACACTAACTTCCTGACCAGCACCAACTCGACTTCACTGACCGCGAACAAAGCCGCCACCGCTACTACGCTTGTGGCTACGCCAAATTCCGCTCCATTGGGGACTGTGGTTACGCTGACGGCGACGGTGAGCGAGAGCCCGGCGGGAAGTCCGGTTTCACTGGCGACCGCTTTCTCGGGAAGCTTTACCTTCGGCTTGAATGGCGGCCTGTTGAGCGGCACGGTAGCGGGTTCCCCTACTACATCATGCGGCTCGCCAGTACCGGTAAGCCCCGCGGGAGTCGCGACTTGCAGCTTTGAGATCTACTCCGCGGCCAATAACACATACACATTCACCGCCACCTATTCCAGCACCGACCCGAGTTTCCTCAGCAGCAGCAACTCGACAACGCTGACCACGCTAAAGGCCCCAACCGGCCAGGTCACCTTTACTTTGTCTCCCGCGGCCCCAGTGTCCGGGCAACCGCTGACCCTTACCGTGACGGTGAACGCGGGCGGGTCGCCCACGCTGTTGCCTTTGCCTACCGGTACCGTGACTATTACGGGCAGCGGCGTCAATGTCACCGCTGCGCTCACCAATGGAGTAGCGACGGTGGTTACGGGGACCGGAGCCGGCAACCTGCCAGCGTTGTTCGCCGGCAGCTATAATCTTGTCGTAACTTACAACGGCGATTCCAACTATCTCGCCGGCGCGGCGGTTCCGCTATCTCCGCCCCTCGTCATAGGTAAGGCCAACGCCGCGCTTTCGCTTACGAGTGGGAATAACGCGACCACAGTTACCGTCACGGCAGTCTCTCCCGCAACCGGAACGCCTACCGGCTTGGTTACCATCTACTCCGGTAATACGGCGACCGGAACGCCCGTGGCCACCGGGTCGTTGATTAACGGCGTATTCTCGGTAGCGGTCCCACAGGGGACGTATACGGCTACTTATGGCGGCGATAACAATTTCAACGCCATCAGCGGGTCTGGAGGGGCGGTAGCGCCGCCTCCACACCCGTCTACCACCACCATCATAACCGCCAGCGTAAACCCGCCGGCCGCCAATCAGCCCGTTGTCTTGACCGCCAGTGTGATCGGAACCGGCGGCAGCGGCTCGCCGACCGGGACGGTGACCTTCACCGATAACGGCACGGCGATTGGAACCGCCGCCCTGTCGGGCGGCGTGGCCAGCATCACCGTCACGCTACCCGCCGGATCGAATACTATCGTGGCGACTTATGGCGGCGATTCGGTGTACAGCGGCTCCTCGGGCAGCTATGGGTTGACGGTCAACAGGCCTGCTTCCACATTCACTTTCAGCTCTAACCTTAGCGCGGCGGTATACGGCCAATCGGTTACGCTGACGGTGAAAATCACGCAGAGCGGAACCGCAGTCCCCACCGGCACGGTTCAGTTTTACGACAACGGCGCCCCCGTCGGCGGCGCAGTCGCACTGGCTGGCGGTACGGCGACTCTGACGCTGTCGAACCTGCCGCCGGGAGTGAATAACATCACCGTGGTCTATTCGGGCGACGCCAACTACGGTTCGTTCTCGGGCAACGGAGGTTCTGTCACGGTCAGTATGGCGCAGACATTGGCCACGCTGACCGCCAATACGAACAACGGCCTGGAAACCCTGACCGCAACCGTGGCGGTGGTAGCGCCGGGAGGCGGAACACCCACCGGGACGGTTAAGTTCATCGATACGGTGACCGGCAAGGTGGTTGGCACGGCGACTCTCGCCGGAGGCATGGCAACTATCACCATTCCGGTAACTACCGATCCGATCATGGCCGTGTACTCGGGCGACGGCAACTTCGCCACCAGCGGCACGGTCAACGTCTCGGCGATCGCGGTGGTGAACTCGGCGTCGTACGCAATCGACTTCTCGCAGGATGAGATCGTTACGGTATTCGGATCCGGCTTGACGACGCAGACGGTGACGGCCACTTTGCCGTTGCAAACCACGCTCGGCGGAGTGAGCGTCATGGTTACCGATAGCGCCGGTACGGCGCGTCCGGCGGTACTCTTCTACGTGTCGGCGACGCAGATTGCGTTCATGATTCCGGCGGGCACCGCCAACGGAACCGCCACGGTAGCCGTTAGCACGGCGAGTGGGACGTCTACGGCTACCATCACGGTGACGAATTCCGCGCCGGGCCTGTTCACGGCCAACGACAGCGGAGCCGGTCCGCTTGCAGCCCAGGTGGTTTCGGTGGCGGCGGGCGGCGCCCAGACCTACACGAATACGGCCGCGCTGAACGGCCAGAGTTTCGTCAACGCGCCCATCGCCCTGACGCCTGCCGGTAACACGTTCTTCCTGTTGCTCTACGGCACGGGCATCCGGTTCGGCTCGGCGATCACGGTAACTATCAACGGCACGACGTATACGCCGACGTATGCCGGCGCGCAGGGAACCTACGCCGGTCTGGACCAGATCAACGTACTCTTACCGGCGAGCCTGGCTGGATCGGGCACTGTGACCGTGACGGTCACAGTGGACGGCACGCTAACGAACGCAGGAACGATCACGTTCCAATAGGTGGGGTGGGCCCATTGCCTGCCCTATCCCGAGCCGCTCCGAGCGCTCGGCTTTCGGGAGTCGATTTCACCGGCGGGCCACGGGTTTGGCCCGCGCCACATGGCGCCGTCCGGTCGGCCATTTGGCTAGTGATCGCATGGAGCCTTCCGGAAGCCACGGGGCCGCCCTCCACCTGGCGCTTCATGGCGGGCCCTGGCCCACCCGCATTTCGCCTTCTAGCAAGCCAATGGACTGCCCGCGTGGCGCCTCTTGGCGGGCCACGGGGGCCACCCCACTCCGCTGCTGCTAGCATAGAAGCATGCGTTGCACTGTGGCTGTTCTACTCGCTTGCTCCCTCTTTCCCGCCGTAGCCCAGAACGTTGTCCATCCAAAGGATGTCCGCGATGCGGCCAAAGCCGGCCCCACCGCTATCCCCAAGCTTGCCGACTACCTGAAAAACCCGGACCGCGAAGTGCGCCTGGAAGCCGTCAAGCAGATCGGCGAAATCGGCACCGTGCGGAGTCTCGATCCGCTGATCTCCGCCACCCGCGATAGCGACGCCGAAGTCCAAATCCGCGCGACTGACGGCCTCGTCAACTTCTATTTGCCGGGGTACATGAAGACGGGCTTGGCCGGATCCATCCGCCGCGTGGGCGCCGATCTCAAGGGCAAATTCACCGACACCAACGATCAGGTGATCGACCGCTATGTCATAGTCCGTCCGGAGGTGGTCGCCGCGCTGGGCGCCCAGGTGGCCAGTGGAGGAACCATGGACATGCGCGCGAACGCCGCCCGTGCCGTTGGCATTCTGCGCGGCCGCGCGGCGGTTCCCCAGTTGGTGGATGCCGCGCATTCGAAGAACTCCGGGCTGATTTACGAATCGCTGGTGGCCCTCGAAAAGATCCGCGACGAATCGGCGGGTCCGCGCATCGCGTTTCTGCTGCACGATCCCGATCCGAAGGTGCAAACCACGGCGATGGAAACCGTCGGCTTGCTGCAGGACAAGCAGGCGCTGCCGGACATGATCGAGGTTTTCAGTCGGACCCGCGACGCCAAGGTGAAACGCGACGCGCTGGAGGCGATCGCCATGCTGCCGGCGGAATCGAGCCGCCCCATCTACGTGCAATACGTGAGCGACAAGGACGAGAAGATGCGCGCGGCGGCGGCGGAAGGTTTTGCGCGGCTCGCGAACCCCGTGGATCTGCCAACTGTGCAGAAGGCCTGGGACGAGGAGGGGAAGACGTCGCCGCGCCTTTCGCTGGCGTTCGCGCTAGTCGCTCTCGGCAAGACCGAGGTGAGCCAGTTCAGCCCGTTGCAATTCCTGATCGACAATCTCAATTCGGCCGCCTTCAACGGAATCGCGCATCCATTCCTCGTTGAGCTGGCGAGAAATCCGCAGGTGCGGAGCGCGCTATACGGACCTTTGGCGAGCGGGACCAAGGCCGAAAAGATCGGCATCTCGCGGGTGCTGGCGGTGAGCGGCGACGGTGAAAGCATCGCGCAGTTGCAGAAGCTGAGCAACGATCCGGACGCAGATGTAGCTCAAGCCGCGCTGACCGCTGTGAGGAATTTGCAGGCGAGAATGTAGAGCCGCTGTGGGACAGGCCTCCTGGCCTGTCCGCGGCCGATTGCTTACTTCGCTTTCTTCTGCTTCTGTTGGCCAACACGCACTTTGAAGTGCGCCGATTTGGCTTCCTGGAAGGCTTTGTGGTCGTGGCGCGCCACCGCGTCCTTTAAGTAGCTATCGACGTCGGCATTCGTGGGCAGAACTGCCATCAAGGTGTAACTATCGTTGCAGGTCGGGCAATAGGGCCGGAACCGCTTCACATTCGGAATTCCCATAACTTTTCCAGTCTAACAGATAACCGTGGGGCGGGCCCATGGCCTGCCAATGGCCAGGCCCATGGCCGGCCTACATGGACCACATGGATATGTATGGTCTGGTCATGGGTTTCTATGCCCGCCAACAGGCATCCGCACGGAATCGACATGGCGCGCCCACCCAACATGGACCGCACGGAATCGACATGGCAGGCCATGGGCCCGCCCCACTTGGCGTTATCCTTGGCATTTGCCCATGCCACAGCCGAGCCCGCGCTCCCGAACCGCCGCCGTGGTCCTTGCCGGGTTCTGCGCCTTCCTCACCATCTACTCTCCGCAGCCCCTGTTGCCCATGCTGGCGCGGGAATTCCGGACTTCGGCCGCCGCTATCAGCCTGGTGATGACCGCCACTACCGCGGGCGTGATGATGGCGGCGCCGTTCATCGGGATGGTTGCCGACCGCCTCGGGCTCAAGCGCGTGATAGTTCCCGCATCGTTTCTGCTGGCGCTGCCGGCCACGCTGGCGGCGACGTCCACGGGCCTCGATTCGCTGCTGTTCTGGCGCTTCTGGCAAGGCATTTTCACGCCGGGAATCGCGGCGGTGACCATCGCCTATATCACCGAAGAGTGGGAAACGGGGGCCGGCGCGGCCATGTCCGCCTATGTCACTGGAACCGTGCTGGGCGGCTTCAGCGGCAGGATGATCGCGGCGTTGGTGGCCTCGCATGCTTCGTGGCGATGGTCGTTCGCTGCGCTGGGGCTGCTCAACGCCGCGGGCGCCGCGGTCATGTGGGCATGGCTGCCGGCCGATCGCCACTTTCATCGCGGTCAATTCTCGCGCGCCGCGGCGGCGCAGGATATGCTGCGGCATCTCCGCAACCCGCGCCTGCTGGCCACCTGTGCGGTGGGGTTTTGCGTGCTATTCACGCTGGTCGCCACCTTCACGTACGTCAATTTCTATCTGGCCGCGCCGCCGTTCCGCCTGAGCACGCAGGCACTCGGTCTGCTGTTCACGGTGTACCTGGTGGGAATCGTGGTCACGCCGTTCGCGGGCCGCTTGATCGACCGCGTCGGGCATCGCTTCGCGCTGGTGGCCTCGTTTGCCGCGGGAATCGCCGGCATCCTGTTGACGCTGATAGAGAGCCTTCCCGTAGTGATTCTGGGGCTGGCGATTCTCTCCACGGGCGTGTTCATTACGCAGGCCGCCACATCGAGCTACATTGGCGTGGCGGCGCGCGATGCGCGGGCGTCCGCGGTGGGGCTATACACAGTGTTCTACTACGCGGGCGGCACGCTGGGCTCGGCGGTGCCGGGCTGGTTCTGGAACCGCGGCGGATGGCCGGCGTGCGTGGCGCTGATCGTGGTGGTGCAGGCGTCGACCATTGTAGTGGCGGTGCGGCGCTGGCGGCCGGGCTAGAGGCAAGGCGGGGCATGCTTCAACTGGCCTGCCGCCGCGAGCGACGTAGAGCGGATCGGGACTACTCGTCGAACGTCAGCCCTTCTTGTCTCAGCCAACGGTGCGGAAGTTATACGACGCCGGCGCGCCCGCTCAAGCAGTTTCCAAATCCGGGAGATGGGTCGGAGAAACCGGGCACACGCGAATTGGCAATCGCCCGCATCGTGCCTAACTCGCCGGATTGGCCGTGGAAAGTAACCGGCACGGGTTTTCCTCGCTGCGAAACCTCCCACGCTACAATGATCGCAGGCCGCACCCCATGGTCACCGGCATCATCGTCTTCGCCCACGGCTCCCGCATTGAGCCGGCCAACCAGGCCGTCCGCGCCGTCGCCGCCGACCTCGCCCGCGCCGGCAATTTCGCGCACGTGGAAGCTGCCTTCCTCGAGCTCGGCCAGCCCGCGCTCGATGGCGCCGTCACCACACTTTTGTCGAAAGGCGTCACCCGCATCGTGGTCATCCCCTACTTCCTCACCCTCGGCATGCATCTGGAGCGCGACCTTCCGCGCCTCATCGACGCCATCGCGCAAGCCCATCCCGGCCTCGCCATTTCCGTCACGCCGCCGCTCGACGGCCACCCCGCCCTGCTGCAAGCGCTGCTCGACCGCGCGAACCTGTAAGACAGGCATCCCTGCCTGTCTGGCGTTCGCCAGTCCGCGCCCACCTCCCATCCCGCTCCAACCCGCTGCTCCACGCCGCTAACTCATTGAGCCCGTTCGACTCAACGAATCCTTGACAATCTAGCACTCATATCCGATAATGAAGCTGTACTAAGGGAGGAGCAGATTCAGCATGGGAAAGATTATCGGCATTGACCTCGGAACCACCAATTCGGTGGTTGCCGTAATGGAAGCGGGCCAGCCCACGGTCATCGCGAATCAGGAAGGCCAGCGCACCACGCCGTCGGTCGTCGCCTTCACCAAGAGTGGGGAGCGGTTGGTCGGCCAAGTCGCTAAGCGGCAGGCCATCACCAACCCGGAGAACACTATTTTCTCCATCAAGCGGTTCATGGGCCGCCGTTTCGACGAAGTCAGCGAAGAAATGAAGATGGTGCCGTACAAGGTCATCGCTGGCGATAACGGCGATGTTCGCATCGACATCAGTGGCAAGAAGCAATCTCCGCCCGAGATTTCGGCGATGATCCTCACCAAGTTGAAGGAAGCCGCCGAGTCGTATCTGGGCGAAAAAGTTACCCAGGCCGTGATCACGGTGCCGGCTTACTTCAACGACGCGCAACGCCAGGCCACCAAGGACGCCGGCAAGATCGCCGGTCTAGAAGTGATGCGCATCATCAATGAGCCCACTGCCGCGGCGCTCGCTTACGGGCTCGACAAGAAGAAGAACGAAACCATAGCGGTCTACGATTTCGGCGGCGGCACGTTCGATATCTCCATCCTCGAAGTGGGCGAAGGCGTAGTCGAGGTCAAATCGACCAACGGCGACACGCACCTGGGCGGCGACAACATCGACCAGCGCATTATCGATTGGATCGTCTCCGAGTTCAAGAAGGAGAACGGCATCGATCTTTCGCGCGACCAGATGGCGCTGCAACGCCTCAAGGAAGCGGCCGAAAAGGCCAAGATGGAGCTTTCCACGCTCCTCGAAACCGATATCAACCTGCCGTTCGTCACGGCGGATGCCACCGGTCCCAAACACCTGCAGATGAAGTTGACGCGCGCGCGCTTTGAGCAGATGGTGGAAGACATCATCCAGCGGTCGGTGGGCCCGTGCAAACAGGCGCTGCAGGATGCCGGCGTGACGCCGCAGAACATCGACGAAGTCGTGCTGGTGGGCGGACAGACCCGCATGCCGCGCATTCAGCAGATTGTGCGCGATCTGTTCGGCAAGGAGCCGCACAAGGGCGTCAACCCCGATGAAGTGGTCGCGGTGGGCGCGGCCGTGCAGGGCGGCGTGCTCGGCGGCGAAGTGAAGGACGTGCTGCTGCTCGACGTCACTCCGCTTTCGCTCGGCATCGAAACCATGGGTGGCGTGTTCACCAAGCTGATCGAGAAAAACA
>Ga0182024_10024738_pt1 | contig 10651 bp, 7 predicted proteins | sample P32metaG_FD_120480 | JGI IMG/M metagenome (GOLD analysis project Ga0182024, IMG submission 120480) | Permafrost microbial communities from Stordalen Mire, Sweden - P3-2 metaG (Illumina Assembly) | ecosystem: Environmental > Terrestrial > Soil > Wetlands > Permafrost | place: Sweden: Stordalen...
AGAAGCTGGCCTCGCTGGGCATGGAGCGGCTTGCCCCGATCGCCAGCGTGATGGTCCGCCAGATGCTGTTCCTCGACCCACCAGAGCACACTCGCGTGCGTCGCCTGGCTGCCGCCGCCTTCACGCCGAGGCGGGTGGAGACGATGCGCTCGCGCATCTTCGAGATCGCTGAGCAACTCATCGAAACGGCAGCCGCCGAAGGTGAGATGGATGTCATGGAGGACGTCGCCAACCCGCTTCCGGCAATCGTGACCGCCGAGATCTTCGGCGTGCCTGTCGAGGATTACCGGCAGCTCAAGAGCTGGTCAGAGAACTTCGCAGAGATGCTGGGGAACTTTCAACACAATCCCGGCCGTGCAGCCGCTGTGCTGCGCAGTCTGGAGGCGATGACCACCTACTTCCGCGACGCGATCCGGCGGCAGGCCATTGAGCCGCGAGAGGGCCTGGTCAATGCGCTGACGATGGCGGAGTTGGACGGCGATCGGCTCAGCGAAGATGAAATCGTGGCGAACCTCATCGTCACCATGGTTGGAGGCATGGAGACCACCACCAATCTGATCGGTAACGGGGTGCTCGCCCTGCTGCGTCATCCCATTGAGATGGAGCGCCTGCGCGACGATCCCGCGCTGATGCCGTCGGCGATCGAGGAGCTGTTGCGCTACGAGAGCCCGAGCCAGCACACGGCGCGCCTTGCGGCGGACGACGTCGAACTCGGTGGCAGGCTGATCAAGCGCAACCAGGCGGTGATCGCTGTGATGGGCGCTGCCAACCGCGACCCGGAACGCTTCGAGAACCCGGACTGCCTCGACCTGGGGAGACGCGACAACCGCCACGTGGCGTTTGCATGGGCCGGCCACTTCTGCTTTGGTGCTCCCCTCGCCCGCATTGAAGGGGAGGCTGCCCTGACGACGTTGCTGCGTCGCTTTTCCACGATCCGGCTCGCGCCGCGCCCGATCAGTTGGCGGCCCAATCTCGGGCTGCGAGGCCTGACCGCTCTTCACGTCGAAGTCGCGCCGTGAACGACGACGCCATTGACCGCCTGTCCGAGACCAAACGCGCGCTTCTGCAGCAGCGACTGCGCGGGGAAGGGTCCCCGAGGGAGGGGGTGGTCCGGCTCGAGCGCCGTCAGCGCGATGGACCCGCGCCCCTCGCGGTCGCGCAGGAGCAACTCTGGTACTTCAGCCAGCTCGCTCCGGGAAATCCCGTGTACAACGAAGCCGTCACCATCCGCAAGGATGGACCGTTCGACGTCGACGCCTTCAGGTCAGCATTCCGGGAGATCGTTCGCCGCCACGAGATCTGGCGATCGACCTTCGAGGTCGTCGACGGCGTGCCGGTGCAGATCGTCCATCGGTTGCCTGCCCTCGAGCTTCCGCTGATCGACCTGAGCCTGATGGCTCGGGCGGACGCGGAGCGAGAGGCGGGCCGCATGGCGGCTGCTGACGCAATGAGGCCGTACTCGCTCGATCGCGAGCCACTGATCCGGCCGCTGCTCGTGCGAATCGGCACTGATCATCATCGTCTGTACCTCGCGCTGCACCACCTCGTGTTTGACGGCGTGAGTCTGTACCGCATCGTCCTGCCGGAGCTCATCGCGCTGTATCAGGACTTCGCTGAAGGGAGGGCCCCATCACTCCCGGAGCAGGAGATTCAGTACAGCGACTACGCGGTCTGGACGCACGAGCGCGCAGGCATGGCCGACTTCATCCGCCGCATCAACTATTGGCGACAGCATCTCGCCGGTGTCGCGCCGATGCAGCTGCCGAACGACCATCCGCGACCCGGCCGGCCGACTTTCCGTGGCTCGATGCTGTCACTTCGGATTCCGACAGACCTCGCCGCCGGACTTCGCTCACTCAGCCGGCAAGCCGGCGGCACGCTGTTTCAGACGCTGGCCGCAGCGTTCGCGGTGTTGCTCCAGAGCTACTCTGATCATGACGACGTGGTGTTCGGCTCGGTCACCGACCTGCGCGAGCGGAGCGAGCTGGAAACGATGGTCGGCTACTGCCTGACACCACTCGTTCTCCGCGCCGACCTCAGCGACGACCCACCGTTTCTCGAGCTGCTGGAACGGATTCGCACGGATCTGCTGAGCGCGCTCGAAAACCTTGTTCCATTCGATCGTCTCGTCCGAGAGCTGAACCCGCGTCGTGATCTGGCTACCAACCCCCTGTTCCAGGCCGCGATCGTGCTGGAGCCGCCAGTGGTTTCACCCGATCCGTCATGGAGCATGCATCAGATGGAAACGGACATCGGGGATGCCGTCGGTAACGCCAAGTTCGACCTGCACCTGGAGCTGGACGAGCGCCCTGAAGGCCACATCGATGGTCGCCTCATCTATAACTCCGACCTTTTTGAGCGCGACACGGTACGGCGCATTGCAGGACACTGGCTCAGGTTGCTCGAGGGAGTGGTCGAACATCCCCAACAACCAGTATCCACGCTGCCGTTGCTGACCGAGCCGGAGCTGCACCAGCAGCTCGTGGAGTGGAACGCGACGCGGAGCGAGTACCCACGTAAGGCATGCGTGCATGAGCTGGTCGAACGGCAGGCCGAGTGCACGCCGGATGCCATCGCGGTCGTCTCCGGCGATGATCGGTTGACCTACCGAGAGCTCGACGTTCGTGCGAACCAGCTCGCGCAACGGCTGCGAGTGGCTGGAGCCGGCTCGGGTACGGTCGTCGCCATCTGCGTCGAGCGTTCGCCCGACATGGTTGCCGGTCTGCTCGGGATTCTCAAGACCGGAGCGGCCTACGTGCCGCTGGATCCTCGCCATCCGCGAGACCGGTTGCGCTTCATGCTCGAAGATTCGGCAGCGACGGTGGTTCTCACACAGCGACATCTTGTCGATACCCTGCCGGAAAACGGCGCGGTCACACTCTGCCTGGAGAGCGATTCGGCACAGAGCGACGCACAAGCAAACACGATACCGAGAAGCGCGACATCGCCTGAAGATCTCGCGTACATCCTCTACACCTCGGGCTCGACGGGGAGACCAAAAGGGGTGCAGGTGCGGCATCGCAATGTCGTCAACCTGATGACCGCGCTCAACACGCGGCCTGGGCTTTGTCCAGACGACGTGGCATTGGCGGTGGCCACGTTCTCCTTTGACATGTCGGTGGGAGACATCTTTGCGCCGCTCGGCGTCGGAGCACGTGTTGTGCTGGCGGCACGTGACGACGCCAGGGACCCGCGCCGCTTGGGTGCCCTCATCGACGCCTCTGGGGCTACCCTCATGCACGCAACACCGACGACGTGGCAGATGTTGCTCGAAAGCGGGTGGGCTGGAAGCCCGCGGTTGGTCGCGGTTTGCGGAGGCGATACGCTGTCTGAGGCGCTGGCTAGTTCACTCCTCGATCGTTGCGCCGCGGTTTGGAACGGATACGGGCCCACCGAGGCCACGGTGTACACGACGTTCTCCCAAGTGGCCCGGGGTGCGCCGATCACCATCGGCCGGCCAATCGCCAACGTGCGCGTCTACATCCTGGATCGGTGGCGCCGACCAGTCGCGGTCGGCATCCCTGGGGAGATCGTCATCGGTGGTGCCGGCGTCTCCGCGGGCTATGTGAACCAACCCGACGAAACGGCGCAGCGCTTCGTGCCCGATCCTTTTGATCCGGGCTCGAGCATGTACCGCACGGGCGACCTGGCCAGATTCCTTCCCGATGGGAACATCCAGCACATGGGGCGCCTCGACCGGCAGGTGAAGATCCGGGGTGTTCGCATCGAGCCAGGAGAGATCGAGGCGGCATTGCTCGAGCATCCCGCGGTCTCGTCCGCGGTAGTGGTCGCCCACGGTGGCGAGAGCAGCAATCGCCGTATCGTCGCGTATGTCCTCGCGGAAGGCGTCGCACCCGAAGCAGCGGAGCTGCGCGCACTGCTGCGCAGGACCCTCCCAGCGCACATGGTGCCCTCCGCGTTCGTGTTTCTCGCAGCCCTTCCGATCACGACCAGCGGGAAGATTGACCATACCGCGCTGCCGCCGCCTGCCGAGGGGGCGAGCACCACAGGCGTCAGCTCGGCGGCACCGCGGACTGCAGCGGAAGCGCAGCTGTCTCGTATATGGGCGCGAGCTCTCGGCGTGACTCGAGTTGGCGTCGAGGATGACTTTTTCGACCTCGGCGGCCACTCACTGCTCGCTGTCCGGCTGCTGATCGACGTTCAGCGCGAGCTTGGCGTGGAGCTACCACTGGAATCGATCTTCAAGGAGGGGGCGACTGTCGCGGGCATGGCCGCCCTGATCGAGCATCCCCGACGCAAGCTGGGGGACAGTCGGCTGATTGTCCCCATCCAGCCGAGTGGATCCGCGCCCGCACTGTTCTTCTTGCATCCAAACGAGCAGAGCCTGCTCATCATGCGCCACTTTACGGGCGTCCTTGGAGCGGATCAGCCGGTGCTCAGTCTGCTGCCCGCGGGAGGCGGTCGCCGCTTCCAACCAGCGCGCGGCTTTGAGGATCTTGCATCGCAGATGCTGGACTCGATTCGGGACATCCAGGAACACGGCCCCTACTACCTCGCTGGTTTGTGTCTTGGCGGCAACGTCGCCTATGAGATCGCGGGGAGGCTGCAGGCAGCGGGCGAGGCGGTCGCATACCTCGGGCTCCTCGATGCGGGCGCCCGCAGCAGCCGCCGGTTATCTGCAGTGGGTGCTCTCACCGCGGGGGCGCGCTGCGCGAATAGCCCGAGCTCTGAAAGAGGGACCACGAGCCACGCTCAGCAAGGCCGATGAGGCGGCTCGGCGCGTGCTACCGGCCTTCCTCGCCAGTGCGCGCCTGCGGCCTACCCCCCCGCCCACCATTTTCGACTGGATCGGGGCGCTGAGGGCGATTTCGGGGTGGGTCTACCACGCTCACACCGTACCCGTCGATTTGTACGTCAGCGACGAAATGGTCAGAACCACCGGCAGCAGGTCGCTGGGGTGGGAGAAGCTCCATCGGGGGGCGCTCGCGGTGCACGCCATCCCCGGTGAGCACCTGTCGATGGTGAAGGAGCCGCACGTGCGTGTCTTGGCTAAATCGCTGGCGACTTCGCTCCGAAGCGCGCAGCTGCTCGGTAGGGATCGTCTCAGCGTCGACACGACTCAAGACGCGGCCCGGATAGGAACGCCGTAAGACGAGTCCTAGGCGGAAGGTGCCTTCGCGATTCGTGGCTCGGTGTCGAGCCTCGCCCGGGTCCGAATCAGCGAAACCAGGAGTATCGCCATGACAGCAGAAGACGCGATCGCGCCGGCCAGCAGGCCAAGTTCGACGCGCAAGAACAACTGGGACCCAATCGCGGTCACGACCACGAAGCTGACGGTCCCCACCAGTATCCCCGCGGTTGCTCGCTCATAGCCACTCAATGCAACCAGCGACTGGTACATGACCGTCCCCACCATGAAAACCGCGCCGGCCGCAGACAGCAGAGCGTAGTCGAAGCGGCCGAGGTCGAAGGCGGCGCCGAAGAGCAGATGCGACGCCACCGGTCCGAACGCCGTCAGCACGGCGATACCCGACGTGCCCAGTAGCCCGACGAGCAGGGTCAACTCGAGAATCACCTTTCGGAATTCGGCCATCCGACCTTCGGCTGCGAGGCGCGAGAGCCTGGGCAGCAACGCCGCTGGCACCGCCTGGAAGAGATAGACGGGGATGAAGGCGATGATTCTTGCGGTGAGGAAGCGGCCGGCAGCCGCCTCCTGTGCCGGTGTCGCCAGCAGTTGCACTGCCACCGTGCCCCCGTTGAGCAGCAAGAGGCTGAGCACTGACGACACCAGCAGGTAGCCGAGGGCGCGAGACAGCTCGCCCCAGGACGCTGGCGAACCTGGAAGGAGTAGCCCACGTCGGCCTGCGAGCGCCAGCCCGATTGCGATGAACGAGGCCATCACCATGGCGAAGCCAAACCAACCGGCGATGGTGGCACCGATCACCGCCAAAGCCAAGCAAAGCAGCATTCGCAGGAGGCCTTCGCTGCCGAGGAGCACACCGTAGCCGCCGAACCGGCCGTTGCCCGCGAGCGTGCCGCGCGTGAGGTGCTCGAGATAGTACGCACACAGTCCGGCGACCAGGGCCCAGACCATGATCGGGTCGCCGTCGAAGAGCCGCTGATCAATCGGCCCCGAGGCGATCGCCGTTGCAATGACCAGCACGCCGAGCAGCGCGCCTCCGGTTACCCCCGCGCGAATCACTAGCGGACGGCCGCCATCCCCGCGGGCTCGACGGGCGGCGATCGCTCGACTCACCTCTAGTTCGAGGGGAAGGAAGAACCCCGGGCCGACAACGAACAGAAGAGACCAGAAGGTTGCCAGCGGAGCGTAGCGGACGGGTCCCAAAGCGCGCGCGGCGATGGCAAGAAATCCGTACTGCGTCAGCCCCGCGACAACCAGGCCGAGACCGATGCTGAGTGAGCCTTCGGGGAGCGGGTTGCGATGGAGACGCGCCAGCACAGAGGTCACCAGCGATGCACGCAGGCGCGTCGGATGGCGCCAGTTAACCGCTGGTAAGGGCGACGGTCATCGACGTACGGCGCGATGTGCGACGTCATCCAGCAGATCGTGGCCGCATCGAACTCGAGCCCTGTGTGCTTGCCGTCGTCAACCATTATCCTGAGCATCGGCGTGTCCGCGTCGGTCACCACACAACCCGCTTGCGATTCTCGAATCCGAGGGCACGCCAGCTTCTGCAACCCGGTTTCGATCCACGAACTTCGGTTACGTCCCGCGTAGGTGCTGACTTTTGCCGACCGTACCACACGCAGTGCCCAGGCTCGCCCAGATCGCTGTCTGGTGGAGTGATACGACTCACCCCGTCCTGTCAAATCCGTCGGTCCTGGATGACGAGGAACGGGAACGATGGTCACGCTACGCGTCTCGAGCAAGCGCGGCTCGGTACTTCGGAGCGCATGCACTTGCTCGCTACGTGCTCGGACAGTTGCTGGCTGTGGATCCGAGCAGAGTAGAGTTCGATCGGACCTGCCCTCGATGCGGGGCGAAGCACGGAAAGCCTCGGATCATCTGGCCCGAGAGCCCTCTTGACTTCTCAATCTCCGTCTCAGCCGAGCGCGCACTTTTGGGAGTCAGCCAGAACACGCGCGTGGGGGTGGACCTCGAATACCAGTCCCCGAAGTTTGATGTGTCTGCTTTGGCACGCCAATGGCTCACCGGTCCTGAGCGCAGCATCATGTCGGCCCTGCCGGCGAAGGACAGAAAGACCTGGCTCTTGCAGACCTGGACGCGAAAGGAAGCGACTCTCAAGGCTCTGGGCACGGGACTCTTGACGGATCCGAGGCTTTTGACGGTGAGTAGGTGGGATAGAGACTCGCTGCGTGCCGAATGGGCTCATGCGGAGACCGAAGCGCCCGTGTTTGTCCGAGATCTCGAGTTCGCCGGCTACAGCGCTGCAGTGGCGGGCGTTGCGCTGGAGGGACTCCATTCAGACCAGACGGTAATCACGAGACTTCCGTAGCGGGCACGGCCGGTGACATGACCATGTCATTTACCGGCGACAGCGCTCTGCAGATCGTGCAGCACGTCATGTAGCTCTTCCACGAGCCGGGCGACGTCACGCTCCGACATCGATGTGGTCAGGTCGGTCGGCCTCATCTGAGGCTCGATGCCTAGTGAGAAGGGGGGATCCCACGCCCCGGCCCAGGGCGGAGCGTCAGTGCCACGCTCCCAAACGTCGGGCGCATCGGCCGTGCGAAGGTTGAACTTGTAGCGGTTTCTGAACTGGTCAAAACAATACGCGGTGAGGTTGGTAGCGGGACTGTCGCCTACCATAGCGGCGCCGGGGTCGAGGTTCCCCTGTGCCTTACCCACATAGAGCATGTTCTGGACCGGCCCCGGCGCGAACGTGTCGCCCGATGCCAGATGCACTGTTTCGGTGAAGCCCTGTGCCGCCGCTCCAGCAGAACGGTACAACTCACCCCCGGCGAACATCCAGATCACGACGTTCAGCGCCGACCCATTGCCAAAATTGCGGACGCGGATCACTGCCCACGGCTGGTCGCCAATCCCAGGCGGCGGCTCGTCAAGGCGAACGAGCAGGGGTCTGGCAGCGACCATACGATCCTCTCGCTCTTCCTCGGAAAGCTCTCCGGCGTTGTGCGCATGGTCGGCAGCCGCTTCCAACATCGCCGTGTTCAGATCTAGCAACTTCACCACGTGTGCGCCCAGCTCCCGGCCGTGCCGCGCCAGCCGGACGCTCGCCAACGCCACCACGATGGCTGCGATGGCCAGGACGGATGTTGCGAGCGTCTGGACGATGAGGGTCCAAGGCATCAGCGCGCAGTCTACGAGTCACGACGCGGCGGCGACGACGCCGTGCCTGGAGGCTGGATCCAGGCTACTTCTGCGCGTCGACCCGCAGGTAACGACGCGCGGTTATGACCTACCGCGTCCGCCCGTTAGTGGGGTCGTACGGCGGCGGGCAGACGAGCGCCATACGACTCCGTCACCGTGCGCGTCGAGTCTGCTCATCTGGCACCTCCAACTAGGTGCCGGCAGACCCTGCCTCCTCAAGTCCCGGTGTGCGGGATCGGGAGTAGCGGCACTGATCGCCCACGCAAGGTGTCCTTACCCGCCACTTCCCGTCGCACCGGGCATCAACCTCATATCGCAACCAACCCCAGGGTGGGCACCTCGGTTGGAGCGGCAACCCTAGCTCGGGTTCGCGGAGGTGCAAGGTCGACGCCCTGAGTAAGCTTCGCGCCCCGAACGGAAGGAGGCAAGGTTATGCCCAAGCAAGGGGACGCGCCGGAACGCTGGTACGAAGCAGGCGACCCGGATGACTTTCAGGTGTTCTTCGACGACCTCGGGCGCGAGTTGGAGCTCTTTCGCCGCGTCCATCCGGGCCACGTGTTCAAGCCCAACCATCAGCGCTTCTGGGAGTTGGTAGCGAAGAAGCAAGGAAACATGGAGCCCGAGACCCGGACCTGGGCTCGAATTCTGCTGGGGATGCCCGGGAACCCCACGGTTTACCTCAAGCAAAGCGCGAAGGTCTCCCGCGAGATCACTCTCGATGAAGATGAAACAAGACAGTTGGTCGGATGGCCGCCGCCCCCTTAGGGAGCTGTGTTCTTGTGCGCAGGCTGCCCTCCCCCAAAGCCTCCCTTGTCACCGTAGTATTGGCCAACATTGACAGGGGGGCGACATGGACGCTGCGGGATGCGATTGCGAAGCGGGCGGAGGCGCAACCCGGAGTGGTCGGCGGCGAGTGCGAGAACGGTGGCATTTCGTGATGACCGAATGAGGCTGACCATCGCCAGTGGGAAATTGGAGTACTCGGTGAGTTTGGTCAGGACGAAAATCTTCTCCGGGCCTGTGCGACGGAGGTTCTACACGGTTATGTTGCGTCGAGAGGTTGTGGCAAGCCCGCAGGGGAGATCGCTGACCTTGAGAGGGAACGCACCAAAACTATGGTCTGTGGAACTCTCTCTGAAGCAGGTAAAGCAATTGAGCGGCCGCAGGACCGAAAGGCGTGGCCGCCCCCAGCCGCGAGAACCGCAGCGCCGCCCAGATGACGGGTGGAGATATGAGGTATGTGAGCGGGAAGTGGCTGATGAACGGCCCGGTCGACGCACCAACCAGGACGAGCAAGAGGATCGTGGCTTCGAGCCACTGCGGCCGAGTGGGGCGAGGCGATGAACGGGTCGTCGCGATGAGCAGCAGGAATGGCGCAAAGAGCACCACGCCCATCGAATCGCCCATCCACCAGGTGGTCCCCTAGGCACTGGCTGATCCTTCTAATCGTCCACGACGCCCATCCTCAGAGTTTGCGCTCGACCTGCGATTGACGGAAAGTGAAACGAGGTGGAGCAGACCGAATGGAATTGCACGTCAGCAAGTGACGTGAAGAATGGCGTTGGTGTCTTTTGCGTCGGTGGTGAGAAGGTCGGTCGCCCGCTTGGTCGGCACGGACACCAGCTCGACGTCGCGGCGACCAGCCTCAGCCTGGACCGAGTCCATGACCGGCAGGGCGCCTGCGGCGCCGGTGCCGGTCGACAACCACGTCGTGGGCGTCGCCCCCCGAGGACGCTCGCCTACTGGAACCGGCCGGCAGCGTCGAGGGCCGCGTCGATGGCGCCTGCCGCGTTGAAGAGCGCGACATTGCCGTTGTCGGGACCAGTAGTTGCGATACCCACGATCTGGACAGCCCTGGCTTGCCGGACACGATGTCGTCTGCTCTCGAGATAAAGGGTCGCCAAAATCGGCACCATTGCCGAGTGACCGTCACGCTACGCAAACCCAGCGCCCAGGAATACGAGGACTGGTCAGCCGCCGAAACCAAATCGTATGCCGACGAGATCGCGGCTTCCGGGAGCATGAGCCGAGCGGCCGCCGAGGAGAAGGCACGCGGCGACACAGCGGAGACTCTTCCTCAGGGGCTCGACACGCCCGGCCAGTTGATCTTCAGGGTCGAGGCGGATGGTGAGCCAGTCGGATGGCTCTGGCTGGCACTGCGAAACCCGCGCGCGGAGGCCGGAGTGGGTTTCATCTACGACATTTCGGTGGACGAGACGTTCCGGGGTCGAGGCTACGGCCGAGCGGCGATGCAACTTGCTGAGGACGAGGGGAGGCGCAACGGGCTCCACGCGCTGGCGCTCAACGTCTTCGGCCAGAACGCGATTGCTCGAACCCTCTATTCAAGCCTCGGTTACAGGGAAACCTCGGTCCAGA
>Ga0182024_10024739_pt1 | contig 10651 bp, 7 predicted proteins | sample P32metaG_FD_120480 | JGI IMG/M metagenome (GOLD analysis project Ga0182024, IMG submission 120480) | Permafrost microbial communities from Stordalen Mire, Sweden - P3-2 metaG (Illumina Assembly) | ecosystem: Environmental > Terrestrial > Soil > Wetlands > Permafrost | place: Sweden: Stordalen...
CTCATCGCAATTCTCCCAACTGGCTGCGCAGTTTGCGAGTCGCGCGGAACAGCGAATTCTTCACCGTTTCTTCGGTGGTTCCCAGCGCATCGCCGATCGCGCGCAGTTTCAATCCCTGGTAATGCTTCATTTCAAACACCACGCGTTCCCGCGGCGAAAGCAATTCCATCGCGGTGGAAATACGCGCTTGAATCTCTTTGCCCAGCAGCCGCCGTTCTGGGTCGAGCGTCGGGCGATGCTCGCGCTGCCGCTCGAAAAAGTAGCTGATGCGATCGTAGTGATTGGTGGAATTCGATTCCGGCGCTTGATCCTCGGGGCGAGCCTGGCGGCGCCGCAGCTGGTCCAGGCAAACGTTGGTGACGATGCGATAGAGCCAGGTGTAGAAGCTGCACTCAAAGCGGAAGCGATGCAGGTTGCGGTAGACCTTCAGGAACGCTTCCTGGTAAACGTCGCGCGCGTCCTCGGGACGCTTCATCAGATTCAGCGACAGCCGCAACACATCGCGGTCGTAGCGGCGCACCAATTCCTCGAAGGCAGTGCGGCTACCCGCCTGCGCTTCGGCCACCAAAAGACGCTCGTCGAGCTGGGGCAACGAAGCCACCGTGGCCAGAGCGGCCCCGGTACCGGCAGCCTGGCCCAAAGCATTCGCCAAAGCCAATCGAGGAAGCGGCATATTCGCTTTCTATTCGCGCTTAGCAGGCGTTATGGCATTGACCACAATACCTTAGCCCAAGTCTAAAAGTTTCGTCCGGTGACCAACCAAGAGAGTACCACCAAATTGGACGCACTCCAGCGCAGTGGGTAAGCAGCCGCTCCCCGCTGGTATAACGCGGGAGCCCAACCATTTGTTTCGAGTTTTCACGAACCTGTTGGCCGGTCTTTAGATCGGTCAAGCTTGACGGAGAGTCTGCTTTTCCTCTTCCAGGGGGACGGAGTTCGGAGTCGGGTCTGAGCTCGAGTGACAGGACGTGAGGGCAATCCATCAACGGGCTTTAGCCCCGAAGGAACGCTCTTGTACCTATTCGCCGGGAATTTACCGCACTGGGTTCAACGAAAGCCAGGCCTTCATGCTCGAGGCCGTCCGGAAGGTTTTGGAGTTCAGCTTGGCCCCAGAAGTCTCCCAATATACGGTTGCGCTACTGGTGAGACTATCGATGCACAAGCGTTTGTGAACGTTGGTCTCTGCATCCGGCAGGGCATTCCGGAACCACGCCACGCCGGCGTCTTCGTTGTCCGCTACTTCCACGAAGCCATCCCCGCGCGCCGCAACCTGAAACTCTTGGAGTTTTTCCATGATGCTTCCAGTTTACGCCCATTTGCGTCTTCTCCCGGAATATGATCCCGGTAGCGCCCTGGCAGCAAGTATCGACTCGTGTACCATCGAACGTAGTTCATTCAATCGTCAGCTTGTTACCGGAGGCTTCCGGCGAGATGGTTGGCATCCTGGTTCATGGGAATAATCATTTCATCCTGAGCGGGCCGCGACCCGACGATGCGGCCGCGCTGGCGCTCGCGCGGCATTGGTCGATCATCCAGATTGGTGCGCCCAAATCCCAGACTCTCCACCAATGGCAAATTCGCACTAAGGAATTCCGCGAAAATCTCGAATGGGCGATCATCATTCCCGGGGACCGGGAAATTTCACTAGGTGCGGCGGAGTTGCTCGCAGAACTCTCCGCTCGCGGTGTGGTCATCGACCGATGCGATCGCGGCTGCTGGTGATATTCGAGCAAATGGCCCTGGGACCGCTACTCCCCGTAGCCAGTTATTGCTAGTAGCAGCTACTGCTCGTCACCAGCTCACTCCTCCTGGTACCGCCCCTCCCGAGCCGGTACGGTACCGGGAGGGCACGGCTTCAGCCGGGTGCAAGGTAGTTTTTCTCTTGGGCTTTAGCCGCTGGGGTCTGGTCCTTCGCGTCGAGCCACGCAGACTCCTGCCGAATGTGCCAGGTTCGCAACCAACTAAAGACCTGGTCCGAGCGGGTCCGCCGGCGAAACCGTTGCGGCATCGTCACCTGAACGCCGGCGCCAAGCCACGAACAGCCACACCAAAAGCAACGCCTCCGCAACCATCACCGCGTATCCGTTCCGCTGATAAAACCGATCCGGTTGCCGCAGCAATGCCGCCCCTGCCCCAGTGAGTGCGGTGCTGGCTACCACCACAAAGCAACCGAGGATGTTGAACTTCATGACGTAGCGCACTCCCAAGACAAGGATGCCCAGCAAGATCAATTCCGCCACCCACTGTTTCGCGAAATCGGCTGGGCCGCTCCAGTTGCCGGGCATCAGTGCCAGTGCGCCGGTCACAAATACCAGGGCGCGTAACCACCGGGCGCGAAACTGCCCGGCGATAAAAGAAGCCGCCAGCGCCACAGCACCCGTATCCAGCAGGCTTTTTAGCAGCGCGCTGCCAAGAACGGATACCGCGGGCACGTATGCGTCGAAATCCGATCCGAACGACGCGGGCGCCGAACGATGCGGCGTGGGCCAATGCTGTGAGATCGTCTGCAACAGTGTTCGCAGGCCCAACAGAACGCCATGTCCACCCATACCGATAAACAAAGCGTCGCGATAATAGCGGGCGGGCATGCCGGTCCACTGGGGAAAATTTTCTTCCGCGAAGACCCGTTTTGCGAAGTACCACGCCATGCCGAAGACCAGCGCCAGCGCGCCGAAATAAAACGGCCCGCCGAGAATTGCGCCGATACCCAGAGTGGCCAGCATCACCTTGAAAGGTATCGCGGTGATGTACGCGCCCAGGGAGGCCGGGATGCGGTTGCCGAGTGCGAAGACCAGCACGTAAGCGGCGAGTCCCCACATGGCCCACAGCGAGATTCGCTTCCACGGAATCGAACGTGCTTCCTCCGAGCGTAAGTTCTTCAAGAAAATAATCAGTGCGGTGATGCCCAAGGCGCCGAGAAACACGACCGGAATCGCGATGCTAAAAACCATGCGGGGAAGCGTCAACTCTTCCTGTTTGCGGCTCCAGTCGTCGGGGATCTTGATATAGGTGCGGTAGTCGGTCACCTCGTCGCCGCGCACGGCCAGTTCGATTCGCGCGTACGCGTGCCCGCTGGAAGCTTGCGAAGCCGTGGCCTGATCGAGCGGTGCGTTTTGCTGCCACGTTAGCGTGTGGTCGGTGCGGTGCGGCCGCTTGTCCGATTGCGCTTCGACCAGCGACCACTGGCTCAGGTCGACCTTCTTTTCTTCGCGCAGGAATTTTTCCGCGCACGCCACCGCTTCGTCCTTTGGCAGCGAGGCCCCGGGCGCCGCTTCCGCGAGCGTGTGCCGCACCGAATGAAGCGAGCCGTCTGGCTTGAGTATCACGGCGTATTCTTCCGGCTGGCTGTCTCGGAAATAACGTATGCGCCACAAACCGCCGGGCACCTGCTTGGCATAGATTTCGTTGACGCGCGCGATGCCACCGCGCTGCCGCAGGAATTCGCTCACCTGCGGGTCGGTCACAGGTACAAACAGCGTGCTGTGAATGTAGGAGTCAGGATTGACTCCGCGTTGACGAAGAATCTCGTCGGCCCGTGCGCGGGCGCTCTTGCCATTCACGGATAATTTCAAGTAGCTGCCGATCGATTGCGGTTTCAATTGCCACGCGAGCAATCCGCCGCCGAGCGCGCACATCGCCAGAAGATAGAGCATCGCGGGAGCCAGCGCATGGTACCGCTTCGCCCCCGCCGCGGCGGCCGGTGTTGGCCTCGCCGTTACGGCGGTGAGATCTTGGGGCGGAGCCGCGCTGTTAATTAGGTCTTCGTCAGGCTCGAAACGCCCTCGCGTCAGATACGAAATACCGGAAAATGCCAGCGGCGCGACTGCCGCGGCGGCGACCACCGCGCCGGAAATTTTGAAATAAAGGCTGTTCGAACGCACCAGAAACAATCCCACCAGCGAAGCATCCACCGTGTAGTGCCAGATCAGCGTCGCCAGAATCCCCCATCGCAACATCACCATTCCCGCGACGATCCCGATAATCCCGACCTCAATTCCTCGCGTGTATCCCGGCTCCTGCGGGTACGCGCTGTGTAGAAAGCTCCACGAAAACGCCGGCAAAATTACCGCCAGCACCCGCGACTTCGTCAGCCGCTCCACAAAAGGAATCGCAAACAGCCGGAACAAAAACTCTTCGCTCGTTGAAGCCAGCAGCCCGATCGCTACTCCTGCGATCCACGGAAACGACGTGTTCACCGCATCCGAATAATTAATGTCTTGCGGCGCCCACACCCCCATCTTGGCGCCGAACATATAAAACGCCACGATGAACCCGATGTGCGCCGCGGCTAGCGACAATCCCACTACCGCCGCTGAAAAAAATTCTTTGGACTGCAGCCCCCGCAGCGTGAACGCTTTGTTTAGCCTTAGCCGCTCCGGTTGCGTGGCGCGGTACATCGGCTCCGCGCCCGGCAGCACCAGTGTCACCGTCAGAGCCGTGCCCACCGCCATTAATATGTTCAGCAGGATTTGCAGCGCGACAAAGCTGCCATACGAATCATGCGTGTCGTAGCTGGCCCGGATCGATTGCCACTGATTCATCTGCATTAAAAAATAAAGTCCCGCTACCAGCCCTCCCAGTTTCGTGGCCCCGATCCAGTCCGCCTCCCCTTTGCGCCACAGCGAAATGCCCATCCATAGCGCGCTGCCCATCAGCAGAATGTAAGGAATCAGCGCGATTTGGTTATAAAGGATGTTCGTCGAGCGCAACTTCTTGTAGCCGCGCTCCCACGCTTCCGGCACCTTCAGATACTCTTCACTGCCGCCAATCTTGTCGCCCTGCACCACCACGTTCAGACGGTAGGGGGCATCCTTTGCGCGAAATCCGTGTTTTTCCCAGGTAAACGACCAGTCCAGTCGGTTTGGTCGTTTGTTCGAATCCACCTCTTCCGCCAGCAGGTCCCACCCTGCCCGTACCCCCATCTTGCTTTCCAGAAAACTTTCCGCGTCGTACTGCGCTGTCGCGCGATCCAGCGTAGCGCCCTGCCGCGCTTCCTCCACTTTGTGCTCGTACCCGACAATTTCTCCGGCCGGGCTTACGCGTACGTGAAATTCTTCTTCCTGCTGCGGCTTGAAAAAGCGCACGTCCCAATACCAGATGTTCAACTCCGAAGACATCAGCTGGTTCGCTTGCGCCAATCCCAATTCACGTTCCAGATAGGTCTTCGCGTCGTCGTTCACTTCAAAAACAATCGCCGATTGATAGCTCCCCGCGTCTTCGCCCATGCCGGAAAGGAACTGCTTCGCGCGCGTCAACGCTTCGCCGCGCGACACCTTGAAATTCACGGAAGCTTCCGGGAATGCGCGAAAATAATATTTGTACGCGAACAATGCGCCTGCAATTCCTGCAATGACCCACAAAATCAGCGCGCGCTTGTTCGCTGACGTCAGACGATCACTCGACACACACCCTCCACTCGCAACTCTGCGCTCTCACTCTAGGATACGCACGGAATGCGCGCAAGTTTCGCTCCCGCAGTGCTTTACCGCGCTCCACTTGGTCATAATGGTATAAAGAGGGAAGTATTCTGCCGTACTAGCGCAACGAAAGTTCTGCTTCCGCGCTCGGCAGGTTGCTCGCGGAACACCTTTTCCACTGTGCCCACTCCAACCCTAGCCACCGAAGTTCGCATGATCAAGGGCGTCGGTCCGCAGCGCGCCGAACTCCTCGCCAGCCGCGGCATCCACACCCTCGAAGACCTGCTCTCCTATCTTCCGTTTCGCTACGAAGACCGCATCCATTTCTCTAACATAAAAGATATTCAGCCCAACGGCGTCTACACCATCCGCGTACAGGTCATGAGCGGCCAGGCCGTGCGCTCCATGCGCCGCCACGACGCCGTATTCCATCTTTTAGTGCGCGATGCCACCGGTCAGCTCCCGTGCAAATTTTTTCACGGCGGCTATCTCGAAGGTCGCCTCAAACCCGGCCAGTCGCTGATTCTTCACGGCAAAGCCGAAGTCGATAAGCTTCGCCCCGCGCGCATCGAGATGGTTAATCCCCAAATGGAATTGACCGGCGATCAAATGGACTCCACCGAAGTCGGCCGCATCGTCCCCATTTACGAAGCCATCGGCACCTTCGGCTCACGCGCCATTCGTCGCGCCATCTACGCCGCGCTCGAATTGATCGATCCCAATCTTCCCGATATTCTTCCCGCTCCGTTGCGCACCCGCCTGGGCTATCCCTCGCGTCGCGAAGCCTTAATCCACACGCATTTTCCGCCGGCCGGCGAATCTCTCGACGCTCTCAACACCTTCCGGTCGCCTGCTCAGCAGCGCCTCATCTTCGAGGAATTGTTTCTCTATCAATTGAGCCTCGCCCTCGACCGCAAAATCACCCGCAAAGAAAAGGCCATCGCCTTTCGCCTTCGCGAAAACAACATCCGCGAAGCGCTCAAACGCATCTTGCCCTTCAAGCCCACTGCCGCCCAGAAACGCGTCCTTGCCGAAATTGCCGCCGATCTCGAAAAGCCCGCGCCTATGAATCGCTTGCTGCAGGGTGACGTGGGCAGCGGCAAAACCATCATCGCCCTTCAGGCTGCCGTCATTGCCATTGAAAATGGTTTGCAATCCGCCCTCATGGCCCCCACCGAAATTCTCGCCGTGCAGCACTATCTTGCCGCCAAACGAATCCTCGCCCCCTCCGGCTACCGTGTCGAATTGTTGATCAGCGGATTAAAAGGCCGCGACAAGCTCGCCGTCCTCGAGAGCATCAAAACCGGCGAGGCCCAGTTGGTCATCGGCACCCACGCCCTCATCGAAGACAACGTCGCTTTTGCCCGCCTCGGCTTCGTCGCCGTCGATGAACAGCACCGTTTCGGCGTCCTTCAACGCAAACGCCTCATGGATAAATCTCTCGTCCATGGCCACGCCCCGCACGTTCTGGTGCTCACCGCCACGCCCATTCCGCGAACTCTATCGCTCACTCTTTACGGTGATCTGGACGTCTCCGTCATCGATGAGCTACCGCCCGGCCGCACTCCCATCGAAACGCGCATGACCACCGAGCCGCATCTTCCCGGCGTCTGGGAATTCCTCCGTCGCGAAGTAGCCGCAGGCCACCAGGGCTACATCGTTTATCCCGTCATCGAAGAATCGAAACTCGAACTGAAAGCCGCCATCGAAGAATTCGAGCGCCTGTCCCGCGAAGTTTTTCCTAAACTTAAACTCGGCCTTCTGCACGGCAGGCTCTCCAGTGATGAAAAAGATTCGGTCATGCAGCGCTTCCGCAAAAATGAAGTCCAGATCCTGGTAGCCACCACCGTCGTGGAAGTTGGCGTCGACGTGCCCAACGCCACCGTCATGGTCATCGAGCACGCCGAGCGCTTCGGCCTCTCTCAGCTTCATCAACTGCGCGGACGCATCGGCCGCGGCGCCGCCAAATCCCACTGCATCCTGGTCGCGCCGCCGTACATCAAGGAAGAATCGCGCGCCCGTCTGGACACCATGGTGCGCACCGCCAACGGTTTCGAAATCGCCGAAACCGATCTGCTCCTTCGCGGCCCCGGCGAATTTTTTGGCACCCGTCAATCCGGCGACATGGGTTTTCACATCGCCAACCCCCTGCGCGATCGCGAACTTCTCGAGCTGGCACGCCGCGAAGCCTTCGCTCTTGCCGACGATCCCGAGCGCGCCGCTGAACTCCGTACCGTCATCCGCTCCCTCCCCGAACACTGGCAACGCCGCTATCACCTGGCCCGCGTCGGCTAGCTTGCTCACCCGCCATATTGTCTCCGGCAATTTTGCTAAGCTACATCCGCCAACGTTCCCCACTAGCCAAATCCATCATGCGCATCATCGCCGGCACCTACCGCAGCCGCATTCTCAAAAGTCCCAAAGACCTTGCCCTCCGCCCCACCAGCGACTACCTTCGCGAAACTCTTTTCAATGTCCTCGGCTCCGGCATCTCCGGCTCCCGCTTCCTCGACGTATTCGCCGGCACCGGCGCGGTCGGCATCGAAGCCCTGAGCCGCGGCGCCACGCAAGCGACCTTCATCGAAAAACATGCTCCGACCGCCGCGCTCATCCGCAAAAATCTCTCCTTACTGCAAATAAATTCCGGCGCAACGGTTATCTCTGCCGACGCCGTCCGCGCCCTCGAAACCCTGGAAACCAAATTGCACACCGGCGAAGCGCCTTACGACTACATCTTCATCGACCCGCCCTACGCCGCCACCGAAGACTACTCCCGCGTCCTGCAACACATCGCTTCGCACCGCCTCCTCGCGCACGACGGCATTGTCATCGTCGAACATCGCAAAACCTTCAACCCGCCCGAACAGGTCGCCGACCTAAATCGCGTCCGCCTCCTCCGCCAGGGCGACGCCGCTCTAAGCTTTTACCGCCGCCGCACCGCTATATCTCCTGAACCCCGAGCCGGCTCTGAACCGGTAGCCGCCGGATAACCCCAAAACCCGCCCGAACATCTATCTTCCAAAGTATTCGGCGCAATTTTTTAGAGGCTAAAAATTTACCGAAGAACTAAGCATCAGATAACCAGCATGTTTATAATCGAGACTGCATGTCTTTTGGCCACGCCAGCAATTCACTGAATTTATTTGGGCCGCAATCCGAGCTCGTTGCCCCCACTGCGCCCCCCGCGCCTACCGGTGACACGCCCCAGTTGTCCGTCCGCTGGGGCAGCTTCCACCAAAGTCTGGGAAGCAGCATCCGCGCTTTGTTCACTGGCCCGCGCGCTCCCAAAAAATTCCTCAGCGGAGAATTTTTCAGAGATTGCTGGATCGAAGGCCGCATCCCCCGCGCCGCGGTAGTCGCCGCCTCTCTCTGGCACATCGTTTTTCTCGTGATGCCCTGGCCGCAACTTCCCGCCGCGCCCCGCAAAAATCCCGCACTCGAAAATTTTCAGCTTACCTGGTCTGGACCGATCAACGATCTCCCGCCCCTGAAACTTCCCGGTGCCAGCCCGACTCCGAGCCCACGCGGCGACGCGCAAAAATCTCTGTCTCGCGAAGGCGCCGACGCCTATCATCCGCGTCAGCGCATTTTCACCGACCCCGCTATCCCCAATCATCCGCGCCAGACATTAATCAACACCGCCGCGCCTGCCACGCCTCCCAAACTTCTGCCCAGCTTGCCAAATATCGTGGAGATTCAATCTGCCGCCGCCAGCCCCGCCAGGCCGCGCATGGAAATTAACGAACAAACCCTCGCGCAGCTTCACCCCCGCGAACATCGAGTTTCCGCAGCCAAAGCCACACCCGCTCCCGACGTTCCCTCGGCCGACGCCGCTACCGCGGAAATTATCTTGGCCACGTCTCTCAACGCCCCCGCTCGGCCTAAGCTCGAAATAAATGCCGGCGTCGCGCCCCGCGCCCTTCAGCAACGCGCACCATCTGCCGATGCCGATCCCGCGCCTGAGCTCGCTCGCCAGAATGTTTCGAACGCGGCCAACGCGTCCACCCTTATCGCCCTCTCGGCGACGCCAGGTCCCGTTGCGCCTCCCGCTCCGCCCCAAGGAAATCTCGCCGCGCGCGTGGCCATTTCTCCGGAAGGCAAAAATCCTGGCACTCCCGGCGGCAATCCAACCAGCGCTCCAGACACCCAGGGCGGTGCAGCCGGCGCTTCCGATAGCCGTGGCGGAGCCGCCGCGGGTGGCGGCCCAGGAAAAAACTCCACTGCCGTAAGCATCAGTGGAGGCAATCCAGTCCCAAAAAGTATGTCCGGCCTTGGTGCCAATCCTCAGCCCAAGATCGATGCGTCGTTGTCTCACAGTCTCGTCCCTAAAATGGATCCCCGCGCCCGCATCGCCGACGCCCCGGAGCGCACCGGCCCACCCAATTTCGCCACGCTTCCGCCCGGCGCCAAGCCCGAACAAATCTTCGGCGCAAAAAAGGTCTACACCCTGCTCGTCAACATGCCCAATCTCAACAGCGCCACCGGCAGTTGGATCCTCAATTTTTCCGAACTCCACCGAGCCACTGCGGCGAATAACCCTGCACACCTCGCCTCCACCGATCTTTCCGGCCCCGCGCCGCTCATGAAAAGCGATCCAAAATATCCGCCCACGCTAATCAACGAACACGTCGAAGGCGAAGTGGTCCTCTACGCTGTCATTCGTGCCAACGGCTCCGTCGACAGCGTCGAACTCGTGCGCGGACTCGATCAACAACTCGACGCCAACGCCATGCACGCGCTCGCCCAGTGGAAATTCCGTCCCGCCTCCCGGCAAGGCACACCCGTCGACCTGGAAGCCATAGTGCACATCCCCTTCCACGCCCCCGCAGAGCGCTAATCACGCGTCTTTTGTTTTTATCTTCAGGAAGCGGCGGCTTCAGCCCCCGCAAAAACCCGCTTCGCTACGCCGTCACCACCGCAATCAACCGGTCAATATCCCGCTCCGTATTGAACAAATGCGGCGACACCCGCAAATTCCCCTCGCGCAAACTGACGAACACATTTTCCGCCTGCAATTTCTCATACAACGCCGCGGTTTTCTCTGGTGTCCGCGCCGCAAAACACGCATACGGCCCACGCCGCGCCGGATCCAGCGGACTGGCAGGCACGCACCGGTCCTTCGGCAGTCGCTCAAACATCAGCTCCATCAACGCACGGTTGTGCGCCAGCACCGTCTCCGGCTTTATCCGCAGCAACAATTCCAGTGACTCCGCGATCCCCGCCAGGTTGAAGTA
>Ga0182024_10024740_pt1 | contig 10651 bp, 8 predicted proteins | sample P32metaG_FD_120480 | JGI IMG/M metagenome (GOLD analysis project Ga0182024, IMG submission 120480) | Permafrost microbial communities from Stordalen Mire, Sweden - P3-2 metaG (Illumina Assembly) | ecosystem: Environmental > Terrestrial > Soil > Wetlands > Permafrost | place: Sweden: Stordalen...
CAGCGCTGGAAACAGCGACAGTAGTGAATACATGGCCAAGCCCCCGGCCACCAGCGAGACGTTGTCGCGGCTGAGGTCACTCTTGACGCGCACGATGATGTCCCACCAACCGGACGCCGGAATCTGCTGCGGCTGCTCTGCGGTGCGTCCACGGTTTGTACTGGTTTTACTCAATGCGCTGTACCGGTTGTTTTCGGCGCCCTGTCAAGCGCCATTCCGCGGTCGGAGTCGACTACGATCGTCGGCACATCGCGTTTGGGACGTGATCTGCGCCACCACCGCGGCTACGGGCGCCAATGTGGTCTCCTCCGGACTTAAGAACTCGGTCAGAGGCCCGCCTAATTTAGAATGTTGCGCCGCGACTTTCAGGGATACCAGAATCGGCACGGCCATCACAATTCCCGCAACGCCCCAGAACCAGCCGCCCAACCATAAGGCCAGAAACACCATGATGGGATTGAGCTCCAGGCGTCGTCCGACGATCAATGGTTGCACCACCTGACCTTCGATGGTAGCCAGGGCGAGGTAGCTCGCGGCGACGGCAGTGACGTGACCCATGCTGTTGAACGTGACGAAGGCGACGGCGGTGAGCAAGAGCAATGTCGTCGCCGACCCCACATACGGTAGGAAATTAAGCACCGCCGCGACTGCTCCCCACAGAAAGGGATTGGGCATGCCGAGCAGCATCATAATGGCGGCAGTGCAGAGACCCAAACCCAAGTTAATCAGCGCAATGCTCGCGTAATAGCGGCTAAGCTCGACGCGCACGGCGTTAATCACTCGCAGTGTGTGTGTGGACTGCAGGTCACGGGCCAGCGCCGCGCTCATTCGTGCAAGCATCGCCGGCCCACCGGCCAACAGGAACAACACCAGAAACGTCACTGTGACGATGCCAACGAGCGCGGCGCGAGTCTCGTCCAGGATCTCGACGGCCATGTCTGCATGCTGTGGTGATCTGCCCACATCGCTCTGCACGACCGACCCATCGAGACTTGCGTTCGAGGCTTGAGCGGCCCCAATCTGCCCGGCACGACTGGAGAGTAACTCGATTTGATTCACCAGTCGGGCCACGGGACGACTTCTATTCTCTATCGTCTTCAAGGTCTGCGGTGCCGAAACCCACCAGCTCTGTGCCGGCACCCATAGCAGATTTACGGATCCACCAATAATACCGGCCAGTACTACGAGAACGAAGAGCGCCGAGGCGCTTCGCGGCAGGCCGCGGCGATGCAATGCTTCCACGGGAGCGGTGAGAAGAAGGGAAAAGAGCACAGCCAGCGCAATCGGAATAAAGACGGCGTGCGCAAAATAGAGTAAGGCGCCGATAGCCAATGCGACAAGCAAACGAATGGCCACGCTGCTGCGCGGGCTCGCGGCACTGACCCGCTTAAGAAGGGAGCCGTCAGGTTGTGAGATCATGGCCGCCAAAGTCCATCGGTATTCGTATCAACGCCGGCAAACGGGCGGCACGTCAGGGCTGTAGATCCGGAACCACAAACCCGGGGAGCTGCGCCACACCTAAGTAGCCACGGTTCTGCAGTTCGGCGGAGCCATTCGTTCAAGTTACACCGGCCGCCTCGCGCTCCTGGCAGCCACAGGAACAATATAGGCCGACTTGGACACCCAGTCTGTTGGCCGCCGCACGCAACTGCAGCAGCAGCGATGTGTCACTACGTTCGATGCCGTACATACATTGGCGCCGTGTAGGTCCAGACTCGCACCTCGTGCCTCGATTCGATTGCGCCCAATCAGTCTCGGCACCAGGACCACATTCGAGGTTAATTGCATGACAGATCGAAGGCCGCCTGGCAATCGCGTATTAGCAAGCCTCCCAGTAAAGAGTTATCAGCGCCTTCGGGCGCAGCTCGAACCGGTTATCTTGACCTTCGGGCAGGTACTCTACGAGCCTGGCGGACCCATCCGGCAGGTTTACTTTCCAGTCGATTGCCTCATTTCCTTGCTCACAGCTGTCGATAAACGCCGCACGCTCGAAGTGGGCATGGTCGGCAACGAAGGCATGGCAGGGATGCCCGTTGTCTTGGGCGTCGATGTCTCGGGGGTCCGTGCGCTCGTGCAGGGCGGAGGCAATGCGTTACGCATGAGTTCTATGCGTTTTCGTATCGCGTTCGACCGAGATCAGCCGTTGCAGCAAGCACTCTTCCGATACGCCCACGCGTTGATGGCCCAGATATCGCAAACGGCGGCGTGTAACCGGTTTCACGCTGCGGAAGCGCGCCTAGCGCGTTGGCTTTTAATGACCCGCGAGCGCGTGGGTTCAGACGATTTTCCCCTGACGCACGAATTTCTAGCGCATATGCTCGGGTTGCGGCGCGAGGGGGTTACTGAGGCTGCCAGCGCTCTGAAGCGCCGCAAGCTAATCGACTATAGCCGGGGGAAAATCCAGATCCTGGACTCTAAAGGACTCGCGGCATCCTCTTGCTCCTGCTATCAGATTGTCAATACTGTATACAAGCACGCGGCGCTGGCGGCCTGAACCAAAGCCCAACATCGGATAGTCGATGCCGGATTACACACATTGTCAACCGCCCGCGCTCGTCATTGCGGGCACGTTCAACTGCTCGGTGCGGGCGGTCGCCGGGGGACCAAACGTACCGTACTGCTAGCTAGCGAGGAGCAGCGGGATGTTGCAGCGCGTCGGTGGCGTCGTTTGACCAATCTTACTTCCCATGCGGCTGCGGCAGCAGGCGGTCGGTTTCTTTCTTGACCACCTCATAACACTCGCAACACAGCTGCTCCATCTTCGACCGGTCCAGCACCGTGATTTTCCCGCGCCCGTACTCGATGACGCCGAGTTTCTGCAACTTGCCGGCCGCTTCGGTAACACCCTCACGTCGCACGCCGAGCATGTTCGCAATGAGTTCCTGGGTCATGATCAACTGGTTCGAAGACAGTCGGTCGAGAGACAGCAGCAGCCAGCGGCACAACTGCTGGTCTACCGAGTGATGCCGGTTGCAGACTGCCGTCTGCGCCATCTGCGTGATCAGCGCCTGCGTGTAACGCAGTAGCAGTATCTGCATCTGACCGTTGCGATGAAACTCGTCCTTCAGCTGCTGGCCGGCCAGCCGGTATGCATTACCGGCGCTCTGTACGATCGCGCGGTTCGTGGTGGTTTCACCGCCCATGAACAACGCGACTCCGATGAGACCCTCATTTCCCACCACTGCGATTTCCGCCGATGCGCCGTCTTCCATCACGTACAGAAGCGATACGATGGAGTCGGTCGGAAAATACACGTGGCGCAGGACATCGCCAGACTCGTACAGGACCTTGCCGAGCGGCATCGCCACGGGCTCCAAATGGGGATACAGTCGCTCCCGTCCTGCGGGCGACAGCGCATTCAGTAAGTGATTCTGTATGGGCTCATGATGCTCTGACATGGTCCACTCTCCGCGTGGCCGGCCACAGCGGTAGCACGGTAAAAGTATAGTCCGATCCCCTCGCTCTGTATTGAACGGTACAGAGCGTTATCAATCAATCAGTTGGGCGGCCGCTTGGCAGGCGATGCCGCGACGAGCAACGCGGCGTTGGAACACAGCACCGTAATTCTCGCGGAAACAGAAACACGATGATCGGCGTGCCGGCGTGGCTGTAGGCCTTCCAGCGTGCGGTTTCAAGGTTGCTCGTGGGATCGCGCGAGATGTGGTTGTTCCATTCCGCCGGCGCCGCGATGGTGCGGTACCGCCCAGACGGCGCCCATCGATTCGACGCTTAATACCACAGCCTCATAAGTCAACGGAGAATCAAATGTATATTGGTGGCGGTATTCTTGGGACCCTTCTGCTCGTTCTTCTCATTGTCTACCTCATGCGCAGGGTGTGAATTACCTTCCCGGTGCACGTGCGGCGTAGAAGCAGCTGCCAGCATCCAAGTGGCACAGGCGAGGCGATGTAGCGTGCAGCGGCCTTATGCTGATTCGGGCCAACATATTGATGTGATGCGTGCTTCGTAGTGATGGCCGATCTGTCGTTGGAGCAGGTCGGTTTTGCTCTCGAGGCAGGCCAGCGGCTGCCTCGCTGAATCCAGTTCGAGGCTTCGCTCATCAAGCTCACGTGCTGCCGATGTCTGCCACGCTGTGCGTGTTCCGTCTTTCTCTTTCCCCTGCGCAAAACGTTGCCCGGCACCGGGCGCGATGACTAATTTTCCCGCCAGCACCTATGTGACAGCGTTTTGCCGCAGACGACAGCCCCATCTTGTGGTCAGGAACCGTAGTGTGTGTTGCCGCACAAGAGCGAGCTGTCGCTGCAAGCGTAGTCTTTGTCTGACACTGGCAAGTGAGGCGCCGATACCGATGCAACCTACTCACGCAGCATCACTGACGGCACCTGGAAAGACTCTGGGGCCACTCGCCGCCCGCAATACGTTCAATGCCCGGCGCCCCGTGGACGACGGCGACATTCTCATCAGGGACGTGAAGGATGGTGGTGGTAGACACTCCAATCGTCAGGTGATGGCTCTCCAGATAACGCGCTTGCTTTCGCGAGGCTTGTGTGTGCCATCGCACAGAGAGATACCCAAAAGCCGCGCATCCTTCGTATATAAGCGTAACAACGGACTAACCTGGGTTTATGTCGGCCTCAACCACGTATCAAACGAGACCTTCAGGTGCTAGCGTCAGGCGCCCTGGGTGTATTTCCTTAAGGAATTGCTATGGCAACAGCACCTGTTAAATCCCCCCAATTCACGTTGCCCACGCTGCCCTGGGCAGAAAACGCGCTCGACCCCGTGATATCCGCGAACACAATCAGCTTTCATTATGGCAAGCACCATAAAACCTATGTGGACAATCTCAACAAGTTTGTTGTCGGCACCGAGTTCGCCGACATGCCGCTCGAGAAAATCGTCAGCGCAACCGCAGGCAAAGTTGACAAGGCGTCGATTTTTAACAACGCGGCGCAGGTCTGGAACCATACATTTTATTGGAGCTGCCTCCGACCGAAGGGTGGCGGCGAGCCGCCTGCGTCGCTCAAGCAAAAAATAGACGCGGCATTTGGTAGCGTCGACGCGTGCAGAAAGGAATTTTCCGCGACCGCCTCGGCGGAGTTCGGCAGTGGCTGGGCTTGGCTGGTGATGGATGGCAACAAGCTCAAGATAATGAAAACGAACAACGCAGAAACGCCGGTGACGCAGGGCCTGAAGCCGCTGCTCACCATTGATGTTTGGGAGCACGCTTACTACCTGGACTATCAGAACAGGCGCGTCGATCACGTCAATGCGGTGATCGACAAGCTCTTGAATTGGGAATTTGCGGCGCAAAACGCGGTCTAGGTATTCGCTCGACCTTGTAACATAAAGCGGAAGAGCGGCTGTGTGCGCGGCTCCTCCGGCTGCGTGCTCCTCAATGCCCAGAATCGAGCGCATCGGAGTCTGACGTTCGTGGACTCGATAGTGTCGCGATCAGGCCTTCCCGTGCAATTGAAGGGGGTTTACCGAAACGCGCAGATTGGTGCGGTTTCCTATGGATAAGTGCGTGCGGCAGACCCAAAGCAATGATTTACCCTTGAGGCCAGCGCATCTTGGATAGACTAATCATCCGATTGGGGTCCTCGCGCGGTTTCACAAAGACGGGGAAAACAATGGGCCCTGATGGTGGACATGTAACGCTTGTAGGTGCGGTGCTGGCTTTGGCACTCACTATGGGCGGCTGCAATGTGAACGCAGTCAAAACGACAGTACGCGAAGCTTCTACTATGGCTAACACCGTTTCTTATCCAAGTGTCGACGCGGAATTAGGCGAACATCTGTACCCTGACGAGAAACCGATCGCTGACGAGTTGTCGGTGGTGATTGAAGAATCCATCCGTAAACAATACTCCGCCGGTAGAGCGCGCCGCGATGCGCATCCGAAAGCGCATGGATGTGTGAAAGCGGAAATCCACATCCTTGACACGCTGCCAGCGCCCCTCGCGAAGGGGATGTTTATTCCAGGCAAAACGTATCAGGCATGGATTCGCTTTTCGAATGGCTCGGGCGACCCAACTCGGGCAGACGTCAAACGCGACGCGCGCGGGATGGCGATTAAAGTCTTAGGTGTGCCCGGAACAAAGTTGTTGGAGGACGATGCGGCCGCTACGACGCAAGACTTCATCATGATCAATCATCCGGTGTTCTTCGCGACCGATCCTGCGCGCTATCAATCGTTTATGGATGATGCAAACAGCGAGCACTTTTATCGGAAGCTACGCATTCCTTTCGATCTGGGCGCTAAAGGCACGATGATCGCCTTGGAGACGCGCAGCTCGAAGATTTCCAATCCTCTGCAAGCGCGCTATTGGTCCATGGTTCCTTATCAATTAGGCACCGGCGCCGGTCGTCAGGCGGTGAAATATTCCGCCAGAGCGTGTTCAGCAACCGTCGATCCGATGCCACACAAGCCAGACCACAACTTTTTGCGTGATGCACTTCGAAACACGCTACAGGAGGGTGAGGTGTGCATGGAATTCCTGGTGCAGCCGAGAACTTCGAGCAGCATGGATGTGGAAGATTCCCGTATAGAGTGGAAAGAAGCTCAAGCCCCTTTCTACCCAGTCGCCACTATCCGTATCCTGCAGCAGGCATTCGACACTCCCGAACAAAACGCATTTTGTGAAAATCTTTCTTTCACGCCCTGGCATGCAATGCCGGAGCACAAGCCGCTGGGCGTCACTAACCGGCTGCGAAAGGTCATTTATGATCATATCAGTCGAGTAAGACACGAGATGAATGAGACTCCGCGGCAAGAACCGTAGCGGGGCGATCGCGACAGCATCGAGCTGGACCTCGTCGAGACAAAAGGACGTGTGCAGCGTCGGAGACAGTCCTCAATCCTTCCAAAACCTTTTGAACCGCTCCGGACTCACTCGGTGTCACCGTTGGGGTCGAGGACTTACTTGTGACGGGCTATCGCGCTTACTCGTTGTCACGTGACGACTTCATGGTGCCCAACGTGGGAATGATCCAAGCGTATCGCGAGTGCCAGTATTGCAAGCGCACGAATGGCACCCGCCGATGCGCTCGCGGCCAAAATGTGCGTCCTGTGAACCATTCGCCGCGGCAAGTTCTGCCGATGGCCAGGACTTCACCGATTGCCCGGCGTCTCCAACGAAAATCCCGGAGATCCGCCCTGCTTAGCCACTATCGGTGGTCCGGGCGATGACCGAGGCTGCCGCTAAAGCCATCCTCTTTGTCTGTCCCACGAGGTGGGATGAGGCTGAGCTGCCACGAGTCATGGCGACGGGTCCGTACCGCATCGTGCCCTTCGGAACGGATGTCAGCGAGCATCCCGAGCGATTTGATGCGCTCGACTTTATCGAACGCGCCGTCGCAGCGGGGAAGGCAATGGCCATTGATGGCGTGATGGCCTCTGACGATTATCCGGGGAGCATTGTCGCGCCGGTAATTGCTCGCCGACTTGACGTGTGCGGCCCGGATCCACAATCGGTTCTCCTTTGCCATCACAAATATTACTCGCGGATTGCGCAACGCGCTATCTCGCCCGAGGCCGTGCCCTCCTTCGCGCTTCTCGATCCCGAAACCGTTCGAAAGTCGGCCGCTGCATTGCGCTTTCCGGTGTTTGTCAAGCCGGTCAAATCCTTCTTCTCGCTGCTTGCCCAGGAGGTCGGAAGTCTCGAGGAACTGGTGGCCCTAGCACACCAGGCGGACCACCACCTGCGCGAGTTCGTTAAACCCTTCAACCAACTCCTAAAGCGCTACGGCTCCTTCCCGCTGGACGGCGGCTATCTGTTGGCGGAGCAGCCAATACGCGGCCGGCAGATCACAGTCGAGGGCTGCATGTTCCGTGGCGAAGGCTCGATTATCGGTGTCACGGATTCGATCATGTATTCAGGCACGATCTGCTTTCGGCGTTTCGATTACCCATCGAGCCTGCAATCGGACGTCCAGAAGCGTATGTGCGATCTCGCTCTTCGCTTCATGCGGTCCATAAGGTTCGATAACGGACTTTTCAATGTGGAGATGTTTTATGACGCCAAGGGCGACGCGATCCACATCATCGAGGTCAATCCGCGAATGTGTCCGCAATTTGCCGATCTCATGGAAAAGGTCAACGGCGTGAACACTTACGAGGTCGCGCTCTCGATCGCCTCGGGCGTACGGCCGACAATTCACGGACCAAGCCCTCAGTACCGCGTGGCGACGAGTTTCGTGTTGCGGCTGTTCGAGGACAAGATCGTGGCGCGTGTGCCATCGCAGGTGGAGCTCGCGGTCTTCCAGGCTCGTTTTCCCGATGCCAGACTCAAGGTGATGTGCCGGGAGAATCAGCATCTTTCCGATGAGTTGCAGGATGGCAAGAGCTATCGCTACGCGGTTCTCAATCTGGGCGGTCAGAGTGCACGTGATCTCGCGGATCGCTATGCGGAGGCGATGCGCTACCTGCGCTTTGAATTCGCATCAGCACGGAATTCCTTACCCACCCAGATCGCGCGGCGCCGCGCAGAACAATCATGAATTCGAGCCCCCAACGCAGACCAGAAGACAGAAAGGGGTTGACCGCGCCCTAGTGAAATGTACATGTCCGCTGAGGTGAAAGTCGTGCGCAGTGGCGCGCCAGCCGCAGCTCGGGCTCCGGTCAACGCCATCTATCTAGATCGCGCAGGCGCAAGGATGTGAGGTGAATCGAGCAATCACGGGAAGACTACGGCGCGGGTGAAAAGAATGACACCCCTTCGAACTCATTGTCGACGCGACCCTCAAGATTTGCTCTGATGCCTTTGCTCAGATCCGGCCAGACGGGGGACTGCGCGTGTGCGTTTCTGGATATGTGCGTGGCTACGGCAATGGTTGTGACGGCATCGACCACCTCGGCAGCCGACCTAGCGGCGAGCGTCGGTCCCGCGGGAGCGCTCATTGCGCTCGAGAAGAAGTGGGTCGCGGCTCTCCAGAGATCCGATACCAAAGCCTTGTCAGCTTTGTGGGCTCAGATCTACGTCGATACGGACGAGACTGGACATCACCCGGCAATTTGCACCCCACCGGGACCCTGGCAGCGCCGATAGTAATTGTGCGTCGCTATGCTCTCTGTCAGCGGGCAAAACTCTATGCACCGTGCATAATGGGGCGGTTGCAATCCCTACCGGACCACAGGATGCTCGGTTTCTGGACTGTGCCGATCTGGCGCCGATGCACCCCGCTTCGGAGCGCCGCCAGCAATATCGTTGCCTTGCTCGTTGCTGTGGCTGCAGCTGGTTGCGCAGGGCTGCCGCCCGGCGCGGACTTTTCGAAGACTTCTTCTGTGGCGCTCGCCCACCCGGAGGAGACTCGACTGGGTCGGCAGTTTGCAAGCGCAGCACACGAACATGGCGAGTCCTCGGCATTTCGCGTCATCAGTGTCGGAGTTGACGGCTTTCGGGCCCGAATGCAGATGATCGATGCCGCTCAACGAACCCTGGACCTTCAATACTACATTTTTCGGGGCGATGAGACTGGCCGTATGCTGACCGACCGGCTGCGTCACGCCGCAGATCGCGGCGTGCGAATCCGCCTGCTGGTCGATGACGGCGACACTGTGGCAGGTGATGAGCAGATCCTGAGGCTCACGGCAATGCCGTCGGTCGAGCTGCGTATCTTTAATCCCGCTTCGTATCGCGGACATTCGCGGCTACTTCGAAAGCTTGAATTCCTCGTTAATGCGCCGCGGCTTGACTACCGAATGCACAATAAACTGCTGGTGGTCGACAACGCAGTGGCGCTCATTGGCGGCCGGAACATCGGCAACCAATATTTTCAAGTTGACTCGGAGTCTCAGTTCGCCGATGAGGATGTCTTTACCGCCGGCCCGATAGTCAGCGAACTGTCCGGCACATTCGATGAATTCTGGAACAGCAGTCTTGCGATTCCGGCCGAAGCTTTGGGACCCGGGGCACCGGCCACCGGGGTAATGGCTCGTACGGATGACGAGAACGCAAGTCAAAAATCAAACCCGCGGGTTCCGAAATCAGGCGGAATCGACTATACGTCACTGCTCGCTACGAGCGATCTGCTTGACGGAATCATCTCCGGCAGGCTGCCGCTGGTATGGGCGCATGCGAAGGTGGTCTACGACAGTCCCGACAAGAAAGTTGTCGCCAGCGGAGCGCTACCGGGCAGGCTAATCGAGGGGCCGGTGGTCGAATCGGTGCGCGAGGTACAGTCCGAACTTTTGCTCGTCACACCATTCTTGGTACCGGCAGCGGATGAACTGCAGCTGCTGAAGGACCTGCGGCGGCGACAGGTGCGCGTGCGAGTTCTTACCAACTCGCTGGAGTCAACCCCGGAACTTGTCGGGCAGTCGGGCTACGACCATTATCGGGTGCCGCTGCTTGAGGACGGCGTCGAGCTATACGAGACCCGTTCGCTCCTGGGGAGCGTCCGAGGCAGCGGTCAGACGGCCAACGTGTCACGCTTCGGTAACTATGCGCTTCATGCCAAATTGTACGTATTTGATCGCCAGAAAGTATTCATCGGTTCGATGAACTTCGATCAACGTTCGAAGCGTATCAATACCGAAATCGGGCTGATCATCGACAGCACGGAGCTCTCGCAACAAATAGCGCTGCGCTTCGACGCCATGGTCAAGCCTGACAATTGCTACCAGCTGGCGCTGAGCCCGGCTCGAGCCCCTGGAACGGCGTCCCGCCTGGTGTGGCGCACCGAAGAG
>Ga0182024_10024741_pt1 | contig 10650 bp, 15 predicted proteins | sample P32metaG_FD_120480 | JGI IMG/M metagenome (GOLD analysis project Ga0182024, IMG submission 120480) | Permafrost microbial communities from Stordalen Mire, Sweden - P3-2 metaG (Illumina Assembly) | ecosystem: Environmental > Terrestrial > Soil > Wetlands > Permafrost | place: Sweden: Stordalen...
GGCACGAAGTCGATTCCCGTGAGTCGGACGCCATCGGGGTAGTGGGGAAGGTTGCGTCCCGTCCCCACGGCAATCTCCAGCACATCACCCTCGGCCTGGGCGCAGACCCACTCGCGGCCACCGGCGAACAACAGCCGTTCCGGAAGCCTGACGTTTTGGTCGTAGTTGCCCGCCTCCCGCTCATAGACACGGCGGACAGCCTCGGCGGGGTCCGCGCTCGTGCCGGTCTTCGTCATCTTGTTCATGACCGCAGTATGGGCACATGCGTCCGCTGCCGCCCGGCACAGCCAATACCCCCATCGATTGATCACCGCCCTGGTGTTCGCCAGCCGCGGTACCGGCGCGTATGTCGAAGGGTTTCGCCGCTCCCGCGCCTGGCCGACGGTCCTGGATGCCGCGCTAGGCGGGTCTGACACCCGGTATGAGCGGAGTCTCCTCGCAGATGGAAAGCGGGGCGCCGAGCCCCGCAACGGGGAAGAGGATCACGCCGGACCGTGACCGTCGTTATTTGGTGCAGCTGTTGTCCTGGCAGCGGTTGCTGGATGTTCTGGCGAGGCCGGCGATGGTGTGGCAGCCGCACTCCTCGCCGCGCCATAACTCGCGGCCTTCCTTGGCGGCGATCCCAGCGATCAGCACGGCGGCGAGCGGATCGATCACGGTGATGCCGGCGCCGGCAGCGACGACCGCGATGAGCGCGGCGAGCGCCTGTGCGGCGCAGAGGAGGTTCTGCATGCCCTCACCCGAGGTCGCGCCGGAGTCAAGGCGCCGACCGAGGCTGAATTTCGCCCAGGCGAGCAACGGCATCAGAACGACGCTTGAGGCGGTGAGCGCGATCGCCAACACGGTCGCCTCGGGACGGGTGCCGTGGCCGCGCGGATCGATCGCTTCGAAGAGGAAGTAGGGGGTGAGGAGGAAGAAGCTGCCGGCGACCCAGCGTTGGGCGCGGCGCTCGGAGTCTTCGGACAGGGTTCGTGGGCCGGTGAAGCGCCAGATGACGATCGCGGATGCCATGCCTTCAACTGCGGAGGATGCCGCCCAGGTCAGCACGCTGATTGAGTTCGCCTCGACCCCGGCCAGGATCCCGAGCGCGCCTTCGAGCGTCATCCAGAAGAGGCTCGCCCAGGCGAGCAGTCTGGCCTGGCGGGCGGCCCGGAGCCACGGCGCCGGTCGCTCCGGCGCGGAAGGCGTGGTGGCGATGGAGAGTTGCGCGGGTGCGGTTTGAGGGCTCATAAGCCGCACCTTTGCCATTTGGTAATGACTAGGCGCAGCAGACCGCGGACGCTGCCGGGTAGCGACGGCGAGCCGCGATACAGGCGAGGAAGCCCGGACGCGTCATCTGCCGCCGGTGCTCAGCGGTGGGCGTGCAGCAGCCGGCTTGGCGCTCGAGTTCATGCTGGTGTTCGGCGACCAGGGCGCGCATCAGATCGGGACTCATGAGACTGTCTCCTTGGGCTTGCGGGCGCGGATGATCGCGGCCGACGCGTGTTCGTGGACTTGGTGAGTGGGGTGAATCTGGACGCTCTCGAACCCGGCGGCGGTCAACGCGGAGCGGAATTCGGCTTCGGTGAGCGCGCCGGCGACGAAGCCGGTCCAGGCGGCCATGTCGGATTTGGTCGCCTCGTCCATGTCGGGGTCGGCGATCACGTCTGAGATCGCGAATCTGCCGCCGGGTCGTAGCACTCGGGCGGCTTCGGTGATCGTCTTGGGCTTGTCGCCGGAGAGGTTGATGACGCAGTTGGAGATGACGACGTCGACGCTTGAGTCCGGGAGCGGCATGTCCTCGAGGTAGCCCTTGATGAACTCGACGTTGGTGACGCCGGCCTCTCGCGCGTTGGCGCGGGCGAGTTCGAGCATCTCGTCGGTCATGTCGAGGCCGATTGCCTTGCCGGTCGGCGCGACGCGGCGGGCGCTGATCAGAACGTCGGCGCCGGCGCCGGATCCGAGGTCGAGCACCGTTTCGCCGTCGCGGAGGTCAGCGACCGCGGTCGGTACCCCGCAGCCGAGCGAAGCAGCGACCGCGCCTTGTGCACCTTCGGCGTCCTCCTCGTCGTAGAGGGCGGCGCCGAATACCTCGCTGCCGTGCTCATCGGTCACGCCCACGGCACAGCCGCTTGTTGTCCCGCTGCTGCCCGCGGCAACCCGCGCTGCTGCGGCGTACCGCTCGCGGACGACCTCACGAACGTCTGTCGTGGGGTCGTCCGTTTCGCCGGCGCAACCGCAGCTGGTTGATTGCGGGGTGCAGCAGCCCTCCTTGTCCTGCGGCTCGCAGCAGGCGACCTGGGTTGAGGTGCTGCAACACGCCGAGGTGGTGGGCGGGGTCAGCTCAGCCATTGCGAGAGCTCCTTGAGCGCGTCGGGGATCACGTAGTAGTAGGCCCACAGCCCTTCGCGCTCTGAGCCGACGATCCCGGCCTGGCGCAGAACCTTCAGGTGGTGAGAGACGGTGGGCTGTGAGAGGTCAAACAGCGGGACCAGCTCGCACACGCAGACCTTGCCGGCGTGCTTGCGCAGCACGTCGACGAGCTGGAGGCGGACTGGGTCGCCGAGTGCTTTGGCGATGCTGGCCATGCGGGCGGCCTGATCTCGCTCGACGTCGGGGTAGACGACGGGCTCGCAGCAGCGCTCGCCTGCTGCGCGTTTGGTCTTGGGTGTCAGCTCCAGATTGATGCTCATCGATATACATATACCGATTGAACTCATGTCTGTCAATGGATAGAGTCGCGGGGTGTGTTGCCGAGGAGGTCCGCCATGCCCCAAGAGATGAGCCCGCTGTTGCGTCGCTGCCTCGACACCACCGTGCGAGAGTTGTCTGACGAATTCCGCGGCGTGTTCTCCCCCGAGACGGTCGGACGGTACGTGTCCGCGTCCTATGAGCAGGTAGGGGAACGGCGGACGGTCGGCCCGGACTTCCTGCCGCTGATCATCGAACGGTTCGCACGCGAGCAGTTGTGGGCGGTCGCGCAAGCTACGGGGCTCGTCGCCAAGCCGCTTCCGGAGGTGTTGTTCGTGTGCGAGCGCAACGCGGGGCGCAGCCAGATGGCGGCGGCGCTCGCTCATCACCTGTCCAACGGCTGGGTTGGGGTCCGCTCGGCGGGCTCTCATCCCAACGAGCAGATCGATCCCGTCGTAGTGGAGGCGATGAACGAGCTCGGCATCGATGTCACCCAGGAGTTCCCGAAGCCGCTCACCGATGTGGTCCTCCGTGCCGCCGATGTCGTGGTGACCTTGGGCTGCGGCGACGTGTGCGACGTGCAGCCCGACCGGAGGTATCTCGACTGGAAGGTCCTTGATCCGGCGGGGCAGCCGCTGGAGGTGGTGCGCCGGATCCGTTACGAGCTTTACCACCATGTATGTGAGCTGCTCGTCACGCTCGAGCCCCACGAAGCCGGCCCAGCCTCCATTGACAGGGAGCGCGAACGGTGAACCGGGTAGCGGTGATCACTGACATCCACGGCAATCTGCCGTCGCTCGAGGCGAGCCTCGACGCGATCGAGAAGATCGGTGTGGACGCGAGGTACTGCGGCGGTGATCTGGTCGGCTACGGCCCGCATCCGAACGAGGTCTGCGCGCTGATCGCCGAGCGGGAGATCCCGACGATCTACGGCAACTACGACTACGCGATTGGCCGCGACCTTGAGGACTGCGGCTGCGCTTACGTCACGCAGCACGACCGCGAGCTCGGGCAGCAGTCGGTCGCGTGGACCCTCGCGCACACCGATCAGCGCGCCAAGGACTTCATGCGCGAGCTGCCGTTCGATCTGCGTTTCGAGCTGGGCGACGTTCCGGTTCATCTGGTGCACGGATCGCCGCGGAAGGTCAACGAGTATCTCTTCGAGAACAAGCCGGCCCGGTTGTATGAGCGCCTCGCCCGCGCTGAGGAGGCCCGAGTGCTCGTGTTCGGGCACACCCACAAGCCGTGGATCCACTCCTATGGCGGAGTGTTGTTCGTCAACTGCGGGTCGGTGGGCAAGCCCAAAGACGGCGATCCGCGCGCCGCTTTTGCCGTCTTGGAGCTCGACGCTGCCGGCGAACTGCAGGTCTCGATCGAGCGGGTGCCCTATGACGCCGAGGCGGTTGCGCGTGAGGTCACCGCGTCTGGGCTGCCCGGCGAGTACGCCGAGAAACTGGTCGCAGCCGCATGAAGAAGGAGATGGGTCTGTGAAGTACGTGCTGTTCGTGTGCGTCCACAACGCCGGGCGCTCGCAGATGGCCCAAGCGCTGTTCGAGCGCTATGCCCCGGCCGATGTCCGGGCGGAGTCGGCGGGCTCTGACCCCGCCCGCGCGGTATGGCCTGAGGTGATCGAGGTGATGCGCGAGCTCGACATCGACCTCGCCGACCGCAAGCCGAAGCGCCTATCGGTGGAGATGCAGCTTCACGCCGACTGGGCGGTCACGATGGGATGCGGAGACGCCTGCCCGTACGTCCCGACGACCGTCGACGCATGGGACATTCCCGACCCGGCCGGACTCCCGATCGATCAGGTCCGTGAGATCCGCGACACGATCGACAGGCTGGTGCGGCAGCTCGCGCAGGACCGGATCGACGCGATCCGCTCAGACGCGACCGCTCATCAGTCCCGACTGACCAAGCTGCTGCCCGACCTGGTCGCCGAGTTCGCCGAGCGCCATCCCCCAACAGTGATCCGTGGCTGCGCCGACCGCGTCCTCGATGAGTACGACGACGTCCCGGTCCGCAGCTACATCCTGACGCTCGCGCACAAACGCACCCGCGACTGCCTGCGCCAGGAGCACTGCGACCTTCTCGAAACTTCCACTGCCTGACCTCCGAGAACGTGCACATCCTGTTTGTCTGCCTTCACAACGCCGGGCGCTCCCAGATGAGCCGGGCACTCTTCGCGCGCGCCGCCAACGGACGCCACGAAGCCCGCTCGGCGGGCACCACACCCGCTGAGCGGATCCACCCCGAGGTGTTAGAGGTCATGCGAGAGCTGGATATGGACCTCTCGGATATCACGCCCCGGCGGCTCACTCTTGATCTCGCCGAGTGGGCCGACGTGCTGGTCACGATGGGCTGCGGAGACCAGTGTCCATTCGTTCCCGGTGTCCGGTACATCGACTGGGACCTGCCCGATCCGGCCGGGCGTCCCATCGCGGAGGTCCGCGCCACCCGCGATGAGATCGCCCGACGCGTCCAGAACCTTGTAAGCGAACTCGACGATCCGACGAGCACAACAACGATCAACCCGACCACCAAGGAGCACGCATGAGCATCACCCACCAGACTCCGAACGAGTCGAACCCGGCGATCATCCAGCAGCTCGAGCTCTACGAGGGCGCCATGTGCTGCGAAACCGGGGTATGCGGCCCCAGCGTCGATGAACAGCTCCTGGCCGTCCGCGAGGACCTCCGGTGGGCCGAGACCCAGGGAGCCAGCGTTGCCCGACACAACCTCACCTCCGCCCCCGATGCCTTCGTTGCCAACCCGAAGGTGACCGGACTAGTTCAGGCATTCGGAGACAAAGCACTCCCCGTGCTGGTGATCGACGGCGAGATACGGGCCCACGGCCACTACCCCACACGGGACGAGCTCGCCTCCCTTCTGGCCGATAGCACGGCCTCCACGCCGGTCGTGACCAAGGAGTCCTCTGGCTGCGGCTGCTCGCCCGGATCGGGCTGCTGAGCGTGGCCCTGCCCTCCCCCGACGAGCTTCCGCGGCTGAATTGGACCGACTGGCCGACCCGCCACATCTTCTTTACCGGCAAGGGCGGGGTGGGGAAGACCACGACCGCGAGTGCCGTCGCGGTCGCCCTCGCGACCGCTGGGCTGCGGACGCTGTTGATCAGCACTGACCCGGCGTCGAACCTCGACGATGTGTTCGGAATCACCGCAAGCAGCGTCCCGACCCCGGTCGACGACGTCCCCGGCCTGCGCATCGCGAATATCGATCCCGAGCAGGCCGCCGCGGACTATCGGGAGCGGACACTTGCTCCCTATCGGGGCGTGCTTCCGGACAGCGCCCTCCAGAACATGGAGGAACAGCTCTCCGGCGCATGCACTGTTGAGATCGCCGCGTTCAACGAGTTCACGACCATCCTCACCGGCGAGCTTGCGGGCGGGTATGACCGGGTCCTGTTCGACACCGCCCCGACCGGACACACACTCAGGCTTCTCACCCTTCCCGGGGCGTGGAGCGGCTATGCCGAGGAACATCCGTCCGGCGCGAGCTGCCTCGGTCCGCTGGCCGGGCTTGACCGTCAACGCCGTCAATACGAGGCCGCCGTCGCGACCCTCGCCGATCCGGCCCTCACCCGGCTCGTCCTCGTTGCTCGGGCCGACACGGGCGCGCTGCGCGAGGCCGCACGCGCCAGCCAGGAACTCCGCGCGCTCGGAGTGACCAACCAGCAGCTCGTGATCAACGGCGTGCTGGCCGACCCCGGACGCGACACCACCGCGAGGGCGTTCTCCGCTCGCCAAATGGCTGCGCTGGCCGAGGCGCCAGTCGCCCTTGAGGAGATCCCCGCCGCGGGCGTCCCCCTCGCCGGCGGAGATCTCACCGGCATCGCGGCGCTGCAGCGGCTCGTGACCGGCGGCGGCTCGCCAGGCAGCGAATCCGGGTCGACTGACCCGACGCCGGCGTTTGCTCCGCTCGAGGCGCTGATCGACGAGCTCGACCGTGCCGGTCATGGCGTGGTGATGACGATGGGCAAGGGCGGTGTCGGCAAGACGACAATCGCGGCGGCGATCGCGGTTGCGCTGGCCGACCGCGGCCACCAGGTCACGCTCTCGACCACAGATCCCGCGGCGCACCTCGCCGACGCGCTCGCCGACGACACGCTCTCCGATCTCCGCGTCGAGCGGATTGACCCCAGCGTGGAGACCGAGCGCTACAGCGCCGAGGTCCTCGCCAACGCGACCGGTCTTGATGCCGACGGACGGGCGCTTCTCGCCGAGGACCTCCGTTCACCCTGCACGGAGGAGATCGCCGTGTTCCGCGCGTTCGCCCGAGCCGTCGATCAAGCCCAGGACAGGATCGTCGTGCTCGACACCGCCCCCACCGGACACACGCTGCTCCTGCTCGACGCCGCCGAGAGCTACCAGCGCGAAATCGAGCGCACCAACGCGCATGTCCCCGACGCCGTCCGCGCACTTGCCCAGCGCCTGCGAGATCCCGATTACGCCCGAGTCCTCATCCTCTCCCTCGCCGAAAGCACGCCGATCCACGAGGCCGGGCGGCTCCAGGACGACCTGCGGCGGGCCGGCATCGAACCCCACGGATGGCTGGTCAACTCAACCCTCACCGGCACTCGCACCGAACATCCAACGCTCCGCGCCCGCGCCCAGGCCGAGACCACCCACCTCGCGCGGATTGCCCAGCTCTCCGTGCACCGCACGTTCTCGGTGGCCTGGCAGCCCCAGGCGCCAAGAGGAGCCGCCGCGCTGAGGACACTCGCGACCGATACCCGCGTGCTCGCCGCCGGCCACCCGTAGAACGTGATCGAGCACCCCCTGTCCCGCCGCCTGTTCGCCGAGCTACTCGGATCGGCGTTCCTGGCCGCGATCGTGATCGGCTCCGGCATCGCCGCCCAGCAACTCTCCCCGAACGACATCGGACTCGAGCTGCTTGAGAACGCCGCCGCGACCGCGGCTGGCCTCTTCACGATCATCCTCATGTTCGGACCGGTTTCCGGGAGCGCACTTCAACCCCGTCGTGTCCCTGGTCGACGCGAGCTTCGGCGGGCTGTCCTGGCGCGATGCCCTGGCCTATATACCGGCGCAGGTCACCGGATGCATTCTCGGCGCGGCGGTCGCCAACGCGATGTTCGCCCTGTCGCTCGTCTCGATTTCGGCTAAGCATCGCGCCACCGGAGCGCACTTCTTCTCCGAGATCATCGCGACCCTCGGTCTGATGCTCGTGATCTTCTCCCTCGCCCGCACCAAACGCGCCACCACCGCTCCAGCCGCCGTCGGCGCCTACATCGGCGCCGCCTACTTCTTCACCAGCTCTGCCAGCTTCGCCAACCCCGCGATCAGCATCGGCCGGATGTTCTCCAACACCTTCGCCGGCATCGCGCCCGCCTCCGTTCCCACCTACATCCTCGCGCAACTGCTCGGTGGTGCCATCGCAATCGCGACGATCAGGACGCTCTATCCCAACGTCACACCCGAACAGGCCGGGGACGTTGTCCTTCCACATAGGGAAGACCGCGCCAGCTCCGATCGCATGACCAGCCACCCCTGAGACTTCAAGCCGGGGTCGAGCGCGACAATCCGGCCCGTCTCACGTCAATACACAATGCCCGTTCGTCGGCAAAAGCGGGACTCTGATCACGCTCCGTGGCGTCCCCGCTCCTCGCCAAAAGCAACACTCTCAGCAGTGTCCGCGGAGCCTCCTCCTTCGGGCTACTTGCGACAGCGAGGCCGGCATCTCCGAGGACCGCTTGGTGGCCGCGGTGCACAGAAGCGCACAGGACCAAAACGTGTCCCAGATATGTCCCGAACTCGGCAAATCTGACCTCGCCTAACCTGCGCTAACTAGAATGATTTGCCAATAAGTGTGGTATTTGCAGGGCTTCTGGCACCATGGTAAGGAAGGGGTCGACGGTTCGAGTCCGTCAGAGGGCTCTGGGAAAGCCCCGCTCAGGCGGGGTTTTCGGTGAGTCGATCTTTGACAAACCCAAATGAGCGGCCCGACAATGGGGGCGCATGGCAAGCAGACGAGGACGAAGGGGCCGAGGGTTTGGCTGGGAGGGTTTGGCGAAACGTTTGGCGAAACTCGGGTAGGCTGCGCAGATGGCTCTTAACCGCCTGGTTCTCAGCCGCCGGAACTTGATCTATCTCGCCGTCGCCGACGTGGTGATCTTCGTGCTCTCCAACGTCACGAGTAAGAGCAACAGCCATCCCGGCGCCGTGAGCAACGTCTTATGGGTTGTCTTCCTACTCGGCGTCTTGCTGCTGATCGTGCTTGCAGTCGTCGCCCGGCGCCGGTCGCGACGGCGACCGGCGCGCTAAGCGGCGAGCGGTACGACTCGCGCTCGCGGCTTGCCGGTGGTGTTCTTCGTGGGGGCTGAACGCTTACGTGCGGGCACTTTTAATCCCGTGGGGTCCGTGGTATCGTGACGGGTAGTTGTAGGAACAACTGCGGAGGGCGGTGGATTCGAACCACTTGCTCGTGAGGCATCTACGGGGCTAAATCCGCGTCCGGTTTCCAACCGGCAGCGCCCTCCGTGTTGATCGGGTGCCCCGGACGGGAAGTGATCAGCTTCCCGTCCGGGGGCTTCTGACCCCACTGATGGATCGCAGGGATTGGACTCCTGCGCGGGGTCATGCTGTTGGCTCCTGCTGGAGCAAGCTCGGGGATCGGGCGGCCAACTGGTAGTAGCCGTCCCCATCTCGGGTCAAATCTGGGTTGTCGCCTTCGGTCATCGCTAGGAGGCGGTTGCGCACCATCTGGGCCCCGCTCTTTGCCGTCGGCATTCGGCCTTGGCGCTCCAGGGCTTCTATGACCTCGGCCGGCTTCCACGCCCTCCCCGGCTCGGTGGCCATGACGGTCAAAATCGACTGCCGCAGGGTCAGGTGGGTGCTATCCAGCAGTCCCTTCACCATTTCGGAGAGAGAGGTCATAACAGCCGAAGGCGCTTTGGCCTCCCCGATGATGACGCCTGGAGATGACAATTCGTTGGGGATAGGAATGTGTGCGTCGGCGGTTTCGCGACCGAACAGATCCCTGCCCTTTTGCCACCACTCCAGTTCCTCTTCGAGCCGGGCGACCTCCGCTCGTTTGGCACCCAAATCCCGTAGCAAGGAGCGGATCTTGGCCATGGGTTTGTCAAGTCACACATCGCCGGTTTTTCTTTGGGATGATGTGGCGGCATTGTTAAGTGTGTCCCCAATACAACTGGGGATGTCTCGTCTCGACGTAGAAGTAGCAGTCGTCGTGAACGCTCGCGTAGGTATCGCTTGCCCTTGAGGGCCATCAGCAGGGGACGGTCTCCAGCGCTCCAAGTGTTGACCGCAAGAACCAGCTGGTCTATTTCAGCTGGAGTGGGCGAGCCGGGCACGTCAATCAGCTCGATGTCGTATGTGGTCCAGCCGTTCAGGAATATGGCCGCATCGTCAGGGCTCAAGACGAGCAGCTCGGCCTCTGGATCCTTACCTCTGTCGGCCCAGCCGATGTTGTGAACCAGGGGATGAACGCCCTTGGGCTGAAGCTATATCTGAAGGGGCGCGGATTCGCCCGCCCGCATTCGTCCACGTGTGGCCTATGTTGAGCAGGACGACCGTGGCTTGAAGCTCGGTGCGGAACAGCGCTACGAGATCGAACGCGCGCAGGGCGGTCCCGTGAATCAGCGCGATGTCCTCATCGACGCTGGCGCTGAATGACAGCGGGAAGCCCGGACCTTCGAGCCCAACGCGGTTGACCGAGAAGGCACCGTACCGATCGATCGTTACCTCGGTCTGCATCAGGCTCCTCCCCCTTCAGCCGCTGACGGTACCGGATCTCACCCCGACCTCTTAGGGGACCGCATCAAAGCGCGGCCCGACCGTTCAGAACCAGCACCCGCCTAAAGCTAGTGGTGTGTAATTGAAATAAGTGGTGGTTGGCGGTATGATGAATCATGCGCGCTCCAACCCCTCCCCTGATGGTCTCCGAGGCTCAACGTGAAGTGCTCGAGACGCTGTCCCGGTCGCA
>Ga0182024_10024742_pt1 | contig 10650 bp, 7 predicted proteins | sample P32metaG_FD_120480 | JGI IMG/M metagenome (GOLD analysis project Ga0182024, IMG submission 120480) | Permafrost microbial communities from Stordalen Mire, Sweden - P3-2 metaG (Illumina Assembly) | ecosystem: Environmental > Terrestrial > Soil > Wetlands > Permafrost | place: Sweden: Stordalen...
ATTTTCTTTGCGGGTTGCGACTTTCAGAGCAGCAACTACGGCGGCTCCCGACGAAATACCCACTAGGAGACCCTCTTCCTTCGCGAGTCGGCGTGCCATGTTGATTGCCTCGTCGTTTGTTACTGTAACAATCTCATCGATGTAGTCCCGGCGCAGAATACTCGGGACAAACCCGGCGCCGATGCCCTGTATCTTGTGGGGCGCAGGCTTACCGCCCGAGAGGACCGGGCTCTCCGCCGGTTCGACGGCGACGGCCTTAAATGACGCCTTCTTGGGTTTGATGTATTGGCAGACACCGGTGATGGTTCCGCCGGTGCCGATGCCAGAAATCAAGATATCGGCGCGCCCCTCCGTGTCATTCCAAATCTCGGGGCCGGTCGTCTCGAAGTGAATCTTGGGGTTGTCCGGATTGTCGAACTGCTGCAGCATGAAACCGTTTGGGGTTTTGGCGAGGATTTCCTCAGCTTTGGCGACAGCGCCCTTCATACCATTTGGACCTGGCGTGAGGACAATTTCTGCGCCGAAGGCAAGCAGCAAGACGCGTCGCTCCAGACTCATGGTTTCGGGCATCGTCAGGATCAGCTTGTATCCTTTTACCGCCGCCACGAAAGCCAAGCCGATGCCTGTGTTACCACTGGTCGGCTCGATCAGGATGGTCTTGTCGGGTTGAATTTTACCGGCTCGTTCGGCCTCGGTTATCATGCTGACGCCAATGCGATCCTTTACACTGGCGCAAGGATTCGAGCTCTCCAGTTTCGCCACCACCTGGGCGACGCAGCCTTCGGTTACTTTGTTCAGCCGCACGAGCGGCGTATTACCGATCAGTTCTGTAACGTCATTTGCGATCTTCATGGTCGAGTTGTCCTCCCAGGATCGGCATTAGACAGATGCCTTTTGCGAACCCTACTAAGGCTACTTGCATACTAGTATATAATCTGTGATTCAAATCACTACGAATGAGCACTCAAGCCGGCTGGATACTTAGGTAAGCAGAGAGGCCCGCTATTGTGAGCGCCCTGACTGGAATTGGCTGTACGGATTCTTGCGGCCGAAACTGCCGCATTGATTGCTGCGCAGTGCTCACGCTCCGACAACCTGAGGAAGTCGAGACAGTTCCTCGTCGGTGCTGTCATTGGGGACTGAGCATCCTGGTGTCAGAATGAACTTGCTCCCAGCCACACTCCTGGCGGTCTGCCATTGGTTGCGGATCTGCTCCGACGATAGTTCTTTGTAATTCTTCTCATCGATTCCGGTGGCAATCGTCTGCGAGAACTTGCTGCGCACAGTGCTGACCGACACGCCGCTGGACTGGACGGACCAGTTGACGACTGGGGCCTGGAAGTCGACAAACTGGTCAACATATTCATTCTCCCAGTGCAAATGGAGGAAGTTCAGCTTGGCGCTGGCGGTCGCTGCAAAGAAGCGCTTGTCAAACGGCGCGCTGAATTTGGCGTAGTCAGCCGGTGAGAGCTCCGCCCGGTTGGCGTTGGCAATCGAAAAGAGAACCCCCGAAGCGCCCGCAGCAAAGGCGCGCTTTGCGTGGTTAATGTGCGACTGCGTCAGTACGTCAAGGGCGTCGAGCAGTCGCTGCGGGTTCTCCTGCTGGAGGCGAACGACCTCCTCCTTCGACGAAAGTTTGACTGCGACCTGCCAGGGATTGAATGCAGTTTCGAGAATATACGTGTCTCCGTGCAGTCCGTCACGGATCAGTTCCAAGGCACGAATCTGCTCGGGGAAGGGGCTGTCTAGAACCTTCAGCTCATACCAGTTGCCTTCGGGCTTTGGGTATGGATAATCGCTCATCACCTTTACGATGTCCGTCTTGTACTTCCAGTGGTAATCAAGTGTGGCCTTGGCGTGCTCGTCGGGAGTCTGCGGTCCGAAGTGATGCCAATGCGTGAATGGCGGACGGTCTACATCCTGCCCTGCCAGTGCCCGGTCTACGCGCTCTTTGCGGGTGAGTGGGTCTCGGCCGGCCACCTTTCCCAGAACTGGTTGTGCAACAGCGACACCAGCTGCGGCCGCAGCCGACACGAGGAAGCTTCTACGGCTTATCATGATTGACTCCTGGAAGGATGAACACCCATTCTGCCTGTCGAAACCTTGCAATATCTGAAGATACAAAAAGTGTGGGCGTCGGGTCGACGTTCCCTCTGATTTTGGGAAGCAAACTCCGAGCTCTCAATTCCCGACCTTTGCAACATGAACGTCCTCCGAAAGCAACTGCCCAATCTCGTTGCGCACACTGTCCTTCAAGCGTGAATCGAGCTCGCCGCTCGCCTGACTGGTGAAACCAGTGTGGGTCGAACGCACCAGGCTATTTCGGCCAACGAAGAATGTCGTGGGCCAAGCATTCAGGTTTTCGGCCTGTGGAATCTTCTCGTTCAGCTGGCTTGGTTCCCCAGCGATCAGGTAAGTGTATTCGATGCCATAGCGCTTGATGAATGCGCGGACTCGGGAGAGGCTCTTCAGCTGTTCTGCTGGTTCGAAGTCGAGGGCGACAATCTCAAGTCCCAGACCGTGATACTTCCGGTAGAGTTCTTCGAGAAGAGGGGCTTCGTCGTGACAGTTTGGGCACCAACTTCCGGTTATATTGACTAACACTACTTTGCCCTGAAATCGGTCGTCAGTGTTGGAGACGACGCGGCCGGTCACATCCGGAAAGGAAAAACGCAGCGGCTGGCTGGGATCTTTCGCTCTTGTGTGCTCCGTTGGGTCGTCGGGTGGAGCAAGATTTCTGGCTCGTGCCACCTCCGCCGGCCGCAGCGCTACCAAGTTTTGTATGTCATGAAAGCTGGCGATCTGCAATTGCAGGCTACCATCGGATCGAGGCGTCGCTTCGACGTAAAACGGCCGCTCTCCAGTGAAATGACTGAGGAAGAACTTGCCGTCTTTGTAATTGCCCGAAAGGTTTCCCGTGTCACCATCGACGCGCAGAATCGCCGCATCGATTCTTGCGCGCGCCTGGTTTACGACGAAGTGCCACGCCGACTCGCCCTTCGGGCTCTTGACTTGAATTTCCCAAAGCCCGGAGATATCCGGTGCATGTTGGTCGCCGGTTGCAGCCAGGGCTGGGTCGTGCCGCTTGGCTTGGAACGCATAAGCACTGCCAGAGCCCCCGCCGTACGTTCCACTCAATACTCCATCGTTAAGGGTCGCTTCCAGCCTCGTGGCGTAACTGTCGAAAGTCAGCACCAGAGAGCCATTCTGGAAAGTTCCGCTGCTTGACGGGTTGACTCTGTCGTCGCCGTTGAAGAAGTAGCTATGCACATCCGCTCCAGTGCCGTCGATTTCGATCCTAAACGGAACGGAAACATTGTTCACGGTGACGGTCGCGTCCCACGTGCCCTCTACAGATTGTCCCGACGCCAAAAGGGTGATGACAAAGATTGCTAGTACGGTTGCAGCGGCCAGTTTCGCGCTAGAAGGGATATGCATGAAGGAATCCTTTGTGTGCGGGAAGCCCCGAGGCCTTCCAAGGCCTGCCGAGTGTTGCAGGCTGACACTATCTTGCTCAGCGAGCAAAGATAGGCTATCATACAAATAGACATACTTACCAATGCGAGATTCCGAAGTGCTAAGACAGAATTAGCTTATCGCTCTTTGGGTCGCGGTAGAGATAAAAGAGCCACTTGTCGCCAGCCTGAATGTCGGAGTTAAGACACGCTTGATTGGTAATGACGGTTACTTCGCTCGAGTCGCCAACGAAGACTTCGTCAGGGACTAATTGAAGCAGCTTGTCGGTATCGCCGACTTCGACGGAGGAGTTGACAACTCCAGTGAATACACGTGCATACCCTTCCGTGCCACACAGCCTCGCGACGCCCCTGATTCCGCTATGGATACACTGAACCTGCTTGCCGTGGTACACACGGATTTCGACGATCACCGCAGAAAGTGATGGCACGATGCACGCAACCGCCAGCACCGCCAGGACAAGCCGCGATTTGCGTTTTGCGAGCATATTACAGGATGGAGATGCTAGATCGTATCGGCTTCGATGCTCCACTGGTGAAAAATCGCGGTCAAGCGCTCAAAACCCCGCATGCCGAGGTACGGTGTTGTACACGAGATTCAAAGGCATTAGCACGATGCCCGCCAACCAAACCATCCAAATCAAATAAACTGGCCATCCCGACCAGTGATGCTGCCTTCGTAAGCTGAGATACTTTGCGTGATTGAACAAGCCTCCGCGGAAGGGGCGAGATTGCTCTCCAACGTTTTTTAGTCGAAGTCGGACGAGGATGTCTAAAACCGTAAGAATGGCGAGACCGACCAACGCGAGAAACCACGGAAAAAGGCGCATTCCTGATTGTAAGCAACCCACGGGTTTCGGGTCGAGGTTAACCTTACAGTTTCCTTGATTGGCGAGAAATCGCGTTTGCGCTCATCAACCAAATGACCACGTCGCAGACACGATTGACAACCTCACCAATCGCGGCGCTCGTCAACCGTGTAGTTCCTCTGTTGTTTCAGGTAGCAGGCCTATTTCGAGATTAATCTTGGGTTCACGGTAAAAAACGCATCCTCTGGTTCTGGTTGCCGAAGGTCTATCGCACCAGAACGGAGATGAGGCTTTGGTCTTAGTGGAGCACGGACAGGGGTATCTGGTTCGCCAAGAACTGGCGGCGGGTCGCTGCCCGCGCGCGCTGGGCGCGCTCCATTTCCCTTTCCTTGACGAGGTCGAGTTCCTCTCTCGTCCGCTGGCTTTGCTTCTTGTGTTTACGCTTCCTCTTGTCTCGACCCTTTCCCATTCGGTTGCTCTTTGCCCCAACGTATTAACACAATCCCCTGTTCTACACAGCTGTCGCAATCAGGCGTTAACACTCAGAACCCGGCGCATTACTGCTTCGGGTCACGGGGCCAAAAGCCAGTGTTCTCATCATCGTCCTCCAAGAGCTTCAATAGACCGAAGCAAACGAGAAGCACGACGATTGAACCCACGAAGAGAAGCACTCCGGTATTCGTCGTGAATCGAGTAAGGAGAAAAACCACAACAGCAATTCCGGCGACGGCTTTGATCACCCCACGGATTAGACGCTTCGGCACGGCACCATGTTTGCATAGGCCGCCGAAGCGGCAAAGCGATAACTGTCGAAATCAGAAGGCGTTTACGCTCAAATTCTGGTCGTCGGGGAAGACGAGCGTTATTGCGATTTTTCACCAACAATCGTTTCGCACCGGGCCGTGAAATGCTTTGGCACTTCCGCTCTTGATCAATTACTCCACATCCTTCGATGAAACATGTTCCTACTGAGGAGGTGGAGTGCGAGCACAGCGCAACGTGCCGTCAATTTTATTCTCAGGATCCCTCTTGGTATGAACGACAACGACGTCAGTGCCTTTCACGTGAGGCATGTACGTTCCTATGCGGTCTTTCCAGCCCCCGGACGTCCAATCTATTTGTTGCTTGTTCTCGTCGAAGACATATCGTCCCGTGGTGGTAGGGTGATGCGCATCGAGATCGTCTACCCTATCTGTGGCTTCATACGAGCCATCGCCATGTAGCACCAGCACGGCCAGAAGAATTGTGGGTTGGCTCTCCCAGTCCCTGCATTCGAACTGTCCCACCGGCGACTGTGCCGTCTCCCGGCCGGTAGCGACGCAGGTCCCCGTCAGAAAAGCGCCCATCGCCAAGGCCAGTATCCAAGAAATGTTTTTTGCGGTCATGGCCACAATCGTATCATTGGCTGACTGTCTAAACACGAGTCAGGAAGACGCGTCGTTATCTTAAAGAGGCTCACCTGGTCAGGTAGCTCGGCGGATGCTCTGCAATTGTCCGTTGACGTAACCAGGCGATACCGCTCATTGAGGGGTTTTGAGTGTTTAACCGGCCAATCTGAGTAACTGACACGGCAAGGAGAGCTGAGTTGCTCCTCCTCCCCGACGATTTTTTGCTAGGAAGGGAAGACGCTCTCCTGTTCGCAAGTCTTGCCAAAATCGGTTCGTTCCATCGTTATGACCGATGAAGTGAATCCCCTCGTCGAATGGCCGATGGAAATGCGGCAAGCGCTAGTAAACTGCGAAAAAGCCCAGTAGCTGTCGCTAACAGGCATATTGCGTTCACCGAGAATCGCGCCGACTTTCGGTCAAGGGTCAAAACGCGTTATCGCGATATTGCAACAGCTATCTTGCACGCTACACTTTTCGGTACCTGTTTTTGCGAGCATGTTGCGGGGAGGTGCGCGGTGCGAGTCCTATTTTTGTTGTCTCTGCTGATTTCAAGCTCCGGTCCTGTAAAAGATGTAGCAGCTAAGGCAGCGGAGTACATGGATGCAGCGGCAAGCGTAACCCACTTCAGTGGCAATGTGCTGATGGCCCAAGATGGCAAGGCAGTCTTCGTTCATTCTTACGGGATGGCAGACAGGGAGAAGAACTTGCCGAACGTGGTGAATACGAAATTTCGAACTGGATCGATCACCAAAATGTTCACTGCCGCCGCAGTGCTAATGCTTCGGGATGAAGGCAAACTGAAACTCGAGGATTCGGTTTGCGTTTACCTAAACGGCTGCCCGGAAGCCTGGCGCGCAATTACCATTCGTAACCTGCTAACACACGACTCTGGGATCACTGACGACTTCGCCATTTTGACGCAGATGCGTCGCGAACATAAATCGCCGGCTGAGTTCATCGAGGCCATCAAGAAGCGTCCGCTAGAGTCGACGCCCGGGACACGGAATCCCTACAGCAACTCGGGATACATCGTTCTTGGGGGGTAATTAGCAAGGCGAGTGGTCTGTCCTATGCGGCTTTTCTGCGCAAGAGGATATTTGGACCCTTGCAACTTAAGGATACTGATGCTGAAACTGCTCCAGCGACAGACGAGGCTGTTGGATATTCATGGGACGGCACCGGCTATCGCAGGGCGGAGGCCCTTGATGTTTCCGGCATATCCTCCGCGGCTATGGTGTGTTCTACCGTAGGGACCTCCTTCGATTCGTAGAAGGATTGAGAAACGGACAACTGCTGAAGCCAAGCACAGCGGCGGAGATGTGGGTTAGTTACGCGTGGCGCATTCAGGACCGGAACGGTCGCAAGCTCCTTACCCATGGTGGAGATATTGAGGGGTTCGCGTCCGAAATCGACGATTATCCTGACCAGCACGTCGTGATTATTTCGCTCAGCAATGTCGGCGGCACCTCACCTGTCAAGTTGCACGGCGATCTCGCCGCAATCACTTTTGGAGAGCCATACACGATCCCGCACGCGAGGCACTTTGTTGAGGTGTCGCAGGACAAGATCAATGCCCTTATCGGAACCTACCACTTGGCCAGCGGAGGGACAATCAGTGTAAGTGCAAATGGCCAGCAGTTGATGCTTGCTCCCGGCGGTGGTCAGCCTGTGGAATGCAAACTCGAATCTCCACTAGTCTGCTTCTTACAACCAATTGACGATGTCGTGACGTTTCTTACCGATTCGTCAGGCAAAGTCACCGGAATACGAATGGGAAGCCAAATGCAGGGGATGAAGAAGGCTCCAACACAGTGATCGCTGACGTGCCCCACGAGGTGTCAACTGTTGAACCCAGGCGTTATCACAACTTCGCGCTTTTTGTTCGCCAGACAGGCGAAAGGAAGGCGCAAGCTTGTGCTAACGCGATTTATCGCCAGCCATGCTTTAGGTAAAGCGCCAACTCCACGCCTTTCGTTGACTTGCCAGCTTTCTGCCAAGTAAGATTCGCTCCTGATGATTGGCCAAACCATCTCGCACTATCGTGTGATCGAGAAGCTCGGCGGGGGCGGGATGGGAGTTGTCTACCAGGCTGAGGATTTGAAACTCGGCCGTTTCGTCGCCCTCAAATTTTTGCCCGATGACGTGGCGAAAGACCCGCAAGCGCTGGCCCGCTTCCAGCGTGAAGCCAAAGCCGCCTCTGCGCTCAACCACCCCAACATCTGTACCATCTACGAGATCGATGACCAGCACGAGCAGGCCTTCATTGCCATGGAGTACCTTGAAGGCGTCACCCTGAAGCACAAAATTGCTACCAAGTCGTTGGAAATCGAAACCGTGCTAGATTTTGGCATCCAGATCGCCGACGCACTGGACGCGGCGCACTCCAGGGGAATCATTCATCGCGACATCAAGCCGGCCAACATTTTTGTCACCGCCCGCGGTCAGGCAAAAATTCTCGACTTCGGTCTCGCCAAAGTCACCGCCAAGCTGGAGGGAGTTGGCATGACTTCCCCGACTCTCGATTTCGCGGAGCATCTCACCAGCCCGGGCAGCGCCGTGGGCACGGTAGCGTACATGTCACCCGAGCAGGCGCGCGGCGAAGAGTTAGACGTGCGCACCGACCTGTTTTCTTTTGGCCTGGTTCTGTACGAGATGGCAACTGCGCGTCCGGCATTCTCCGGCGGAACTTCAGCCCTTATTTTCGATGCCATTCTGCACAAAGCGCCGGTCTCGCCCCTGCGCCTGAATCCTGAACTTCCGCTGGAACTCGATCGCATCATCAATAAAGCGCTCGAAAAAGATCCCGAATTGCGCTACCAGTCCGGTGCCGAATTGCGTGGCGACCTGAAACGCTCGAAACGTGATTCCGGCTCCGGACGTTCCAGCAGCGCCTCAACCAGTGCCCTCGATGTGGCCTTGCCCCGGTCTGCGAGTGGCACCTCAGCAGCAGCGGCCGAGGCCAAACCATCTCGCAAACTGCAGGTTGCCGTAGCGGCCCTCGTCGCGTTCGTTGTGCTAGGTGCGCTGGCCGCGTACTACTTTCACGCCCCATCCAGCGGTCCCGCAAAGATCATTCAGATCAGCCATTGGAACAAACCCATCAACACCGCCGTTCTCTCTCCCGATGGCCACACCCTGGCGTTCACCTCGTCGGTCGCGGGTTTCGACCAGGTTTTCGTGATGCTGCCTTCCGGTGGAGAGCCGCTGCAACTGACCAACGACTCGGTAGATAAATTAGTGGATAGCTTCTCGCCAGATGGAACTCAAATCTACTATTCCCTGGATTTTACGGTGGGAGAGACTCGCAGCGTGCCGACTCTCGGCGGCGCATCCACTCCCGTGGCGAGTGGGCACTCGCTGGCGATATCTCCCGGCGGAGACTCTTTCTACTTCATAAGGGGCCGCCAAGAGAATGCAGTCTTCCGCAAGCCCAAGACTGGCCTGACGGAGGAAATAATTTTTCAGCCTGCCCAGGGCTTGGCCCCGATACAAATTCTGCCCTTTCCTGACGGTAAAGACCTGTTGATTGTCGCCGGAACTGACAACGTACTGGGTTCTCCAAATCTGACGCTTTACCGGGTCAACCTTTCCACTCACGCTTCCCAGAAAATCGGCGATCTTTCCGGAAGCCCAACCGGCCTCGTCTGGAACGATCCGGGCAAGACCTTCTTATGCAGCCGCACGATCAACGATGTCACCAATATCTGGGAATACCTTGTGGCCGACGGGAACCTCAGGCAAGTGACAACCGGTGCCGGCCCCGATCTCTCACCCATGCCCGCACCCGACGCAAAGGGAATCTATTTCGTAAATGGCAGGCGTTCGGGTTTTCTCACGGTTTACCACACGCAAAGCAAGCAATCGCTCGACTTGACCAGTGAAGAAGCCACTCAGCCCGCTCTCGCCTGGAATGGCCGCCACATTATGTACATAACCCTTTCGGGCAACGCCCAGCAGGGAGATCTTTGGGCTTCCGACATCGACGGCAACAACCGTGTCAAAATCACCTCGGGAGCAGAACTCATAACAACGACATTTACCTCGGACGCCTCCAGGTTGGTCTTTACAGCGAGAGAAAACGGCGCGATGAAAATCTACATCGTTAAGACCGATGGCACCGGTCTTCGCCAAATCCCCTGGCCGGGCGCGTCCGGCGGTTATGGGTCGGCAAGCGTAGATCCGAATGTTTTCTACTTCGGTGGTCAGGAAACCGATTCGGCCAAATTCTCCATCTGGAAGGTCGCTACCGACGGCTCCAGCGTCGAGAAATTAGGAGATAATTGCGGTGGCGTTTGGGATGCCTCGCCGGACGGCAAATATCTGCTTACCTCGCAAAGCGCGTCGGCGCAATTGACAGGGGTGAGTGAGTTCTCCCTGGCCGATCGCAAGTGCATCCGATTGCTGCCGGAGCTGAGCACTCTCGTCGTCCGTTTCGCCTCCGATGGCAAATCGATCCTATACTTGGGGGCCTCGCGCGGAGAGACCACAATCTATCGCCAGCCCTGGCACGACGGCAAGTTAACCGGCCCTGCCCAAGCGGCCCTCAAACTCCCCTTCGCATTTCGCCAGGGCTACTCTGGCAATGCGTACGAATTTTCCAAAGATCTTTCCACGGTGGTTTACGCCCGCCCCGCCGGTCACGCCGATCTCTATCTTCTGACCCAGAAATGAGTAACAGTCACCACAGTAGGCCCACTGGGCAGTGAGCTTCTCAATTGCAACCAGGCGTTATCACTCATTGAGGATTGGCCGACCATGAACACTCGCCTTAGCAACAATTCTCAGTTAGTGTGAACGCCTGTTTCGTCACGGTAGCGCTTGCGGAGTGCTGGTCGCACGCTGCAAGGTAACCGTCAGATCCTGCGTCTCGCTAGGAGATAGTGGCTCGATTCGCATCGGCTCGGACGCCCGGTATCCTGGGGAGCGAACCTGCAGTATGAAATTCGTGCGCGAGGGGACGAGGAACTCATGAACCTC
>Ga0182024_10024743_pt1 | contig 10650 bp, 7 predicted proteins | sample P32metaG_FD_120480 | JGI IMG/M metagenome (GOLD analysis project Ga0182024, IMG submission 120480) | Permafrost microbial communities from Stordalen Mire, Sweden - P3-2 metaG (Illumina Assembly) | ecosystem: Environmental > Terrestrial > Soil > Wetlands > Permafrost | place: Sweden: Stordalen...
ACCTGCACCAGATATCCGCCGCTGCTGCTGGGTGCAGTCGGCGTCGTGGTGGCAAGGTGGGTTCGCGGCTCCGCCGCGGGCGCCGTCTGGGCGGTCTGCGGCGTCAGCGAGAGCGGTGTATTGGCGCTGGAAGCGTTGGCATTGACGGCGGAAGGTCGCTGTGTCGGCGCCACTGCGCGCGGAGCGGCCGGCGGCTTCGGCGCCGGGGCCTGGGCGTCCGCAGCCGGCGCCGCGGCTGCGTCAGCCTGGTCGCCGCGAACCGAAAAGGTCTTGATCTTGCGCGGCTGGTTGCTCGACAGCGTACCATTGCCGGCACTCGGCGGCGGCGGCGCATTGGGTGCAACGCTCGCCACCGAGGGCGGATTGGCGTTTGGGTTCAGCGGCGGAAACACCATCCGCGGAGCTGAATTGGCACTGGGGCTGGCGCTGGCGTTGACATCGACCGGCGCTTCCTCGCGCGGGACGATCTTTTCGGTTCCGTCGCTTGACGCCAGGCGGTCCGGCACCTTGGCAGCTGCCTCAGCGGCGGCCGGCACGACCTTGGTCGGCGATGTGTCGGCCTTGATGATCGGAGGCTCACCAGCGCTGCGCGGCGTTCCGACATAGGTGCGGTAGGCAAAAGCGGCGCCGGTCCCCACCACCGCCAGCGCGAGGACGGCAGCAACGGTGGCGATGCCGCCGCGGCGCTTCGGCGCCGGCTCTTCGGGGGCCTCGCCATAGCCGGGATGATAGCCATAGGGATCGTTCGCAAACGCCCGATCGGGCTGCGCCGGCTCGGCGCCGGGATCGTATTCGCCGTACAGCGCGTCGTCGTAGCGCGACGGCTCGGCTTCCTGATCGTCGTCTGCGTATGTTTCTTCCGGATAGTCCGGTTCCGGCGCGGCCTGCTGTGCGGCATAACGCTGCAGCGGATGCACGGAACTCGGATAGTCCTGCTGCGGGGCCTCCTGGCGCGCGACACGCTGCATCCAGGGCGGCGGTCCCGCCGGAGGAACATCCTCCAGTTCCTCGGGCGCCTCGTAGTGGTCGTGGACCTCGGCGCGTGGCTGTGGCTGTGGCGTCAGATTGGCGCGCCCCATGCTCGCGAAAGGATCGGTCTGGCCGATCAAACGGGCGAGCTCAGCCAAGGGATCGCTCTCCGCCCTCGCTGCAGCGTGCTGGTCGTCACGGCGATCATAGGCGTTGCCGGCGGGAAAAGGTCGGTCGTGGTATCGATCAGCCATCGTGATGATGCGTCCCCTCCGGGAAGGCTGCCAACTCGCGTTTCACAAGCGAACCAGTCACTGCCAGATGCCGCTCACAGGCCCCATGTGAGCGAGGTAATGCCCCGCCTATCGCATCTCGTCCGGGGCATGGACGCCGAGCACGGCTAAGCCCGACCCCAGGACCGAGACTACGCCCTGGACCATCGCCAGCCGCGCTTTCGTGATTACTGCATCATGATTGATAATGAAGCGTAAATAGGGCAAATCGCGGCCTCTGGTCCACAGCGCGTGAAATTCGCTGGCAAGATCATACAGATAAAAAGCGATTCGGTGTGGTTCGTGTGCGACCGCGGCGGCCTCGATGATCCGCGGATATAAGGCCAGCCGTCGCAGCAGTTCCAGTTCCGCCGGGTCGGTCAGGCGCTCCATGGCTGCATTGCCGAGGAACGCGGCGCGGGCACCGGGTTGCTCAGGCAAGTCCGGCACGACCTCGCGGGCGTTGCGAAACACCGAGTGGCCGCGGGCATGGCCATACTGGACATAGAACACCGCGTTGTCCTTGGACTGCTCGATCACCCTGGCAAGATCGAAATCCAGCACGGCGTCGTTCTTGCGGAACAACATCATGAACCGCACCGCGTCGGAGCCGACCTCGTCGACGACCTCGCGCAAGGTGACGAAATCACCGGAGCGCTTCGACATCTTCACCGGCTCACCATGGCGCAGCAATTTGACGAGCTGCACGATCTTGACGTCGAGCCTCTCGACCAGTTTCACGCTAAGCTGACCTACTCCGTCGGTCACAGCTTCGACCGCCGCTTTCATCCGCTTGACGTAGCCGCCATGATCGGCGCCCCAAACATCGATCATTTCGCTGAAGCCGCGATCAAACTTATTCTTATGATATGCGATGTCAGAAGCGAAGTAGGTGTAGCTGCCGTCGGATTTGAGCAATGGACGATCGACGTCGTCGCCAAAAGTTGTGGCGCGAAACAGCGTCTGCTCGCGATCCTCGTAGTCATCGATCTGCCTACCTTTTGGCGGAAGCAAACGACCTTCGTAAACGTCACCCTTGGAACGGAGATAGTCGATAGTTTCGGTAACGCGGTTATTACCCGTCTCGATCAGAGACCGCTCGGAGAAGAAGACGTCATGCCGGATATTGAGCACGGCGAGATCACCCTTGATCTCCTCCATCATCATCGCGATGGCCTTGGTGCGCACAACCGGAAGCCACCCGCTTTCCGGCATCGCCAGGAGCCTGTCGCCATGCTCCGCCGCCAGCGCCTGTCCGATCGGCTTGAGGTAATCGCCGGGATAAAGCCCTTCCGGGATGGCGCCGATCGCCTCGCCCAGCGCCTCGCGGTAGCGCAGGAACGCCGAGCGCGCCAGCACATCGACCTGGGCGCCGGCATCGTTGATGTAATATTCCCGCGTCACATCGTAGCCGGCAAACCCCAGCAGGCTTGCCAGCGCGTCGCCGAACACGGCACCGCGGCAATGGCCGACATGCAGAGGCCCGGTCGGGTTGGCCGAAACATATTCGACGTTGACCTTCCGCCCATCGCCAATCTTGCTACGACCATAGTTCGAGCCGGCCTTCAGTATGGCTAAAAGCACGTCCGTCCATACAAACGACTTTAACTTCAAATTCACGAAACCTGGACCAGCAACTTCAGCGCGATCGATTCGGGGATCATTTCTCAGTTGTTCCACCAACTTTTTGGCAAGGTCTCTAGGATTTGATTTTGCCTCCTTCGCCAATATCATTGCTGAATTCGTTGCCATGTCGCCGTTAGCTGGATCCTTGGCTGGTTCGACGACTACACGAGAGAGATCGACTCCGCTCGGCAACACCCCAGAGTCTATGAGGGCATTGTTTGCTGAAGCCACGCTACTGCTGATCGTCGCGTAGATATCGTCTGATCTATTTGACATTTAGAGTGTCACTTTACCCTTCGTTATCTCGCCGCCTAACGCAAATCCGGGGTCGAGTCAAAAAGCCTTTGGTGTTCGGTCATCGCAAAGCGGTCGGTCATCCCGGCGATGAAATTGCCGATCCGCCTCGCCCGCTCGGCCTCGGTCTCGCTCTCGGTTGCCTCGAGCCATTCGGCCGGCAGATCCTGCGGCGTCTTCTGATAGCGCGCGAACAGGTCGAACAGGATCTGTTCGGCATCACCCATGACCCGCATCACCCTCGGATGGCGGTACATGCGCTGCTTCAGGAACGCCTTGATCTCGGCCTCTTGCCGCGTCACCTCCGGCGAAAACGCGATCAGCGCCCGATCGTGTCGGCGCACATCTTGAGCCGATTGCGGTTGCGCGGCCTGCAGGCGCCTGACCGACTCCGACATCACGGCCCCGATCAGATATGAGATCAGTTCGCGCACGAATTCGGCGCCGCGCCTGCCGTCATCGAGCGCCGGATAATGCCGGGCGATATCCGCGATGATTTCGGCGGCGAGCGGCATCACCCCGAGATCGTCAACGCCAAACAGCCCGGCGCGCAGGCCATCGTCGATATCATGGGCGTCATAGGCGATATCGTCGGCGATCGCCGCGACCTGGGCCTCCAGCGCGGCAAAGCTCCAGAGTTCCAGATCGCAAGTCTTGACATAGCTGGCGATGCCGACGGGAATGCCGCGGTCGCGATACCTCCCGACCGCCTCCCCGTCCCGCTGCATCAGCGGGCCGTTGTGCTTGACGATGCCCTCGAGCGCTTCCCAGGTCAGATTAAGCCCGTCGAACTCGGGATAGCGATGCTCCAGCGCGGTCACCACGCGCAGGGTTTGGGCGTTGTGATCGAAGCCGCCATGGGCCTGCAGACAGCTATCCAGCGCCCGCTCGCCGGCGTGCCCAAAGGGCGGATGGCCGAGGTCATGCGCCAGTGCCAGCGTTTCCGTCAGATCCTCGTCGAGACCGAGTTGCCGGGCCAAAGCGCGGGCGATCTGTGCCACTTCGAGGGTGTGGGTGAGCCGGGTGCGATAATGGTCGCCCTCGTGGAAGACGAAGACCTGGGTTTTGTGCTTCAGGCGCCGAAACGCGGTGGAATGGATCACGCGGTCACAGTCGCGCCGGAACGGGCTGCGGGTCTTGCTCGGGGGTTCGGCGAACAGCCGTCCGCGGCTGCGGTCGGGGTCGCAGGCATAGACCGAACGAGGAGCAGCCATTCCGACCGACACGCTGTATTAATCCTTAAAGGTTTGATTCCGGCGCCTGCCGCACTTAACTATGATGGAGGCCGGACACCAGATAAATTGGGTGGCCCCGGCCATTGGAGACCTTTTACATGACTGCAGCCGTGACCATCAGCGAGCGGGCGGCCCGCCGCATCGGGGAAATCCTCAGGACCGAGGGCGATGGCGCCATGCTTCGGATCAGCGTCGAGGGCGGCGGCTGCTCGGGTTTTCAGTACAAGTTCGACGTCGAGCGGGCGCAATCCGAGGACGATCTGGTGATCGCGCGCGACAGCGCCGTGGTGCTGGTCGATCCGGCCTCGGTGCCGTTCCTGGCCGGCTCCGAGGTCGATTTCGTCGATGATCTGATCGGTGCGTCGTTTCGGGTGGTCAACCCCAATGCCACCGCATCCTGCGGCTGCGGCACCAGCTTTTCCATCTGACAGCATCACCTTTCATGCGCATCGCCACCTGGAACGTCAATTCGATCCGGCAGCGGCTCGACCCTCTTGTGAGCTGGCTGAAGGATTGCTCGCCCGACATCGTGTGCCTGCAGGAAATCAAATGCGTCGACGAGGCGTTTCCTCGCGAGCCTCTCGAGGCGCTCGGCTACAACGTCGTCACCCACGGCCAGAAGACCTTTAACGGTGTCGCGCTGCTGTCGAAGCTGCCGTTCGACGAAACCAAATCGGGCCTTGCCGGCGACGATGACGATGCCCACGCCCGGTTTCTCGAGGGCGTGGTGACCCTGAAGCACGGCGTCGCCAGGATCGCCTGCCTCTATCTGCCCAACGGCAACCCGCCGGAGACCGAAAAATACCCCTACAAGCTCAAATGGATGTCGCGGCTTGCGGATTATGCAAGGCAACGGCTGAAAGCGGAAGAGCCGCTGGTGCTGGCGGGCGATTTCAACGTTATCCCGGCGCCACAGGACGTCCACAATCCGGCCGCCTGGGTCAACGACGCCCTGTTTCGTCCGACCACGCGCGAGACCTTCCAGTCCTTGCTCGGCCTCGGGCTGACCGACGCGCTGCGCGCCGTCACCGATGCGCCAGGCCAATATACCTTCTGGGACTACCAGGCCGGCGCCTGGCAGAAAAACCACGGTTTGCGCATCGACCATCTGCTGCTGTCGCCGCAGGCCAGCGACCGGCTCGTCAGTGTCGGCGTGGATAGCTATGTCCGCGCCTGGGAAAAGCCGTCGGACCATGTGCCGGTATGGGCGGACTTCGATCTGGAGACGGCGTAACGCGCTACTTGCGCGAAATTGCAGCCCGGATGGAGCGCAGCGCAATCCGGGAATCGTGACATGGATGCGAAGGCCCCGGATTACGCTGCGCTCCATCCGGGCTACGCAGACCGCCGCTTCGATACGCCCGGAGCGTCAGTCCCGGCGGCCTTGCACCCAATGCTCGAGCATCTCCAACGCCATGGCGCGGTCGTCGTCGGATGCCTTGGCGATCGCCCGGTTGTAGCTGTCCTTGATCCAGTTTTCGTCCGGCCCGGCGCTGTCGCGCGCCAGGGTCAGCCACATCAATCCGCGGGCGGCCTGACGCGGCAGCTGGTCGCCGTTGAACAGCATCTGGCCGAGCATGGCCTGGGCCTGATGCTGACCCTTCTGGGCGGCCATTCCAAGCCAGCGCGCGCCATAGCGGAAATCATCGCGCGACGAGCCGACGCCCTTGAGATAGAGCCGGGCCAGATCATATTGCGCGTCGGCATTGCCGAAATAGGAGGCGGCGTAGGAGAACATCTCCCGCGCCCGTTCCTGATCGGGCTTGATGTCCGAGTTCGGGATGCCGTTGAGATAGTAGCGTCCGAGCGCCACGAAGGCATTGGCGACGATCGCCGATTGTGGCGCCGACGGACTGTCCTCGGCGTGCGCATTGGCAATGCGGCTGAAATATTCGAAGGCGCGAAGATCGTTCTGGGTGACACCATCGCCATTGGCGTACATCCGCCCCAGTTTCCATTGCGCGATCGGATGACCGCCTTCCGCGGCGTATTGCAGCGCCGTCAGCGAGTTGTCCGGCGCAAGCACCTTCTTCAATCCGGGCGCTGTTGCCGGCTGGGCCGCCACCAGCGGAATCGCCGCATCCTGGGTTACCGGGGCACCGTCAAACGCGGATGCCGGGGCCGCCACCGACGCGGCCCCTAAAATCAACGCAAGAATGAAACGCTCAAATGTCCGCATAGCACTGTTTCTCGTGCGCCCCACCCGGGTGGGTTACGGCGCCGGCTACCGCCGGCCCAACCTGCTGGGCGTATTTCCAAAGCGCACCCGTCGTATGGTTCGTCGCGCGAGGGCTCCATTTGGTTCTACGTTCGGCGAGTTCGGCGTCGGTCAATTTTACGTTAAGGGTCCCGACCACCGCGTCGATCTCGATGATATCGCCGTCGCGCAACAGGGCGATCGGGCCGCCCACTGCCGCTTCCGGCCCTACATGGCCGATACAGAAGCCGCGGGTGGCGCCCGAGAAGCGGCCGTCGGTGATCAGCGCGATCTTGCCGCCCATGCCCTGCCCGGTCAGTGCGGCCGTGGTCGAAAGCATTTCGCGCATCCCGGGGCCGCCGCGCGGGCCCTCATAGCGGATCACGATGACCTCGCCCTCTTTGTAGGTCTTCTTCTGGACCGCCTCGAAGGCATCCTCTTCGCGGTCGAAGCAGCGGGCTGGACCGGCAAATTTCAGGTTCGACATGCCCGCAACCTTCACAATCGCACCTTCAGGCGCGAGATTCCCCTTCAGGCCGACCACACCACCGGTGACGGTGATCGGCTTGTCTGCGGGCCGCACCACATCCTGGTGCGGATTCCATTTAACGCTTTTGAGGTTTTCGGCGATCGTGCGGCCCGTGACTGTCAGGCAGTCGCCGTGCAAATGGCCGTTGTCGAGCAGCGTTTTCATCAGAAGCGGTATGCCGCCAGCTTCGAACATGTCTTTGGCGACATAACGGCCGCCCGGTTTCAAATCGGCGACATATGGTGTCTTTTTGAAGATTTCGGCCACGTCGAACAGGTCGAACTTGATGCCGCATTCATGGGCGATCGCCGGCAAATGCAGCGCCGCATTGGTCGACCCGCCGGACGCGGCGACCACCGCCGCGGCATTTTCCAGCGCCTTGCGGGTGACGATGTCGCGCGGACGAATATTGGCCGCGATCAGTTCCATGACCTTTTCGCCGGCCGCGGCGCAAAACGCGTCGCGGATTTCATACGGCGCCGGTGCGCCCGCGGAGTATGGCAGTGCCAACCCAATCGCCTCGGACACCGTTGCCATGGTGTTCGCGGTGAATTGTGCGCCGCACGCGCCGGCCGAGGGGCAAGCGACCCGTTCGATCTCGTCGAGGTCGGCATCGGACATTTCGCCGACCGAATGCTTGCCGACCGCCTCGAACATGTCCTGCACCGTGACCTGCTGGCCGCGGAAATTGCCGGGCAGGATCGAGCCGCCATAGATGAAGACCGAGGGTATGTTGAGCCGGACCATCGCCATCATCATGCCCGGCAGCGACTTGTCACAGCCGGCGAGCCCTACCAGCGCATCATAGGCGTGGCCGCGAACGGTCAGTTCGACCGAATCGGCGATGCATTCCCGCGACGGCAGCGACGAGCGCATCCCGTCATGGCCCATGGCGATGCCGTCGGTCACCGTGATGGTACAGAATTCGCGCGGGGTGCCGCCGGCGGACGCCACGCCCTTCTTGACCGCCTGGGCCTGCCGCATCAGCGAGATGTTGCACGGGGCGGCCTCGTTCCAGCACGATGCCACGCCGACCAAGGGCTGGTGAATCTGGTGGGTGGTCAGCCCCATGGCGTATAGATAGGAGCGGTGCGGCGCGCGTTCCGGGCCCTCCGTCACGTGGCGGCTGGGTAGCCTGCTTTTGATATTGGTCTTGGCGTCCATCGCGAACCTGTTTCCCCGGCCAACTCTTGCGGCCGTTGGCCTGTGAAGCATGATCTCACGAAGCGGTGTGGCTAAAAAGCGGCGCGGGCAACCTCTAGCTGGGATGACGGTTAAATCTTGGCGAAGTGTTGCGACCAAGCAACAATCGTGGCGCCAGAGCAACCATTTTTACCGCTGATGACGGGTTTCATGAGGCCATTTATTCAATCTTGACGTTTGCCGCCTTGATCATTGGCCACCATTTCGCAATTTCTGCCTTCTGCCAGCTGCCGAGCGCCTCCGGCGAAAGCTGGCTTTGCTTCGGCATCTCAAGACCCAAATCTTGAAACTTCTTGCGCACCGCGGGGTCGCTTAACGCCTCCACCGCGGCGTGGTTGAGCCTGGTGACAACCTCTTTCGGCGTATTCTTCGGCACCCACAGGCCGGACCACAGCGTCATGTGAAATCCGGGCAGGCCGGCCTCGTCCGTGGTCGGGATGTCCGAGGCCGATTCAACACGCTTGTCGTCGGTGACGGCATAGGCGCGGATGGTACCGGCACGCACCTGCGCGATGGAATTGGAGGTCTGGTCGATGATGAGATCGATCTGGCCGGCGACAAGGTCGTTGAGAGCAGGCGCGGTGCCGCGATACGGCACGTATTGCAGCTTGATGCCGGTGATGTTCTCGAAATAGAGCCCGGCGATGTGGCTGCCCGAGCCGGCGCCGGCGGTACCGGCGGTGGGTGGCGTCGGCTTCGCCTTCATCCAGGCCAGCAGTTCCGGCAGGGTTTTGGCCGGGACCGAATTCTTGCTGACAATGATCATCGGGTTGCTCGGCAGCAGAACCACCGGCTCCAGATCCGTCACGAGGTCATAGCCGAGCTTGTAGATGGCGCCATTGGCAACATGGGTGCCGAGATGGCCGATGCTGACAGTATAGCCGTCAGGGGCCGAGCGAACCACGCGTCCAACCCCGAGCGACCCGGCCGCCCCCGTGACGTTCTCGATCGTGATGGGTTGACCGAGCGCTTTTTGCATGCGCTCGCCCAGGATCCGGGCCATCGCGTCGGTCGGCCCGCCGGCGGAAAACGGCACCACGAGGGTGATGGGATGCGACGGGAAATCGTCCGCCAGCGCGTGGCCGCTCCATGTCAGTATCGCCATCAGCGCGGCTACAACCGCTCGTCGCATCGCATCCTCCCGATATCCTGTTTTGATCGCTCGAAGCTACAATTTGGCGTAGTCGATCGGCTGGTGGCGATCGAGCGCGCGTGTGACCGGCGGCAGCGGATATTTGAGCCCGGTGGCACAATTGAACAGCATCACCCGGTCCTGCTTCGTCACGCGGCCGTCGGCGAGGCTTTGCTTGTACGCCGCATAGGTCGCCGCGCCCTCGGGGCACAGCAACAGGCCTTCGTGGCGCGCAACCTCGTTCAATGCCGCCGAGATTTTCTCATCGGTGACGGCGATCGCAAAGCCCTTGCTCTCGCGCACCGCGCGCAGAATCAGAAAATCCCCGACCGCCTGCGGCACGCGAATGCCGGAGGCGATGGTATGGGCGTCCTCCCAGCGCGGTGCGTGCTCGGTGCCATTCTCGAAAGCACGCACCATCGGCGCGCAGCCCGCGGCCTGCACCGCCACCATGCGCGGCCGCTTCGCGCCGATGAACCCGATGGCTTCGAGTTCGGCGAACGCCTTCCACATGCCGATCAGGCCGGTGCCGCCGCCGGTCGGATAGAAGATCACGTCCGGCACCTCCCAGCCGAGCTGCTCGGCAAGCTCGAGCCCCATGGTCTTCTTGCCCTCGATCCGATAGGGCTCCTTCAGCGTCGAGGTGTCGAACCAGCCGGCCTTCGCTTTTCCTTCGCCGACGATCTTGCCGCAGTCGTCGATCAGTCCGTTGACGCGATAGACGGTGGCGCCCTGCAGCTCGATCTCGCTGACATTCACCTCCGGCGTATCGGCAGGGCAGAAGATCGTGGTCCTGATGCCGCAGCTCGTCGCATAGGCCGCCAGTGCTGCCCCGGCGTTGCCGTTGGTCGGCATCGCCATGTGCTTGATCCCAAGCGCCTTGCCCATCGACACTGCCATCACAAGGCCGCGCGCCTTGAACGAGCCGGTGGGAAGGCGGCCCTCGTCCTTGACGATGATTTCGCCGCTGCCGAGTTTTTTCGAAAGTTTCGGCAGCCGGATCAGCGGCGTCGTCACCTCGCCGAGGCTGACGATGTCGGCGACTTTGCGCACCGGCAGCATCTCGCGGTAGCGCCAGAGATCGGCCGGCCGCTGCTTGAGCGCGTCCTTTGTCAGAGCCCTCTTCACGCCGGCGAGATCGTAGCGCACCAGCAGCGGCTTGCCGGCCTTGGAGAGGTTGTGGATCTGATCGG
>Ga0182024_10024744_pt1 | contig 10650 bp, 11 predicted proteins | sample P32metaG_FD_120480 | JGI IMG/M metagenome (GOLD analysis project Ga0182024, IMG submission 120480) | Permafrost microbial communities from Stordalen Mire, Sweden - P3-2 metaG (Illumina Assembly) | ecosystem: Environmental > Terrestrial > Soil > Wetlands > Permafrost | place: Sweden: Stordalen...
CGATGCCTTTGCCCGCATCTTGAATACCGAGACCAATTTCACCGCCGCCATCGAGGATGCCCGGCTCCTTGGCGCCTACGAGCATTTCTATGCCAACAACCGCTTCGGCGAGGCGGGCTACGGTACCCACTACGTGGTGCTCGGTTATGAACTGAGAATTGATGATACCGCGGCGCTCAAGTCCGACGACCAGCACAGCGAATTGCGCTGGTGGACTGAGGCCGATTTGTTGGCGTCACCGGACGTTCACCACAACACCAAAGCCTATTTCCGCAGGCCCGACGGCCCGGCCGCTTAACATTTCTACAATCTTCAGTTGTCTATAGTGCGTCTGGAGTTATCCCAGCAATTATCGTGACGGTCCAGACTCTCGACGCGCGAGACGAGTGGGTCAAACCAAGCTGACAAAGATCAATGACCGGATGTCGTTGCCGGGCCAAATCTGCACAATGGATTCCGACAACGTCGTTCCGATGAGCCGTCATTTCTGCCCCGCTTGCGGGCGGCCGATGCGTCTCGTCCTGGTCATTCCGCGCTTCGGCTCGTTTCCGGAGCTGCGGACCTATGAGTGCAAAAGCTGCGGGGTGAGCTACACCGAGGCGGCCAAAGACGGGGTCGGCTCCGCAAGCGCGGACGGCGCGTAGCTTACGCCTCGATGACGATTTTGGGCGCCGCACGGCTGGCGCCGGCAATGCCGTCGCGCACGCGCGCAGCGATGTTGCGATAGCATTGCGCGAGCGGACTGTCCGGCGCGGTCGCCACCACCGGCAGGCCGGCGTCGGATTTTTCGCGGATCGTCATATCGAGCGGCACTTCGCCAAGGAACGGCACGCCGAGCCGTTCGGCTTCGGCGCGCGCGCCGCCATGGCCGAAAATGTCCGAGCGCGTACCGCAATGCGGGCAGATGAAGGTCGACATGTTCTCGACGATGCCGAGCACCGGCACGTTGACGCGGCGGAACATAGCGATGCCGCGCCGGGCGTCGATCAGCGCCAGATCCTGCGGCGTCGACACGATCACCGCGCCCTTGAGCGGCACCTGCTGCGCCATGGTGAGCTGCGCGTCGCCGGTGCCCGGCGGCATATCGACCACCATGACGTCGAGCGTGCCCCACTCCACTTCGCGCAGCATCTGGGTGAGCGCCGACATCACCATCGGACCACGCCAGATCATCGGCGTTTCCTCTTCGATGAGGAAGCCGATCGACATCACCGCCATGCCATAGCGCTCGATCGGTTTGAGCCGGGTGCCGCCGATGGTCTGCGGTTTCTCGCGGATGGCGAGAAGCTTCGGCATCGACGGGCCGTATATGTCGGCATCGAGAATGCCGACCTTGAGGCCGAGGTCGCGCAAGCCGAGCGCCAGATTGACCGCGGTGGTCGATTTGCCGACGCCGCCTTTGCCGGAGGCAACCGCGATGATCGCGGCGACTCCCGGGATGCCGGAGGGCGATGGCGCGCCGGGGGCTGGACCGGGTCTCGCGCCCGGTGCCCGTGCGGGGCCGGACGCCGCCTGTGGGCGCTGTGGCGGCCGTGCCGCGGCGCCGGCGGCTCCTGATGACCGCTCGGCCGTCAGCGCCACCATCACCGATTTCACGCCCGGCACGGCGCGGATCGCCGCCTCGGCGCGTTCGCGCACCGCTTCCCAGGCCGTGACCTCCCCGGCATCGACCGTGATCGACAAAAACACCTTGCCGTCGCTGGCGACAATTTCGGAAAGCTTTCCGGTGGCCGGCAACTCTGAGCCGTCGGGGCTCGAAATCTTGCCGAGCGCTGCGAGAACGTCGTCCTTGAGGTCTTTCATGCCGACCTACATAGGCCGCTTGCGGTAGCGGTCAACGGCCCCGTTGACGGGCCGCCGCCGGACGGGCCATGACCAGTGCCAAATCTATGGAGGAACCAATGGCGAAGGTCGCATTCGTAGGGCTTGGGGTGATGGGGTACCCGATGGCCGGACATCTCAAGGCCAAGGGCGGCCACGACGTCACGGTCTACAACCGCACCGCCGCCAAGGCCGAAAAATGGGTCGGCCAGTACGGCGGCAAGAGCGCGTCGACGCCGAAGCAAGCGGCCGAGGGTCAGGATTTCGTCATGACCTGCGTCGGCAACGATAACGATTTGCGCGAAGTGATGCTGGGCAAGGACGGCGTCTTTGCCGGCGTCGGCAAAGGCGCGATCGCGGTCGACCACACCACTGCCTCCGCCGAGATCGCCCGCGAGCTTTATGCCGAGGCGAAACAGCGCGGCTTCGATTTCGTCGATGCGCCGGTGTCGGGCGGCCAAGCCGGCGCCGAGAATGGGGTGCTCACCGTGATGTGCGGCAGCGACGAGGCGCCGTTTGCCAAGGCCGAGAAGGTCATCGCCGCGTATGCGCGGGCCTGCAATCTCCTCGGTGCTGCGGGCTCCGGCCAGCTTGCCAAAATGGTCAATCAGATTTGCATCGCCGGAGCGGTCCAGGGGCTCGCCGAGGCCTGCACTTCGCCATGAAGGCCGGCCTCGACATCGAAAAACTGATCGCCACCATCTCCAAGGGTGCGGCGCAGTCCTGGCAGATGGAGAACCGCTACAAAACCATGGTCGCCGGCAAATTCGATTTCGGTTTCGCGGTGGACTGGATGCGCAAAGACCTCGACATCTGCCTGTCGGAGGCGCGGCGGAACGGCGCGCATTTGCCGGCCGCAGCGCTCATCGATCAATTCTATTCCGAGATTCAGAAGATGGGCGGCAAGCGCTGGGACACGTCGAGCCTGATCGCGCTGCTGAATAGGTAAGCGCGTTATCCGCCCCCGCCGCGCTTCGCTCGTCGGGGGCGGAAGAACGTTTTAGTCGACCGGCTTGATGTCAGCCGCCTTGGCGAGCCGTACGGTCGCGGCGATGTCGTCTTTGACGAATTTGCGGAATTGGTCGACGCTCATCTGCTCCGGCGCGACGCCGAGCTTGGCCAATTTCGCCACCATGTCGGGATCGGCCAGCGCCTTTGCGGTCGCATCGTGCAACTTGTCGACGATGTCGCGCGGCGTTTTTGCCGGCGCCGACAATCCTACCCAGAAATTGAACTCAGCGCTGGGATAGCCGGCTTCCACGATGGACGGCACGTCGGGCAACAACGGAACGCGCTTTGCCGAACTGACCGCAAGCACTTCGAGCTTGCCACTGCCAAGCGCCGAAGCCGCCGCGGCGAGCGGAATGAAATAATAATCGATGCGTCCCGCCATCACTTCGGTCAGGCCGTTGTCCTTGAACGGTACGTGGCGGACGTCGATCTTGGCGGCAACGCGGAGCTTCTCGCCGGCCATATGCGACGACGAGCCGACCCCGGCCGAAGCAAAGGTCAGCGTGCCTGGCTTGGCCTTTGCCGCCGCGACCAGATCGGCGACCGTCTTGAACCCGCTCTCCTTCGAGGCGACCAGCACGTTTGGTTGTACCCCGAACATCGCCACCGAAACGAAATCCTTGTCGGGATCGTATGGCAGGTGGCTGTGCAGCACCATTCCGGTGCCCATCGATGTTGAGCTGGTGACGAGTGTGTAGCCGTCCGGATCCGCCTTGGCGACGTCGGCAAAGCCGACAATGCCGCCGGCCCCAGGCTTGGCTTCCACCACCATGGCCTGACCGAGGATTTGCGAGACTTTATCGAGCACCACACGGCCGACGGTGTCCGAAGCGCTTCCGGCGGGGAATGGGCTGATCACCCGTATCGGCCGCGAGGGGTAGGAGTCGGCGGCGGCCGCCGCCTTTACGGAAACCAACGCCGTACCAAGCATGGCACCAGCGAATGCGCGGCGTGACAACACGTGAGCCTCCCTCGTCAATCTTCGCTCGGAGCATTAACCGCGGCGGCCAACATCCTTATTAGACGGGTGATAGCAGCTTTTGCCGGTTTATACACAGGGTAACGAATGCGCGCAGTCGGGCGGCCTTGCGCCATCCCAAGTGCGGATGAAACCCCCTGCCGGGGCTGAGACTTTCTATGCTTGGGCCGAGGGGATTTCATTGCATAGTGGCCCGTTCATTTTCAGGCGGATCGGCACGATGCAGGAAATCAAGTACAGGGTGGTCAATCCCGAACTCAAGCCGCGGCGAACCAAGCTGGAAATGCCCGGTTGGGCCGGCCAGCCCGCGCCGCGCACCGACGGTTCGCAGGAATATGCTTGGCACTGCGCGCCCTTCACCGAAGGGGCCCAATACGGCATCGAGATTTTCTACCCCTATCGCAACGAGCTTCACGTCAGCAAAAAGGACGGCAAGCTCGAGTTCGATGGCGATTTCGGACCCAGGCCCGATGACAGCGACCTGATGTGGCCGCCGTTTCGCTCATTCGGCCGGGACTATTACAGCTACCAGCTGCTGCTCGATTTGAAGGTCGGCAAGGATTGGGCGGTGCGAACCGAGCCGCATCCGCGCTTTTACACCGACCCGACCGGCACGGTGCCGATCGCCGTCCCCGCACTGTTGCGGACCGAATGGTGGCCGATAATCTCGTTTGCGATCTTCAAGGCGCCGACCGAGGGCACCACGCATATTTTCCGGCCCGGCGAACCGATGATGCAAATCCTGGTTCTACCGGTGACGGCCGATTTCAATCTGGTCGCCATGGACGAGGAGGAAGCCGCAGAACGCGAATTGCGCGGGCGGCGAATTCACAGCAGCCGCCCTACCCTCGCTGCCGAAACGACATGGACGTCGAACACGGATACCGTGTTCGACGGCACCTATCGTCATCTCCTTCGAGCGGCCAAGGCGAGAGAGCGCGAAACATAAGACCGGAAAAGGTATAGACGGGAGAAAAAAGCAAGCGGGCGTCAGAAAAGGACGCCCGCTTGCTGCCACCTTAGTCCTGGTGATGATGATGGTGGTGGTGATGGTGCGGATGATGTGGGCGCAAATGCACGACCACGCCGTGATGATGGTGGTGATGATGGTGGTGGTGATGACCAACCTGCACCGAAATCTGGGCAACCTCGTTGGCAGACCGTTCAGCGCGCCGGGCTTCCTCAGCCTTCAACACGGGTACTGCGTTCGGAATAGGATCAAGAAGATCCCGGTAGCTTGTCGCCGGAGCGAGTTCCGGCGTCGGCGTCGGCGCCGCTTGAGCGGCCGTCACCGCAGTCAGGGCAGCGGCTGCGCCCAATAGACCGGCTATTCTCTTGTCCATAATTCCTCCAATGGAAGTGAACCCCCCCTTTGCCTCCAGGCGACTAATCCATGGACCGGAGATTGGTTCCACCAGACCGCAACAGCGCCTTCAAAGTGGAATTTCCTCGGCAAATCGAAGAGCTAGAGCGATTTCCGGAACCGTTATGACAATCGGACGTTACGAAGAACGACGCGCCAAGAACAGCTGTGAAAAGCGAAGGAAAAAGGACGCCGTCATGAACAATCTCACTTCCTTTGGCTTTTGGACCTGCGCTGCGGTCTATGCCGCCATCGGCGTGATCGGCGTGTTCTTTTTCAGCACCCAACCCAACATCGCAAACGCCACGGACGGCTACGGCACGATCCGTCTGGTAGCGTCCAAATAGACCCGCGAACCTCTAACCTCGCCCGGTCATAGCTCCTAGGCGGCGGCACTCGGGCGGTGCAAAACCGTTTGGTACCAACGCCGGACATTACCGAGCTCCTCCGGTACGACAAGCCTCGACACCCGCATGAAATCCACCGCCACGAGAGCGGTGATGTCGGCGACGGTATAGTTCGCGCCCGCCACAAAGGGCCGGTCTTTCAATTCACCGTCGAGAAATTGCAGAAATGCGGTGACGCGCGGCTTGTTGGCCTCGCCCCAATCCGGCACTTGCGGCTGGACCATCTGCTTCATCGCCGGGTGCAGATGCTGGAAGACGGCGGCAACGGGAAACAGCAGGTGCAGCTCGGCTCGCCTGTTCCACATTTCGACCAGTGCGCTCTCTACTGCGCCGCGCCCGAACAGCGGCGGATCGGGTTGGAGGGCCTCGAAGTAGCGGCAAATGGCGACCGATTCCGCGATTACGGTGCCGTCGTCGAGCACGAGCGCCGGCACCCGCTGCATCGGATTAATCGCGGTGAAAGCCTCCGAGCGTTGCTGCAGGGTGCCGAGATTGATCTGCTCGGTCGGCACTGTGATTTTTTTCTCGGCTAGGAAAATGCGCACCCGGCGCGGATTTGGGGCGCGCCCGCCATCGTAGAGCTTCATTACGGTCCGCTCCCTATCCCTCTATCCCTTTGCAGCTTATCGACTTATCGGGGCAACCTAACCCGGCATTTTCGGCCCCGCCAGCGTGGCAAAGCGCGGACCCACCCTCGCCGACCGAGCGCCGCAGCGACCATGGACCGCGCCCCAGGTGTGAATGAATACTTGCCGCCGGCGCGGCAAAGCGGGTCCCTTAAGCCTCGTCTTAAGGAATTTGGGCCACTTTTGGCGAAAGTACGCCAGTCCCGGTCTTTGATGCCCAACACAATCAGCGAAACACACGAGCTTGCTTCGCCGGCTGCCGCCCCCTCAACGAAGCGGCGGCTCGCCTCCCAGCACGTCCGCGAGGCGCGCGACCGGCTGACCTCGACCAGCGGCACGCGGCCGGTCTTCGATTACGAATTGCTGCGCCAATTCGCGCAAAACCGGATTTCGGCGTCGCCGGTCATCTTGGTGCTCATCGTCACCATTGGCGCACTGTCGGGTCTGTGGACCGGCGCGATCGTCTGCGCGGTGTGGACCGCCGGCGCGCTCGTCATCCATCTCGTCGTCATCCGTGCCTGCCGCCAATTCCTCGAAGAGCCGGCGTCGACCACACAACTGCGCCGTTGGCGCATGCGCTTTATCCTGCTCGATCTGTTTTTCGGCATGGCCTGGACCTTCATCCTGATCAATCCGATCGGCATGGACGATCAGGCCGCCACCTTCATGCTGTTCGTCATGCTGTTGGTCGTGGCGATATCGAGCATGCTGGCATCGAGCCTGCCGATCGCGGTGTTCGCGCTGACCTTGCCGGTCACCGTTGCGATTGCGCTCGATTTCGCGGTCAAGCACACGCTGCACGACTATATCCTCGCCATCATGGCGCTGACCGCGGAGGTCTACTTCTCGCTGCTGGCCTACCGGCTCTACTCCACGACGCTGGCGACGCTGGAAGCGCGCGCGGAAAAAGACGCACTGATCGGCGAGCTCGAACAATCGAAATCGGTCTCCGACGAAGCGCGGCGGCGCGCCGAGACCGCCAATATCGCGAAATCGCGCTTCCTCGCCCAGATGAGTCATGAGCTGCGCACGCCGCTCAACGCCATCCTCGGCTTCTCCGAAGTGATGAAAGGCGAGATTTTCGGCCCGCACGGTGTGCCGGTGTACAAGGATTATGCCGCCGACATCCACAGTTCCGGCGTGCATTTGCTCAACCTCATCAACGAAATCCTCGATCTGTCGCGCATCGAGGCCGGCCGCTACGAGCTCAACGAGGAAGCGGTCTCGCTCAATCGGGTGGTCGAGGACTGCCACCATCTGTTGAAATTGCGCGCCACCAACCGCGGCATCACCATCCATGAAATGTTCGAGCCCGATCTGCCGCGGCTGTGGGGCGACGAGCGCGCGATCCGCCAGATCTGCCTGAACCTGTTGTCGAATGCGATCAAGTTCACGCCGCAAGGCGGCGAGATCTGGCTCAAGGTCGGCTGGACCGCCTCGGGTGGACAGTACATGAGCGTCAAGGACACCGGCCCGGGCATTCCGGAAGAAGAAATTCCGATCGTGCTCGCCTCGTTCGGCCAAGGGTCGAACTCGATCAAATCGGCCGAACAGGGTGCCGGCCTCGGCTTACCCATCGCCAAGAACCTCATCGACCTGCACGGCGGCACCTTTACGCTGAAATCGAAGCTGCGCATCGGCACCGAGGTCATTGTAACTTTTCCGCCTGAGCGCGTGATGTCGGCGCTAGGGCCGATGTCGGAGCACGCGCCGCCGATTCAGCCGCGGGCCGAGATGTCTTCGTCCGCATCGTCGCCCGACGATTCGATGAGCCGCGCCAAGCGGGCGCTATTCGGTGCGGGCGTATAAAGGCATTTTATCGTCACCTTGCCTTCGCCGGCTTCGCCTCTATGGTGCCCGCGATCCCTAAGGAACAATCGACGTGCGCCGGCGCTTCTTGTGGTTTCTCTTGATCGGGATTGTGATCGCGATCCTGATCGTCATCGCGCAAAACGGTCGCGGCACGGTCGGATCATTGTCAGCCGACGAATTCGGCTCGTTTGCCTACAAGATTGCGCTCTTGGTATTCCTTACGGCGGCAGTAGCGACCCTATTTCGCGAACGCTTTACGCAAGCCATCACCGCGGCACTGCTATGGGTCGTGGTCGGCCTCCTTCTGGTAATCGGCTATTCCTACCGCTACGAATTGACCCAAGTTGCCGACCGGGTGGTGGCCGAGCTCGTTCCCGGCCATGTCATCTCGTACGGGCGCATGGTCGAGGTGGCGCGCACCAGCGCCGGCGATTTTGCCATTGCCGCGCAGATCAACGGCGCGCGCGTCCATATGGTGCTCGACACCGGAGCAAGCTCGGTGGTGCTCACCCAAGAGGATGCCCGGAGCGCCGGCCTGCCGCTGGATCTCCTCGACTATTCGGTGAGCATCGATACCGCCAACGGCCGCACCCGCGCGGCGCCGGTGACGCTCGACCGCATCGCCCTTGGCAGCCTGGAAGAGAAATCGGTCGAGGCACTGGTGGTGCAGTCTGGCCAGCTCAAGACGAGCCTCCTCGGCATGAGCTTCCTCAACCGGCTGCAAAGCTGGCAGGTCAACGGCGATCGGCTGGTGCTGCAGGGTTATCCGTGAGCGCTAAACGTTCCAAAACAAGCTGACCAGAAACCGCGCCGATACCAGCAGCAGAAAACACGAGAACGCGAGCTCGAGCGTGCGGCGCGACAAACGATGGGCAAGCCACGCGCCGTATGGCGCGGCAAGGCTCGACACCGGCGCCATCACCACTACGCCGATCAGCGACACGAAACCGAGCGACAGCGGCGGCAGCAACGCCTGGTGCGGCAAGCCGGCGAGTATGTAGCCGAGCGTGCCGACGATGGTGATCGGCACGCCGAGCCCGGCCGACGTTGCGACCGCCTGATGGATCGACTTACCGTAGAGCGTGAGCACGATGTTGGACAGCGAGCCGCCGCTCACGCCCATCAGCGAGCCCGCCAGACCGATGCCAAACCCGTAGGCCGTCATCGGCACCGGACCAGGCAGTTCGGTGCCGAGATTCCAGCGATCGCCGGCGAACAGAAATTTAGTCGCGATGAAAGTGGCGATCACGATGAATGCGATCTTGAACACCGCAGCCGGCGCGAACGCCGCGATCGCCGCGCCGCAGGCCACCCCGATCACGGCCGGCAACGCCCACAGCCGGATCACGCGCGGCACGACGAGGCCCTTCTGCCGGTGCGCCAGATAGGAGCGCACGGTCGTCGGCAGGATGATGGCGATCGAGGTGCCGACGCAAAGCTGCATGCGGACCGCCTCGGGAACGCCGAGCACCTGAAAAATCTCATAGAGCACCGGCACAACGACGGCGCCGCCGCCGATGCCGAAGGTGCCGGCGAGAATTCCAGTGACGACGCCGCCGATGACGACGGCCGCCGCAAGCCAGGCGATCTCGCTCAACGGAACACCGAAAAGCATATTTGCTTCGGTTCTTTCTGAATTGGAAGTCAGGCGGCGATGTGCGCCAATTCGCTGGCACTGTCCAGCGGTCGATCGGCGACCAATGCGAGCGCCGCCGCAAGGTATTCCCCCCCCGCATGAGGCGTGGCGGCGGCGCCGGCGAGATGCCGGCGAAAGGCGCGCGCGCCAGGCACGGCGCGGAACAGACCGTGCAGATGCCGTGTGATGCTGTGCAGTCGCGTGCCCTGCGCCAATTCGCGGTCGATATAAGGCATCAGCACAGCCGCGGCCGTCTTCGGTGAGGCGAAGCCAGCGGCCTCGCCAAAGACCAGCGGATCGACGGCGATGAGCCGCCATGGTTCCTGATAAGCGGCGCGGCCCATCATCACGCCATCGACATATTGCAGATGCGCAAGCGCCGCCTCGATGCTGCCGATGCCGCCGTTGAGGATTACTGGGAGCTGCGGATGCGCGCGCTTGAGCCGATAGACGCGCTGGTAATCGAGCGGCGGAATATCGCGGTTTTCCTTCGGCGACAGGCCTTTGAGCCAAGCTTTGCGCGCATGAACGATCAGCGCGTCGGTTCCCGCGCGCTCGACCGCTTGGGCAAAATTCTCAAGCGCCGCCTCCGGATCCTGCTCGTCGATGCCGATGCGGCATTTCACGGTGACCGGAATCGCCACGGCCGCCTTCATCGCTGCGACGCAGTCACCAACCAAATCCGGCTCCGCCATCAGGCAGGCACCGAAGCGGCCATCCTGCACGCGGTCGGACGGACAACCGGCATTGAGATTGATCTCGTCAAAGCCCAGATCGGCGCCGATGCGCGCGCACTCGGCAAGTGCGCGTGGGTCCGAGCCGCCGAGTTGGAGCGCCACCGGATGCTCGGCCGCATCGTAACGAAGAAGCCGCGCCCGATCGCCATACAGCACCGCGCCGGTGGTGAGCATTTCGGTATAGAGAAAGGCACGGCGCGTCAGCAGGCGATGGAAAAACCGGCAATGCCGGTCGGTCCATTCCATCATAGGAGCGAC
>Ga0182024_10024745_pt1 | contig 10650 bp, 11 predicted proteins | sample P32metaG_FD_120480 | JGI IMG/M metagenome (GOLD analysis project Ga0182024, IMG submission 120480) | Permafrost microbial communities from Stordalen Mire, Sweden - P3-2 metaG (Illumina Assembly) | ecosystem: Environmental > Terrestrial > Soil > Wetlands > Permafrost | place: Sweden: Stordalen...
CCGAACAGCCAGTCCCAGGGTCACAGTTCGCTCCCGGTCGAGAACTACGGTGCTGTAATTCTGCCTCAACCGGGAGCAACTCGCGAGTATTTAGGGCGCGAAAGACACCACTCACCTAGGACCGGCCGAAGACGGCGTCCGGTACGTGTAGGAACAGTTTGTCGACTGGCCCGAGGCCGGTTTGTCCCTGTTGTAGACAGTTCCGGGGCCATAGCAGGTGACGGAATGACCGTCGCCCATGTCCCAGACCACCTTTGTCGGTACCGCCGTGGCTGTCGCCTTCACCGGGCCGGCAGCTGCCGTCGCGCTCATGCTTCGCCAGGCGCCCGAGAGCCAGAGCCACGTCTGGACATTTACGATCTGTGGCCGGGTGGGCGGCGGCGACATCTCGATTTGGGCGCCCCCAAGGGCAAGGTCCGCGACCGCCTGTTGGGCAAGTTGTCTTGGATTGACTGCGGGTGTGGATGGCGTGCTACCGATCCAAACTGCCGGCATGGGATCCCCGACATAACCGTCACGGAACTGGCAGTTGGGGATGTACCAGGCGCCAGGTCCGGCGCCACCAGGGCCCAGCAGCTTGGTGCCCGTTGGTCCGATCGGGGTATAGGTGCAGATCGGACCGCCTGAGGATCCACTTCCGCTGTTGCTAGAACCCGTCGCGGTATCGCTTTGCTCCACGTAACGAGCATGAATAACCACATGGCCCCGGGACTCGGACGCATGAACGGTCTTGTACTGACTGGAGATCCCGCCAGCCCATGCCGGCACAGCCCATCCTATGACGATCGCCGTGACGATCGTTGTGATCAGCGGAACACTCAATAACCGCCCGCGCACGTGCCCTCCCTCACCGTCTGGTTTGCAACCTTCCATCTGCCGGGGGACACCTGGATCAAGCTGGAGCGCACTCCCGCGTGCTCGGGAGGAGTGACCGGCGGGGCAGGCTTGCCGGTTGCCTTGTAGACCAGTCGGCTCGCGTCCCAAACGCAGTCAACGACCACGGCAGCCTTTGGGCTGATCGACACGATCCTCGGATGCAGCGTCACGGATCCACGTCCAACGATGCCGTCGTGGGCATCAGCGAGCAAGAAACGTCGAGCCGACTTCAGTTCGGGATCGACCATGGTCACTGGCAAGCTCGATGCGTAGGCATTCGCTGTTCGGATCGCCAGCTCGAAGGCGGCCCAGCCGGCGCGGTATGCGGCGAGGACGGCATTGGCCTGCGAGTCGGCCGTCGTGCTCGTTACTGTCGACGATGAACTCGACGTGGTCAGTTGCTTGCGGGCAGCCGTTGTAGTCGGGCCTTTGCGCGCTGACGGCGTCGAACTGCAAGCAGTTGCGCCCAGCCCCAGGCACGCGCAAGCCACAGCCGTGGTCCAGCACCGCCGGTGCGACCCACGGTTCCTCTCGGCATCTCGGAGCCGCCTCCGGTACCGAACCAAAGTCATCGCCCGCCACAAGGGCACCGATGCCATGATTACCTACCCGTCGCGTCGGTGCAAGCCGCGAGGCAGACAGAAGTTCGGCCAGCGCGCTTGGGTCCGCGACCTCCCGTACGGGAGCCATATCCGGGCGGCTCGTGACGAGCTGTCGCCGGCGGGTGCCGGTGACCAGGAGTCCGGGAATGGGCGAGAACCTCGTCACCGCCTCGCGCCTCGGATCCTGGAACGCGACGAGGACCTGGCGCCTCGCAGAGGCCGACCGCCAGCTCTGGATCACAAGGGGGGCTCCGCCTGCGGGGCGATCGAGCGCGCTCGGTGCCGTTGTCGAGCTCCGTGACGACCCGAAGCAGGTAGAGCGTCCCAAAGCAAGGTTCACGATCCGTCTGCCTCGAAGAGTCTCGCGAGCAAGCGCTGCCCCCGGCCCCTTGATGGTCTCCGGATACCTCGGCGTTGCCGAACCTGTGCATGAGTCTGGGACACACTGCCCGGGGAAGATCTCGGTCACGCTGTCCTTCTCACCTCGCACCTCGACCATTCAAAGCTGGCCGACGGCTGGTCGCCCGCCTCGGCGGGACGGCGGTCAGCTGACTGACATTGCCAATCGCCATCGGATCTGAGAGGGGCGAGGTGCTCTCTTCTGCGCACGAAGGCCCCTCTCGTTGTCAGCTCGGGATCTTCTCCTTCGACGTGGGATGGGTGCGGGTCGACCTCGCCTTCGCACAGCCGGCCGGACGGGTGTTGGATCACCTCCTCCGGACTGAGACGGTCGGTGCGGGCGATGTCGGCCAACCGGCGACCGTGGCGAGGCCGACCCGCACTTCTACTAGGGGTTCGAGGGAGACGATTTCGGACATATCCGGTTCTCAGCCAGCACGCCAGAGCCTCTTCGGCGCGCCTGCGCCGCTTTTGCAGCGCGGCTGTACCGACTTGCATCGACCGGGCGACCTCTTCGAGCGTCGCGCCGCCGAGTCGTGTCTCGCCGATCACGAAGGCGTCGTCGGGTCGGATCACGCCGTCTTCGACAGCGGCGACTAGGACGAGGTCCGGATGGCCGTAAAGAGGCGCCGGCAGACTCGCTACATCCCCGGCCATGTGCCGGCGCAGAACCGTGAGCTCCCGACCGACGAAGCGGTCGACGCCTCGGAGCCCGGCGGCGACGAGCTCCCAGGCGAGCTTCGGCGTCGTTTCGCAGAGCTCCTCCACGGCCTTGAGCACGCCGGCGAGCGCCTCGGCTTCGATGTCGGCGGCACACTCGGGAAGCACCGCCTTCCGCGGGCCGGTCACCTTGCGCAGTCCCGGCAGCAGCAACCCGCAAAGGGCGATGCTCGCCGTGCTGCGTTCAGCCTGCGCGCGAGAAAGCAGGATGCCGACGGCCCGGTTGCGGACGCCGTGCGGCGTCCCGGCCATGAGCAACCGGTCGCGCAGCTCACCGAGAGCGATGTCGTGGGGAGGAAGCGGGGTGCCGACTAGCCGGCCGTCGAGACTGAGTGGGTGAGGGCCACTCCCAAGGAAGCGGAAGGTCGTCTCGAGGTGGTCGAAGGGCGAAGTCGGTCCATGGCGCATCGGGCGTGCTCCTCTCGTTGGGAACAGGCATCGCGCCACACGACCTCGTTCAGATCTCCAGCAGCTTTCGTTCATATGGACTCTCGTGCGCGTCACGATCGCGCATCTCTCCGTGAACGAGACTCATTCGGGCCAGGCCAGGGCCATGAACGAACTCCTTCACGGCGCCGATCGACGGACACAGCGGGTGAGGAATATTTGTCAGGAGTCCGTGGGTGACATATGACTCGAAGGGGCGAAGCCGATCCCTAGCACAGCGGACGTGCTCCTCTCTTTCGGAGCTGGTCGCGCCACATGACCTCGTTCAGATCTCCCCCAGCTTTCGTTCAGATGGCCTCTTCCGCGCTTGACGCCCGCGCATCTCTTCGTGAACGAGACTCGTTCAGGCCATTGACACACACCCATGAAGGAGTTCCTTCACGGTGGCGATCCAGCGGGTGAGGAAGATTCTCGGGAGTTGGCGATGACGGAGCGCCGTCGGCCTTCTTTCACGCGCATCACGATGCCACCTATGACCAGCCGCTCGAACGAGTCCGACACCGCTACGCCGCTCTCCTGGAGCGACTTGGTGACGAGACGGCGAAACCGGCGCCTGTGACCGGCCAGTCGGCAAGAAGGCGACCCCCACGCTCGCCTAAGGAAATGTGCTGCCCCGCTCCTTCGCGAGCAACAGCGACACCCCTGCCTCGAGCAATCCCTCTGCCGCCGAGCGCTCTTTCGCAGTCAGTCGCAGCGCGAGGCGTCCCGCCGAGATCCTGCAGGGAGTCGGCTGCAGACGAGCTTCTGGCGGCGGCTTCGACAAGCTCAGCTGCCATCCAATCCGCGCTGCTCGTAGCACCCGAGGGATCACCGGCCCGTGTTTCGTGGTCGTCTGTCGCAGTCGTTACGGCTCCCTTCTGACGTTCGGGAGCAGGAGCTAGCTCTTTAGGGCCGTCGTCAGTCCTGCGGCCCGAATATGTCCGAGATCGACGTCTTCGACGCCCTAATAGAGGTAGAGAACCGGCGCGGGCGAGCGACGGGCAATCCAAATGAAACGCATCGTCTGCGGCGGCTCGCGCCGCCGAGCAACGCCATACACCACCCCTCTTGCGATCTGGCCGGCGGCACAGCATTCCCGCCTGGCACGGCGCGAACACCGCGACGTGCCCGAAAGAGCCGAGCCAGCAAATGTGCTCCCCTCTCTGACTCCTCTCACCCCCGAAGTGTTCACAGCACCCGGTTACGTCGTTGTCTGGCCGGTGTGCAACCTCGGAAGGGCCCGCGTGGGAGCGGCATCGCACGGCCGCCCTACGGCTGCGACCTCGACCTTCCCGACCGCCCGACGGTGCCACGCCGAGGAGGGAGGACTGGGTGGGAGGTAGCGCTGACGCAGAGCGATCCCGGTTCGACTCGGGGCCGGGGAGCTCCGACGAGCTGGCCGCTATCCTTGCGGGCCCTCTTCCGGACTCCCTGAGTGATGCCTACCGGTTCTGCCACCCACTGGTCGGCTGGATCACCGCTTCCTATCCTGAGACAGGCGACGCCTGGGAACGCCAACTGTCTTATGCCATCGGGCACGCAGCGGAAGTCCGCGCCGGCCGCCTGAGTCTGGAGCGCTACCGCCGAGTGCTGAGCGCCATTGCCCGTGATCCCAAGGGCTGCCGCTTCGGCCCCCGAGCGACCAAGGCCTTGGCCACGAGTCCGTCCGAGATGGATCGGCTTTCCTCCGCCCCACGCACCGTTCGGCCCGCCGAATCCTTCGGCCAAGGAATGGTTGTGTACGTGTCCACAGCGGTCGCGTGGCAGCTCCCGCCGGTCATCGGGGACACCTTGGAGGAGTCGACGGATCTCCTCGTCGACCTCGCCTGCCGTGTCGCCGAGGTCCGGAGCCAGTCCTTCGACATGGGTGTCCTGATCAACCGAGCGACATGGGGACGCTGGAGAGCGTCATCTGTGCTCGCTCACCTTCCCGACCGCACGCGGCGCAGTGTGGAACACATCGTGTGCGGGCACCCGAGCGCCCCGGAATCCTCGGCGATCTATCTCATGCACACGATCCCTGCCGCCGAGGTGCCACTGAACGTGGTCGCATGGTGGCGGGGCGACCTCCCCGGCTTACATCCGAACGTCCAGCAGACCTACGGTCGAAACGAGATCAACCTCGCCCGCCTCGGCACCCCTCCAGCTGCGGCTGAGATCACGAGGCGGCGCTCGCCGCAGCTGGCGATGTGAACCGGACCCTCCGAGTTGCTGGTAGCCGCTGTCGACCGTGGGGCATAACCGCGTCGTCCGTCGTCACAAGACCCGGAGAGAACGTTGGGTGTGCATCGTGAAGGTGCCGGCGCTCGCGATGGCGGGAGCTTTCGGGGCATTTGTGCTTGCTCTCGCGATCCTCGCCGGTGGTACAGCTGTCTCGACCACGATCGAAGGCACGACGACCGCGAACCTCCTCGCGCGGATTGCTGCGGAGGAGTGTTTCGGCACCGGACCGGTCCCGGGTTTGTCCCCCGCCCAGGCCGCGAACGCCGAGCAGATCCTCGCTGCAGCAGACGCGCTGTCGGACGAGAATCCCACCGTGGCCCGGATCGTCTTGATGACGGCCTACGACGAGTCGAGCCTGCTCGACCTCGGGCCCGAATCAGGCAACGACGGTTCGCTCGGCCTGTTCCAACAGCGTGCAACCGAGGGCTGGGGCACGACGGCGGAGGAGGAGAACCCCACCGCCGCCACCGCCATGTTCGTGAAGGCACTCCTTGCGATACCGCGATGGGCACAGCTCGCGCCTTGGGTGGCGGCACAAGGCGTGCAACATTCGGCCGATCCGTCTGGATCGAACTACGAGCGGTACTGGCCGCTCAGCGCCAGGCTTCTCGACGGTGTCGACGCCGATGCCACTGCCTCGAAATGCGGTGCGGGTTCCCTCTCTCGCCCCCTCGGGCCGCCGTCGCGCTACGGGCTGCCGATCGGATACGAGATTCCCTCCGACGCCGATCCGCTCGAGGTGACCGCCGTCAGTTACGCCATCTCCCAGCTCGGCAAGCCCTACGTCTGGGGAGGGGCCGGACCCGACGCCTTCGACTGTTCCGGGCTGACGATGGCCGCCTGGGCCAATGCCGGAGTGACCCTGTTGCACTCGAGCAACGACCAGTTCGACGAAGGCCGGCCGGCGACCATCTTCACGATCAGGCCCGGGGACCTCGTGTTGGTGCCCGGATCAGACGCCACCCTCACAAACCCCGGCCACGTCGGCATCTACCTCGGCGAGGGGCTGGTGCTCTCGGCCGTCGACCCGCAGTACGGGGTGATCGTCCAGACATGGGCTTCCTTCACCGCTGGGGGCCTTTCCGGGATCCGCCAGATCGGTTGAGCTCCCAAATGTGGAGCGGCTCGCGCCGAGATGCTCAGGAACCCACCATTCCCGGTGGCCCCGTCAGAAATGGAGAACTAACCCGTGTTGTCAGCCATCAGCGTCCTCGACGACGTCACCCCGAACACGACCGGCCTCCCCGGTATCTCGACGATCACCCATATGGTCGGCGCCCTTCTCAGCATCGGCCTCGTGGCCTGCCTCGCCGGACTCGTGATCGCCGCCATCGTCTGGGCGATCGGCCATCACAGCTCCAACCCGATTGTCGCCGGGCGCGGCAGGACCGGCGTCCTCGTGGCCCTCGCTGCGGCGTTGCTCATCGGCGGGGCGAACGTCCTCATCGACTTCTTCGTCACGGCCGGAAAGGGCCTCTAATGCGGGCGCTCTGGCTCGTCCATCGCGGAGCGGTGCTCGTCGTCGGCATCGCGCTGGCCCTGGCCGTCGGAATCGCGATCGTCGTCACAACTGAAGGCGGCGGCGGTCGCCATGCCGGCTTCGCCGTGGTGTCTCCAACGGTCAGGGAACGTCCGTCCTCGACAAGCGCCCCCGTGGCGACATCGCGCGGGTACACGCCCTCGACCGTCAAGGCGTCGGAAACGACGGAGCAAGCAACGATCGACAGCCAACTCGCTCGGGCGGAATCGTCGTCCGCGATCGCCGCGGTCGATGCTCTCACCCTCCCGGTTGCTCAAGACTCGTCCGTCTACCCGGCGGTGCCTGCTGCGGCCCGCGAGGATCCTTCTTCCTACGCCTCGTCGTTCACCGCCGAGCTGCTGGACCGGAACTACCGCGATCAGTCCCGTGCGGAGCTGCTCGGATGGGCACAAGGGGAGGAAGCCCCCAACACCCTTCCCGGAGTTCCGGCATCCGTCGCCAACAAGGCGCTCTGCGCGAGCCTCGCCGACCCGGGCATTCCTGGCGGGAACGGCACCTCACCTGTAGCCTCGCTCGACGTCTGGGCTGCGAACGCCAAGTCGGGGACGATCGAGCGGGTTACCGATCTGCTCGTCGCCGTCGATCCGTCATGGACTGAAGTGATCGCCAAAGGCTGGGAGCCGCGCGATCCGCTCATGACCATGATGGACGTCACGGGCACCCTCATAGTCAGGACCGGTGTCACGACCACCCGACACGCTGTCTCGATGGTCCTCGCGCTCGGGTCGTGTCACCGCGCTCCCGGACTCGGCGCCATGGCAGTGCAGGACTGGAGGGTCCGCTGATGGGCTGTGGGATCACTGATCCGCTCGGGTGCGTCGCCGAGCTCGCCGCACGCACGGCCAAACAGGTCGCCGGTTCGGCCTTCTCCGAGATCGCCCATGACTTCGGCCAAGCCGCCGACTCGGCTGTCAACTGGCTGTGGGCCCAGACTTCCGGAGCGACATCGGTGACCCTCGGTGGGGCTGGATGGAGGACCGACCTCGGCCTCACCGCCGCCCTCGCCGTGTCGATCGGGCTCGGGTTGTTCGTGATCCAGGTCATCCTTGCGACAGTTCGCCGCGAGCCTGGCGGCCTTGCCCGAGCCTGCCGAGGACTCGTCGTCGCCTTTGTCGCCGGCGGCGCCGCCATCGCGATCACCAACCTCCTACTTCGAGCTTCCGACGCCGTGTCGGCTGGCATCGTCCAGGTCGGCGCGGGCACCTCGATCGAAGGGATGGGCCGAGAGCTGCTCGGAGGGGCGGTGCTCTCGAGCGTTTCCAACCCGGCGATCGTGATGGTCATCGCCCTCGGCATGATCGCCGCCACGGTCGTCGTGTGGTTCTCCCTCATGCTCAGAAAGCTGATGATCATCGTCGCGGCGGTGTTCGCCCCCGTCGCCTTCAGTGGAGCACTCTCCGACATCACTTCGGGCTGGGTGCGGAAGTGGATCGAGACGATGATCGCCCTCATCGCGAGCAAGATCATCCTCGTCACCATCTTCGTCGTCGGCCTCGGAGTGCTCGAAACGGGTGTCAGGGCGACCAGGCACGCAGGACCAGGCCACACGCTCACCCAGATCGTCGTCGGGGTGCTGATCCTGCTGATGGCCGGCTTCGCGCCGTGGCTCGCCATGAGGCTCGTCCACTTCGCCGGCGACTCCTTCCACGTCGTCCATGCCTCTGCCGGCTCGGTCGCCCGGGGAGCGCAGACAGCGATCGCTGCGCCCCAGAAGCTGGCGAGCGTAGGCCGACATGCGTCCAGCTTGTCGTCATCGAGGTCCCCACAAAGCACTTCTTCTGTTGGGAAGAGTGACAACCGCGCCGGCGGAGGCTCGTCGCCCGCGGGCGGCCAAAGCGGGACCGCCACCACCGCCGCCCAGTTGGGGTCAGCTGGCCGAGCACCGGGAGCGACGGGAACGGTAGCGGCGGTCGGTATCGCCGGTCGGATCGCGAGCGGCACTGGCGACGCGGCGAGCCGCAAGCTCGCCGACAGAGCTCCTCGTGCCTCTACGTCCGCGGTCGGCTCAGGATCGGATCCACCAACCGCAACGCCACCCGGCCGATCGCCTTCAACTGGCTCCCCCGGACCGACCCGGCCACCGGCGTCTCCCCCGCCCCCCGGCTGATCGAGTCCGGCGCCCGAGTCTCCGACGCCGCCAGAGCACGAGAAGAGAAGAGATCTGTCATGCCCACAAGTGAACCGGCCGGGCCGCCGATGGTCCGCTTCGGGCGCCGTCAGTCAAGGGGACTATTGCTCGGGCTGTCCGCGATCCGAGCCACTTCGGCCGCCCTTGCTCTGCTCACAATGATGGCGGGCCTCCTCGCCGGCGGCGGCATCGGTCTTGTCGCCTCCAGTCTTCTTTGGGTGCCGCTCACCGCTGTCACCTTCATCCGGTGGCGGGGGCGCCCCGCCGTCGAATGGGCGCCGGTTATCGCCCACTGGTCGACCCGCACCCTCATCGGCCAGAACCTGTATCGGGCCCGTGTGTCCAAGCCTCGACCAGCGGGGACGATGGCGCTTCCCGGTGACGCCGCACCGCTCCGCTTCTACACCGGCCCGCAGTCGGGCGTGTGTATGATCCACGACCCACACCGCCAGACCCTCTCGGCCGTCCTCCGCGTCACTCACCCCTCTTACGTGTTGCTGTCGCCCGATGCCCAATGCAGCCGGGTGGGGGCCTGGGGGCGGGTTCTCGCCGGGTTGGCGCAATCCGGCACCTGTGCCGCCCTCCAGGTCCTCGAGTGCACGATCCCCGACACAGGCCAGGGCGTGCGTGCCTGGTGGGAGGGCCATCGAGGCGCCGACAATCCTTGGGCAAGCGCACAGTACGAAGCCCTCTTGGCCCAGTCGGCGCACGGCGCCTCCACACATCGCACCACGATTACCTTGAGCCTCGACATGCGGGCGGCGGCCAAGGCGGTCCGCGACGCCGGTCGCGGGATCGCCGGCGCGGCCAAGGTTCTCCGCGGCGACTCCGCCACCCTCGAGTACAGCCTCCGCGCCGCCGAGCTCCACCTCGAGCACTGGCTCACCGAGAAAGAGATCGCCGTGATGGTCCGTCAGGCCTACGACCCTGGCGTGGCAACGGCTTTCGACGCCCATTCGGCGGGAGCAAACCTCAGCCACAGCGGACCGACCGCCGTCGACGAGAGATGGGATCACCTTCGGCACGACTCGGGCTTCTCGGCGGTGCTGTGGATCTCCGAGTGGCCGAGAATCGACGTCCCACCGCACTTCCTCCACGCCATCGTGTTCTCGCCCGGGGTTCGAAAGAGCCTCTCGATCGTCGCCCGCCCGCTAGATACCGCAGCAGCGCTGCGACAGATCCGCAAGGAGAAGACCGAGATGATCACCGACTCGCACCAGAAAGCAAAGATCGGCCAGGTCGCCGATCTCTCCGACACCCGGGAGTACGACGACGTCGTCGCACGCGAGCGTGCGCTCGTCTCCGGGCACGCCGATATGGCCTTTTCCGGCTTCCTCGCCGTGACAGCAGGAAGCAAGGACGAGCTCACGGCCGCCGTCAGCCAGCTCGAGCGCTCCGCAACCCAGGCCGCTTGCGAGACCCGCCTCCTCTACGGTCGACAGGCTCAGGCCTTCGTCGTCGCCGCTCTGCCCTTTGGCCGAAGCGTCCTGTGACCACGAGACGAGATGACCGTACATCCGGGGATCCCATGTTCGAGGCGGCGCCACCGCTCCGGTCGCAGTCATCCGCCGAGCAACCGGCTCTTGTCTCGCCTCGTATGGACGCGCCACCGTCCTTAGTGACTGTCGCGATTGTTTCCCCAGCGCGATCAGGTGATCGGTGACGGGGTGAGCCGGCGCAGGAGGTAGCGACTGTGCGCGGCCCATATGAAGCCTTCCGTGACGACCGGGTCGCGC
>Ga0182024_10024746_pt1 | contig 10648 bp, 10 predicted proteins | sample P32metaG_FD_120480 | JGI IMG/M metagenome (GOLD analysis project Ga0182024, IMG submission 120480) | Permafrost microbial communities from Stordalen Mire, Sweden - P3-2 metaG (Illumina Assembly) | ecosystem: Environmental > Terrestrial > Soil > Wetlands > Permafrost | place: Sweden: Stordalen...
CCGTCGCGAACGCCGCATCGCTCTGAGCCGCCGGCTCGGGGCGGTCCCGCTGTGGTCGATGGGCGCGACGCCGGGAAGCGGCGGGGCGAGCCTTTGGAGGGCTAGACGCTGGGCGCCCGGCGCCCGGTGGCCGGCGCTCGGTAGCGCAGGCCGTCGAGCGCCAGCTCGAGAATGTGGTCGATCTGTTCGGGCTCCGCGGCTGGGATCTTCGCGACCGCGCCGACCATCTGGATGATCTCGCGCAGATCGGTGTCGGCGCGCACGACCTGCGCCTTTTGCGCGCGTGCCAACAGCGGCTCGCCGGCGGCGAAGAGCCCTTTGCGGCAGGTCTGGAAGACGCTCGCGTCAAGGTCGACGTAGCTCAGCAGCTCCTGCGCCAGCGCCTGCTTGGTGGCGAGGTATGCCACGAAGCGGTGCAGCCAGCCGACCAGCGCATCCCACGGCGGCAGCTCGGCCAGGTCGGCGGCCGAGCGGCACAGCGCATCGACCTCGTCGAAGTACACGGCCTCGAGCAGCGTCTGGCGATTCGGGAAGTGGCGGTAGAGCGTGCCGATCCCGACCTGCGCGCGTCGCGCGATCTCCTCCAACGACGCCGATGTCCCGTCCTGCGCAAACGCCTCGCGCGCAGCTGCGATCAGCTTTTCGTAGTTGCGCAGCGCGTCGGCGCGCCGGGGGCGATGTGCGGCGAACTCGTGGACGGTCTCGGTGGTGCTCATGCGGTTCTCACGACTCTGCTTGACAAAACGGAGCGATCCTCCGTATAGTACCGGAGGCAGCCTCCTATTCGCCTGGAGGGTGCCTCCACTTTAGCACCGGCGTCGGTACGCCTCAACAGTTGGGATCCGCAGATGATGAACATCGCCTCGCTCTCCACTCCCACCAGCGACCGCCGGCGCTGGTTCGCCCTCGTGGTGGTATGTCTGGCGCAGCTCATGATCGTGCTCGACACGACGATCGTGAACGTCGCGCTGCCCTCGATTCAGCGCGAGCTCCACTTCGACCAGGGGAACCTGACCTGGGTCATCAACGCCTTCCTGATCGCGTTCGGCAGCTTCCTGCTGCTCGCCGGCAGGCTCGGCGATCTGATCGGACGCAAGCGCGTCTTCCTCACCGGCGTCGTCGTGTTCACGGCCGCTTCGGCGCTCTGTGGCCTGGCGCCGACTGGGGGATTGCTGGTCGCCGCCCGCTTCATCCAGGGCGTGGGGGCGGCGCTCGCGGCGTCCGTGATCCTCGCCATCGTCGTCACCGAGTTCCCCGCGCCCAGCGACCGCGCCAAGGCGATGAGCGCCTACGTGTTCGTCGCGGTCGCGGGAGGCTCGCTCGGTCTGCTAGCCGGTGGCGCGCTCACGCAGGCGCTGAGCTGGCACTGGATCTTCTTCGTCAACCTTCCGATCGGTGCCGCCACCTTCGCGCTGGGCAGGGCGCTGATCCCCGCCGACCGCGGAGCCGGACTCGCCGGTGGCGTCGACTGGCTCGGCTCCCTGCTCGTGACCGTGTCGCTGATGACGGCTGTCTACGCGATCGTCCAGGCGACAAGCCACGGCTGGGGATCGGTCCAGGTGCTCGGCTTCGGGGCGCTCGCGGGCGTGCTGATGGCCGCGTTCCTGACGCTCGAGTCGCGGATCGCGAACCCGATCATGCCGCTGCGGATCCTGCGCCTGCGTGGCCTGGTCGGCTCGAGCGCGGTGCGGGGGTTCCTCGTCACCGGCATGTATTCGACCTTCTTCCTCGGCACGCTCTACCTCGAACACGTGCTTCACTACAGCGCGTTGCGCACCGGTCTCGCGTTCCTTCCATGGACCGTGACCGTCGGCATCCTCTCGCTCGGCTTGACCGCGCGGCTGATCGCCCGCTTCGGTGCGATGCGCGTGCTGCTGGCGGGCCTCGCCACAATGATCGCCGGCCTGGGATTGCTCACGACCGCCGGCGCGCACACGGCTTTCTTCCCCACGATCTTCCTCGCCTACTTCGCGATCGGCCTTGGGGCCGGCAGCTCGTTCACGCCGCTTCTGACGATCGCAATGGCGGATGTGCCCGCTGAGGATGCGGGCCTCGGATCGGGCATCGTCAACCTCTCCCAGCAGGTTGCCGGCGCCCTTGGCCTGGCGGTGCTGGGCACGATCGCCACCAGCCACAGCAAGGCGCTCGAGGCGCACGGGCAGACGCTCAGCAGCTCGCTGCTCGGCGGCTATCACCTCGCCTTCGCGGTCGGCGCGGCGTCGATCGCCGTGGGAATCGTGCTGACGCTCGTCGTGCTCGCGCCGCTCGAGCGCCGCACGCGGGCGGCCGCGCGACTGGACGGCGAGCCTGTCCGGGCGCTGCACGGCGACGCGGACGCGAGGCTGGAGCGCCAGGCCGCGTAGTGGCGCACGGCGACGCGGACGTGAGGCTGGAGCGCCAGGCCGCGTAGGTCTCCCGGGGGGCTCGCTCGAGAGGCCGCCGCGAGTGCGCCGGCGCCGGCGAGCGGCCGCGGTGGCCCAGACCTTGGCGCGGTCGCGTCGGTCAGTTGGCCGACGCGGCGGCCCTCGCACGGACCGAACCGGGCGGCAGCTCACCCTCGGCCCTGGCGCGTGTCAGCACGTTGGCCCACCACGCGAGATCGTCAAGCGTGATCGAGAGCGCGGTTTCGGTCGCACGGTTGGTGGGCCGACCGTCGTCGCCGAAGGCGTCGGCGACAAACGGTATGAGCACCGTGTTGCGCAGCGGCACGGCCTCGGCCTCGATCGCGATCAGCGCGAGGTGTTCCACCGCGCGCGTGCCCGCGGCGATGCCGCCGCTGTAGCCGACGAACGCGACCGGTTTGTTGCGCAGCGCGAAGCTGACAAAAACATTGTCGATCGCGTTCTTCAGCTCACCGGGAACGCTGTGGTTGTACTCGGCGGTCACGATCAGGTATGCGTCGCCTTCGGCGACCTTCGTGTTCCAGGCCTTTACCACGGGATCCGAATACGTCGGATCGGCGAAGTCGCCGATCGTGCCCAGGTGCTCCTGGAAGAACGGCAGCTGCCAGTCGCGCAGGTCGAGCAGCTCGACGTCAAACGCCGCGTGTTCGCTCGCACGCTCGACCAACCAAGGGAAGACTCGGTCGGCGGCACGCGTGGGGCGCGTGCTTCCGACGATGATCTGCAGCTTGTGCATCCGAGCCTCCTGTTGACGGTTGTGGGGCCCGTCCTCACGATACAGGCGCGCTCGCGTGGGCTTGAAGGCGCTGGTCGGATGGGCGCGCGGTGAGCGCCGGCGAGCGGCGCGACTGCGTCGCGTGCCGCTAGGCTGGAGTCACTGTGGCGGGCGGACGTGGCTTTGCGATGGTGCTCGCAGGTGGCGAGGGGAAGCGGCTGTGGCCGCTCACCGATGATCGGGCCAAACCGGCAGTCCCGTTTGGCGGCAACTACCGACTGATCGACTTCGTGCTCTCGAATCTCGTCAACGGCGAGTTTCGAAGGATCGGCGTCCTCACGCAGTACAAGAGCCACAGCCTCAATCGACACCTGGCGACGACCTGGAGCTTCTCGACGCTGCTCGGCAGCTACATCGCCTCGGTGCCGGCGCAGATGCGTCGCGGACCGCGGTGGTACGCGGGCTCGGCCGATGCGATCTATCAGAGCCTGAACCTCATCTTCGACGAGCGGCCCGACTACATCGTCGTCTTCGGCGCCGATCACATCTACCGCACCGACCCCCGCCAGATGATCGCCCAGCACCTCGAGTCAGGTGCTGGCCTGACCGTCGCGGGGATCCGCATTCCGATCGAGCAGGCCGACCGGTTCGGCGTGATCGAGCCGGAGCAGAGCGGGCGCACGATCAGGGCTTTCCACGAGAAGCCTGCCGAGATCCTGGGGCTGCCGGACGCGCCAGGCAGTGTGCTCGCGTCGATGGGCAACTACGTGTTCGACGCGAGCGTGTTGATCGATGCCGTCACCAGCGATGCGCAGGACGAGGACTCCACCCACGATCTGGGCGGCGATGTCATTCCGCGCCTCGTCGCCCAGGGAGCGGCCGAGGTGTGGGATTTCGCCGCCAGCCGTGTGCCCGGGGTGGTCGCGCCGGAGCTCAGCTACTGGAGGGACATCGGGACGCTCGATTCCTACTACGACGCGCACATGGATCTGATCTCACCCGAGCCGGCGTTCAACCTCTACAACGAGCAGTGGCCGATCTTCAAGTCGCACGAGCCACTGCCGGCGGCAAAGTTCGTCCACGAATCGCCGGGCCGAACGGGCATGGCGCTCGACTCGATGGTGTGCGCCGGCGTCGTCGTGTCGGGCGGCATCGTGCGCCGCTCGGTGCTTTCGCCGGGCGTGAGGATCCACTCGCGTGCGGAGGTGGAGCGCTGCGTACTGCTGCACGACGTCGACGTGGGCCGCGGCGCGATCGTGCGCAACGCGATCGTCGACAAGAACGTGCGGATCGCCCCCGGGGCCCAGATCGGCGTCGATCCGGCAGCCGACGCTGAGCGCTTCCACGTCTCTGAGGGCGGGGTTGTGGTGATCCCGAAGGGCGCCAGCGTGGATGCCTGAGCCGCGGGTCGCGCTGCTCACGCGCGAGTACCCACCTGACGTCTACGGCGGCGCCGGCGTGCACGTCGAATACCTGGCGCGCGAGCTCGCCCGGCTCGTCGATGTCACGGTTCATGCGTGGGGCGGCGAGCGCCGCGGGTCGCCGGCCGGCGGGCCGGCGGTTGTCTCCTACCGTCCCTGGGACGCACTCGCCGGGGCGGAGGCCTTTCGAGGTGCACTCGAGGCGCTGTCGATCGACCTCGCGTTCGCCGCCGGGACCGGGGACGCAAACGTCGTGCACAGCCACACCTGGTACGCGAACCTCGGCGGGCACCTCGCCGGCCTCTGCCACGGAATCCCCCACGTCGCGACCGTCCACAGCCTCGAGCCGATGCGGCCCTGGAAAGCGGAGCAGCTCGGCGGCGGCTACGGCGTCTCGAGCTTCGCCGAACGCACGGGGCTCGAGGGCGCCGACGCGATCATCGCGGTGTCGGCCGGCATGCGCACCGACCTTCTGCGCTGCTACCCGGCGATCGACCCCGAGCGCGTCTGCGTGATTCACAATGGAATCGACACCGACGAGTACCGCCCGGAGCGCGAGACCGACGCGCTCGAACGCCACGGCATCGATCCGCGGCGGCCGAGTGTCGTGTTCGTCGGCAGGATCACGCGACAGAAGGGTCTCGCCCACCTGCTCGACGCGGCGGAGCTGATTGACCCGAGCGCCCAGCTGGTGCTTGCCGCGGGCTCCCCTGACACGCCCGAGATCGCCGCCGAGACGGCGGCGCAGATCGAGCGCCTGCGCAGCATGCGCGACGGCGTGATCTGGATCGTCGAGCGGCTGAGGCGTCCGGAGCTGATCCAGATCCTCAGCCACGCCTCGGTCTTCGTGTGTCCGTCTGTGTATGAGCCACTCGGAATCGTCAACCTCGAGGCGATGGCGTGCGAGGCAGCCGTCGTCGCAACCCACACCGGCGGGATCCCGGAGGTCGTTGAGGATGGCGTCACGGGGCTGCTGGTCCCGATCGAGGCGAGGGACGACGGCTCCCACGAGCCGGTCGACCCGGCCGCGTTCGCCGGTGCGCTCGCCGTGCGCGTCAACATGCTCGTGGGCGACGAGGAGAAGGCGCGCGCGCTGGGCCGCGCCGGTCGCCGGCGCGCTGTGGCGCATTTCAGCTGGCCAGCTGTCGCCAAACGCACGGTCGAGCTCTACCGCGGCCTGTTGTGATCCCCACCGGAGCCACCGTCCCGCTCGCGAGCCGTCTCTCGGTGACGCCAGGTGGGTGGCGTTGCTGCCTGGCCCGAGTGGCAGCAGCCCGGGTTTACTCGCGTCGCTCGACCCGTGGGCTCATGCGAGACTGGTGCGAACCGGTTGCGAGAAGGAGGTGTGGGTGTGGGTCTGCCGCCGAGTGGTATCGCTGCGATCACTCTGTTCGTCGAGGATCTGGATGAGGCGAAGCTCTTCTATCAGGACGTTTTTGGGCTGGTGGTCGTGTTCGAGGACGCGAACTCGGCAGTCTTTCGTTTCGGGGAAACGCTCGTCAACCTGCTGACGATCACGGCAGCACCAGGACTCATTGCCCCCGCGGCGGTGGCCAGCCCCGACGACGGATCGCGGTTCCAGTTCACGATCGCGGTCGATGACGTGGACGCAACCTGCGAGGAGCTGGCTCGACGAGGAGTGCGATTGCTGAACGGCCCGATGGATCGACCATGGGGAGTGAGGACGGCAAGCTTTACCGACCCGGGCGGTCACATCTGGGAGATCGCAGCGTGAACGGCGCGGTGGCGGGAAACGGCCACCCGCGGCGGCTGCGCGACTGCTCGCATGCAGCGCAAGCCGCGCCAACTGCAGCCGGTCATGCTCCGCGCCCCGGGATCAGGGGCCGCCGGCCCGGAAACAGCGGGTCGCGTTGGTTGGGGCTGCATGGTCATCGACCCTGATCGTGCCTCAGCTGCGCTGGTCGAGACCTGGGAGCGGATGGTCTCGGTCGTGCCTGGGGGCTGGGCGCGCTCGGCGGACGGCGTGGTGGCGGCGGTGACGGGCGTCGCGTTGCCGACGCTGAACGGTGTGTGGGTCGGCTCGATGCAGGCCGACCCAGGCGTCGTAGCCGATCTGCTCGATCACGTCGCTGCGACCGGGCTGCCCCACTGCCTCCAGGCGCGGCCGGATGCCGCACCTCTACTCGCCGACCTGATGGCAACGCGCGGAATGGCCGTTGCGGAAGAGATACCACTGATGGTCGTCGACGAACCGGACGCGCTCAGCACGCTGCCTGCGACCGACGGGCTCACGATTCGCGTGCTGGCTCCGGCCGAAGCCGACCAGCACGCTCGGGTTGCCGCGGCCGGCTTCGAGGCGCCGGTCGAACACTTCCTTCAGCTGATGACACCCGAGGTTCTCGACCTTCCGGGACTCCGCTGCTACCTCGGCGAGCTTGACGACGAGCCGGCGACGACCGGTCTGGGCGTGACGATCGGGTCCTACGTCGCGATCTTCAACATCGCGACACCTCCGTCCCACCGCAGGCGCGGCCTCGCGGCCGCGCTGACCGCGCGAGCTGTCGAGGACGGCTTCGAGAACGGCGCAACGTGGTCTTGGCTGCAGTCCAGCAAAGCCGGCTACGAACTGTATGAACGCCTCGGCTTTCGCACGGTCGCGCGCTGGCGCTGCTGGCTACAACAGGCCACAAACCCATGATCGCCATTGGTCACGCCTGACTGCTCCGCGAAAAGCGATCGCGGCGCTCTCCCGTCGAGGGGCCGCCCAGCGCAAACAGCAGGTGATCGTGAACGAACTCGTAGCCGGCGCCGGTCCGGCTATGGCAACATTGTTTGACATGCGCGAAGGCGAAGCCACGACTTGGCCAAAGACTGGCCCGGCGTCATATTTCCCGTCGATCGAGAAGAAATACGGGCGCTCGATCGCGGACTGGCAGGCGGTCATCCGAGAATGCGGTCTGGAGAAGCACATGGAGATCGTCGGCCACCTGAAGTCCGGGCACGGGATGGGTCACGGTCACGCGAACGCGCTCGTTGGCTGGACGCTCGCCGGGAACATCGCCTGACGCGAGCGGGGCGACGCGCGTCGTACGCGGCACGGTGCCGCGCCGTCCGGCGCGACATGCGGCCAAGAGCGGGCATGGCGCCGCGATGTCGCCGCCGGTCATGGCCGGCTCGCGGCCGCCAACCCGATCGATGACACGATCGTGGTTGACAGCCGCGGTGGGCTCGGACGCTCAGCCGGCTATGCGACGCACGACGCCGGCGCTGTCGTCGTCTTCTTCACGGTGTAATGGACAACGATGACCTTGTTCCCGTATTGAATGTCACATGTGAACACACCGTAGTGTCCCTTGGCGACAGTGAACTTCAAGGCGCCGGTCGCCTGATCGATGGCGATCTTCGTGTACCTCGATACGGCGATGACCTTATATCGCTTTCCTGGCCCGGTGACGGTCGGGCCACCGCCCCCCACGATGTGGGCGCTGCCACAGCCGCACCCCGAGGTCGGAAGCGCGATCGCCGTGGGCTTCACGGGTCTGGTTGTCGTCGTCGTAGTCGTGGTGGTGGTGGACGGCGACGTGCCCGTGCCCGTCCCCGTCCCTCTGCCTGAAGTCGAGGTCGACGTCGACGTCGAGGTCGTCGTGGTGGTGACGGGGCGCGGAGTGACCGTCGTCGTACAGCTCGTGGGCAGGAACGTATCGGAGTCGAGCGTCACCGCTCCGTTACGTGCCAACACTCGACCGTCGACCGTGACTCCGGTCGTGACCGTGGCCGAAGTGAGAGCCATCAGCGTGCCGACGAAGCTCGAGCCCGTGCCAAGCGTGGCCGAGCTGCCAACCTGCCAATACACGTTGCACGCTTGCGCGCCGTTCTCGAGCACGACCCTGCTGCTCGATGCGGTGACGACCGTCGAGCCTGCTTGGAAGATGAAGATCGCATTGGGGTTGCCGGCGCCGTTGAGCGTGACGGTGCCCGCCAGCATCATCGAACTCGCCGAGGTGTAGACGCCAGGCGTGAGCGTCTCGCCGCCGATGTTGCCGACATCGGGGATCGTGGTCGTCGTCTTCGCCGACGCGGCGTCGTTATAGGCGATCGTGAGATCGTTCTGTGCCCGAGACGCGGCCGCGTCCGCGGCATGAGTGGCACCGTGCGCCAGGCCCGGCGGGAAGCCGGTGATCGCCGAGCCTGGGCTCACACCCAGCTCGCCGCCCAGCACCGACGCGCCAGTGTTCGTGACAGTTGAACCAGCCAGGACCGAGTAGCCGCCTGCGGTTCCCAACGTCGGTGGGCTCGTGCCGGTTCCCGCCGAAGCGGACGGGACTGCCAGTCCGATTGCTGCCGCGGTGACCGCGATGACCTGCAAAATGCGGACTCTTGAAAGCATGCCTCATCTACTTTCTTGTCGGTGGACGGTTGCGTCCCGTCTCGCGTTGTTGGAGTGCGGCACCCCTTGCTCATCGCGGCAGAGGGAATGATCCGGGCACCGATCCGCGGACCAAGGTCCGCGGATGAAGGGCGAGGAGCAGACACTCAAGCCGGTCACGTCCAGCCGCTGTCGGCCGTCAGCCACAAAGGGCTCCTGATTAGAAGTCCCCTCGCGCGACGCGCTCGGGGACAGCATCTCTCGGCACCGTTCGCATCCCAAAAGCGACGGCGCGAGCTAACCGGACGGGAGACAAAAAGGGTCAGCGCGAAGCGACAACGTCGGCTCGATCGGCGACCGCCCGCCAAGCCTATCGGCACAAAACTTGCAAAACTTGAGGTATTGGGCCGGCGGTAGCACTATCGCCGACCGCGGCGTTCACGCGCGCGTCAAACAGGACCAGGATCGCCGCGTCCATGCTCTCCCTGATCGCGTCGGCTTTTCGGGGTTCGACGACGCTACGGGGAGAAGCGCGGATTTGCGCTGCGACCGACCCCAAATGGCCACCGGATCCGGTAGCCGGCTCGGGCGGCTCGTGCTTTCTGAGGGAGGAGGCGCGGCCAGATGGGCACTTCTGTGCGGGTCACGCGACCGGCGGTGGCTCGCCTTCTGCACTGGCAGACAGCGCGGGATCCCAATCGCACACCGCGCATGCGTGGCGAAAGACCGAACGGGCAAACTCGACCCCGGTCTGATGTGGGTCGGGGCTGCGGCACACCACGTCCCAGTCCAGGATGTACTCGCCCAGCTCCGCGTTCCAGTGTGCGGCCGCCGGGGACAGCGTTGCGGTGGCGAAAGCTGCCGGCGCTGGGTGCGTGTAGGCGTAGAACGCTGCGTTGCCGTAACGCGAATCGCCGGGCCACCATCCGACGGCGACCTCTTGTGCGTTCATCGCGTTGCGCATGATGAAGTCGTCCGACGGCGGATCGGCGGGCGACCCAGAGAAGAGGTTCACTGCGAGGTCGAACGAGCCCCACCACGCGTTGACCGGCGTCGAGCGCCCGCGATACGGCGCCCGGAACGCTGCGAGGATCAGCGCGGCGCGGGATGCGGCAGCGAAGTAGGAATCGACCTGACCAGGGTCATAGCGCGTGTGCTCGTAGTCCTCGTCGAGCGGCACGCTCCACGGCACCTCCTGCGGTGTCGGATTGATCTCGACGGCGCCCCCAACGGCGCGGACCGCCTCGAGCACCTCACGGGTGACGTCGGCGACCGGCCGGTCGGGGGCGAGCGCGACGCGATGAACACGCCCACCACTGTGCTCGACGATTGCCTCGTGGCTTCGTAGATCAAGCGCGACGACAAGCGCCCCCGAGCCGTCGGTCGCGGGCAGCAGGGCAGTCTCCCAACCTCGTGCTGTCAGACGCAGCGCCGCGTGCTGCAACTGCGGCTCGGGTGGCGCAAGCGCCACGGCCAGCTTGCCAAGGATCTGGGTATGCGCGTGCAACGTGTCGCACGTCGCGCTCCACTCCTCGGAGGACAGGGTCGACCAGTCCGTGGACATGGACGCACGCTACCGGTGAAGCGTCCAAAGCGCTCAGCGACGGCGGAAAACGGGATCCTCATTGCCCGGGCTCTCATCGCCCTTCCACGATGCGCCGCGAGCCCACGCATTGGCGTCGCGCGAGGAGCGGCCGGCCGCCAGCTGATCCTCCCAGGCGAATCAAGCAACGGGGCAACGACGCTCTCCCATGCCTCGACGGTCTCCTGGGCAGCCCTGCGA
>Ga0182024_10024747_pt1 | contig 10648 bp, 8 predicted proteins | sample P32metaG_FD_120480 | JGI IMG/M metagenome (GOLD analysis project Ga0182024, IMG submission 120480) | Permafrost microbial communities from Stordalen Mire, Sweden - P3-2 metaG (Illumina Assembly) | ecosystem: Environmental > Terrestrial > Soil > Wetlands > Permafrost | place: Sweden: Stordalen...
GGGTGCTCGTCGACGAACCCGGTGTGCGTCTCGCCCGCCAGGAACGACGGGTCACGCAGCAGCGCCGCGAGGAAGCTCTGGTTCGTCGAGACCCCGCGCACCCGCAACTCCGCGACCGCCCTGCGCGCCCGAGCGGCCGCGCTCGCCAGGCTCGGACCCCTTGCGGTCACCTTCACCAGCAGCGGATCGAAATACGGCGAGACCTCCGCACCCACGAACGCCGACCCCTCATCCAAACGGATCCCCGCGCCCCCCGGCGAGCGGTACGCCGTGATCCGCCCCGAATCCGGCCGGAACCCCTTCCCCGGGTTCTCCGTCGTCACCCGGCACTGCAACGCGAACCCGCGCTGACGGATCCCGTCCTGGGTCAACCCCAGCTCGCCAAGCGTCGCGCCGCCCGCGATCAGGATCTGCGCGCGCACCAGATCGACCTCGGTCGTCTCCTCGGTCACCGTGTGCTCCACCTGGATCCGCGGATTGATCTCGATGAACGCGAACTCCCCATCCGCCCCCACCAGGAACTCGACGGTGCCCGCGTTCACGAACCCCACCTCCCGGCCGATCAACACCGCCGCCGCACAGATCCGCTCACGAAGCCCGGGATCGAGATTCGGCGCCGGCGTGATCTCGATCACCTTCTGGTGGCGGCGCTGCACCGAGCAATCACGCTCGAACAGGTGAATGATCCCCCCGGCGCCGTCCGCGAGCAGCTGCACCTCGATATGGCGCGCCGGCACCATCGCGCGCTCCAGGTACACGGTGCCATCGCCGAACGCCGCCTCCGCCTCGCGCACCGCGCCCGCCAGCGCCTCCTCCAGCTCATCCGGGTCGCGCACCAACCGCATCCCGCGCCCGCCGCCGCCCATCGCCGCCTTCACGAACAACGGGAACCCGACATCCGCCGCCGCCGCCAGCGCCTCCTGCACGTCCGCCACCGGACCCGAACCCGTGAGCACCGCCACCCCGGCTCGCACGGCCGCCTCGCGCGCCTGCGTCTTATCGCCCGCCAACTCCAGCACCCTCGCCGGTGGGCCCACGAACACCACCCCGGCCTGCGCGCAGCTGTCCGCGAGCACCGGGCTCTCCGCCAAGAACCCGTACCCCGGATAGACCGCGTCCGCCCCGACCGCCACCGCTGTCGCCACGATCAACGCCGCATCCAGGTACGTGCTCACCGGCCTCCCCGGCACGCCGATCTCATAGCTCTCATCAGCCTTCAACCGATGCACCGAATCGCGATCCTCCGGCGCATACACCGCCACACTCCGAACCCCGAGCTCATTCGCCGCACGAAACGCGCGCACCGCGATCTCGCCACGATTCGCAACCAGCAACTTCTCGATCATCGACGCGTCCGCAGTAGTGCGCCCCCCATCATGGGCTGGCGGACAAAACGCACGCGGGTACGTTGCCGGACCAATGACCTCTCGCGTTCAACGTGCAATCCGTAGCGCCGAAGTGCCCACTTCACGGCGCGCGGGCGATCGGCGACCGCGAGCGGTGACAGCCGGACGCAGATAGCCTCTCGGGACGGCTGATGCAACAGCCTGCTGCTTCAAAGGATGCTGTTGTTGGACAGGGCGGTCTGCAAATTTGCGAGGGCAGCCGCCGCGATACGGCTGGGCATCCGGGTTCTCTGGTTGCCCCCGCGGTGCAGGGCGCCGGGCCAAGCTGCGGAGGAGGCCCGCCCGGCCCGGCGCTACCCGCGTACGGAGCTGCACCGCAGCCCCGTTGTGCCCACCTTCTACGGCGCACCGGTCTGGTGCCGGCAACTGGTGGACAAGGTGCTGATCTGTCGTTCGCGCAGATTCTGGAGCGCGGTGGAGCGAGCGACCTCGCGCACCGGGCTGAGGTGATCATGCATCGCGCCGGCCACTGCAGACTCGCCAGGTGCGGTGATCGCGTGCGAGAGGGCCGCATATGGCCGATCGCTAGACACCGCCACAGATCACTACTCGAAGCCTCGCAGTTGCACACCAGAGTCTTACGACGAGTAGCGCATCGCGTCGGATTGCGCCGGCTGACGCGCGCGAAGCACTGACCGCCGCACCTTTCCCGTCGTTGTGACTGGAAGGGCGTCAACGAACTCAATCTCGCGCGGGTATTCGTAGGCGGCGAGTTGTTGCTGCACGAGACGACGGATCTCATCCGCCAGCCCCTCCGACGGACGGTGTCCAGGGTGGAGTTGGACGAACGCCTTGACGATCTCGCCCCGAACGGCGTGTGGAACCCCAACCGCCGCGGCCATCGCGACCGCAGGATGCCTGATCAGGCAGGCTTCGATCTCCGCGGGACCGATGCGGTAGCCGCCGGAGTTGATGATGTCGTCGTTCCGCGACACGAACCAGAGGTAATCGTCCTCGTCTTGTCGCGCGAGGTCCCCAGTCAGAATCCACGCGCCGTCATTGCTGTGCTTGCCGTGCGTGGCCTCGGCGTTGTCCCAGTAGCCGAGGAAGGCTACGGGATCACTGGCGTTGACCGCCACCTGTCCAATCTCGCCCCGAGGCACCTGCGCCTCGTCTTCGCCGAGCACGCAAACGTCGTGGCCGGGATAGGGACGCCCCATCGATCCCGGCCGCACTTCCCAGACCGTGTACGAGTTGCCGACGACGTAGTTCACCTCAGTCTGCCCGTAGATCTCGTTCACGGTCACGCCCAATTGTTCGCGCGCCCATTGCAGCGTCTCCTCGCCGAGCGGCTCGCCGCCGCACATGACTGAGCGAAGCGGTAGCCGCGGACTCGATGGGAGTGCGACGCCGCGCATCAAGCGTAGTGCCGTTGGTGGCATGAACATGTTGCGGACCTCGGTGCGATCCACCAGGTCGAGTGCCCACTCAGGGTCGAACTTGTCGCGCGCGGCGGCAACGACCGGCATTCCGAAGTACAGAGACGGCATGAGCGCGTCCATGAGCCCGCCGATCCATGCCCAGTCCGCAGGCGTCCAGAAGCGGTCTCCAGGTACAGGGAAGAAATCGTGCGACAGCTGAAAGCCGGGCACATGTCCGAGCAGCACGCGATGCCCGTGTAGGGCGCCTTTTGGCGCCCCGGTCGTGCCGGACGTGTAGATCAGCAGCGCTGGAGAATCCGGCCCGGTGCCCGCGGGCGTGAAATGCGGCGACGCGGCATAGACAAGGTCCCAGAATTGCGGGTGTCGCGTCCCGGTCGACCCATCGACGACGAGTGTTCGTACCACGTCGTCGGGATCGGCCGCATGAACCCCTTCGGCGTGTGCGACATCGGTAACGACAACCCGCACGCTGGCATCGCCCAGCCGGTAGCTAAGCGCCTGCGGGCCGAAGAGGCAGCTCATTGGCACCGCGATCGCGCCGAGCTTGTACACGCCCAAATGGGTGATCGCGGCTTCCACGCACTGTCGTAGGATGATGCCGACGCGGTCACCAGGTCTGACGCCCTCGGCACGAAGCGTGTTCGCAACTCGGTTCGATAGATCGGAGAGATCACCGAACGTGTAGGTGCGGTCTCCGGAATCGTCGCAGTCGATCAGAGCTAATAGGTCGCGCGGATGGCGATCCGCGCAGACGACACCGAGGTTGAACGATTCAGGGATGCGCCATCGAAACGTGTCTCTCAGCTGCCGATAGGTGGCGCCGTCGTTGCGGCAGATCACGTCGTCCCCAGCGTCAACGCTGTCGCAAGGTACACCCGCGATGCGTCCACGAGTTCGCTGATCGGTACGGCTTCGTCGGGTACGACGTGCCAATCGCAGGGTCCATAGACGACTGTCTCGACGCCGAGCGCCTGCATGTCGGCAGCGTCGGTTGCGAAGGCTTGTCCGGGCAGACGAGACGTCACCACAGGCTCACGTTGAACGACCCTTCGGTGGGCGCTCGATAGCGCGTCGACAAGCGGTCCTGCGACGGGACCGATGAACGCGCGTTGCACAGCCGTGAAGCGCAAGGACGGTGTGACACCGCTAGGGCAGGCGCTATGGGCAACGCGCTCGAGCTGCTCGCGGAGTGCGCGCCGTCCCATCCCGGGAACGGTCCGGATGTCGCCAGACACCACGGCGCGCTCGGCGACCCCGCTCGGTGAGTCGCCGCCTTGCACCATGCCTACAAGCATGCGTGGGAGATCCGTCAACCGTGGGTGCGGTTCGTGGTCGAGCTTTACATCGCGCAGAGCGCGAGCAAAGTCCACAGCTGCGGCCAGCGCGTCTGCGCTTTCCTCGATGCGCGAGACGTGCGCGGTACGGCCCGAGAATTCGACCTCGAACTTCGCGACCCCGCCGTTACCGGTGTGAATCTCCATCTGGCTCGGCTCGCCACAGATCCCAAAACGCGGCCATTGCTCCTCGCCGGACAGCGCGAACTTGACGCCGAGTCCGATCGTGTCGTGGTACATGGAGGCGAGCAGCACAAGGTCGCCGGGCATCTCGATGTCGGCGGCGACCTCTACGGCCGCGATCATCGAGGCGATGGCGCCGAGCATGTCGGTCACGGCAGCACCGTGGATAACGCCGTCCTCGACCCAAGGCTCGTGGGGGTCGCGGCTCCACGCGTCGGCTCGGTAGGGGACTGCGTCGGTGTGGCCGTTGAGGAGCAGGCCAGGACCCGACCCTTTGCCGCGCACGGTCGCGATTACATTCGGCCGCCCTGGAAGCACTGGGTCGATCTCGACCTCGATGCCCGGCCTGTCGAGGAGCGCCGCGATAACTTCGGCACGTGGGCCTTCGGTGCCGTCGGGCGAACGCACGGCGCAAAGGGCGCGCGTGATCTCGACGACGCGCTCCGGACGGACGCGAGCCAGCGCGTCGTCGATTACGGCCTCTGAGGCCGGGCGCGGGGGGGGATGGACGTCGGCGCTCGACGTTGTCATCGGAGCTGTCCTCCTGAGTCGTGGTTCAGTTGCGGAGCGCCGCTTCGAGCCCGTCGGCTGGCGTTGCCGGCCGGCTCCAACTGTCAGGCGTCACGCCGCCGAGGGCTACCGTGGCGAGTCGAGCCGCGCTACGCACGGCCTCGACGACCTGTTTGAAACGATCGCCGTCAATACGGCCGGGCATCGAGGTGACGCTGATTGCTAACGACGCGCGATCGCCTCGGTCAAAGACAGGGACGCCTACGCAGAAAACGCCGACGCACGACTCCTCGTTGTCGATGGCGTATCCCTGGGCGCGAATTCGGTCAAGCTCCGCGAACAGGGCGCCCCGAGAGCTGATTGTCTTTGGAGTGCGTGCGGGAAGTTCCTCGTCGAGGTACAGCGCCGAGAGGCTCTCGGCGTCGAGCGTCGCGAGGAGTGCCTTTCCCAGCGATGTCGTATGTGCCGGCTCCCGTGAGCCGATACGCGCAGCCATGTTGAGGCCATCAGCAGGGAGCGCGCGCGCCACGTTGATGAGCTGGGCGTGGTCCAGCACCCCGACATGGACTGTCTCGTTTAATGAACGCGAGAGGCCGTCAATGATCGGCCGCAGCTTCGCGTCGACGTCGTATTTGCTGCCGATGAGCACTGCCAGACCGTGCATCGTGGGTCCGAGGTCCAAGCGTGCGACCCCATCGTCACCCTCGTCGCGACGGACCCATCCGTCCCGCTCGAGTATCTCGCACAGGCGATACGTGGTGCTCCGATTGAGTTTGGCTTCGGCCGCTACTTCGGGGATCGTGAGAACACGGTCGGCAGCAGCCAGCTCGCTGATGATTGCAAGGCCCTTTTCCAGGCTACTTAGGTCGCTCATAGGCGTACTTTCACGAAGTGGAAAACGACGGCTCGTTTCGGCCGCCCAGGGAAGAGATGTTCACGCACTGAACATGGTGTTCGTCTTTAGATCATAGCAACGACCACGTCCGCCTCGTCGGAAGATGACCAAATGAACGAAGCGGCACACGTTGCTGACCCATGGTAGGTTGCGTAGCGGACGTCGAGTCTGGTCAGCGAGCAAACGATGGGGACAGAAGATGGGCTTCCAACGGTGGGAACAGCTGACACGCGATGAGTTGGCGTCGCTGATTCCCCGCGCGGTGACAGTCCTACCGGTCGCCGCGATCGAGCAGCACGGGCCGCATCTCGCAACGGCCACAGACGCGCTTCTCGTAACCGAGGTCGCCAGGCGAGCATGCGCGCAGGCAGGCCGGCTGGTGGACGTGGTGCTGGCCCCGACGCAATGTTTCGGTGCTTCCGACCACCACCTTCCGTTCGGAGCCACGTTGTCGCTAACGACGCAGACACTGCACACCGTGCTGATGGATCTGGCGCGGTCGGTGCAGCGGGCCGGCGGGCGGCGGCTCCTGCTACTCAACGGCCACGGCGGCAACGCGCCAACTTGTGCTGCGGTCGCCGCACTCGCCGCGCGCGAACACGACATGCTCGTTGCGAGCTGCGCGTACTGGGATCTGGCACGCGCTCCGGCGGACATGCCCTTCCCAGGGCACGCCGGCGTCGCCGAGACGTCGCTCGTGCTCGCCGTTCGGCCACGCCTCGTCCACCTAGATCTCGCCCGGCCCTCGCCTGCCCCGGCGCCAATGCCGACCGTGCCCGGCCTCCACGTCGAGGATCCCGCGTTCTGGCAGCGAATCGACGGCTTTACCGACGACCCCCGTGCCGCTAGTGCCGCCGTTGGTGAGAAAGTGCTCGACGACTGCTGCACTACGATCGGGCGACTCATCAGCAGTCTCGCTAACGATGAGCTCATGCCAGGAAGCGCCGCAGCACGTTCGCTGTGAGCGTCGAGATGTGGTGGTCGACGAGTAGCGTCGCCACATACGAGATCGATCCAGCTGAGAACACGCGACCGCCTGACGGGTGCTCGACATAGACCATGTCGGCGCCGCCTTCGTCCACATTCTCGCCGCGCGCGAGGTGGACGAGACCGGGCGGTGCGTGGCGCGACACCTTGTCGGTCTCGTGTCCCGAAGCCCCACCAGGGCAACGGTGGTCGAGTGAACGCGTCCCGAACAGGTCGCCTGCTTGCAGCTGAGTGGTTTCAAAGATCCAATGCCCGTCAACCAAGAGCCGGTACGGCGCACCCGTGCCCATCCCGGCCATCGTCGTGACAACACCGAGAAGCGGAGCGCTGGGCGCACCGTGCGCCTCGAAGCGGGTTTCGGCCCGGGTCGCCCACCGTCGCGAATCCTCGTTGAAGACGACCATCGTGTCTCCACGCAGTTCGACTTCGCAATCGATTCCGTTGCCGCCGAGATACATCAGCCGGCCGCCCTCCTCAGTGACCCACCGGCTGACTCGTTCGTACATGCCGCGTGTCCAGTACTCGGCGTGCGCGCCGAGTACGAGCACGCGGTACTCAGCTAGGTCCAGTGTGCCGTCAGCAAGTTGCGAGTCGGCGTAATAGTCATACGACACTCCCTCGCGCTCGAGCCAGCCGAGCAGGCGCCAGTCGGCGGGCGCTGTGTGTTCGATGCCGACCGGTTCCAACGGTGCGTCGATCTCGTCGTGCTCCCCGGGGGCGTTCCACGGCTCCGGGCGATCGAAGGAGATCGGCTCGTACGCGTCTTCGACCCACTTTCCGACACCATCCGCACGGTACCAGTGGAGATCCTGATGGGGGTTGATGATGGGCTGGTCCGGGAGACGGTCGCCGGCGACGTAATTGCTGCGACCACCGAAGTTGTTGTAGGCGTTCCAGGTGATGTTCGCGCCCAGAACCGCAACTTCTGCTGACGGCGAGCGCGGCGCGACGATCCACGGGAACGCCGCGAAGCGGCCAGAGGAGGTCTTCATGTGTACGTAGTAGAGACCTGAGCGCGCCGGTGCCTCAATCGTCTGCCGCGGTCCCAGCGGCTCCGGTACCCAAGCCACGCCTGATCGCGCAAGATCACCATCCGGAACCGTCTGACGCTGGCCTCCAACGGGATGCAGGCAAGGGAACTGGCCGATCCGCTCGATGCATTCGCGGTTCAATCCGTACCGCCACAGGTTCAGCTCGTAGGGCTCGGGGCCGTGGACCCGAAGCTCGCTGCGCTCGCCGACGCGTACGTGCTTTGGCCAGAGGTAGCCATACGGGGTATCGCTCAGCAGTCGCAGATGCGCCGGCGGCACGTCCTCGCGGATCAGCAGGTTCGACCGTTTGGCGCCGTACCCCTGTTTGGCCACCACGACGCGGTACTCGCCGGGAGCCAGCTCAGCCCACACGGCCCCGGACGCACTCGAGCGCGCCGTTACGGTGCCAGTCGGGCCGGCCAGGTCCACCAGCGCGTCGGCGAGGGCTGTGAAGTACTCGTCACTCACGTAGGCGACTGGCCCACGCGCTGCTTTGCGCTCGCTGGTCACAGCGGAGCTCCCGGCAGGTTCGGGGCATCGAGAGCGTCGCGATCGGCGAAGTGGCACGAGACTGTGTGGCCTGGCGCCGCTGTGACCGTTGACGGTAGCTCGGTTGCACAGATCTCAGGGTCTCCGAGTTCGCGGCGGAGCGGGCAGCGCGTGTGGAACGCACACCCGGAGGGTGGATTTGTCGGGCTTGGCAGTTCGCCTGAGAGGACGGTGCGCCGACGCGCCCGCTCGATCGTGGCGTCTGGCACTGACACGGCGGAGAGCAACGCGACCGTGTACGGATGCCTCGGCCGCGCGTAAACGTCGGCCGCCGGCCCGGTCTCGACGATCCGCCCTAGGTACATGACGGCCAACTGGTCCGCGATGTGGTGCACCACTGCAAGGTCGTGCGAGATGAACAGGTAGGCGACGCCCAGGCTGCTCTGGATCGTTTCGAGCAGGTTGATGACTTGCGCCTGAATCGATACGTCGAGAGAGCTCACTGGCTCGTCGCAGACGATCAGGTCCGGCTCGACGGCGAGCGCGCGTGCGATTGCGATTCGCTGGCGCTGCCCGCCGGAGAACTCGTGCGGATATCGGTCAGACCGCGAAGCCGGCAGGCCAACGATGCTCATCAGCTCCTCAATTCGGCCACGCCGGGCCGCACCCGAGGCGAGGCCGTGGGTGCGCAACGGTTCCGCGAGCACCTGTGAGATCGTTTGACGCGGTTCCAGGCTGGAATACGGATCTTGAAAGACCATCTGCAGCCTTCGCCGGTGGCGGCGGAGCGCGCGCCCGCCCAGTCCGAGCAGCTCCTGCCCGCCGAGACGAATCGACCCCGACTGCGGCTCGTTCACACGTACGATCGCGCGTCCGACCGTCGTCTTACCCGAGCCCGACTCGCCGACGAGCCCAAGCGTTTCACCACCACGCAGGACCAGCGACAAGTCTTCGACCGCATGCACCCACGCAGTCGGACGGTGCATGATGCCGGTGCGCACCGGGAAGCGGACCCGCAGGTCGCGCACCTCCAGAAGTGGCGGCACCTCGACCGGTGGAGGTGGATTAGCGCCCATGAGAGATCTGGTTGACGCCGCTGGCGCCGACGGCCCAGCAAGCCGCTTCCTGGTCCGCCGAGAGCGGCTCCAACTGTGGTAGATCGCTAGCACAGCGCGCTAGCACCCGCGGGCATCGCGGGCCGAACGGGCAGCCGGTGAGCATCTCCCGCAGGTCTGGCGGCGCTCCCGGGATCGCCCTCAGCGCGGCCTCGCGAGGGCGGTCGATGCGCGGGATCGACGCCAGCAGGCCCTCCGTGTACGGGTGGGCCGGCGCTGCAAGTATGGTCGACGCTGAACCGACCTCCACGAACCGACCGGCGTACATGACAGCGACACGGTCGACGAAGCGTGCGACGACGCCGAGGTCGTGCGTGATTAGGAGTAGTCCCATTCCGAGCGTCTCTTGCAGTTGCGCGAGAAGCTCGAGAATCTGCGCCTGGATCGTGACATCAAGAGCGGTTGTCGGCTCGTCGGCTATCAGCAGCGCTGGATCGCAGGAGAGGGCCATTGCGATCATCGCGCGCTGGCGCATTCCACCGGAGAGCTCGTGAGGATGCTGGTCCGCGCGGCGGGCTGCCTCAGGGATGCCGACGCGCTCGAGCAACTCGACGGCGAGTCGCCGCGCCGCTGCTCCGTCCGCTCGGCCGTGGGCCTCTAGCTGCTCAACGATCTGGCGTCCGATCTTCAGCACCGGGTTGAGGCTTGACAGCGAGTCCTGAAAGATCAGGGCGGCGCGCCCGCCGCGGACCGTGCGCAGTTCTCGATCTGTCGCGCCGACAAGCTCGCGTCCCTGGAGCCGGATGCTCCCCTCCACGATGCGCGCGCGTCTCGGGAGCAGCCCGAGGAGTGCGAGCGCGCCGATGCTCTTGCCACATCCGGATTCACCGACAATCGCCAGCGACTCCCCGGCGGCAAGCGAATACGACAACCCGCGCACGGCGTGGACGGTGCCACGGCGCGTGTCGATGTCGACCCGCAGATCTTTGACGTCGAGCAACGGCGCCTCTTCCGCCATCACTTCAGCGTTCAGTTCGGGGATCGAAGGCGTCTCGCAACCCGTCCCCAATGAGGCTGACCGCGAGCACCGTGAGCACGATGCAGATGCTGGGGGGGACCCAGATCCACAGCTGATTGAGCAGGACCTCCGGGGACTCGGCTGCGCTTATCATCTGGCCCCAGCTCGCCGCTGGCGGCTGCACGCCGAGACCGAGGAAGCTCAGGCCGGCCTCGACGAGGATCGCGTTTGCGACGCTAAAAGCTGCCACTACGGACAGCGGACCGAACAGGTTCGGGAGCAGGTGGTCCCAGACGATGCGTCGCGTCGGGACGCCGACGACGCGCGCGGCGATGATGAACTCGCGCTCGCGCAGCGA
>Ga0182024_10024748_pt1 | contig 10648 bp, 9 predicted proteins | sample P32metaG_FD_120480 | JGI IMG/M metagenome (GOLD analysis project Ga0182024, IMG submission 120480) | Permafrost microbial communities from Stordalen Mire, Sweden - P3-2 metaG (Illumina Assembly) | ecosystem: Environmental > Terrestrial > Soil > Wetlands > Permafrost | place: Sweden: Stordalen...
CGTTCGTGTGGACTGCGAGTGTCGAAAGGATTCTCGCCAAAGTACGGCGCGCCAGAGAGGTTCTGGATAAAGCGCAATCAGAGTGAGACACTACACTAGTTTGGCCCCCGCTGCGATGATTTGGAGGGATTTAATTGACGCCCCGCGGCGGGACTTCTACGATCATCCGTCTATCGCGCGGTCTGGCGTTTGCTCAATTGCTGTTCGTCCGAACGCGGTGTCAATTCTACGGCATCGCCTCTGTTGGCGGAATTGGCTCTAGCGACTTGTGGACAAGGAGTTACGCGTGCGAGTTCTCATTGCGATACCCGTTCACAACGAGGAGAAATACGTCGATTCCGTTCTCGACAAGGTGAAACGGTTCCATTCTGACATCCTGGTCGTTGACGATGGAAGCACGGACGGCACGAGGCGGTTGCTCGCCGCGCGCAAAGGCATTCGGGTTATCCATCACCCGACAAATCTGGGTTACGGGCAAAGTCTCATCGATGCATTTCGCTTCGCCGATGAGGCCGGATTCGACTGGGTGATCACGATGGACTGCGATGAGCAGCATGAGCCGGAGATGATTCCAACCTTCCTCGGGGAAATTCGACGGAATGACGCGGACGTCATCAGCGGCTCGCGCTACCTCGAGCCGCGACAGGATGACGATGCTCCGCCCAGCGATCGCCGGAAGATCAATGGCATTCTCACCGAAAAGATAAACGAGCTGTTTGACCTTCGTCTGACGGATGCATTCTGCGGCTTCAAGGCACATCGGGTCTGCGCGATGCGAAAGCTCACGCTGAACGTCGCGGGATATGCCTTTCCAATGCAGCTCTGGCCGCAGGCAGCCGCGGCGGGACTGCGGATCCGCGAAATTCCCGTGCGGCTGATCTACAATGACCCGTCACGCACCTTCGGCGGCATGCTCGACGATTCACAGCAGCGCCTGCGTCATTATCTCGATGTGCTGCACACGGAGACGCAACGGGTGGCGGCCGCCGCAAATGCGCCCGCTCCCTGCGATCGCACACCGGAAGCATGTTGTTGTTTTGACTGAACCGTCATCGCTCATGAGCCTTACCGCCGCGCGCTACGATCGATGGAAAGCCCCCGCCGCCGACGGCGAGTTGCTGATTTGGCCGGCCGTGGACCAACTGCTGCGCGACACGGTCGAAAATCAACATCGACTGCGCGATGCAACGTCGGCGCGGATTCAGAATATTCCACTGGCGGAAGTGCGCGGCCGGCTGCGAAGCTGGCTCGGCCATTCGGATGAATCCCCCATCATCGGCACCGGACACCAGACCGAACTTTATCACGCCGGGGTCTGGGCCAAGGATGTGTTGATCGACACGGTCGCCACGAAGCTGAACGGCAAAGCCATCCACTTTGCGGTTGACACTGACGAGCCGAAGCATCTGCAATTGCGCTGTCCGCGCGGCTCAGTTCCGCTTATCGATGATCCGGGCACCGATGCCCGATGGATCGGACTGCTGCCGGCTCCGACGCCGGCGCACCTTGCCGAGATCGAGCAGAAGCTGGCGCACGCCTCGAGCAACTGGCACTTCCAATCGCTGCTCGGCCCGTTTCTGAGCAACATGAAACGGCAGGCAATGCACGATGCCAATCTGCCGGCCGCACTCACCGACAGCCTGCACGAAATCGACTGGAAGCTGGGGCTCCGACACCATGCGATGCTCGCGTCGCCGATTTGGATGTCGGCCCCGTACCTGGTCTTTGTTCACCACGCGCTGGCCCGAATCGACAGGTTCTCGCAGGACTACAACGCATCCCTGGCGGAGTATCGCGCGGAAAATAAGATTCGATCCATCGGACGGCCGATGCCGGATTTGAGTTGCACATCCGATGGGTGCGAGGCGCCATTTTGGATCGATTCGCTTGGCGATGGAACACGCCGCCGCGCCGCCGTCCGCCGGGAAAGCTCCGGGCGATTCGCCCTGGAAGCTCCCAACGGTGATCCATTCACCTTCGATCCCGCCGCCGACGGCTGGGACGCCGCCGAGCGGCTGCGGCGCTGGCTGGTGTCGCAGCAACTGCGGCTCTCCCCGCGGGCGCTGACGCTGACCGCGGTGCTGCGGCTGCTGGTGGTCGATCAGTTCGTGCATGGCATCGGCGGCGGCCAATACGATCAGGTGCTCGACGGGCTGATTTCCCGTCACTTTGCAATCGATCCGCCCCGTTTTTCCGTGACCACCGCAACGCTCTTCTTCCCCGATGCGTCTCATCAAGACCGCGTCTGTCTCCCCTGCGTGGCGCTGGAAGGCCGGAGGCTGAAAAACTCAGTGCTCGGCGCGGAGAAGCGGCGGATGGTTGAGGCGATCGAAAGTTTTCCCCGGCGCTCGCTGCAGCGTACCGAAATGTTCTCAGCGATGCGCGACAAACTTGCCCAGGCGTGGAAAGGGGATGCCGTCCGGCGATGGGAAGAGCATTACGCCGACGCCGAGCGCCGCAGCATCGAGGAGAAGACGCTGTTCGATCGCGAACTGTTTTACGCCATTCAATCCACGTCGCGGCTGACCGGACTGATCGATCGCTATCGCGCGCAATTTGTCACCGCCTGACGAAATCCTGCGGCTGGAAGCCGCAGCCCCCATTGTGGCAGCGGCATCTTGCCGCTGTGCTTTCACACCGCATCCATGCGGGTTCCACACTGACAAGTAAAATCGTTCAACCGCTCGGGCTCGAACGATGAGGGGCGTTTGACCTCGATCGCGCAGCCGCAGCGGGGGCAGGCGAATTGGGAGCCGATCTCGGTGCGGAGCGGCGGTTCTTCTTGCATCGAAGACAACTCACCATCAACATCGGTCACTTCCGAGCGGCGGTCCATCGCCAGATTTGCCAGCTTGTCGGCCAATGCGTTTTTGTGACGCAGATTGTGCTCGAGTTTTGCTTCGCGGAACTGGTGATAGAGGTGTGTTGCCTCATCGTGCAGCGGCCGCAAATCGGGATGTTTGACGCGGTATTCGCCGCGCATCTGCTTGATGATCAATTCGCTGTCGCCGCGAACGATGATCTTTGTCGCCCCCAACTCGATCGCCTTCTTCAGCGCGATAATCAACGCCTGATATTCAGCGACATTGTTGGTCGCCCGGCCGATGGGCCGGCCGAGTGTGACCAATGTCGTGCCATCCTGTGCGCGGATCACGACGCCAATTCCCGCCGGGCCGGGATTACCGCGCGAGCCGCCGTCAAATTCCAGAATAAGTGTTTCGTTCATCCCGCCTTTGAACCTTTCCCTGTGGCCCGCCGTGGCGGGCTAGCGGCGTAGTAAAAACAGAACATTTGATATCGAAAATGCTTTACAGATTCAGCGCGGTTTGCCCGCCGCGGCGGGCCGCAAACAGAGTGTCAGACGTTCGAATCAGCCGTTGCCCGGCGCTCGACCAGCTTTTCCGACAGCGACCGCAGGGCGCCGAGCAACTCGGGAGCTTCGTATTTCTCCAAATTCTTGTCGTCCGGCGAAGGCTGCTCGATTTCCCTGGCTGGATCCATCGCGAACGGCTCGATCAGCGAGCGGAAGAACTCGCCGATTTCCGGAAGGCCGGCGTCGGCGAACGCATTCCAGAATCCAAAGACCCGGCCATCGGCGTTGATCCGCAGTATGTGCTTGGGGACATTCTCGGCGTAAATATTGTATGCAGGATTGACCGCGCCCTGCCCGTTAAACATCGGCTGCAGGCCGGAAATACTGCCGTGCAAGGCGTCCAAAATCACCGTCTGTTTCTCAGTCAACGGAGCGGAATTCGCGCGCTCGACGCGAGTGAGAAATTCCTCTTCCGTCCAGGCTTCCTTGGACGCCGCCGGCGGACGAACCGTCGCGACGCGTTCCTTCCTGCCCGAATCCTTCGGCTTCTTAACCGCCATTTCCGGCGGGAGATCGGCGGGGATGTACAGAATTCGCCGGCAACTCGGACAAAACACCAGGTCGTCGCGCGAATGCAGTTTGTTGTAGACGTCTGTCACCAGGTCCATGTTGCAGGCGGTGCAGAGATATTCCTCGCGCCGCCGGTCGGGCTTGGCGATGGCGGACATCGCCTCGCCGTCATCGTGCTCGGCCAGACGCTCAAAGGCGGCCAGCGCCTTGCCGGGAAGCGCCGAAGCCGCCGCCTCGCGCGCTGGCCGCGATTCTTCTACTTCTTTTTTCAACTGGACGACGGTATCGGTGATCTGGGTCCGCATGGTTGCCAGCTTGGCTTTCTCGGCCTCGAGCTGCGCCGTCAACGCCGCCAGCTCCGCCTGGGTCTTTTCCACCGCGGCCATCACTTCGATGGCTTCATCCTCCACCTTGTTGCGGTCCACTTTCTCGGTGCTGATCTCCAGAAGGAATGTCTGATAGACCTTGGGATTGGTCGCGGTTTTCTGCTGTTCGCGGAGCTTCTCGATGTGTGCGTCGCGGGTTTTGATGTCGAGATCGAGTCTGGCTCCGGTCCCCTGCTGCTCTCTGAGCTGGGTGTGTGAAGCATCCACCTTCGCCTGAAGATCTGCGGTGCGGCGTTCCTGCACGCGGACATTGCGTTGCGCATCGTCCAGGCGTGCCTGTGCCTGCCGAAGCGCCTGATCTGCCTGATACAACTTGACCAGAGCGATATTGGTCGGGCCCATCTCTGAATTTCCTCCTGCGGCCGCGTGATTCCCCATCACTGCGGCCTGGAAACTGGAACGAACCATTATGCCGATCGGAGAGGGAATGGGAAGAGGGAAGCGGGTTTTTCAACCCGAAGGGCGTGGCCGATCCTGATTGGCAAATCGCAGAGTGGGTGTACTTACGTGTACTTATCATATCCAGACTGCCAGCCTCAGGGGCAACGACGACCATGATTGCAACTCGATCTGAGCGCCAAGTGCGCGCAAAAAAGAAGCGGGCGGCCCAAATGATGTCGGCGCTCCGGAAAACCGGATATGGTTCTGACGCCCCGGCTGCCTCAGCACATCACGCCGGTACTTGAACCCGGGCTAGCCCGCTTCTGCTCTAATTCTACCAGTGCATCCCGCCAGCCTGTCAAGATTAATTACACGACTCGACAGCCAGGAATCTGCCAATGCGTACAGCTTCAGGATATGCAGCATTTCTTATACTTCTTGCCGCTGCCGCATGGGCACGGCTCGTTGCGGCCGATCTTGGGGGCACTCGTCAGCCGCGGCGGCGGCCCAAAATCGGGCGCTACGGACGAATCAGACCCCGGGCGATTCATCGTCGGCGACGCTGAAAGCGGTGAAACAAACCGCGCGGAGGAGTATGTGGGCTCGGAGTCATACTCGGGCGCGGGTTCCGGGTCAGGGTGCTCGTTGAGGATTTTCTCGAACTCCGCTTTGCGCCCCGTGCGATTGCAAGCCAATTCGAGCCGATCCGCGGCGGCCGCCCAGTCATCGTGCTCGCATGCCATCGCCAGAGCCGCGAGCCATTGCCGTGCGGCCGCGGCCTCGTCGCCCAGTTCTTCGAAAACATCCCCGGCCAGAATGCGCACCCAGATGTCATCGGAAAAGCGCTCGACGTTGGCAACGGTGCGCGCGACCGCATCCTCGTGCCGACCGGCGAGAGCCAATGCCATCGCCAGATCTGACTGAAACAGGTCGCCGTCGCAGCAATCGGACATCACATCGGCGATTCGTGTCACCGCGTCGGGGTATTCCGGCCCGCGCGATTCAACCAGCTCTCTGAGCCAGTCGAAATAGTCATAATATCGCCCTTCATTCACTTCATCGAACCGAGCGGATCGCTGCGGGGGTTCCACGGACTCCAGAAAGCGCGCAAGCTCAAGCGCCGCCGCCAGGTCCGCCGGCATTCCGTCAACGTCCGGCAGTTTTGTATCCGATTCCTCTCCCTTGATTACGCGGTAAAGACGCTCTTCGACCAGGTCGGCGCAGACGATCTGCGGCGCCAGCCGCCCCCAGAGAACAGGGATCCCCACCAGCGGAAAGTCCGCCCAGAAGCCTGCTTCCAATTTCTCTTCGGGGATCTGTTGGACCCAATCATCCTCCAGCGGCTTGAATCGCCCCGCCGCTGCCGCCTGCTGGGGGAATCTCTGGTCATCGGTGTCGATGCCGATCTCGCGAAGCTGGTCGATGATCCTGTCCGTCGGCCAATCGTCCAACCCGTCGTAGCGCCAGCCCCAACCCTGCGCCCGATGTTTTCTGATCGTCCTTGCAAACTCCTCACGATAAGCCAACAGCATGCGGTCACCTCCGTGTGAACTGCGTGCTTTTTACCGAATGGATAAGGATTTCTCAAGCCAATCTGCAGACTTCTGTGGTTAGACTCTGGTGATGCAACCTCGCCTCGCCTTCATTGGTTTGGGAATCATGGGCCATTCGATGGCCGGACGTCTTCTCGCCGCCCGGTATCCGCTGACGGTCCACACACGTACCAAAGCACGGGCCGACGATCTTCTCTCCGACGGCGCGATCTGGGCTGACAGTCCCGGCCACGCGGCTCGCGAGGCGCAGTTCGTCTTCGTTTGCGTCCCCGACACGCCCGATGTGCAGAAAGTCGTGCTTGGCGACGACGGCGTTCTAAAAGCGATCTCAGCCGGTCAACTCGTGATCGATCACTCGACGATCTCCCCGGCCGCTACGCGGGAACTGGCCGCGGCCGTTGCCCAGCGCGGCGGGCAATTCCTCGACGCACCGGTCAGCGGCGGTGAAACTGGCGCACGCAATGCCACCCTCTCCATCATGGTGGGCGGCGAAGCAGCCGCCTTCAACACTGCGCTGCCGCTGCTTCAGAAAATGGGAAAGACGATCACCCATTGCGGCCCCAGCGGCGCGGGGCAACTCACCAAGCTGGTCAATCAGATTCTGGTCTCGGTGACCAATCTGGCGGTCAGCGAGGCACTGGTCTTTGCGCGGGCGAACGGTTTGGACGATCAGAAGACCCTCGACGCCGTCAGCGGCGGTGCCGCCGCGTCGTGGCAGCTTTCCAATCTCGGCCCGCGCATGCTCAAGGGAGATTTCGCACCGGGGTTCATGATCAAATTGCAGCAAAAGGACCTGCGCCTGGCGCTGGCCGCCGCCGAGGAACAGAAGCTCCATCTGAGAGCCACGGGGCTGGTGCATGAATTGTTCGATCGAGCGATGAAGGAAGGGCGCAACGAGCAAGGGACGCAGGCGCTGTTTGAAGTCTGCCGGGAAGCTCTCCAGCGATAGACGGCACATCAACGCTTGCAGGCCTCGCTATCGACACAGCGCCCGTCGTGCTAAGATGGGGGCATGCAAGATCGAATTGCCGTAGACCCTGAGATTCATTTTGGAAAGCCCTGCGTGGCCGGAACGCGCATTCCCGTCCAGAGCGTGCTGGAGTTGATCCGGGAGGGGCTTAGCTTTGAGCAAATCACGAGCGATTACTACCCGGATCTCCAGCCCGACGACCTCCGCGCCTGTGTGCAGTACGCGATGGATGTACTGGCGGCCGAGGACGTCCACCTCGCCAGCGCTCCATAGAACTTTTCCCGATGAAATTCCTTGCCGATCAGGATGTCTACGCAGTAACGATTGGCTTCCTGCGAGACTTGGGCCACGATGTGCTCACCGCCGGTCAACTCGGCATGGCCAAGGCGAAGGATTTTCAGCTGCTTCGGACCGCCCACGATCAGGGCCGAATCTTCACGACACGCGACCGCGACTTTGGTGCGCTCGTCTTCGTCCAAGCTTCCGGGCCAGGGGTGATCTATCTGCGCATCCTGCCTTCAACGCAAAAGGCCGTCCACACGGAACTCGCCCGGGTCCTGACGCTCTACACTCAAGAGCTGTTGCAATCATCCTTCGTCGTCGTCGAACCCGGCAGGCACCGTATTCGCAAGGTGTGATCCAATAATCCTGCTGTGAACAGATAGGATTTGTCGCGTGATCGTCATTGTCATTTTTGGAGCGGCGGGAATCGTGATGATCATCTGGGGGTGGCGCGGAGCCGCCGTCGCATCGGAGCCGCGCTGCGCACAGTGCGGGTACGACCTGCGCGGCGTTGCCGACCTGAAAATTGCCCGATGTTCGGAATGCGGCGGCGAGCTTGGCCGTCACGGGGCAGTTTCCCGGAGCGCGTTTCAGAGGAGGCCCAAACGAATCATGGCGGGCATCGTGGTCCTCGGACTGCCGTGGCTGCTGATTCTAATCGCGATGGTTCTCCGATTCATTGGTCCCAACGGTGAACGATTCAGATCGAATCAATCCATTATTGTCTCGCTTTTGAACGATCCAAACCCGGCTTGGCAGTGGCCGGAGTTGGCCCTGCGATTACGTTCGGGCCGGTTGGGAAAGGCTGAAGCCTCGCCGGCGGTGAACGAATTCGTGGCGGAGGTTCAGAATCGGCGGGAGAAAAATGGACCGCTCTTTTGGAAGGATTTCTTCCAGGCAGCGGATCGGGCCGGCGCGATTGATCCCGATCAGTATTTGAAAATCGCCCAGGCATATTACGGCAAGGTGCCAACGGTAACGCTTCACTCACCCGTTCAGGCAACCAACGCACCCTCGGGATTCAGTGTCAGCACGGTAAATCACTGGCAACTGCCTGGTAACGAATTAGTGTGCGCGGTCCGAAGAATCTCGCTGGCGGCAGGGTCGACCGCTCCGGTGAAGTCGCCGATTCCAAGTCCGGGCGCGCCGCCGGCAAGTGAGAATCTGGTGGATGCTTCCGGGAATTGGATTGCGCCGCCCAACGTACTGCCGGGGAGGTATCAGGCTACGTTTGTGGTCGATATGGGGCTTGTGCCAGCCGCCGGAAGATCAGGATTCATGGCGGGCTTGCCAGGGCAAGCGCCTCCTCGCGCACGGTGGACGGAGTCAGTGACCCTGCCACTGGATATCTCGGCGGCCTCCGGTGCCGGCAATGGGCCGACTCGTGCAGTGGCATTGGAAACCGATCCGGAATTTGATCCCAAAAAGACAGGAGCAATCTCCGTCGTTGCGGCTCGCGCGCTGTGCTACGCCGACCGGGCAGTCGTGATCGTTTCTTTCAAAATCGATCATCTTCCGATTAATTGCTTCTTAAACGCTGAAATTAAAGCTGGGGACGAGCGGTATTCCAAACCCGACCAATCCTATTTGTATTTGGTCGGAAGGTCGTACGATTCGGGGATTGCTGGTGAGTTCGACTCGCTGCCGACAGAAATTCACACAGTGGACCTCGTATTGCGGCCGAGCCCTGAGAACATGAAGGCGTTCATCGGATACGATCCGTTCTGGGGTAATCCGATTTCATTCGAAAACATCGAGCTCAAGCGGCAGAGTTTTCCCTTTCGCCTTCCGGTCAATCACTCCAAACCGACAACCCAAACACAACCCGCGACCGCGCCCGCTAATGCCTCCCCCTTCCCGGAGAAATAGAAGGCTTTGCAACACGGCGATACCCGGCCTGCTAGTGGGCATTGTCCTTTATCCGAACACCGCCAACCGCGATCTCGCCGTTCCAAATCTGATAGAGATCCAGCGTGGCGCGCGCGGCCTGGGGACTGCTCCGAAGCACAATTTCAATTGTCGGCGGCGGTTTCGGAAGCGACTTCTTCATTTGCGACCGACACCAAGCGTAGTGGCCGACGGCACCGGCAGATTGCGTGAGCTGTCCGATGGGATACTCGCTGCCGGCATACCTGGCAAATACGTCGAAGGCGACGTTAATCGGCACCGGAGCGATCCTGACTAGGCCGAGAATATCTTCCGAACCCCAGTTCGAATATTGGAAATCCGTAGCCGTCATGGCCGCCCGTAATCTGGAAACCATTGATGGATCGTCGATTAGCTTAACGGCGCTCTGTGTCGAGGGGGCAGCGACCTCGAACGGAGTGGAGAGCTTAAGAGTGACGCTCCGCATGACCGGCCCGTTCTCCGGAAATGTGTTGCCGCCGTAATGAATGCGGAGCAGTATCATCGCGTTCAGCAGATGATGACCGATACTCGGGCAGGGTGCGGTTCGATTGTCCCCCACTTTGTCGTCGGATTGCTGACCCCCGCCAACAACCATGAGCGGATAGGATTCCGGTGCTGGGGACAACGGCACGCTCCGCCCGTCCACGTCAACCGACTGATATTTGAAATCCACCAGCCAGTTCCCGCGGAATGCCCATGCGTGCTTCAGCGCCAGCCGCATGGGAACGTCATCGCCAGCCAGCACAACCGGCCGCACGGTCAGTTGTTCGTCCAGGGCGGGACCGTAGAATCGATCCTGCTGCTCCGCCGTCAAATCGCCGGCGACAATTCGTTCGTCAAGATAGTCCAGCAGATGGTATTGCACCGGCGAGAGCTTGGGCCACGACTGCTGGACACCAAGCGCCAACTCGGCAATGGCGTTCCGATCCTGTTCCGGCAAATGGCCGGCCTTTTCCCGCCGAAGCAATTCATCCAATGCGACTCGCGCAAGGTCCACGCGCTCTTCTGGCGAGCCATGGCCCATCCCCTGTGTGCTTAATGGAGTATTGCGGTTCGGCGGCGGGCGTCCCGATCCGGTGCGAAGATCCTGCATCACCAATGTCGTCGAACGAAATTGATACCAGTTGATGGCGGACACCACTTCCATGGCAGAGCGCACGGCAACGAAAAGAAGCATCGCCGCCAAAGTCCATACAGCCAGACTTCCCGCCATCAATGGCGGGGATTTCCGCGATTCACCGTAGACAATATTCTTCGGAAGGGTTGGTGTCCCGCATTCGGGGCA
>Ga0182024_10024749_pt1 | contig 10648 bp, 9 predicted proteins | sample P32metaG_FD_120480 | JGI IMG/M metagenome (GOLD analysis project Ga0182024, IMG submission 120480) | Permafrost microbial communities from Stordalen Mire, Sweden - P3-2 metaG (Illumina Assembly) | ecosystem: Environmental > Terrestrial > Soil > Wetlands > Permafrost | place: Sweden: Stordalen...
ATCATCGGGTCGCCGAACCAGTCCTTCTCCTGCCCCTTGTCCAGCGTGAATTCCAGGAACCCCACGCCTACGGCCACCAGCCCCAGCCCCACAAAGTCCACCTTCAGATGTTTGGAGGCCTCTTTCCTTGCCTTCAGGAACGGCGGGTCCTCCACCATCCGGTTCGACAGATACAGGCTCAGCAGGCCCACCGGCAGATTGATGAAGAAGATCCAGTGCCAGTTGAAGTTGTCCGTAATCCATCCGCCGAAGGTCGGCCCGATGGCCGGCGCAACCACCACCGCCATGCCATACAGCGCGAACGCCTGCCCGCGCTTCTCCACCGGGAAAGTATCCGCCAGGATCGCCTGTTCGCTGGTCGCAAGACCGCCGCCGCCCAGCCCCTGCAGCACGCGCGCTACGATCAGCAGCGGCAGCGTCTGCGCAAAGCCGCACAGCATCGAGCACACCGTAAACATCGCCACGCACGACATGTAGAACCGCTTGCGCCCTAGGCGGTTGGAGAGCCACCCGGAGATCGGCAGGATGATCGCGCTCGACACCAGGTAACTGGTCAGGACCCAGGTCGCCTCCTCCTGGCTCGCGCCCAGGCTGCCCGCCATGTGCGGCAGCGCCACGTTGGCAATCGAGGTGTCCAACACCTCCATAAACGTCGCCAGCGTCACCGTCAGCGCTACCAGCCACGGATTGTGGTGCGGCTTCCAGTGCAGCTCATCGAAGACAAGCTCAGCCATCGCACCCCGCCGCCGGGCTGCGTCCCCGATTGCAATGATCCATCGCTAAATTCTATGGGCGCACACGCATTCCCCCAAATCGCCCGGCCATGAGTGGCCGTCGCGAATGAGCGGGTGAATTTCCCAGAACTGAATTTGCCGGCGGACGCAACTCTTTGTTCCTCGTTGCCTTCTAACCGGGAAGCAAGGAGAAAGCCCATGACATCCCTCAAGTCTCTCGCAATTTCCGCCATTGCTGCCGGTTTGCTGTTAAGCGCCGGCACCCTGGCGCCCGCTCAAATCGGAATCGGCATCAACATTGGAGGGCCGCCTGTGTGCCCTTACGGGTACTTTGACTACGCACCCTATGACTGCGCCCCCTACGGCTACTATGGCCCGGACTTTTTCATCAATGGCCTATTCATCGGCGCCGGTCCCTGGTTCCACGGCCCGCGCGGCTTCTACGGCCACGTCGACAACCGCTACGACCCCCACCACGGCTACGCCGGACCGATGCCGGAGCGCGGGTCGCGGCCATTCAACACCTTCCACGGTAACGAGGCACGCGATGGGCAGGGCCACGTAGGCAATGCCGGCCACGCCGCAGGCAATGAACGTATGCCCGGAGTCCAGGGAGGCTACCACTTCAGCGGAGGCGGCGGTCACTCCGGCGGCGGCGGCGGTCACCGGCGCTAGGCGCGGTTCGACCGGAGTACGGCTCCATCTGCAAAGGCCCGCCCTCGTCCGGCGGGCCTTTCTGCGTCCGGCCTCTCTTGCGTCCAGACTGCTTTTTGCCCGGTCGTCCAGCGCCGTCCCTTTGCATCTTGCACCGCGGGAGGGTTACGGACGCGATATAGTTGCACTGCTCGAAAGCGCAACGGAGGCAACGCGATGAAGTTGGCCGGAATACAGATTGCAGCGGCTCTGGTGACAGCAGCCTTATTTGCCGGAATGCCGGCGCACGCCCAACAACCTGCGCCCGCCGCCAGCCCCGCGGCATCCGCGCCGCTCTACAACACCGCGAAAGCCAAGCTGCTCGCCGGCAAGCGAGTGTTCAGCTTTACCCAATCCACCATGGATCCCGCCGGCTACTGCGAGAAGGCGAAGCATTACGACTTCACCTGGTTTGAAATGCAGCACAGCACGCTCGAGTTCAAGGACGTCGCAGCCATGATCGCCGCCTGCCCGCACGTCGCCGCCACTCCCATGATCCGCCTGCCCGACGCGCAGGAGTGGCACATCCAGCACGCCACCGATATCGGCGCCCTCGGCGTCATTATCCCCACGGTCGACGATGTCGACCGCGCGCGCGAGGCCGCCAAGTGGGCCCGCTATCCGCCCGTCGGCCGCCGCAGCCAGGGCCAGAATCAGGCCACCGCCATCTGGGGCGTCAACGGCATCAACTACCGCCAGACCATCAATGACAACATGCTGGTCGTCATCATGATCGAGACCCCCACCGGCGTGGCCAACGCCTTCGACATCGCCTCCGTCCCCGGCGTGGACGTCATCATCACCGGCAACAACGACCTCAGCTCCTTCTCCGGCTACTCGCAGTCCGACGACCGCTATCACGAGCTCGTCAAGAAGGTGCACGACGACACCCTGCGCGCCGGCAAGATCTTCGGCCAGGCCGCCGCCGCCAACGCCAACGGCCCCTACAGCTACGACGGCCGCCTCTTCCAGAACGGCCCCTCGAACGACGGCTGGGTCCCGCCCGCCGCACCAGGCTCCGCTCCCGTTAACGTCAACGCCCCGCCCAAAGGCGAAGAATCTCATTGAGCAGTATCGGCGCCTGAACTCGGCCGCCTCGCAGGATATGCTTGTAGCAGTCAGCCGCATGCATATCAACGACATCTTCGCCCGCGACCGCACCACCGTCTCGTTTGAGTTCTTCCCGCCCAAAACAGCGGCCGACTCCGACGCTCTCTACGCCAACATCGCGCACCTGGAGACCCTGCGGCCGTCCTTCGTCTCCGTCACCTACGGCGCCGGCGGCTCCACGCGCCAACTCACCCACGACCTCGTCGTCCGCCTCAAACAGACCACCACGCTCGACCCCATCCCGCACCTCACCTGCGTCTGCCACACCGAGGCCGAGGTCGACGACATCCTCGCCAAGTACGCCGCCGCCGGCATCAGCAACATCCTCGCCCTCGGTGGCGACCCGCCACGCGGCATCGAGAATTATGCCCGCGAGAACGACGCCTTCCAGCATGCCGCCGAGCTCGTCACCTTCACCCGCCGCTTCAACGCCCGCGGCATCCACCCCGACCCCCGCGGCTTCGGCATCGGCGTCGCCGGATTCCCCGAAGGCCACCCCGCCACGCCCAACCGCCTCGACGAGATGGACCACCTCAAAGCCAAGGTCGACGCCGGCGCCGACTACATCTGCACCCAGCTCTTCTTCGACAACCACGACTTCTACGACTTCCGCGAGCGCTGCGAACTCGCCGGCATCACCGTGCCAATTCTCGCCGGCATCATGCCCATCACCACCCTCAGCGGCATGAAGCGCATGGCCTCGCTCGCGCTCGGCGCGCGCATCCCCGCCAAACTCCTCCGCGCCCTCAACCGCGCCGCCGGCACCTCAAAGGAAGAGGCCGCCGAAGCCGTCCGCCGCGTCGGCATCCACTGGGCCACCGAGCAGTGCCGCGATCTGCTCGACCACCAGGTCCGCGGCATCCACTTCTACACCCTCAACAAATCAGACGCCACCCGCCAGATCTACCAGAGCCTCGGCCTGCGCGACAGCACCGACCTGCGCAGCTAGCCTTAGAGCTCGTCCAACGCCTTCGCTGCCTTCTTCAGGTTGTCCACCCCGAACACCACCAGCGCCTTCTCCGATCCTCGCTCAAGTCCGCAGTACGAATACTCCACATTGATGCCCGCTTCGCCCAGCTTCGCCGCCGCGCGCCCCAACTCGCCTGGCCTGTGCTCCACCCGCACCACCGCAGCCTCTGTCTCCTCAAAGATCATGCGCAGTCCGCCCAGCGCCGCCTTCGCCGCCGCCGGATCGCTCACGATCAGCCGCGCCAGGCTCTCGCCCTCTTCCACGTACGACTGGAACGCGAGGATGTTCACGCCCTTCTCCGCCAGCGCCGTGAAGAACCGCCCCAGCGCGCCCGGCTTGTCCTCGATCGTGACGGTAAACTCCTTCGCCTTCGCCATCGCTCGCTCCCTCGCCTGCATCTCCCACTATAGCGGCGCGTCCGCGCTAAGCGAAACACCGCCGCCGCGGGTAGTGGTGCAGTTATTGAGCGGATCCCTTCGCAGGTCGGATCAGGCTTGCTTTGAAGGGGCGCGGCTTCAGCCGCGCCAGAGCGGCGGCATTTGAGCAGGGACTTTAGTCCCTGAGGGAAGGCCTTGAGCGACTTGACTCCGCCCGGCCGCCCCATTCATGGCGCGTCCCGCTCTGCGGGACCGTGACATGAGTGGGATGTACAAAGCCGGTCCCTACCTCGCGCCCGCAAATTGCGGCGGCAGAACAAAATGCACCGGCGACCACTCGAACGAGAAGCCGCGCTCGAACTGCTCCTCCTCGTACATGTCGGGAAACGCCACCGTCTCTCCCGCCTCCAGCGCCGCGACGATCACCCTCGCCATCTCCTCCGGCATCAGCCGCGCGAACACCGCCTCAAACTGCCCACACTCGCGCGTGAACCACTCGCGCTTCTCCCAGCGCGACTCCGCCGTAAACGTCACGCCCTTCAGCTTTCCGCGCTCCACCTTCGGTGCCGCCGAGATTCTGTAGCCCGCTGCCGCCATCGCTCGCCCTCCGCAACTGATTGTGAGTCACGCCGCCCAGAATCCGCGCACCATCCACAGCAGGAGAGCCGCATCCGTTAACCCTTGCCATCCCGCATGCAACTTGGTAGCGTGACCCCATTGCACCTCCTCATCGGCAGCTTCACCCGAAACTTCACACTCACGGAGTGACTCATGGCACAGGTTCGGCTTCTCGTCGGCACGCGCAAAGGCGCCTTCATCCTCACCTCCGACGGCGCGCGCAAGAACTGGTCCATCGCCGGCCCTCACTTCGCCGGCTGGGAGCTCTACCACCTCAAGGGCTCGCCCGCCGACCCCAGCCGCATCTACGCCTCGCAGTCCTCCGGCTGGTTCGGCCAGCAGGTCCAGCGCTCCGACGACGGCGGCGTCACCTGGAACCCCGTCGGCAACAAGTTCGCCTACGACGGCGTCCCCGGCACCCACCAGTGGTACGACGGCACCGCCCACCCCTGGGACTTCAAGCGCGTCTGGCACTTCGAGCCCTCGCTCACCAACCCCGACCACGTCTACGCCGGCATTGAGGACGCCGCGCTCTTCGAATCCAAAGACGCCGGCGCCACCTGGGCCGAGCTCTCCGGCCTGCGCACCCACACCACCGGCTCCGCTTGGTCCCCCGGCGCCGGAGGCCTGTGCCTGCACACCATCCTGCTCGATCCCGCCAACCCGCAGCGCATCGTCATCGCCATCTCCGCCGCCGGGGCCTTCCGCACCGACGACGGCGGCGCCACCTGGAAGCCCATCAACCGCGGCCTCCACTCTCTGCACATCCCCGACCCCACCGCCGAGGTCGGCCATTGCGTCCACCACATCGCCGCCCACCCCTCGCACCCCAACACTCTCTTCATGCAGAAGCACTGGGACGTCATGCGCTCCGACGACGCCGGCGACAACTGGCACGAGGTCTCCGGCAACCTGCCCACCGACTTCGGCTTCGTCATTGACGTCCACGCCCACGAGCCCGAAACCCTCTACGTCGTCCCCATCAAGAGCGACTCCGAGCACTTCGTCCCCGACGGCCAGCTCCGCGTCTTCCGCAGCCGCACCGGCGGCAATGACTGGGAGCCGCTGTCGAAAGGCCTGCCCGCGCGCGACTGCTACGTCAACGTCCTGCGCGACGCCATGTCCGTCGACACGCTCGACTCCTGCGGCGTCTACTTCGGAACCTCCGGCGGCCAGGTCTACGCCTCCGCCGACTCGGGCGACTCCTGGACCGCCATCGTCCGCGACCTCCCGCCCGTCCTCTCCATCGAAGCCCAGACCCTGCCATAGCCACGGAACCCGGGTGCCCCACCTTCGCGAGCGCAGTGAGCTAAGGTGGGAGAGAAACATCCGGCGCCGTCCTTCGCACAGTCGGGTGCCCCACATCTTGAAGAGATGTGGAGGAGCAGCGGGCTTTGTCAAGCCCCAAAACACCCTAACTCCCTCACCCCATGAGAGATAAACCGGTGTAAACATACTTGACGCATCAAAAACAGAGTACACGTAAGATGCCGTGGCAGGGCAGCAAATTAGTGTTGCGCTATATAGCACGTATAAGTACATGTAAATAAATGCTTTACATGTAAGCAACGCTCTAGAATCAATCCATTGACTCTAATTATGTTGCGGGTCTACACTAGTCGGCATGCAAGTGATTGAGGAAGAGGATATCCTGCGCAGGGTTCGCCTAGAGAGCCCATGGTGGAACCCTCCTCACACCACGACTGAACAGTACCGCGATTGGCAGCCGCGTGCGTATCTAAAACTGTTCCTTCCGCTTATCCGTGAAACAAACATACGGCGCGCCGTCGTACTGATGGGACCTCGGCGCGTTGGAAAAACTGTAATGATTCATCACGCGATTCAGGCTTTGTTGGATGAAGGCGTGCCACCAAAATCGATATGCTATTTTTCGGTCGATAGCCCGTTGTATAACACGCTCAGCATTGAGCAATTCTTGTCCTACTATTCGAAAGCCACCGGAGTATCGTTAACCTCTACACAGCTCTACTTCTTTTTTGATGAGATTCAATATCTAAAAGATTGGGAGATTCACCTGAAATCACTGGTGGATACTTACGCCAACATCAAAGCTGTGGTTTCAGGATCGGCAGCGGCGGCGCTGAAGTTGAAGAGTGATGAATCGGGAGCCGGACGATTCACCGATTTTCTAATTCCTCCGCTCACTTTCCACGAATACCTTGAATTACGCGGCGAGGGAAAGTGCGTTCGTCAAGTATCGACTGCTGTTTTCGTTGCTGACGATATCGAGCTTCTGAATAGTAGGTTCATTGATTACCTCAATTTTGGCGGGTATCCGGAAGTCGTCTTTTCTCCTCAAATTCAGGCTGATCCCGCGCGGTTCATAAAGAGCGACATTATTGACAAAGTTCTCTTACGTGACCTTCCAAGCCTATACGGTATCAGCGACATTCAAGAGCTAAACTCTCTATTTACTACCCTCGCTTTCAACACTGCTAACGAGGTGTCGCTTGAGGAATTATCAAAAAGCAGCTCTGGGGTGACGAAAAACACGCTCAAGCGATACATCGAATATTTACAGGCTGCCTTCTTAATACAAGTGATCCATCGCGTCGATCGAAGTTCGAAGAGATTTATAAGAGCTAATTACTTCAAGGTTTATCTCACTAATCCATCGATGAGAGCTGCTTTATTTTCCCCCATCTCTGGGGACGATAAGGTGCTTCCGCACCTAGCAGAGACCGCGATATTCTCACAGTGGTTTCACAGCAGTTCGACACTTCACTATGCCAGATGGAAGGATGGCGGTGAAGTAGATATGGTCATGTTGGGGAGAGGCACACAAAAAGCCATTTGGGCGATTGAGATAAAGTGGTCGGATCGATACTGTGAACATCCAGGGGAGTTGGAAAGCCTGATTGACTATTGCCTAGAAAATGGTCTAGACAACGCTATCGTCACGTCTAAGACCCAAGCAGTAAGCTGTCAGATTAAGGGCGTTTATTTGAGCTTCATCCCGGCGGCCCTCTATTGCTATACGGTTGGCTACAACATAATTCATCACAAGACCACACTAATGAATCCTGAACTTTTGCCCGAACTCCCTCCACAGAAGGACAACAATGAAGCAGCCGCCGAACAATCCTGATTCCCGTCGATTCACGACTGAAGTGTGTGACATTCTGAGGGTGTCCAAAGGCTAGATGTGACGCGCATTGAGGCCCACAAAGAGAGCGGGAAACGCCTTGCTAATGACCTTCCCTCGATTCCGCCGTCGCATCAAAATCCGATCTTTCCAAACCTTGTGGGTCAACTCTGCGGACAAACCTGTCAAGCCCCCAAACACCCTAACTCCCTCACCCCATGAGAGATAAACTTGGTCCGATCGCCTCGCGATCGAACCTGCGCCAAACAATCCTTCGCCGAAATCCGCCCTCTACTGCGGCGGCATCCCCATAGGCATTGCCGGCGCCGGATTCAGCTTCTGCGCCGCAAGCTCTCCCGCCGGCCCCTTCGCGTCCTTGTCCTTCAGGCTGGCGTAGATCTTCTTCGCGTCTTCGGTCTTGCCCTCCGCGTTATACAGATCCGCCAGCGTCAGCTGCACCAGCCCATAGGGCACCGCGGTAGTGGGCTTGGCGCTCAACTGGGTGTAAAGCTCGATCGCCTGCGGGTCGCGCCCCGTGTTGTGGTAGAGCTGCGCCAGGGCAAACTTCGCCAGCGAGGCCAGGTTTGAGTTCCAGCTACCCCCAACCTTTTCCAGCGTCTCCTCGGCTTGCTGGTTCTCGTCCGCCTCTTCATAAGTCAGCCCGGCAAAGTAGCGCGCGTTGCCGCCGTCCGGCGTCATGCCGTACTTGTCGGCCACGGTGAGGAACAGCGCATTGGCCGCCTTCGCCCGCTCCGCGCTCGAAGCATAGGTCTTTACTCCCGGCTCCGGCGGCTGGTCGGGCTGGGTCAGCGGCGTCTGGTAGACCTGCATCGCGTCGCCGAAGGCCGCCGACGCGGCCTCCGAGCGGCTTTGGTAGACCACCATGGCCACCACCACCGCCACAATCACGGCCAGTGCAATCCCGCCGATCACCATCACGCGTTGCCGGTTCTCGTTCGCCCACTCCAGCCCATGCGTCGTGGTTGAGACAAACTTGTCCTTCTTCAATGCTGCTTTGGTCTGTTGATCCATAGATAGGGGGTGTCGCCTTCTTCCTTCTCAGCCGGAGGCGTAGCCCGCGGCCGCTACTGCGCATGCGCCGGCCCGTCGCTCAGGGCCGCAGGCGCAACCTCACAAGTCTACCAGCCCCCGCGCGCAAGGTGCTATCCTGCGCCCATGACGGCATGGGGACCGATCCGGCAGAGAGTCCGTGCAGCCGCATGCCTCGCGACTTTTCTCTCCGCCGTGCATCTCGCCTGCGCCCAGGCCCCACCGCCCGACACCGCCATCCCGCCCTCCGCCGCGCCCTACGCCTCCCTTCCCGCCGAGATCGCCGACATCCTCTCCGCACCCGCCGTCGCCCGCGACCACTGGGGCGTCATGGTCACCGCGCTCGACGGCGCGCCCATCTACTCCCTCAACGAGAACCAGCTCTTCCAGCCCGCCTCCAACGCCAAGCTCTTCACCACCGCCGCCGCTCTCGCCCTCCTCGGCCCCGATCAGAGCTTCACCACGCGCGTGGAATATGGATCAGCCGGCAGCAGAGACAAGACCGTTCGCGGCGACGTCACCATCATTGGCGACGGAGACGCCAACTTCAGCGACCGCGACCTTCCCTATCGAAGTCCCGCGATGGAAAAGGCAGCTCCTCTGCCGCCCGTCACGCCGCTCCGCTATCTCGCAGACTTCGCCGATCAGATCGCCAGCACGGGCGTGAGGCACATCACCGGCGACATCGTCGGCGACGACACCCTCTTCCCCTGGGAGCCCTACCCAGAGGACTGGTCCATCGACGATGCCGTCTGGGGATACGGCGCACCCGTCAGCGCCCTCCCCGTCAACGACAATCAACTCCTCGTCACCGTGCATCCCGGCAAGACTCCCGCCGACAAACCCACAGTCGAGTGGCCCGCCGGAATCCCCGCCTACTACCAGCTCGACGCCACCGGCCTCGTCACCGGCCCGCGCAAATCCCCCAGCCACGTTGAGTTCGCCCGCGACGCTGGCTCAAAGCTGCTCCGCATCTACGGATCCATCGCGGCCGGCTCCGAACCCGACGCCGAACAGATCGCCATAGCCGATCCCGCCGAGTTCGCCGCCTTCGCCCTCAAATCTCTGCTCGAAGCCCGCGGCATCAAGGTCGACGGAGCTGCCCGCGCCAGCCATCGCTTCCCCGTTCAGTCCTCCGGGTTCCTTGTCGAATCGCATCAGCCAATCCCCAGCCTTCCTGCCGCACTCTCTCCCGAAGCGAGTTCACGCCTGACAGGGAGAGCGATATGTGCCGATGCGTGCGACCTCGTCGTCAATCTCCAGCACACCTCTGCGCCAGTCTCAGAAGACATCGTTCTTACCAACAAGATCAGCCAGAACCTCCACGCCGAGCTGCTCCTCCACCATCTCGCCATGATGTATGGCGATCGCAATCGCGATGGCGGACGATTTGACGGCTCGACCGCCGACGGCGTCCGCGTCGTCCGCCAGTTCCTCCTCAACGCCGGCCTCGACCCCAACGACTTCGTCTTCTTCGATGGCTCCGGCCTCTCCTCGCACGACCTCGTCGCCCCCCGCGCCATCGCCAGTCTCCTCTCCTATGCCGCCAGCGACCCGCGCACCGGCCAGCCGCAGCCCTGGTTCGCCGCATGGAAGTCCTCGCTCCCCATCGGCGGCGTCGACGGTACCCTCGACGACCGCTTCACCCAGCCTCCCCTCAAGGGCCACGTCTTCGCCAAGACCGGCACCCTCGGCGAGGCCCGCGCCCTCTCCGGCTACCTCGACTGCGCCTCCGGCCGCACCGTCATCTTCTCCATCATGGTCGACAACCACCTGCCCTCCACCAGCGACGACCGCGACGCCATGGACCGCATCGTCGCCGCCATCCAGTCCGCCGAGTAAATCCAGCCACAGATGCCCGGGTGCCCATTCATGCGTGATCCCGCCTGGCGGGAGCGCGCATGGGTGGGACGTAAGACCTTCACGCCGCCATCCTGACCCTGAGCTTGTCGAAGGGGAAGGACCCCTGTAGTTGTCTCTATCCAGCCAC
>Ga0182024_10024750_pt1 | contig 10647 bp, 9 predicted proteins | sample P32metaG_FD_120480 | JGI IMG/M metagenome (GOLD analysis project Ga0182024, IMG submission 120480) | Permafrost microbial communities from Stordalen Mire, Sweden - P3-2 metaG (Illumina Assembly) | ecosystem: Environmental > Terrestrial > Soil > Wetlands > Permafrost | place: Sweden: Stordalen...
ATCGCGCGCGGGATGATTCGGCGGAAAGTTCAGCGCCTCGAAGTTGTAATAATCGGTTTCAATCTCCGGCCCTTCCTCGACCGAATAGCCAAGGTTGCGGAAGACGCCAACAATTTCGTTCATCGTCTTGATGACGGGATGCTCCGCGCCTAGGGGGCGGCGAATGCCGGGAAGAGTGATGTCGAGACGATGAAGAGCAACGGCAAGGTCGGATGCGGCTTTGTCCCACGCGGGGCTTTTAATCTCCTGCTCGACGAACTGTCTGAACTCGTTTACCCGTTGACCAACTTCCCGCTTTGCTTCCTGAGGGGATCCCTTCAGCCATAGATCGTTGATCTGCGTCAGAATACCGTTCTTGCGCGCCATCCAGCGATCGCGAAAGGCTTTCCAGTCGGCCTCAGATTTGGGCTCGACGATTTCATTTTGAAAGGCAGATTTCGCGTTATCAAACGCCTTTTGCAGTGAGTTCGTCGAGAAGTCGGTTAGTGTGGGGACGGTATAAAGCATATTTCGAGCCAATTTTCAAAGATGTTGTCATCCTGAGCGAAGCGAAGGACCGATGCATTCTGCTAGTGTCGGCAAAATACATAGGTCCTTCGCTTCGCTCAGGATGACAGGGATTAAGCGTGAAGCGTCATTGAAAGCTGCGAAGCGAAGTGACAAGACGGCGAACTACTATGCTGCGACTTCCGCGCCATGTGCCTTTTTCGCTTGCTCCACCAGGCTCGCAAATCCGGCCGGATCTTTCACTGCCAGATCCGCCAGAATTTTGCGGTCCAGTTCGACGCCCGCTTTCTTCAATCCGCTGATGAACTGGTTGTAGTTCAGGCCGCTCAGGCGGGCGGCGGCGCCGATGCGTACGATCCAGATCGAACGGTACTGGCGCTTCTTCTGCTTGCGGCCGGAGTAGGCAAACTTCAGCGCGCGATCGACGGCTTCTTTCGCCGAACGGTAAAGTTTGGACTTGGTTAGGAAATATCCACTGGCGCGATTAAGAATCTTTTTGCGCTTGGCGCGGCGTTTGGTTCCGCGTTTTACACGAGGCATTGCTGGTCTCCTTTTTTAGTACAGCTTTACTGCGATTGGCGGCTGGAGGTAAGGAGGCTTCTACCCATCGGGATTTCCGAAGCCCAGCCTCTTCACACGCCGCTGCGGGATTGATGCCTTCCGCAGACTTGTACAGCTTACTCGGTTAAGGACGGGCGCGCACGCCCGTCACTCCATCACATGTACGGAATCATTCGTGCCGCTTTTTTGTAATCGCCGTCACTCACCAAAGTCGCTTGGCCCAACTGCTTCTTGCGCTTCTTCGCCTTGGACGACAGGATATGACGCAATCCCGCCTTGTGACGCACGATCTTTCCCGTACCCGTCTTCTTGAAGCGCTTGGCAGCGCCTTTATGTGTTTTTAGTTTTGGCATAAATATCTCCAGCAGTAACTAGCTAAACTATGCTTTGCAAATAATTCGAGGTACTTCCGTAATTCAATGACCCGTTGCTGTAATGAGCGCGCCGAGCGAGTGTTGCGATGCTCAAGCTCATCCGCTATTAGGCTCAGCTCATTAAGGCACTCTTGGCTAGCGCTTCTACATCTTTGCTTCATTACATCTAGTTCCATTCCACTGCACACGGCCTTCCGACGGCCATCGAAATCCTCCGGACACTGCAAAGTAGAATAAGCCGGTTAATTGTGAATGGCGGAACTTCTACGCGGTCTGCGCGCCGCCGCGCGGCTCTGGTGGCGACGCGGGCTTTGCAGGCGGCGCAGCTTTTGCCGCGGGAGCACTCTTCGCTGCCGCCGGCTTTTCTTTGGCTCCGCCTTCCTTCTTATTCGGCGCCAGAATCAAGTGCAGCGTATTGCCTTCCTGCCGCGGCCTGAATTCCACCAAGCCTCTCTGGTCAATGTCTTTAATCAGACGTTCCAGAATCTGCCGACCCAGGCTTTGCCGCGTCATCTCGCGTCCTCGAAAGAAGATGGTCGCCTTAACCTTGTCCCCTTCATCCAGGAAGCGCAGCACGTGATTCTTTTTCGTTTCGTAGTCGTGATCGTCTACGTTGATACGAAACTTCACTTCTTTTACGGTGATAACTTTTTGTTTCTTCTTGGCTTCGCGCTCGCGCTTTTCATTCTGGTACAGGAATTTCCCATAGTCCATGATGCGGCAAACCGGCGGTTGCGCGGTTGGGGAAATTTCCACCAGGTCAAGATTCCGTTCGCGGGCCATCTTGAGCGCTTCAAAGGGAGGCATCACGCCAATCTGTTCCCCTTCATCACCAATGACGCGAACTTCCCGCGCCCGGATGCGCTCGTTCATGCGGATAAAACGCTTGTCGATACCGTCCTCCGTCTAATGATCTAACTGGCTGATCTAGCTGGCTAAACGACAGGCTGATCTAGCAGAAAAGATGCTTTAAAAAGTATAGCATGCGGCCGGGAGCCGCTTACGCCACGGAAGATTTAGGAGTTCGTAACCGCCGGTAAAGCCGCAGGTATTCATCCACCATTCGCCGCGCCGTGAAGCGTTCCCGGGCGCGATTGTAGGCGCGAGTCCCGTACAGCCGCGCCAGTTCCCGGTCCGCGTCCAACTGCGCCAGGACATTGGTCAGGCTCGCGGCGTCATTCCGTTCAAAATATAACGCCGCATCGCCCCACATCTCGCGATAAACCTCGGTGTCGTTCGCCACCAATGCGCAGCGTGAGAAAGCGGCTTCGATCGACGCCAGCCCCGTAGGCTCGTATCGGGAGGTCGCCGCAAAAATTGTCGACTTGCTGTAAAGCGAGCGCAACTGCGATTCCGTTTGTGCTCCCTTGACCGAAATTTCATGTTCGCCGGTTGAAACTCGCACGTCAGCGCGAATCGGCACAGCAGGCGCCGGAATCGGGTTGTCCGCCCCGACAATACACACGGGCAGCCCGTGCGCATGTTGTGTCAGCAATGAAACCTGCTTGCCGGTATCCCAAAGCCGCCCGATGGCTAGCACCGATTCTTCTTTGGTTACAAATGGATTGAAGTAGATCGGGTTGCGGCCCGCAGGAATAATATCTCCCTCAAAATCGTTGCCGTAGGCGACACGCATCATCTGCTGCATCCAGCGTGACGTGGTGACTACCGCCTCCGCCCGCTTCATGCCCGCCGCAATCGTCCCGCGATACCAAGTCAGCCACTCCGACGAGGCCGGTTCGTGCCCGTGGATGCTCAACCACCACGTAATTACGTCTCCATGCGCCGCCACCAGCCTCGGAGTAGAAACTGGGAGAGCGCCAAAACTCAAATGATTTAAATGAAGAAAATCAGGCCGCGCATCGCGCACCACGGCGCACAGATATTCCTGCGCCGCCAGAAAATCCTGCTCGCCTTCCTGCATCCAGTCGAGGCGAAACGCGGTGGGATGATATTCGAGGCCATGCAGTCCATCCATCCAGGCAGTCTGGTGAGGAAAAGGAATTTCCCCAAAGCTGACCAGCGTAACCTGCGCCCCGTGAGTGACGAGCCCGGAAACCAGCTCGCGCGAGTACGTCCACACTCCGCTGAACGTGTCAGCCGTTACCAGTACGCGCACAGAACCCCCGGGATTGAGGGCTGGGAATTACCCTCGTCCTGCTTGCCCATAGTTTAGGGCGGAGACGCGCGATTAGGGAAGAGCTTTCTTGGATTCGGGGGCGCCGGCGTTTCGCTGGGAGTGAAAATGATTGCCACACGCACTGCTCAGAAACTCTCGCCGGCGAGAGCCGGGCGTCTCGATTCGTCGAGAACGCCCGTAGCACTGCGCGGCGCGCTTCGTTACGTCGAATCTGCCCACTTTCTGATCTCGTGCTGGTCGCCGAGGATTGCAGGCCGATCCCCGCGAAGGGTCCGGCTCTCAGCCGCAAGATGATTGGCCACTACCCACTTCGGTTGCGCCAGTATTCGCATCGTCCACAGCAGATCGTCGAGCACCGTTCCAAATCCGAAGTGAGCGTCGACGAAGAGGAGTTCCTCGGCGGGCAGAGAGCGACGCCCAGAGAGCAGTACCACCGGCGCTTCAGGCACCAGCAATTTTATCTGCTGGGCTAATCGCGAACCCTTCATTTTTGGCATTTCATAATCCAGCAGGGCCAGGTCAAAGTAGGTTCTCTTACACAATGCAAGCGCCTCGAGAGGATCATTTCTTGTGATCATTCGAAACCCAGATTCTTCAAGAATACTGGTTAGCAATCGACTCGATTTCGGATTATCGTCCACGTAGAGTACTGTCGTTCGGTTTTCCATTCAACACCTCCAATCCTTTCATGAAGAACGGAGGCACGCGTGTCGCTTGCGGACGAAGTAAGTGAAGATTTGTAAATGATGCGAAAGAATCGAAAGCAAATCGTAAGGAAGGCGTACACGAGAAGTCGTACATAACATGAAGAACGAGCTAGCAGTTTGTCACAGGTTCACACCAGACTTCCGGCGGCGGTTGAGATCGCGGCAGGAAGTGGAACAGATTCTCGGGCGCCCGCGTCTTCTATCGGAGAGTGGAACGGTAAAGTGAACTTGAAAATGCAGCCGTGGCCAGCATTTGCCTCCACCCAAATCTTGCCACCGTTACGCGCAATGATTTTTGTGCAGATGGCCAAGCCAATTCCATTACCCGGATATTCGGTGCGAGTGTGCAGTCGTTGAAATGCAATGAAAATATTTTCGGCGTTCTCGGGCGCGATGCCAATGCCGTTATCGCTCACGCTGAATAACCAATCCGGACCAACTTTCTCGGCCTGCACAGAAACCTCCGGCGATTCGGTGCCGCGGAACTTGATCGCATTGCCAATCAGATTCTGAAATACCTGCGTTATCTGCGAGGCATCAGCCCATACTTCCGGCAATGGTGCACGTGTAACTGTCGCCCCGCTTTCACGGATCGCCGGTCCCAATGTGAGCAGGACCCCATCCATTGCCGCGTTGCAATTAACCGGACCGGCAACTGCTGCCGCCCGGCCTACGCGTGAAAAAGCCAGAAGGTCTTGAATCAGAGTTTGCATGCGTAAAGCTCCCTCGCAGGCATAACCAATATATTTGTCGGCGTTGTCGTCAAGTTTGCCGCGATAGCGCTCGGAAATTAGTTGCGTGTATGCCGCGACCATGCGCAGCGGTTCCTGCAAATCGTGCGAGGCTATATAAGCAAACTGCTCAAGCTCTGCATTGGACCGCATTAATTCTTCCGCCTTATGCGCCAGATCCGTTTCCGCTTGCCGGCGTAAACGCAGCACTCTTTTCTCTTCTAATGCCCTGCGGATTGCTTCCGGCAGCCGGGCCAGACCGTCTTTCAGGACATAATCCGTGGCGCCCCGTTTGATGCACTCCACAGCGGTTATATCTCCCAAAGCGCCCGATACCAGGATCACCGGTATGTCGAGCCCTTCCCGTCGCAGCACTTCCAGCGTCTCCATACCCTCCCATTGCGGAAGGTTGTAGTCGGCCAGCACGATGTCTGGAAGGTGCAAGCGCAACTGACGCTCAAACTCGGCTTCGGCTTGCACCACGGCAACCGAAATCGAAAACCCGCCTTTTCGCATAGCCTGGGCCACGAGCTCCGCGTCCAAGTCATTGTCTTCGACATGCAGCACCCGCAGTTGCCCCGGCAGCGGTCCCACATCGTTAACGGCGGTCATTGGCCTGTCCTGTCAAATGCTTCGAGTCTTCTACTTTCACTTCGGCCACCACCGGCGGTTGATTTATAACCAACCAATACAGGCCGATGGTCTTGACCGTCTTCCGGAACTGCTCGAAGTCGACAGGCTTCTGCACAAAGCTGTTCGCGCCCAGGTTATATCCGGCCACTAAGTCCCGTTCTTCTTTCGAAGACGTCATGATGATGACCGGGATGGTCTTGGTTCGAGGGTCGGCCTTAATTTGCTTGAGCACTTCGATCCCATCCACCTTGGGCAGCTTCAAATCCAACAAAACGAGTTTGGGTGGATTGTCAAAAGATCGTTGCGAGAAAGCGCCGCGACAAAAGAGAAAGTCGAGAGCTTCTTCGCCATCGCGCACCACGTGGATCTTGTTTGCGAGCTTCTCTCCGCGCAAAACATGCATGAAGAGATTCATGTCGTCCTGATTGTCTTCCACCAGAAGTATGTCGAGTTTTCCTAAGTTCACGATTGGCCTCCCGCCGTTGTTGCTTTCGTTTTCGTTTTAGCGCTGATGGAGCGCCGAGCGTTCCCGCCCGGCGCGATGGTGCCAGTCGCTCCGCTTAGGGTGAAATAGAAAGCGGCACCTCTGTCCGCTTCGCCATCCGCCCACACCCGGCCACCGTGCTTGCGCACGATGCGCTGTACCGTGACCAGGCCTATGCCCGTGCCTTCAAATTCGTCGGCGCTGTGCAATCTCTGGAACACTCCAAAGAGCTTGTCCAGGTACTTCATGCTGAAGCCGACGCCATTGTCGCGGACCATAAACACCAGTTCCCCTTCCTTTTCTTGGCAACTAACTTCGATCACCGCCTGGGCCCTGGGACGGGTAAACTTCAGCGCGTTGGCCAGTAAGTTCTGAAAGACCTGCTTGACCAATACCGGATCGCACCCCACCGTGGGCAGATCGGCGATTCTCCACTCCACCTGTCGCCCTTCGATATCGGGTTGCAGCATGATTAGCATTTCCGCAACCATCGCGTTCAGTTTGCACGGTTGCAGGTTCAAAGCGTGGCGGCCGATCCGTGCCAGGTTCAGTAATTCATCGACCAGCACCCCCATTTTTTGTGCTCCCACCTGTATGCGCTCAAGGTACTGCTGAGCGGTTGGGTCAAGAGTAGGTCCGAACTCTTCCACCAGGAGTTTCGCGAAGCCGCCAATATGCCGCAGGGGCGCGCGCAAGTCGTGCGAGACGGAGTAGCTGAAGCTTTCCAATTCCTCGTTAACGGCAAGCAGTTGTGCGGTGCGCTCTTCTACCCGGAGTTCGAGCTCGTCATTGAGTTTTCGTATTTCGCGCTCATCTGATCTTCTCTGAGTAATATCGCGAAACGCCGCCACTCCACCGCTCAGCGAACCCCGGTTGTTTTTCATCGGACCCGCGCTAACCTCAATCCATGCCCCCTCGGCGACCGCGGAATTGCGCACAAACATCTGGGTCGTGCTCACCTCTCCGCGAAGAGCGCGTACCAGCGGAATTTGCTCTGAGGGAAAGGGCGTCACTCCGTCCGGTAGAAACAGGCCGTAGTGCGCAGTCCATTCCTGGCCGGGAAGATCCACCGGCCCCATGCCCAGAATTCTTTCCGCCGCCGGGTTCCAGAGAACAAATTTCCCGTGTTCGTCGGTCGCGACCAAGCCTTCCACCATGCTGTCCAGCACCGACCGCAGCGTCAATGTCTGGCTTTCCAGCGCTTCCCGTGAGTGGCTTAGTTCCTCGGCTTGCCGGGACAGATCTACTGCCTGTCCCGCCAGCTTTTCTGTGGCCTCCTTCCGGGCCGTGATATCGGTATCAACCTTCAGGATGCGTGCCGGTTTCCCCTGCGCATCTCGATGCAACGCCCAAAGGCTCGAGATCACTACGCGTCCGCCGTCCCGCTTGCGGTGGATCAGTTCGCCTTCCCACGCCCCCGTCTTGTCCAGATGCTCTAGGACACGTTCCATCGGTTCGGGGAATTGGGTATGAAGGAATTGGTGGGATATTCGGCCCATTGCCTCCGCCTCCGTGAAGCCATAAAGTTTTTCGGCCCCAAGGCTCCAAATTACAATGCGGCCTTCCATGTCGCAGACCAAGACTTGAGCTAGGTCGAGCACTCTCGATTGCTCGTGCAGAGCTTCTTCCACCTGCCTGCGTTTCGTGATGTCGCGCGCAATTTTCGAGGCGCCGACAACTAACCCATTGCTGTCCTTGATCGGCGAGATCGTCACCGACACGTCAATCTTCGTGCCGTCTTTTCGTACCCGGACGCTTTCGAAATGATCGACCCGCTCGCCCCGCCCAATTCGCGCCAAAAGGTCCGATTCCTCGCGCGAGCGCTCCACCGGCACCAGCGCGTCTATTGTCTTTCCCAACATTTCCTCTGATGAGTAACCGAAGAGCCGCTCCGCGCCCGGATTCCACGCCGTGACAACCCCATCCAGCGTCCTGCTCATAATCGCGTCATCGGACGATTCGACCGCCGCCACCAGCCGGTCGCGCACCCCCTCCCCGCGCTTGCGCTCGGTAATGTCGGCGCGGATCGCGATGTACTGATGCGGCTTGCCATCCGCCGCGACGAAGGGCACGATGGTCGTGTCCACCCAATAGGTCGAGCCATCTTTAGCCCGGTTTTCAATCTCGCCATGCCACACCTTCCCATTGGCGATGGCGTGGTACATCTCCTGGAAAAATTCCGCTGAGTGCCGGCCCGAATTGAGCGTGCGATGGTTCTTACCCATCAGTTCGTCCTTGGAGTACTGGCTGATGGCGCAGAATTTTTCGTTCACATAAGTAATCGTGCCCTGAACGTCCGTCACAGTCACGATGGAGTGTTGATCGAGCGCATACTTTTGTTCAGCCAGTTCTTCGACTGCCCGTTCCTTGGCGGTGAGGTTTTCTTGCAGTGCCCGCTCAACCTGCTTGCGGTCGGTGATGTCGCGCGCAATTTTTGAGGCCCCAACAATGGCGCCGCTGGCGTCCTTAATCGGCGAGATCGTAACCGACACGTCAATCGTCGAGCCATCCTTTCGGACTCGGACAGTCTCGAAAGGATCGACCCGCTCCCCTCGGCCAATTCGAGCCAGGATGGCGACTTCCTCTCGGGAGCGCTCCACCGGGAAAATCATCCACATCGGTTTGCCGATTGCTTCTGACGACAAGTAGCCGAACAACTTCTCCGCCCCGGGATTCCAGGCGGTGATTATGCCGTCCAGCGTCTTGCTGATAATGGCGTCGTCGGAGGACTCGATCAAAGCCACCAGGTGCTCGCGTTTTCCGTCTGCCAATTTTCTATCGGCGATCTCAGATTGCAGGTCCACAGTCCGCTGCTTCACGCGTCGTTCCAAGCTGGCATTGAGGGTGACCATTTGCGCCCGGACCCGTGCGCTGACGCCGATTTCCCGCTGGATCGCGAACCTGGCCAGCGCCAACAGGCTGGCGCCAATGAAAATGCCGAGTACGATTACAGAACTGTTCCGCCGTCGGCCGGCCTCAGTTCGTTGGCGGCGCTGGTTCAAAAGCCGCACCTCTTCATCTTGTATTTCTCGACTCGTGGTACGCACAGCGTCCATGAGTCTCTCGGTCTCTACAACCTCGCTGTCGGTGGGTCCCTCTCGCATCTGGCGGCGCTTTACCACCGCAGTTTCCGCGAATGCGAGCGCCGCGTGGACCTGCGGCTCGAGCACGTCCAACCGTTTCTGCTGATTGGGATTGTCCGCCGTTAAATTGCGCACCGCAGCCTCGTCTTGCACGATTGCGCTCAGCGCCTTCGTATAGTGGGTAAGCAGCGCCGCTTCCCCAGTCAAGGCAAATCCCCGCGCGCTGGTTTCCACTTCAATCACATGTTTGGAGGTGAGTTCCACCCGGTCCATGACCGCATAGCTGTGGGCCACCCAGTCGGCATCATCGGCCGCGAGTCGTGCCCCGCGCCACGATGAAAAACCCAGAAAGAGTGTCAGCACCAGAGCTACGATAAAGCCGCCCGTAACCCTCCGCCCGAGGGGTGCGTCCGGCGTTGCATCGAATGGCACTCGTTCGGCGATCATAAGTTCCAACTCAGATTCATTTCTTGCAGCGAATTCCGGCCAGGTAGCTCGACCATCTTGCAAACCAAAGGCACCAGCATCGCCAGGGTAAGGACCGACGCCACCGCCGCGAGCGCCTTGACGATGCCGGCCACCAGGTAGCTGCCATGACAGACGTTCCGAATTTCCATCAGGTGGGTCGTGCCGCAAGCCAGGATGAAAGCCCCAAACATCCAGAAAGTTCTGTCGATGGGAAGATCGCGATGCTTGCGGATGAAGTAGATGAGAGTGACGGGAATGCAGTAATACGAGAGCGCAATCAGGCCGTCGGAGATTACGTGCAGCCACACCATCCGCGCATCCCAGAGGTAGCGGACACCGTGGGACATTAAGTCGGCCGCGAGCAGCAACGAGAATGGCGCCATGATCGAGGTTTGTCTTACTCACCAGTTATCGGCAATACGGCTGCCGTCGACAGCCACCGGAGAGGTTACTTAGGGAGGAAGGAACGCCGACGAAGTGCCAATTTGAGTTTTTCTTCTATATTTTGCAGAGTTTGCTATTTTCTTCGATATTTGTGCTGGATTCCGTGGGGGGATCTCTACTTGCAAGCTAGCGGCCGACAAGGAGTTCAGATTCTGCCATGGCGTCCGCGGACTCCAACTGCTTCCGTAGTTTCTTCACGAGTTCGTGAATGCAGACGAACTTTTCGGTGGCCAACGCCGACATGCCGCCCGTCTTCAAAGCCAGCTCAACTGAAAGCAGCAGCGCCGTAAGCGTGCCATTCAATTCGCTCTGGAGATTTCCGAGAGCGGCGTGGCGAGCTTGCCCCTCCTCGCTGCGACGGCGCTGAATTGCGCCTCGAACCTCCCGCACCAGGCGCTCCATTCCACTGACAGCCAGGTTGATCTGCACTGGCATCGCAGCATCCAGATGACTTAGCAAGATCTCGGCTTCCTGAGGCGAGTCTTCGAGCAGGTATTGATCGATAACCACAGCCA
>Ga0182024_10024751_pt1 | contig 10647 bp, 8 predicted proteins | sample P32metaG_FD_120480 | JGI IMG/M metagenome (GOLD analysis project Ga0182024, IMG submission 120480) | Permafrost microbial communities from Stordalen Mire, Sweden - P3-2 metaG (Illumina Assembly) | ecosystem: Environmental > Terrestrial > Soil > Wetlands > Permafrost | place: Sweden: Stordalen...
CGACTTCAACATCTTCACCGCATCAAACGTTTCCTCGCCCGTGCCATGCAGCACAGTATCAACCGAGTGGTCATACATGGCCTCGAACGTGTTCGCCACCGGCGAAACCTTCGCGTTGCGCCCGCCCACCGAAAAATCGTTGATATTACTCAGCGCGATCACCGGCTCCAGTCCGCTCAAAATTCGCGGAATCGACGGCCCCATGGCAATCGCTTCAAACGGAGACTTCTGCGCGGGATGCGGCAGGTTGCGCAGCGAACGGTTCAGCCATCCATCTTCCGTGGCCTTCACGCCCGGAGTTCCGGCCTCCATAAAGTCCTGCGCGTCGAAGTGAGAGCGGCTGGGGTCGGGCGATCCGGCGGCGTGCACAATGGCCAGTTGCCCCTGATTCCACAATGGCTGAAATGGTGCGAGGGAAGGATGCAGCCCGAAAAATCCGTCGAGATCGATCACCGCTTTGCGCGGAATGTTAATGCTGGGCCGCATCGCGTAATACTGCGGCTCGGCATGCGGCACTACGATGTTCAGCCCGTCGGCTGCGCCGCGCTGAAAAATCACGACGAGCCGTTTCGTACGTGTCGCCGGTTCCGCCGCGCCCCATGCCGCGCGAGCCAGAAAGCTGGGCACAGCCGCCGTGCCGACGACCACGAGTCCGCTGTTACGCAGAAATACGCGACGTGTAATAGACATAAAAACAGCTCCTGGCTCTTAGCTTCTAGCGCCTGGCTATCTCAAACCTAGCCATCTGCGTTGCCGAAATCGTAAAGCTCAAGCTAGCAGCTACCTCCTCTGGAATTCGGGCGAACCCAGCAGCAATCCTGCAATCATGTTCACTTCGGCCGGCCGCGCCGCACCCTTGTGTGCGCCACCCCGATCGCCTGGGCCATTTTGTTTTGCCCCTTCAATCTGCGCCGCAATGGAGTCGTGCGTCTGCTTCGACACTCCTCCGGCGATCAAGCTCGCCTCCAGCGCAGGCAACGCTGCCATGGCGTCCGGCGTCCCAGCTACCCCTCCCGCCAGTTGCGCCGCATCCACGGTCACGCCGCGCATCCTGCCGTTCGTCAGAGCCAGCGCAAAATTCATGCGGTTCAGTAGCGCCGACGAACTTACCCAAGTCTCCGCCTTCATCGAATAGCCAGTCGGCGGCTGCGCTCCATAAAGCGGCATCCCCATATTGTTGAGCTGCCGGGTCAGTGGCAACGCGTTGTCCACTTCAGCGCCGGTGGCGCGCACGGCCGACGCTACAAACTCGAAAGGAGTTTTCACCTTAGCCCGATAGGTCGAATCGTCCCAAAACTCAGGCGAGTGGAACAATGTCAGCAACACTTCTCGAATGTCACCCTTTTTCTTTAAGAAAGTTTTCGTCATGCGATCGACCAACGCCTGCGGCGGATCGTCTGACACAAAACGCTGCGCCAGCTTCAGCGAAATAAAATGTGCGGTGCGTGGGCTTGTGGCCAGCCGGTGCAGCGCTTCCAGTCCTTCGCGCTCGCCGTTTTCTTTAATGCGATGGCCAAGCACCAACTTCGGCCCCGGCTCGTGCATCCGCGGCTCGAACTTGAATCCGCCGCCAAACGCCGGTTTATCGATAGTCCATCCCGTAAAAACTTTGGCGACCTCGGTCACGTCGCGCTGCGAGTATCCGCCGCTCACACTCAGAGTATGCAGTTCAAGCAATTCACGCCCGTAATTTTCGTTCAGCCCGCTTGGGCGCTTGCCCGGGTTCAGCCGACCTTGTGGACGCCCATACGGCCCTTGCCCGCGCGGCGGGATTCCCAGCGCCTGCGACGAGTTCGGACCCACGCTCAGCCAGTTGTCCAGGTAAAACAGCATCGCCGGGCTCTTGGCCGTCGCCACCAGCAAATCTTCAAACCGACCGAGCGCGTGCGGACGAATCACGTCCCGCTCGTAGCTGGTAATCATCAGGCGGTCGAGCCCTTTGTCCATGAACACGTTGAAGTGGTTGATCCAGAAATCGGTCATCACTTCTTCAAATTGCTGCTGGCTGTAAATGGCGCGCAAAATTTTCGCTTGTGCCAATTCACTGGTCACCACGCCGCCTGGATTGTTCATCGCCAGCAGCGTCTCTTTTTGCTGCGGCGCAAGACCTACAAGGAACTCCTGCCCCTTGCCGCCGCGCATAGAGTCAGCCAACGAAATCTGCTCAGACACCGGCATGGCCAGAATTCTCCGGAATCGCTCATCCGGCGGAAGGCTTGGCAATTGCTGCAATTCCACGTCGGCATAGAGTTGTTCTTCGCGACGCCGCGTACGTTCTTCATCCGCGGGCGCGGGCTTCGCCCACGCACTCGCGGTCGCCATTATATTTTCGTTGTCAGGCGCATTCTGAATTCCCGCCGCAGCCTCGCTCCGCGCCGCGCTATTCATGTCGCCGTCTGCGCCATTCATCGCGCTGCCCTCGGCCGGACCGTTGTTCGCCTTGTCCGGCGCAGCCGCAGCAACCGCATTCTTACCGGCGTCTTCTTTGCGATCTTTTCGATCCTGCAGCCGTGCCAGCTGCACTTCATAGATCAGCCGACGCGCCGGATCGGACGGCATGGGCCTCTTCCCGTTCATTACTTGGTTGATTTCCTGCGGATCGGGAAAATCCTCGGTAATTTCTCGCGAACTCATGCGCAGCGTGCGCAACGGCTCCAGCCGGGCATCTAGCGCACTGTCATCGATTCTCTCGGGATGCAGTTGCAGATCAATCCACTTGTCCACGCCCATCGCCAACACCTGCTCTACATCGCCGGGACGGGGTCCAAAAGTTAGCCGGTTCAGCGCATGCAAGGCACGCCGCCGGTCTTCCGCACTTATTGAGGCGCTTTCATCCTTCTTCTTCGCCAGCAGGCGTGGCACCGCACACATCAGCCCAAGTCCGAGCAGAAGAATCGCGAATTTCGTGCGGTCCAGGCGCATCAGGACACCCCAAAGGAAAGGCGAGAAGCTCTTCGTATTATCAACCCGCCAGGAAGGAAAAAGTTGCCTCGCCTGATTACCAAAGGCGCGCCAAAGACAGGCGAGAAGTAGAGCAACACGCCTAAATCGGAGCCGCGATCAAATCGCCGAAAGCCAAGCTACGTCAAATACATCTTACCCCGCGATACTTTATGCTGCAGCGTCGCGGCTAACTGATCGACATCGCCGGGCGCGATGTTAACCGCCATATGGTCCGCCAGCAGCGGGGCTCGATTGCTGCCCACCGCGTCGCGGCGCACTTGAATCAGCAAGGCCTGCACCACATTCGGATCGTATTTCTGCGGGCTCATGCGCACCAGATCGCTCAGCGCGCTTCCCAGCGAAAGCGATTCGCGATACGGACGCACGCTCGTCATCGCATCGAAACTATCGGCCAGCGCCATGACGCGCACCGGCAGCGGCAGTTCCTCACCGACGAGCGCGTCAGGATAGCCCGAGCCGTCGCTGCGTTCATGATGCCAGCGCACCGACTCGTGAATCTTCGGCCACGGAAACTGCACGCTGCTCACGATCTGATGGCCGACCACGGTGTGATCCGCCATTTCTCGGAACTCCTCCGGATTCAGCGCTTCCGGCTTGCTGAATAGCCGGCGGTCGACCGCGACTTTACCGATATCGTGCAAATATCCCGCGCTGCGCAGCGCTGCGACTTCGCCGCCATCCATGCCCATCGCTTCGCCAATCGCCGCGGCATAGCGGCCCACGCGCAGCGAATGCCCATGAATATTCACATGCTTCACATCGATGGCGGTGGCGAAGGCCTCCAGAGCAGTGTCATAAAAACCATGCAGCGAAGCCATCAGGCGCAAATTCTCGGTCACCCGCTGCGCCAGCGTCTGCGTCAGAGCGTGGTTCTGCACTGCCAGCCCTATGTAGCTGCACAGCAAATCCATGGCATCGAGTTCCGCGGATTCGTACGGCGCATCTCCCGGACGCCGTCCCAGCGCCACCACTCCCGCTAGCTTGCCCGCAGCTTTGAGCGGCGCCAGGCACTTGAACAGCTCGGGAGCCACATTGCCATTCGAACTAAGAAAAACGGAATACGTGGAAGCGTTGAGCACGATCGGTCCGCGCGCCGCGGCCAGAGCGTGCGAGTGCTTGGGCAACAGAGGAATAAACGCCGGCTCCGGCAGCATCGCGAAACCGCTCGCCGCCACGGAATTCAGCATGGTCGGTTTTTCGTGGAACACAAAAAGAGCGCCTTCGCGGGCGCCGGCCGCTTCCATCACGGCTGAGAGCATGCGCCGCGCCGTATCGGAAAATTCACGTTCAGCCGTGAGTTCGGGCCCAAGCTCTGAGAGAGCTTCCACGGTGCGCAACAGCCTGCGGAAATTGTTGGTCTCCACGGTCACGATGGGCGGCGCGAGAGCGACGAACCAAAATGAGCGTACCACGCGCCAATATGCGCCGCGAGCGTGCCTGTTAGTTAGTTTGGTGCAGTGGTGGCGCGGGTTAACCAGAAGTGGACGCGCATGATTTCCGCGATTACGAGTCCTTCCGCAACCGTAGGGGGAACGTCAGGGCTGAAAGCAGATGCATACTTCGGACAGAAAAATCGGCGGCTTACATCGCCGTGGAAGAGCGGCGCTTCAGCGCCGCGTCAAGCCCCGCCTTCAATGGGGCTTTTAGCCCCCTGCATCTAGAAATGCTCGCGCAGTTCTGCGAAGCGCCCCACAATCAGCAACTGCTGCTGCGGTGGCGCCGCGTTCAACTCTTCATGCTCCAAAATCCATGTATCGCCATGAGGAACAAAAACCGCGTTCAATCCCACCGCCAGCGCCGGATTGATATCCGACTTTGGGCTGTTTCCAATCATCCATGTCGATGCGCGAGTGAGCCCGTGCTTTTCAACCAACGCCTCATAACAGAGGGGATTTTTCTCCGGCACGATCTCGGTTTCAGCAAAATGCTCTCTCAATCCCGACCGCTCGATCTTTCCCGACTGCTCAGGCACCGCACCCTTGGTCACTAAAATCAGCCGATGCCGTGCCGAAAGATAACTCAGCGTCTCAGAAACTTCGGGCAGCAGTTCGAGCGGTTGTTCAGCAATTGAGTGAGCAAAGCTCTGAATCTGAGCGTGCAGTTCTGGGGTAACGGGATTTACGCTAAGCCGTTCAAATGTATCCACCAGCGCATGCGCAAAGCTGTGCAGCCCGTAGCCATGCTTCACAATGCACTCGCGCTCCACATCGTTGAGCACCTCGCGCACCTGCTCGGCAGAGAATTCGTGATGATTCAGAAATGAGATAAAGCGCGCAATGGCGCGCTCAAAGTAAACATTATTCTCCCAAAGCGTGTCGTCGGCGTCGATGAGCAGGGTTTGGGGAAGCAAGCTCTTAGCTCTTAGCCTTTAGCTTAAGTCTCAGTGATTTGGGCTGCGCGACGATCTTCAAGGATATCGCGGCTAGGCGATATTCAGCAGCACCTGGTGCGACAGAAAATCTGGAAGGCTAAGGCGAAGAAGCTAAAAGCTAATAGCTAAAAGCTTTTTCTAAACCCACTCCACTCTCGCTTCAGGCCCAATAATCCCCGCCTTATGCCCCATATCGAGCAACCGCGCAACGCCCTCGCGGCCTTCGGGTCCGTAGTCAAGCGTGCGCTCGTTCACATACATCCCAACAAATCGGTCAGCAGTTTGCGAATCGAGATCGCGCGCGAACTGCATGGCATAGGACAACGCTTCCTCCCGGTGATCGAGCGCGTATTGAATGCTGTCGCGCAGCGCGCTGTTCACCGCGGAAATCAGATCCCGGCCAAGGGCGCGGCGAATGGCGTTGCCGCCCAGCGGAAGCGGCAGTCCCGTCATCTTCTGCCACCATCTCCCGAGATCGATAATGCGATGCAAGCCGGCCTTGTCATAAGTCAACTGGCCTTCGTGAATGATCAACCCAGCTTCGTATTTGCCTTCGAGCACCTGCGGAATGATCTGGTCGAACGGAACGACCTCCGTCTGTACTCCAGGCGCAAAAAGCTGCAACGCGAGATACGCGGTCGTGAGCGTGCCCGGAACCGCGATGACTTTCTCCTTGATCTCATTCTGCGTAAACGGTCGCGGCGAAACCACCATCGGCCCGTAGCCTTCGCCCACGCTGCCGCCGCATGACATCAGCGCGTACAAATCCTGTATATAAGGATAGGCATGAAACGAAATCGCGGTCACATCGTAAACTCCCTCCCGCGCCTTCTGGTTGAGGGTTTCGATATCGCACAGCGTATGCGTAAACCGCAGTCCCGGGACGCGAACCTTGCTGGTCGCCAGGCCGTAAAACATAAAGGCATCGTCGGAATCCGGGCTGTGCGCAATTGAAACCTCGCGCACTTCGGTCGACGAGTTGCCCTGCTTCGTGTCCTGCTCTGAAATTACTGTCATCACTGCACTCCCAATTCCCAACCAAATTTCCAGTTGCTTGCGGCTAGTTTTGCTTTGTGTTCGAGCGGCGCTGCCACCGGGCCGCAATTCCCGCCGCCATCATCACTTTGATTACTTCCGCAAATACAAACCAGTAAAGGCCCCATCGGAACGCTTGTGTCACGGAATGCGTCAGCACCGCCAGCCACGCCAGGCCGCTGGTGAAAAGCACAACCTCGCCAAGCAGACCGCCGATCGCAGCGCGAGCGAAGCTTTTGCGTCCATTCTCCATCACGTATCCCGCGACCCATGCAACTAGCGGATACGCCAGCAAAAATCCGCCGGTGGGGCCGAGCAAATGCGCGATCCCTCCCGGACCTAGCGGACTGAACACCGGCATGCCCGCTGCGCCTTCGGCCAGATAAAGCGCCAGCGCCGCAAACCCGCGCCGGCTGCCCAGCATCAGCCCAACCAGCAACACGCCAAAATTCTGTACCGTGAGCGGTACAGGCGTGAACGGCAACGGGATCGTGATGTGCGCGCACAATGCCACAAGCAAACTGCCGCCCACGACCAGAGCGACCTGTCTCGCGGTCTCAGAGGGAAGAACGCCTTCGCGCGCGGCGCCCCACGTTTGAATTGCCGGTTTGGTCATGAGAAAGTCTCCGAATCTTTAATGGGAAGCGTCACTACTCGATTCCGCCCGATTGCCGCTCCCGATCCGCATCGTTGGGCACGCTTTCATGCGCCGCATGCGCAGCCTGCAGGTGGCGCCGCAACCGCATGAACAACGCGATAGCCACGCACACCACGACTAGCGTGCTGATACCCAGGATCAGGAACCACCAGATCATCCGCACAACCGATTAGAATAACAGAGGATGGGCGGATGAAAGTAATCTGGCGCGCGTAGCCCCGGACGCATTCCTCCGGTGGCAGTTCCCTGCGGTGGGCTTCCGCGTTCGGTTCCCTCGCAGGCGGACGAAGGCGTCCGCCGCTACGCGGATCGTTTTCAGTTTCTAGCTGGTTTTCGCCGCGGCCATCTTCTCGCGCATCGTTTCCACGCGCTTCAGCATGAACTTCAACCGCTCCCGGCCATACTTCGAACTCGTGATCACTTTTTCGATTACTCCGAACATCTGCGGATCGCCGGATTTTTCCCGCAACTCCTTGAGAAAAGGATGAACCTTAGCGAACACGATGAACATTTCACCGCTGACTGCGGGCTGAAGAAATAACTCAGCATTCAAAGCACCGTGCTGCACAAACGAAGCGGCCATGCTCCAGTATCCCGAAACTTGGCGCAGCCAGTTGTTTTCCTGGGAGCCAGGAGTAAATGCGATTTTCATAAAATCATCAGCGTTCTTCGGCCAGAAGCCTGTGAACCACCAGGCCCGCGCCTTGCGCATCTCCGATTCGCGGCGCAAGTCGTAAAGTTGCATGATCAGTTGAGCGTCACTAGCAGTTGGCTTTTTCGCCATAAATCACCTCACAAGAAATTTCGTAATTAGGTAATTGAGTAATTTGGTAATTGAAAACCGGCAGAACAAAAGTTAAAGGGATCTTGATCAAAATCGCTCAATCCCTTCAGGCTCCCGATGCTGCAGCTGCCAATTCCGGCGCTGGACGCTCGTAGTCGCACTCTTTATTCGGGCACGCGATTACCGGTCCATCCTTAAGGAATTTCTGCACCAGATACTCGCTGCCGCAACTCGTGCACTTTTCCGGAATCGGCCGGTGCGCCGAAGTGAACTTGCAATTCGGGTAATTTCCGCATCCATAGAAAGTGTTTCCCTTGCGCGCGCGCTTTTCCACCAGTTCGCCGTCTTTGCACTCTGGACACTTCACCCCGATAAAATTCTGCTTTACGTACTTGCATTCGGGATAGCCGCTGCACGCAGTGAACTCGCCGAACCGCCCGTGCCGGATCATCATATTGCGCCCGCATTTCGGGCACGGCTCATCCAGCGGAATGTCTGGAACCTTCTTGCCCTGGTCGAGCCTGCGCGTGGTCTTGCAGTCGGGATACCCCGTGCAAGCCATGAACTGCCCGAACCGCCCGCGTTTCAGCACCATCACGCGGCCGCAGTTTTCGCAATATTCTTCCTGCGTGGTTTCCTGCACGTCAGCCGAATCCAGGTCCGGCAGGTTGATCGGATTTTCCTTCGTAAACTTGCAGGTGTTCGGATCTTCTTTATCGTAGGTACTGCACGCGTAGAACGATCCGTGCTTGCCCCACTTGATAACCAGCGGCGCGCCACAGTTCTCGCACTTCTCATCTGTGGGCTTTTCCATCCGCTTGATGTTCTCCATATGCTTTTCGGCATATTTCAGATCTTTCGTGAACTTCTTGTAGAACTCGGCAAGCGTGTCGGTCCACTTTTCTTTGCCTTCTTCGATCTCGTCGAGTTCTTCTTCCAGCCGCGCTGTATAGGCCACGTCGAAAATGTCGCGGAAGTTCTCCACCAGCAGATCGGTCACGACCAACCCAATCTCAGTCGGCGTAAACTTTCCGCCCAACTTCTGCACGTACTGCCGCTCTTGAATCGTCGACAAAATCGCCGAATACGTCGACGGACGCCCGATCCCGCGCTCTTCCAATTCCTTCACCAGCGACGCTTCGTTGTATCGCGGTGGGGGCTCAGTGAAGTGCTGCTCCGGCTTCAATTCTTTCAGCGTGAGTTTCTGTCCAGCTTCCAGCGCCGGGAGCTTGTGCTTCAACTCCTCGTCTTCCTCGTCCTTGCCTTCTTTGGACTCTTCGTACACTCGCAGGAAGCCATCAAACTTCATCACCGATCCGGTGACGCGGAACCAGTAAACATCTCCACTCTTGGCCTTCGCGTCGATATCGACCGTCGTCTGATCAAACACCGCAGGCATGATCTGCGACGCCACAAAGCGCTGCCAAATCAGCTTGTAAACTTTGAACTCATCTTCCTTTAAATACTGCTTCACCTGATCCGGATGCCGCATCGCCGAGGTCGGCCGAATCGCTTCGTGCGCCGCCTGCGCTTCCTTCTTCTCTTTATATGTATTCGGCGTTTCAGGCAGGTAAGCCGGTCCGTACTCTTTGCCCACATACTCGCGCACTTCCTGAATCGCCTCGGGCGCAACCCGCGTGGAGTCGGTACGCATGTAGGTGATCAATCCGACCAGGCCCTCTTCGCCCAGTTCCACGCCTTCATACAACCGCTGCGCGATCATCATGGTGCGTTTCACGCTGAAGCGCAGCTTGCGTGAGGAATCCTGTTGCAACTTGCTGGTGGTGAAGGGAGGCGCTGCGTTGCGTCGCCGTTCTTTCTTATCTACCGATCGCACCAGCCAGTCGGCGTGCTCAATCGCCGCGCGGATCTTTTCCGCATCCTCGCCGTTGGTGACTTCAATCTTCTCTTCGCCCTTGCCGACAAAACGCGCGTCGAACGCCGGAGGCTTGCTGGCCGCGAGGTGCGCGTCGATCGTCCAATATTCTTTTTTCTCGAACGCCTTGATTTCGCGCTCGCGCTCCACAATCAATCGTAGAGCGACCGTCTGCACGCGCCCGGCAGAAAGCCCGCGCCGCACTTTATCCCACAGCAGCGGAGAAACCTGATAACCCACCAGCCGGTCCAGCACACGCCGCGCCTGCTGCGCGTCCACCAGATTCTGGTCGATCGCCCGCGGATGTTCGAATGCCGCCTGCACGGCCCGCTTGGTGATTTCGTTGAACGTTACCCGCTGAATTCGCGGCGGCCCTTCCGCATCTTCTTTCTTCTTCTTTTTTGTCTTCTTGCCGTGGCCGTTCCCATCCAGCTCACCGGCCAGATGCGCAGCAATGGCTTCGCCCTCGCGGTCCGGGTCAGGCGCCAGGAAGATCGCATCCATCCCGGCCGCCATCTTCTTCAACTTGGCCAAAACTTTTTCTTTGCCAGGGATGACAACGTACTCGGTCGCGAACTCGTCGTCGGTATCCACGCCAAGCGTGCTCTTCGGCAGATCCTTCACGTGGCCCAGCGAGGCCTCGACGGTAAATCCCTTCCCCAAATATTTTTGGATGGTCTTCGCCTTCGCCGGCGATTCGACAATGACTAAACTCTTGGTCAACTTAACCTCAGTTCTTAGGATTTCGCTTTGAACCTAGCACGAATGGGACGAAAGCAACAAGTTACTGCACGAGGGCTTCTAGCTTCTAGCTTCTAGCTCCTAGCTAAAAGAGGCCCTTGCAAACGCTGGACGAGAGAGGCCAACATACGCTGTACCTCAAGCACTTTTCCTTCCAGATCTTTGAACTCATCACCATTAAGAAACTGCAAATCCCTGGCGAGAAGGAAGTGGTATTC
>Ga0182024_10024753_pt1 | contig 10646 bp, 8 predicted proteins | sample P32metaG_FD_120480 | JGI IMG/M metagenome (GOLD analysis project Ga0182024, IMG submission 120480) | Permafrost microbial communities from Stordalen Mire, Sweden - P3-2 metaG (Illumina Assembly) | ecosystem: Environmental > Terrestrial > Soil > Wetlands > Permafrost | place: Sweden: Stordalen...
AAGATGGAATTGAATTTGACCTTGAGCGAACCGATGCCTGTGCGGCCGCGTTCGCGTTGCTCGATCTGGGCGAGCACTTGCTTGCTGTTGCGGGACAGTTCGCGCAATTCGTCGAGATCGCGGTCGAGGCCAGGCGCGATGACGCCGCCGTCGGCAAAGCTAAGCGGCGGCTCGGGGACGATCGTGTTGTCGATTCGGTCACGCAGATCGGCTAATTCATCGAGCAATCGGTGCAGAGTTTTCAGGCGGTCGGACGCTAAGCGCGAGGCAGCGGTTTTGATTGCCGGAATTTTCGCGAGCGAAGATGCAAGAGCCAGCACGTCGCGGGGATTAGCGGTTTCCAGGGTCACGCGGCTCAAGAGGCGTTCAAGATCCAGGACGCCATCGAGGGCGCGGCGCAGTTTTTCGCGCGCGATGGTTTCTTTTACGCCGGCTTCTACCGCGTCGAGGCGGGCGTTGATTTCGGCGAGATCGAGCGAGGGGCGCAGCAACCACGCCCGCAAGAGGCGCTTGCCCATGGGAGTGACCGCGGCATCGATGGAGCGAAACAGGGTGATGCCGGCATCGGTACCGGCGAACAACGGTTCAATCAGTTCCAGATTGCGGACCGTGACTGCGTCCAGCACCAGACAGTTCTGGCGCTCGTACCATCCGATGCGGTCGACATGATCGAGCGATCCGCGCTGAGTGGAGCGCACGTAGTAAAGAATCGCTCCGGCGGCCGCGGCGGCGGCGGTGCGGCCGGCAAGCCCGAATCCTTCGAGCGATAGAACTCCGAAATGATTTTCGAGCAGCGGAATGGCATGATCGGGGGCGAAGATCCAATCGTCGAGGGGAGTCTCCGTGCAGGTTGCACCGGATGCGCGGGGCTGCGGGGATGGAGAACGTTGCGTACTGGCGTCGAACAGCGGGGCGGCCGATCCGTATAACAATTCTTTCGGGCGGAGTTGCTCTAATTCTTCCTGGACACGGCGCAACGCGCTTTCGCCGGAAAATTCGGTGGCGCGAAATTCGCCAGTGGAAAGATCCAGGGCGGCGAAACCTACGCGGTCGCCAACTTGCGCTAGGGCGGCCAGGAAATTATTTTCGTCCGATACGAGGGACGAATCGGCTGCGGTGCCGGGGGTGACGACGCGCGTGACTTCGCGGCGCACCAGTTTCTTGGCAAACTTAGCATCTTCCATCTGCTCGCAGATGGCGACTTTGAAGCCTTTGCGAATGAGCTTCCCGATATAGCCTTCGGCGGCATGATGCGGCACTCCGCACATGGGCACGGCGATGCCTTTTTCTTTATTGCGCGAGGTCAGCGTGATCTGCAATTCCTTCGAGGCCACGATTGCATCCTCAAAGAAGAGTTCGTAGAAATCTCCCAGGCGAAAAAATAGTAACGCGGTGGGATGCTCTTTTTTGACGGCGGCATATTGCCGCATCAGCGGAGTGGAGGGCTCGGTCATCGCGTATTTCGTCGCTTCAGTTGGGAACAGGGGCTTGGCGCGGATTATAACAAAGGCCGACTCCCACTTTTGAGCCGACACGAAGGTGGGCTATGGAAATGGCAGTTGACGCGGATTCTCCTACAGTGTTTACCTAATACATGGAACTCCGCAAAGATCCCATCACTCGTTCCTGGGTCATGACCGGAGACGAGCTTGGCGTGAACGCGCCTCGTCCTGAGACGGCCTGTCGTTTCTGTCCGGATTCTTCTGAGGCTACGCAAATCATATCGGCAGTGCCGAGTTCGGTAGGATGGTCGGCGCGATCGATGGTGCATCCCTCACCGCTTTATCACATTGAAGGCGGGGCGGACCGGCGCGGGGACGGGATTTACGATCGCATGAGCTCAGTGGGGGCGCATGAGGTTCTGGTAGAGAATCCCAGGCATGACCGCCACTTGTGGAATGCCAGCGACGATGAGATTGGGCAGTTTTTGCGGCTGGCGGCGGAGCGCATTCTGGATCTCAAGCGTGATCCGCGAATCAAGTACGTAAGTCTGTTTAAGGATTACGGAACGAACTCCGGGCAAGAGTTCAGCCATCCTACCTCGCAGATCACCGCGTCGATGTTCGTGCCGCGGCGCGTGCTTTACGAGTTGCGGGCAGGGCGTGAATATTTCGTTTCCAAAGAACGCTGCGTCTTCTGCGACATTCTTAATCAGGAGGAGCGGCAGGCGTCGCGCGTAATCGAGGCGCGGGGTGACTATGTGGCGATTGGGCCATACGCACCGCGCGTCCCTTACGAGACATGGATTCTGTCGCGCAACCATGAAGCGTCTTTCGAGCGAACTGGCCTGTCGAAGCCGGGACTGAGGACCAACCTCGCCGCTCTTCTGCGGCGCACTCTGCAGCGGATTCGCGTCCTCACGGAAGGCTTTCATCTTGTGCTCCACACCTCACCAAACAGCCTGCATCCCTCGAGAACCCTGGGTTACTGGAAGACGATTGACGACGATTACCACTGGCATATTGAGATCATGCCGGTCCTGGCTACGAAGGCGCGGTCTTACACTTTTAAGGAGATTTATTATTCGCCAGTGAGTTCCGAGACTGCAGTGAAGCAACTGCGGGAGGCGAAGATCGATGGATAAGGCGGGACCATTGGAGCTAAAGTAACGGTTTGATCCCATGAGGCTTTGCAATCTTGAGCCTGGAGACCCCTGCTTGAAACATCTTTTCTTGATCGTCTTGCTAGTTGCCACAGGTTTTGCCCAGGCCGCCGGCAATCCTCCCGCTCCAACTCACTCCACTGAGAAACAGAAAGTGCTCTGGCAAAAGCTGGAGTCCGCGATTCATGATGTCGACCAGCATCTCGACGGCGTGATGGGTGTGGCCATCGAAGATCTCAGCACTGGCGAACAGTTTTTTCTGCATGAAGATGAAGGCTTTGCGCAGGCCAGTTCGATCAAGATCGCCGTCTTGGCCAGTCTGTACCTTCAGGCGGAGCAAGGGAAGCTGAAGCTCACCGACCTTTATACAGTAGCGGCTTCCGATCTCGTCGCTGACAGTGACATCATGGGCGGGCTTACACCGGGAGTTACACGAGTTACCCTGCGCGACCTCGCCACCATGATGGTCGCGGTCAGCGATAATTCCGCGACTAACGTGTTGATTGATCGCGTCGGCATGGAGAACGTGAATGTAATGCTCGATTCTCTCCGGCTGGCGCACACCCGGCTGCGCCGCAAGATGATGGATCTCGCCGCCGCCAAGCAAGGGCGGGAGAATGTTTCTACTCCGCGCGAAATGATGATTCTGCTGGAAGCTATCTATCGCGGGAAATTGCTGAACCGGGGTTCGACGGCCGACTTCTTCAAAGTGCTCAGCACCAACAAGGATTCGTGGATTCCCCGCGACCTACCCGCCGATGTGAAGATCGCCAACAAGCCGGGTTCACTCGAAGGCGTGCGCAATGATTCGGGAATAGTATTTGTGGAGAGTCGTCCTTACGTGATTTGCGTGATGACCTCGTTCCTGGAGAACGAGCGCGATGGGGAAGAGGCTATCAGTAAGGTCTCGCTGGCCACGTGGAAGATGTTTGACCGGCTGGGGCGGGCTTCGGAATATGGACGAGTTGTGTCTCCGGGGAACGGAAGCAGATAAGCGGCTTCGTATTGCCGTTGAGACTAGGGTCGGCCGCCGGCACGGCGGAGGATTCGGCTGACTTCGGTGTTGTTGCGAGTATTGGCCCAGGTCAGGGCGGTATATCCGTTGCGGCTGCGGAGGTTTACATTGGCGCCTGCTGCGAGCAGAGCCTTAACCACTTCAGGATTTGTTCTGGGATTTTGGCAGGCGAGGATCAGAGCGGATTGCCCGCCTTGGTCCAGTGAGTTCACGTTGGCAGCCGTTGCGTCAGCCAGCAACTGCTTCACAACTTTCAGGTCACCTTCAACGGCGGCCCGCATCAAGGCGGTTTCATCAGGATCTTCGAGGGTTTCGCCGCCCCTTCCCAAGTCTACCGGCCAGGCTATGGGAATGATTCTCGCCACTTTGACGTTGAGATCGCCATTCATTTTCGGCCAGTCGTTGAGCCTGAAATAGCCTCGTAACAGCGGCTGTAGCTGGATTTCAACCATCCACCGCAATGCTGAATTATCCACGGGACGCCAGGTTCCAGTGCTTAGGTCCCAGACTTGCAGCCGGAAAACACTGAAACCGTCGGCTGTGTTCCACTCGAAGTGCGCGTCCACGTCATGAACGAAACAAGAAGGGATGACCCAGACAACCGCGCAGAAGACCAGGAGAGCTGCCAGCGCGTAAGGCCAGGATCGGCGACCGGCGGCGCGGGACACGATCACTGCCACGGAAGCAAGCAAGGCCAATGCCTCGGTCAATAGGCCCGCAGCGATCAGGACTTCACCGGCGGCATTCCACCAGTGCACGCGCCAATCCAAGAATCCGGACTCATCAAAGTGCCAAAAGGGATTGAGATAAAGAAGCGTGATACCCCCGGCAAACAGCACGGCTCCCGCTTCCAGGCCAGTGACGGCCCAACTCGAGCGACGAATGTGGCGGGCGGTTGGATTGAGCATGGAGTCTCTACGGAACAGTGTTTGCCAGACAGAAGAGTATAGACACTGTGGGGGAAATGGGGAATGGAATCCGAATGGACGCTGGCGAGGAACCCTACTAATTACGCTCCTGCCATGTTCGCCTGCGGGAAGCGACCGCGCTGGTCTAGGAGTTTGCCTGCGGCTGCCGGGTCAACTGGTTGTGAGAAGAAATATCCTTGCCCCAGGTCGCAACCGAGTTCACGCAGGCGCTCCCACTGCTTGGCGGATTCAATACCTTCCGCAATTACTTTCAGTTTCAACTTGTGAGCCAACAGAATGATGAGTTCGACCATGTCGCAGGTTCCGCGGTCGACCAGCATTCCGCTTACCAGGGATCGGTCGATCTTTAAGGCTTCCACGGGAAATAGCCGCAGTCCGCTTAACGAGGAATTTCCGGTTCCAAAGTCATCGAGGATGACTCCGATTCCGAGGTGTTTGAGATAGGAGAGGACGGTGACGGTGAGTTTGGGGTCGCTCGCGGCCACCATTTCCGTCATCTCCAATTGCAGGCGCGAGGGCTCGACTCCGGTCTCGCGGATCGCCGCTTGCAGTTCGGTAACGAAGCGGGCGTCGGCAAACTGCTTGGCTGAGATGTTTACGCTGATGGTTACAGGCGCACTGGCGGGATGCTCATTCTTCCAGATTTGCAACTGCATGCAGGCTTCGAGAATGAGCCAGTGGCCGGTGGCAAACAGCAAGCCGGAGTCCTCGACGGCGGCGATGAAATGGTAGGGCGAAATCAAGCCCTGCTGGGGATGAAGCCAGCGTAGAAGAGCTTCGAATCCAATAACTTGTTTTGTCGCAAGTTGGACGATGGGTTGGTAGTACACGCGGAACTGGCGCTGGGCGATGGCTTCCCGTAGTTCAGCTTCCAGCTTAAGACGGTTGACGGCGCGGTTGTGCATGGCTTCGTCATACACTTCGCAACGAGAGCCTCCCAGAGCCTTGGCGCGCCGCATAGCAACGTCGGCATCCTGCAGCAAATCTTCGGCGCGTGCGTGCGTGGTGGCGCTCACGGCGATGCCCACGCTGGCCGATGTGCGCACCTCGCGGCTTTCTCCCAGAAACGGTTCAGCCACCACCGAGAGAATGCGTTCCGCCACTCGCATCGCGTCGCTGGGATCGGTGACACCTTCCAACAGGACGGTGAATTCATCTCCGCCCATTCTGGAGAGAACCGCATTTTTGGTAGCGATTTGATTTTGCGGGCGCGAAACCGTGTCTTCGTCTCTAAGAACAGCATCGATACGACGGCCCATCTCACCAATCACCTGGTCGCCTGCCGCGGGGCCCATGGTGTCGTTGAACGTCCTGAAGCCATCCAGATCAACGAACAACACGGCATACTGGCATTCCGGCTTGCGCTGGGCGCGTTCGAATAATTGCTGCAAGCGATCGAGAAAGAGACGGCGGTTGGGCAGTCCCGTCAGGCCATCGTGAAAAGAATTGTGTTCGGCTTGCTGTTCGGCTCGTTTCCGCTCGGTGATGTCGCGATTCACGATGACGAGTTTGGCGACCTCGCCCTTTTCTTTCCGGATGGTGCCGGCGATCGATTCGAGGATGCGCCATGTGCCATCTTTGTGGCGGATACGGTAGTCCAGTTTCTTGCCAATGCCGGTGCTGCGCGCTTCGCGGGCCGCCTCCAGCACTTTAAAACGATCGTCGGCGTGGATCTGGTCAAATGCCGATGTTTCTCCCAGTTCCGCGGCGGAATACCCGAGGACTCGCTTGTAAGCGGGGCTGTTGTAAAGGCGCTTGCCTTTCACATCGACCAAGGCGATCATGTCGGCGGCATTTTCGGTCACAATTTGGAATAACTCTTCGCGTTTTTTCGACTCGCGGTGGATGCGATAAATGCGGATTTCCTCGTAGATACCGAGGAGGCTCAGCGTGCCGAGAGCAATCCATTGCCAGTGGTCAATCATTTGGATTTGCGATGGAGGAAGACATTCAAGAAAGATATCGGCTAATCGCCGGAAAAAACTTAGTCTGCCGGGGAATTCAAGAGAGACCTTCGTGCCGAAACATCCGCCCTTTGTTCTCAGGCAGATGGCGGCAGCGACAAACTTTCATCGAACGTTCATAATGTCGGCATGACGCTTCGCCGCCTCAAGACCTACGCGGGTACCCAGGGATACGTCTACCAGTATTATTTCGTGGGGAAACGAGCCGCGCTGGCCGACGATCCCGAGGCTCCAGCCACGGAATTCGTCTTCGACGTGACGTCGGATCGCAAACTGACTTATGCGGTAAGCGTGTTCCTGCCGGAAGAATCGGTGAGAGCATGGGTTAAAGCCCACGGGCGCCCACTTACCGAAGCGGAGCAGTATGCCGGAGCCAAATTGCGTTTGTTCCGCGCCTTCGATGAGCTGGAAAATATGATGGCCGAGGGACGGCGGCTAGTGATCGATGCGGCGGTACTGGAAGAAGCGCTGGCTAGCTTAGGCGTGGATTAGCTTTTGAGTCGACTCGAAACCGAGCCCTGCTATAGAACCGGCTGGGAGCAAATGCGCGAGGAGTTCCCCGAGTGCGAAAACTAAAGTACGGTTTCATGGCGCTGACATTTATCGCGCTTGCCTGCCTTACGGGTTCGGCGTCTCCACAAACCGTGCGCTGGTCAGAGGAGAAGGCGAACGCTTGGTATGCGCTGCAGCCCTGGTTGGCCGGAAGCAACTACATTCCCAAGTCAGCGATCAACCAACTCGAGATGTGGCAGGAGCCCACCTTCGATCCCGCTGAAATCGAGAAAGAGTTGACCTGGGCCGAAGCGATGGGCATGAATACCATGCGAGTTTTTCTGCATGACCTCCTGTGGCAGCAGGATGCAGCCGGCTTTACAAAACGTATCGACCAGTTCCTGACTATTGCTTCGAGGCACCACATCCGTCCGATGTTCGTGCTCTTCGATTCCTGCTGGGACCCATTGCCGCATCTGGGCTTGCAGCATCCACCCATCCCTGGCGTCCACAACTCAGGCTGGGTGCAGGGTCCGGGGGCAACTGCGCTCGCGGACCCAAATCAGTATCCCCGTCTAAAAGCATACGTACTCGGAGTGATCGGAACTTATGCCAACGATAACCGCATCCTTGCCTGGGACCTGTGGAATGAGCCTGGTGGCGTCAGCAGCGATACCTATCCTAACGAGGAACTGGAGGAAAAAGACAAGATTGCTCTTGTAGCGGCGCTTCTGCCACGGGTATTCGAGTGGGCGCGAGAGGCCAATCCCGCGCAGCCCCTCACGAGCGGCGTGTGGGATGTCGACCCTTCGTCGGACAGCGGAAATCTTGGCGAAGTGCAGTCCATTCAGCTGCGCGAGTCCGAAATTATCACCTTTCATAACTACAGTTGGCCGGAGTCCTTCAAGAAGGAAGTGGAGTGGCTCAAACAAAAATACAACCGGCCGGTAATTTGCACTGAATATATGGCTCGATCGCGCGGCAGCACTTTTGACACGGTGTTGCCGCTGGCAAAACAGGAGCGGGTTGGGGCGATCAACTGGGGCTTCGTGGCCGGCAAGACGCAGACCTATTTGCCTTGGGATTCTTGGCGACGTCCCTACAATCTGGAACAGCCCTCGGTATGGTTTCACGAAGTGCTGCGCTCGGATGGCACGCCCTACCGGCAGGCTGAGGTGGACCTGATCCGGCAGTTGACGGGAAAGCAGTAAAGAGCTGGTGTGATTCCTGTCACAGCCTCGTGTGACCTTTGCCGTTTCCGCCTGCCTTCATCTCTGTGCAGAATATAATGCATGGAAGGGATGGGGTTCCTGGACTGGGTGGGCCAGAAGACAACTGGTTCTGACTTGCAATAAACTTAGCAGACTCTGATACTTACGTGGCCTATGACATTGCTTTGGCTCCGCTTCGCGCTGGCTTGTTACTTCATCGGGCTGACCTACGCCTTTTTTGCGCTCAGCCGGACCAGCGATCTATTCAGCCGGATCGCCCTGCACGCGGCCAGCCTGGGCATGGTCTTCCACTTTGTTTCGCTGACAGAACTGTTTCTGTCCGGGCATGTAGTGTGGGCGTCAGTACACAACGGGGAGTCGCTGCTGGCGTTCCTCTCGATGACGTTTTTCATGATCATCTATGCCATCTACCAAACCACTTCGCCCGGCGTGGTCGTGTTTCCCATCGTGTTCTTTCTGACGTTTGTGGCGGCCGTGGACGAGCAGCCTGTGCTGCTCACATCTTTTGTGCAGCACAAAGGATGGTTGATCGCGCACATCATTTTGATTTTTACCGGGTATGCCGCGCTCGTGCTCAGCTTCGGCGCCAGCCTGCTTTACCTGCTGCAGGAGCGTCGACTGAAAGCTAAGAAGCCGAGCAGCCTGATTTCTTTTTTGCCGGCGCTGGAAGTGATCGATCAGATCGGCTACCGTTCTTTGCTGCTCGGTTTTCCGTTCATGACGCTGGGTTTGATTACGGGCTCCATCGTCGCGATGTCGACCTACGGTCACATCGACTTTGCGGACCCGAAGATTCTACTTTCAATTCTGATGTGGGCCGTGTACATGATCATGGTGTTCACGCGATGGAATTCAGGGTGGCGCGGACGGCGCGCGGCAGTTCTGGCAACCTGCGCCTTCGTGGCTGCGATTGTGGCGTGGGCCGCGAATTATTTCTCCGCCATCCATAGGTTTGCAGCCTCATGAGATATCAGCTCATTGGCGTGAATCACAAGAGCGCGCCGCTCGAAGTCCGGGAGCGCTTGGCGATCCCGGAGTCGAAGCTGCCCGATTGCTGCCGCGATCTCACGGCGCATCCGGGCATCGAGGAGGGAATGATTATTTCCACCTGCAACCGGGTGGAAGTAATCACGCATACCAGCAACGGATCGGCCGACCTGCGCGTCTTTCTGCACGATCACTTTCATCTGACCGCGGACGAACTGGATGCGCATTTGTACGAATTCCGTGAGAAAGACGCGGTGCGGCATGTGTTCCGCGTGGCGTCGAGTCTGGATTCGATGGTGGTGGGCGAGGCGCAGATACTCGGCCAGGTGAAAGAAGCCTACGCCACCGCGCGCGCCGTAGGCTCGGTCCGGGGACAGCTCGACCAGCTGTTTACGCGAGCGTTCGCGGTTGCGAAGAGAGTGCGGACGGAGACGGCGGTCGGATCGTCTTCGGTATCAATCGCGTCGGTTGCGGTGGAATTAGCTAAGAAAATTTTCGGCACGCTGCAGGGCAAGAATGTTTTTATCGTGGGCGCGGGCAAGATGAGCGAACTGGCCGCCCGGCATTTGATGGCTCATGGCTGCGCGTCCATCTTTGTGGCGAATCGCACTTACGATCGCGCCATCGGACTGGCGCAGAAGTTCAACGGTCAGGCGATCAAGTTCGACGATCTCTACAACACCTGCGACAAGGCAGATATCGTGATCACCTCGACTGGCGCCCCCCACGCCATTTTCCGCCGCGAGCACGGCGAGCAGTTCCTCGCCCGCCGCAAGAACAAGCCGATGTTCTTCATCGACATCGCAGTGCCGCGCGATGTCTCGCCGGAGATGGCTAAACTTGACGGAATCTTCGCCTACAACATGGATGACCTGCAACAGGCGGTCAGCAGCCACGTCGCCGACCGCCGTCACGAAGCTGAACTGGCCGAAGCCATCATCACCAGCGAAGTCGAGCGCTTCGAAGCCCGCCTACACACGCTCGATGTGGTGCCGACGATCGTGAGCTTGCGGGATCATCTGGAAACCATTCGTCAGGCGGAAATCGATCGCGTGCGAGGACGCATGGGGCATTTAACCCCTGAGCAGGAAATGGCAGTCGAAGCCCTGACCCGCGGGATCATCAACAAAGTCATGCATACCCCGATCACCACGCTGAAAACGGCTGCTCGTGATGCGGAAGCCACCACGGTGATCGATGTGGTGCGGAGGTTGTTCAATCTGCATGACAAAGAAAAAAAGGATAACTAGCGTGAGAGCCCCGACATCGCTTTTGGTCGCAATAGCCCTGTCAAGCATAGCTTCGGCACAGAAGCCCGCAAACGGCCCAAAGCCAGAACCCACAAAGCAGGAGTGTCACTCTGCTTTCGAACAGAGCAATTCGCTTGCAGCGGCACAAGGGGCATGGCTGGCGGGAGGAGCGAAG
>Ga0182024_10024754_pt1 | contig 10646 bp, 13 predicted proteins | sample P32metaG_FD_120480 | JGI IMG/M metagenome (GOLD analysis project Ga0182024, IMG submission 120480) | Permafrost microbial communities from Stordalen Mire, Sweden - P3-2 metaG (Illumina Assembly) | ecosystem: Environmental > Terrestrial > Soil > Wetlands > Permafrost | place: Sweden: Stordalen...
AAAGACGGTCGTTCTGCCCGTCACGACCTCTCCGCACTCTGCTTCCACGCTCTCCGCCATACCGCCACCTCCCTGCTCAAGAACGCCGGAGTCAGTGACGTGGTAGCCCGTGACATCATCGGCCACGAATCCGCTGCTATGTCTAAGGTTTACACCCACATCGATGATGCGGCCAAGCGGGAAGCAATTTACAAGCTTCCAGACGTGACCAAATGACCGTGGTCTGTTATGTTTTCAACAAAGCAAGATAGTTTCTAATGAAAGCCCGCTTCTTTTGTCCCTGTTGCGGTCGATTTCACTCGGGGTTTAAGCCCGGTGGAGCCAGATCCGCAATCCTGGCAGAACTGCGGGTTATAGGTGGCGGCTACCGAAAAAGCAGGAAATGCCCCATATGCTTCTGTCTGGATAGGGAACGGCTTGTTTACTTATTTCTAACCTCATTAGCCACGATTTTAGACGGTAAAAAGATTCTCCATATTGCCCCGGAGAGTCACGTTCGAAAATTACTGGAAGATAAAAGTCCTACCAGTTATTTCTCTGGTAGTTTGCATTTCCGTTTAAACACCCCGAAGATGGATATTATGAAAATTCCTTTTTCAAACGACTTTTTCCACTTGATTGTATGTAATCATGTTCTGGAGCACATCCCCTATGACCGTTTGGCCATGGCCGAAATCTTTCGCGTACTTAAACCGGGTGGCTTGGCGATATTGCAAGTTCCCATCTCATCGAAAATCGAGAAAAGCTGCGAGAATGCGGAGATGAACACCAGCGATTTGCGCGCGGAGGCTTTCGGACAAAGGGATCACGTCCGCATTTACGCAAAGACCGATTACATCTCCCGCCTCCAAGCGGTGGGTTTCGTCATGCAAGTCATCAATTTTTCTCACGGGAAAAACCCCGTTTTTGCCAAACAACACGGCATCAATTCCGCAGAAGAGCTTTATATTGGATGCAAAGCAACGCTGGCACGTCAACTGCAAGCGTGTGTACCGGCTCTACCCTGAGACTGAAGCCGCGCAAAAGGAGCCGCGCGGCGCACGCCCGCGCCAGTGCGGCCTATCAGCGATGGAGCATGGACTTCATAGCTGACCGGCTGGAGAATGGACGCAGCTTGCACATCCTGACCATCGTGGACCAGTGCACCCGTGAGTGCCCGTTGCTCGGAACCAGCCATGTCGTTGAGCGGTCGGACGTGGGCACCTTCCTCGCCTCAACCGACTTGGCGCAAAGCCGCGGCGTGTGCCAGGCGATCACGGTGAATATGATAGCGTCGAAATCTCTTTCGCATGCTTGCTGGCCTACTCCGTACAAAACGAAATAATCTGCTATAGGTTCCCCAACAAGTGTGTGGCTCCTGGCTTCTCGCCTCGATTTCATCGGCCGCGCGCCCCGCCCACCTGCACTCGTGAGTTAGACGCAAAATGACGCCTCTTCCCCAGATGTGGAAATGGTACATTGGGAACGGGAACATCTAAAAACGTACATAGCTTCTCCCATCCCTCTCCCTCAGTAATTCGAATCCGCAAAAGCTGGCCAACTTTGTTGGCGAAATATTGCTCCACCGCACCTTGATGCTTAAGATAGGATTCCCAGAACCAGTCTGCCTTGGGAACAATCCCGCCGTAGATTCGAATGTCTGCTTCCAGGGCGAATACGTTGTCACTCGTGGTTCTAAACCTTGATTTTTGCTTGGACAAGCATCGGAAATGTTGCGCCACAGACCTAAGCCAATTGTATTGGTCTCGCTCAGTGTAAATGAACAAGGAACCCGAGAAAATTTGGTCCAACTCCTTGAATCGGCATGAAACGGTGGTATCGGTTGCCCCTCGAAATGCGCAAATTTGCTGCATACTAGTCGGCCAATGAACGGTGGGCACACCCAGTTGGTCTAACGCCGTAGTTAAACTATGAGTTCCGGTTTTTGAAAGTCCGATACCGAATATTTTATTGAATGGTCGCATGATATTTCGTTTTTAGAAATAGGTATGATTTCGTTAAGTCAATCCCGCTTACGGGTCATGGAGCGTAAATAATACGATAATCACGGTATTGGGGTAAGCATATTTTTGTCGTTTTTCAACGATTAATGATTGCACATTTTTAAAATTTGAAGGTTTAAAGTTGCTTAATCTAAGCCTCATTGAATTCTAACGTTTGCTAAATTTTCTACATGCCGATCGAAGCCCAACAGTATCTCGCCGGTATCGACATTAATTTTATCATTTTTTAACGCTACGAACACGAGATCCAATGCCGTGAGATCAGTCCTTGAAAAAAATCGCAAACTTGACACACCTGAGAAATCCATCAGCCTGAAAAGCGTGATAGTTTTATGCTTCTGATCTTTCCAGTCTACGACAGAATACAGCTTTTACCGTATTTCCTAAAATACTATTCGTCTATTGGGGCTTCACGATTCGTTTGCGGCCTCCATGATGGCGAAAGGAACCCATTGTATAATGAAATTGCAGCCTTTTGCTCACGGTACAATATCGCAATTCGCACTTCGGTCGATTCAACATTCGGGCCTTTCAACCCTGCGAGCGAAGCAAGCGGGCTGAATGCTATTCGTGAGGAATTTCTTCCATATAATTCATGGTATGCCATTGCTGACCTAGATGAATTCCACTATTTTCGCGGAAAATCCCTCCTTGAAATAGCCCAGCAAGCAGAATCTCGCCATTGCGACGCCGTCCATGGCGTGTTTTTTGACCGTATCGCTGCTGACGGTACCTTCCCGAAAATTGACGGCACCCTCGATGATACCTTTCCACTCGCGTGCGACCTCACGCGCTGCTTTGGAGGTTGTTGTCAAAAGATCGTCCTTGCGAGAAATCATGTTAAAATCAGCTCCGGGCACCACCGTGCCAAAGGCAAAATTTGGCGTGACGGAGCACAAGTACACCATTTTAAATGGCATCATGGTATTCAGGACGTAATCAAGGATCGTCATCAACGCTTTAAGCAACAAGGGCTGCGCTGGGCTGCGCGGGAACTGCCTTTAACTGAGAAACTTATCGCCAAAAGAATCAATTTACAAGACCCACGACTACACTTACGCAAAGCGGGCAAATTGTGGGTTTAAACACTTTTTTTGCGTTTGATAAATCTTAATTGTTTTAATTAAATGAATGCCTCTATAAACTCCCTAAGTATGATATTTCTTTACTATGATAATCCGCGAATGCTTGCAGAGCAAATCCGGTGCTGGAATACCTATCCGGATTTCCTAAACACGGCTCCAACTATAATCGTCGTGGACGACGGTAGCCCATCTACCAAAGCAGCTAATATAATTCAACGTCACTTGTGCCGCGTGCCCATTCAGGTTTTTCGCATCAAGGAGGATATTCCATGGAACTTTTCCGGCGCTCGCAATCTCGGCTGCACACATGCTAATGACTGGATTTATATGTCCGACATCGACACGCTTCTGTACGGCAAGGACGCGAAAAATATGTTTGAGGGGCATCCACTCGACCAAGCTCAGATTTACATACCAAAACGCGTCCATTTACCTAGCAAAGGAATTGCCCCAACTGCCATGGTGAACCTTCTATTCCACAAGACTCAATTCCTAGCAGTCGGCGGATACGACGAGGATTTCGCGGGACATTATGGTAAAGAAGATACTGACTTTTTTCGTCGTCTGAAGCGCGTGACAAAACTGGTTGAACGCAGTGACGTTGTCGTGCGCGTAATGCCACCGCGTATCATTCGGGACGCTTGCTCACGCGGCCGGCCACGCGATAAGAAAAGGAATGGCGCCTTGTTCGCTCAAAAACGAGCCGCCGGATATCCCAAGCCGGTTAACCCGCTGCGCTTCACCTGGGAACGTATCCTTTAGTGAAGCCAGCCCGGCCCAATACAAAGCAGGAATAACACTCTGTTCTAGTGATTGACGGTTTGCCTTTGGTCAATTTCACAGCACAATCGATCACTAATATTTGAATACCTTATCATTTTAATAAACAGTGGTTCCCTAATTTCTAAATTCACCTATTTTGTGTATTTTCCCTTACTTGCCTTTAGTGTTAACATCATAGATAAAATTTCACTTCGGCTTTTAAAATGATCTATTTGCTTGGTGGTTCCGGATACATAGGTCAGGCATATCAGCGTCTATTCTTAGACCGCCGTGTGGCCTATAAAAGCCTGCGACGCGATGACTTCGACTATTGCGACACAGGCCTGTTACTGCGCGCCCTTAGGCGAGATCAGCCGGAATTTCTCATCAATGCCGCTGGATTTACCGGCAAACCCACTGTCGACGCCTGCGAGGCCCGCAAGGCAGAATGTCTTTTTGCCAATACGGTGCTGCCAGGTCGGATCGCAGAAGTTTGTGCGGCTGCCAGCATCCCCTGGGGACATGTTTCATCTGGGTGCATTTATTTAGGTTCCAGACCTGACGGTGACGGCTTTACGGAAGTCGACCCTCCTAATTTCACTTTTCGCTCAAATCGCTGCTCCTTTTACAGCGGGACCAAAGCCCTTGGAGAAGAAGTTCTGGCGGCCTATCCCAACGCCTACATCTGGCGTCTCCGAATTCCCTTTGACCACTTTGACAACCCCCGCAATTATCTTAGCAAGTTGATGCACTACCCAAAACTCCTGCCCGCAACCAATTCTCTATCCGAACTTCAGGAATTCACTGCTGCAACCTATGCTTGTTGGCAAAAACGTGTCCCATTTGGAACTTACAATGTCACCAATCCAGGTAAAATCACAACCCATGAGGTGGTTGAACTGATTAAACAAAGTCGCATCTGCACGAAAGAGTTTGATTTTTTTGCCAACGAAGAAGAGTTTGTGCGGATTGCTGCACAGACTCCGCGTTCTAACTGCGTGCTAGACTCTTCGAAACTAATTGATGCAGGGATAAAAATGACTGAAGTGCATGAAGCGATTTTGCGCGATTTGTGGAACTGGAAAAATGCAGTTTGAAATTGTGCTTCCTCCTCATGAATCTGCTTGTCACCGGCGGCTGTGGTTTTATTGGTAGCAATTTTATTCGTCAACGCTTGCTGGAACCAGACTCACTGATACGGAAACTTGTCAATCTTGATAAACTGACTTATGCCGGCAACGTAGCTAATCTAGCTGACCTTGATCAGGATCCGCGATACGCTTTCGCACATGGTGACATCAGTGACAAAACGCTTGTAGCTACGCTCTTGGAGAAGCATCAGATCAACGCTGTCGTCAATTTTGCCGCCGAGTCGCACGTTGATCGCTCAATTGATTCCCCTGAGCCATTCTTTCAAACAAATGTAATCGGTACCTTGCGCCTGTTAGACGCAATCCGTTGCTATTGGGCAAGACTGGATGACCCCCGAAAAGATGCGTTTCGCTTCCTCCATGTTTCAACCGATGAAGTTTACGGTACACTTGGCCACACCGATCCGCCGTTTACCGAAAAGTCCCCTTTTGCGCCCAATTCACCCTATGCCGCCTCAAAGGCGGCCAGCAATCACCTTGTGCACGTATATCATCACACCTATCGCCTGCCCACATTTACCACCAATTGCTCAAATAATTACGGACCATACCAATTTCCCGAAAAACTCATTCCGCTCGTCATTCTCAATGCGCTCGAACGCAAACCTTTGCCGATTTATGGCGATGGCCAGTATAAGCGTGATTGGCTTCATGTTCACGATCATGCTGCCGCTATATGGCTTTTGCTTCGCCAAGGCCGAATCGGTGAAACCTACAATATCGGTGGCCTGAATGAGCAAACAAACCTTGAGGTGATACGGCAGATCTGCTCGCTTCTTGACACAAAGATTCCACGTGAGGACAATCAGAGCTACTCGGCGCAAATTGCTTTTGTACCTGATCGGCCCGGCCATGATCGCCGTTATGCTATTGACGTCACCAAGCTTCAGCAAGAATTTGGCTGGAAACCAAAGATACCCTATGAAATAGGCTTGGCTGACACTGTAGACTGGTATTTGACTCATCGTAACTGGTGTGACACCATCACAGCCGAACGGTATTCACGCCATCGCATTGGCACATCCCAATTGAAGTCATGAAGCGCAAAGGTATTATCCTCGCTGGCGGCACAGGTTCACGTCTCTATCCGATGACTATGGCGGTATCCAAACAGCTGATGCCCATCTATGATAAACCGATGATTTATTACCCGCTTTCGGTGCTTATGCTGGCTGGCATTCGCGACATTCTTGTCATTTCAACATCAAATGATTTGCCGCTCTTCCGACGCCTACTTGGAACTGGAACGCAGTTTGGCGTAAAATTTTCCTATGCGCGACAAACGCGCCCCAAAGGCCTTGCGCACGCGTTTATCATCGGCCGAAAATTCATCGGATCGGATTCTTCTGCATTGGCGCTAGGTGACAACCTTTTTTACGGTCACGATTTCGTGAAGGCCATTCAAACCGCAAGCGCACACACTCATGGAGCCACCATTTTTGGTTACCATGTCGCTAATCCTTTCCACTATGGCGTAGTTGAACTCAATGCCGAAGGCCGTGCCATTTCAATTGAGGAAAAGCCGGTCCAGCCAAAATCCAACTATGCCATACCGGGATTGTATTTTTACGATAACAATGTTGTGAACTTTGCTCGTCAGCTTAAACCATCTAAGCGTGGTGAATTGGAAATCTCAGACCTAAATCGCATCTACCTTAGACAAAATCGCCTGCGCGTACAACTCCTCGGGCGTGGCACCGCGTGGCTTGATACGGGTACGCACGATTCACTGCTTGACGCCGCACAATTCGTTCAGGTAGTAGAAAAGCGCCAAGGGCTCAAAATTTGCTGCCCGGAGGAAATCGCCTACCGTAAAGGCTGGATTACCTTGACGGATGTAAAGGCGCTCAGCGCAAAATTTAACGGGTCGGCTTATGGAGAATACCTACGCAAACTTATCTATGCGACGGGCGACCAACCCTCGGTAAAAATTCGGTAAACGTATTATTTTCATATCAAAATCAAATAGAATGAAAACCATAAATATATTTGTCTCTATCTTTGGAAGTTATTACCATTTCATGACTGAATCCGCTCTTGGACTTTATGAATTGTTGGAGCATGAAAATTTATTAACGTCGCTTGATTGCAACATTTACTATCAAGGCGCCTTTAAACCGATAGTCCAATACTTCTCTTCAAATCCCGTTATTGAAATACCCGATTTCAAGCCCCATCTTCAAAGCATTCAGTTGCGCGATACAGAAATAATAACCTTAAAACACAAAAGTCTCAACAAACCGGAGTATTTCAAGCGCATGATCAATTTGAGTAATTTTTTAATGAATAAAACTCCTTATGCACAAATGGAAAGTGGTATTACGATAATTAAAAGAACGAATAATCGACATTTTCTGGAAACGGAAATTCTCGCGGAAAAGTTAACATTCTTTGGCCTACCGGTTCGTGTTGTTTCGTTTGAAAATATGCCTTTTGCAGACCAGATTAATATGGCAAGGAACACTCTTCTGCTGATAGCTCCGCACGGCGCCGGAACGATTAATATGATGTTTATGCCAAAAGGCGGAAGAATTATTGAATTGTTTCCAATGGGGTTTGAAAATTGGCATGCCGCAGCAATGGCAAAAGTCTTCGGCCATAAATTGGTTGAAATCGAATCGCGAATGCCAGGTGAATTTGGCAGGCCTCCAACTGATGAAATCAGAAAATTTATCGCCGATCATGGATGGCCAAAAAGATCGGTCGTTCGTGAATGGCGTAAGCGAAAGTCACCGGATTTGCATCGAGTTGTTAGAGACGTAAAATCGTATTCGATTGACCCCGATTTGGTGATGGCAGCTTCTAAGAATTTAATGAAGGATATGGTTAAAACGGTCGCGTAATCAATTTCCATATGCAATCCAGGCTACTTTTATGACCGACCGCTTCGGCTAAGATTGCAGTCACTTAGTCGCCGTTTTCAAGCTCACATAGGAATTTTATTGTAGATTATGGACGATAAAGTTGCCAGATTGAATCGATTAAATTCCAATCTATGACAATTATCGTCGACCAGTTTTGCATTCTATTTTCATTGCTGGTTTGATGTCCTTTATTATATTTAGAAAATGCGAATCATTTATTCTTTTGTTGTTGATGGCGCCTCCGCGTTTTACACCCAAACCCGAGTTTTTCTTTCTACCCTGATCGCGGTTGGCGTCTCGCCCTCGGAAATTGTAGCCAACGTCACGCCAAATGCCAGTGCACACACCATCACCCTTATTAAATCCTTTGGCGTTGAAGTTGTGCCGTTGCAACCGATTATAGATAGGAAATACTGTAACAAGATCGCCCAGCTTCGCAACATTTGCCCACGTGCCTCGGACGTTTATGTTCTATGTGATACGGACTTAGCCTTCGCCGATGCCCTGGAACCTGTTATTAGTTCCAAAAATGTTCGTGCTAAATCTGTCGATTTTGCCAATCCGCCCCTAAAACAGCTTGATTTCATCCGGCGCGAACTCGGGGTGAGCACTCCGCCGAGAATAAGTCTTACAACCTGCAATCACGCGCCAACGTATTCCACAAACTGCAACGGTGGTTTATACATCATTCCCGCGCGCGTTGCGGCAGATCTGGCCCGCTCCTGGCAACATTATGCATCCATACTTCATTCGCGCCCGCGGCTGCTTTCCCGATGGCGCCGTCATGTTGATCAAGTTGCCTTTTGTTTCGCCATGCTCTCGCTGGGGGAAGATGTCGAAGAATTGCCCACAGAATACAATTTCCCATTCCATGTCAGAAGACATTTTGGAAGGTTCAAATTCGCCACGCCCCGTGTATTGCATCATCACTCGTCGTTTTCCAAAGGCTGTTTTCTCCCCAGGACTGGGCACAAGATTGTCGACGCCAGTGTCCAAAAGATCAATGTGACGCTCCAATCCGGCGTTGGCTCAAATGCCGCAGCCATCATGACATGCCCGAAGTAGTCACCTTGTAGTCCCGATTGATTTTTCACCAGAGTGAGTGTTGTCACATCTGCGGTGATTTGCCTTGGTTGGACACGACGGGTTCGGTGGGTGCAGTACTGAACTCCTTCCGAGCGAACCATTCTTCATAAGCGCCAGCATCGGCCCCAAGCCACTTTCTCAGAACGTCATGATTTGGGTCGGGTTGGTTGCAGATCATCTTTCGATGCGCTTCGCCAATTCCATGCCATCCCTTCAAACTAACGTGGTTGTCCGTGGCTACAAGTTGCTTAGATCCCCTCCATGATCTCCAGACTTCCCGATCAAGAAAAACAGACCCTCGCTGGCAACACCTGGCCACCAAGGGCAAAACCTCGGCCCTGAAAGCGGTCTGTGCCATGGAGGCAAGGTCGCCATTCCTGAATGTGCGATATCGTTTGAATCTCAGATTATAATATCGCGCCGGTCGCTGTCCCGCTAATGCCGTCTTCTCCAGCAGTCTGACCTGGGTCTCAATAAATTTCTCGTTGATCCAGTCATCGTCCTCCAGGCAGACGATTGCCGTGGCTCTTTCCAAGTACGGCATCGCATGGAGCCAGTTGCTCAGCATGCTGTGCAGTTCCTTCGGCTGGGCTTGCCGGGTCAAAACCTCCTGGCCTAGGTTATACGTGTACGGCTCCCCGTCGTTGCAAACCAGCCATATATCCGGCTTGACCGTTGAACGGGCGACGTATTTCTCCAAAAGCGCAAATTGCCGCGAGCGGTTGCGTGTGGGTGTAAAGGCGATTAGCATATGCTGAAAAAATGCAGGTGATTATGCATTCAATCTATCATCGCCGGCCATCACAACATCCCTTTCCAAAAACGTTGCTTTGATGTCCTCCCACTGTTCCGTCGCATCCCGAATGCTTTTCGCTAAGATTTTGACCACCTCGGCACGGGTCGCCGCCCGAACCATTTCCACGTCAATTTCCGGGTGCCAAACCACTCCCACGCCCTGATAAATGCTCTCCGCGTCATTTTGAATGGCTTTGATGTTTGCGGCCAGTTCTCGCACTCTCACCTTTCGGTCCGGGGATTCCTGGCATAACTTGTTCAGACCATTGTCCACGCCGGTCTCCGGATCCCGCCAATAGCCGTTATGCCAGCCAATAGGGCGCAGCGCATCCATGACCCGCTTGGGCGCATCCAGATGGATGACCACCATATTCGCCAATTGCGGCCGAAATGGCCTGCGCAACTGCTCCGGTAACTGCGCCAATGCCTCCTCCGGCGTCTCTGCCACCACTTCGATAACCGGACGCCGCGCCGCCTGCTCAACCAGCTCGCGCGTGGCCTCCGGATGCCAGATGGTGCAAATCAAATAAGGGTCTGACGCCACCTCCCAATGCAATTCACTAATCCGGTGGCCCAGTTTCTCCACCCGGGCATCCACATCCCCCGCCGTGTCCAGAAAAAGCTGGCGCAGCTTGCTGTCTATATCGGTAAGCACATCCCGATGCTGCCCGGTATGCAGGCCATGCTGCCGCAAAGCGGCCATTACCGGTTGCGGCGCCTGCAGTAATACCACCGGCAGGCCCGGCGCCGGCGGATTCCAAAACTTCTTCGGTTGCAAGCCCCCATCAATGTCCGATTTCCCCCGCTCCTGCCCCACCAGGAACCGCTCCGGCGCGTAAACCTTGTGCCGGCACTGCATCTCCGGGTTGCGCCCCATGATCCAGTCGCAATGCACCTCCC
>Ga0182024_10024755_pt1 | contig 10646 bp, 13 predicted proteins | sample P32metaG_FD_120480 | JGI IMG/M metagenome (GOLD analysis project Ga0182024, IMG submission 120480) | Permafrost microbial communities from Stordalen Mire, Sweden - P3-2 metaG (Illumina Assembly) | ecosystem: Environmental > Terrestrial > Soil > Wetlands > Permafrost | place: Sweden: Stordalen...
GGTCTGGCTGGTAGCCGCTGACAAGGCCGCATAGGAGGACTTCCTGTGTGCCTGGGCGTAATCGAGCGGGAACGTCCTCATTACCAGGCTGATGGAACCAACCTACGGAGCTCCTGCAGCGCCTGATCCGCGCCTTGAGGCATGAGATCGCCATGGTGGGTATTCTGGTGCATGGCGACAATCATTTCATCGCGCGTGGTCCATTACCGGACCGAGAGGTCGCACTCTCACTCATTCGAAACTGGTCCCTCATTCAGATCGGAGCGACAACGCCGCCTCCGCTCGATCAATGGCAAATCATCTCCCGGGAGGTCCGAGAGAACTTAGAATGGGCAGTGGTCGTACCGGGAGACGGTGAGATGTCTCCAGCGGTGACGAGGTTGCTGGACGAACTGTCGGCGCGGGGAATCACCATCCACGATTCCCGCTTCGGGCCTTGGTAGAACGAGTGAGGCAGTCAACCGCGCCAGACGGCGTTCGCGGGAGCGCTTGCGGTAGAGTGTGATTGCAGCACAGAACGGTATCGCCCAGCGTCCGATGGGTCCGTTCCTGCCGGGAAAGCGACTTCAGGCTTGGAACCGCGTTATGATCCCTCTTATAGACAGCAATTTGTCGCAGCGCTCCCAAGAACACCTGGTAGAAGGCGCCATGGTGCTGCGGGGCTTCGCGGCTGCCGAAGCGCCCATGCTTGTTAACGAACTGGCACGGATCGCGCATGCCGCTGCGTTCCGCCACATGGTTACACCCGGCGGCTACACCATGTCGGTCGCGATGACCAATTGCGGCCGTCTTGGGTGGGTCTCCGATCGCACTGGCTACCGCTACACCCCCGTCGATCCAGACACCGGGACGCCCTGGCCCGCGATGCCCGCGGCATTCATCGACATCGCTGTACGTGCCGCTGCTGAGGCCGGGTTCGCCAACTACGATCCCGATGCTTGCCTGATCAACCGCTACATCGCGGGCGCCAAACTCAGCCTCCATCAGGACCGCGACGAGAAGGATGCTTGGGCTCCAATCGTCTCCGTCTCACTCGGCTTACCGGCTGTATTTTTGTGGGGCGGCAAACGCCGTTCCGATCCGGTACGTCGCCTGCACCTCGAAAGCGGTGACATCGTGGTGTGGGGCGGTCCCGCACGCTTCGTCTATCACGGCGTCGCGCCGCTCAAGGACGGACAGCACCCGCTGACCGGCGCCGCTCGCATCAATCTTACTTTCCGAAAAGTATTCTGAGGTCCAGACGGGAGTGAGTCCGCCAAAGGACATCAAGGCGCAATACCCAACAACCGGCCGAAGGCCGCGCGCACCTCATCCGAAGCGACGGCGAAGTTCAAGCCTTCATATCCCCTGAGCTTGAACGTGTTCACGCCTAGAACTCTTCCCCGTTGGTTTACAAGGGGCCCGCCACTATTTCCCGGATTGAGGCCCGCGTCGATTTGGATGTACTTAATTCCCGACGGAATAGTGCGAGTGGCGCTAACGATTCCTTTGGTGACTGTCCCTTGAAGGCCAAGCGGATTACCGATGGCAAAGACTTCTGTTCCGATGGCAGCATTTGCGTCTTCCAGCTCGAGGGCGAAACAGTTCGGAGCGTTGGTCGTCAGAATTGCCAAGTCTCTCTCGGCATCCCTGGCGAGGACCTGACCCAGATAGAGGTGTCGCTGCGAGGTCTTCAAAACGATTGTCGTCGCTCCAGAAATGACGTGTTCGTTTGTGATGACGCTACACCTCGGACCAACGAAAAAGCCCGCCCCAGAAGTGCCCTGATCTGTTTCAATCGCCACCACACCCTCCAAGACCTGCTCTAATGGGACTGCCGTCCTGTCGTCTTGCGGTGTAGGCGAAGGATTCTTCTGACCTTGTTGTTCGGCAAAACGCAGCTTTAGGCCTCTTCCAAATTCCTCCAAACCGGCCCGGTCACCTTGCAAGGCTGCCCGGAATTGTGCGCGCAATCGGCCTGCGTCCTTCTCGTAGTCTGTGCCGGGAGACAGATCGATCAGGAAGAGCATCGAGGCGATCCGGTCGCCAGCTGTTTCCTGCCCGCTGGAAGCCCTCGCGGCGAAGTAGCTCGCCATCTCGGAATGGACCTCAGTTACGGTCCTTTTCAAGAAGTCGGTAAGCGCTCTGGAAGCCAGATCATCCGTTGATGACAGAACTGGCTCGATATTGGTCACTCCTGACTTGTCACCTGGCAGAACCCCACTCGCCCCGGGCTGGCGATCTTCCACGCCGCTCGTGACTCCTCGGCCAGCCGAATATTGAAATCGAGATGGACCACCATGAACCCGGACGGCTGCCTTTAGGCCAGCGGAGCGCAGAGCCTCGAACTTTTGGAATTGGTAGGCCTGCAGAATTTCTGAAGCCGTATAGGGCGGCGTGGATGCCAACGCGTTTCGCAAATTCCTAACTTGGCCCTGCGCGAGGCCGTAGGCGAAACCGGTTAAAAAGTTCGGATTCGCCTGATTCGTGGCATAGGCTCGGTTAAGATTTGCTTCCGCTGACGCCAGCTCCGATTGAAGCTGAACGTACTGGGGATTCGCGAGCTGTGTCTGACCGGCGACATAGGTCGAGTTCACGGACTGAACCGACTGCCGTGGCAAGTCAGCCCGCGGGCACGAAATGTCTGAAAGACTAACCTCCACATCCGCGTCCGAGGGGACTACCTTCGCGATTGGCTTCAGGGAGTTCGCTAGCTCAGATTGTAGGACTGCGCTAACGGTAGCAGGGAGGCACGATTGAAAATCCTCAACCCGTACGCTGATAGCCACTCCGGGATACGAGGCCCTAACTACCTCCCGTGGCGCTGAAGTGAGGGCTCCGTCCTCTATTAAGTCGGCTGCCACATTATACGCGCCTAGGGTCAAACGCCCGGCGGACGTCTCCCGCTCAAACTTCAGTGCAGTAACCGATTCGTTTAGCAGGCCCAGCAGATGACCCAGTGTCTCAGACAAAAGAGGACGAGCCTCCGTCGACGACGGATCGGCCTTAAGAGCCAGCCTGAGGAGCCTTGCGCCCTCTACCAAGCCGCTCATGTTTCCTTTTGGAGCAGACCGAGCTTGCACCATCAGAGCGTCGAAAGCTGCGTGCCTGATTTCCGAGACTGTGCTGAACGCAAACGATCCGTCTGATTTCAAGTTTCCGAAGCCTTGAAGGGCGTCAACGGCAAGACTGATCTTTCCACCTTTCCAAAGCTGGCGAAGTTGAAGGGCTTCCTGCGTCAACTTCAATTCGGCATCCGCACCCTCAAACGCCAGAAGTTTCTTTTCGCTTGATTCTTTTCGAAATGCACTCAGTGAGTCCAGGATCTTGCCGGCTTGGTCGGCATCGCCGCGATGGGCGGCCGCTTCGGCTTCCCTTAGTTTCTCTTGAGCAGCCGCGACTCGGTTATTCAGCGAATCGGAGACCTGCCTTGCGCGCGCGCTGTCAGGATTCAGCCTAAGGGATCGCTCGATTAAACGCGCTGCTGAGTTCGGATCATCGTCGATCACAGACTGCGCCTCTATAAGAGCCTTATCGACAATATGGCCCCTACCTCGGCCTTCTTCTTCTGGAACTTCTTGTTACTTGGTTCGATCGCCGAAGCCATTGTGAATGCGTCGTAAGCCTGCGGTGTCTTCCCCTGCTTGAGAAGCGCCTCGCCCCACTCGAACGGAACCTTTCCAGACTGTGGAGCAGCGGCGACCGCTAGCGGGAACAGAAAGAGTACAGCGAGCATCGGAGCCATTCTAAAGTTCATCATACGAACATCTCCATGTTACTCCGTTGCCCGCTGGATAGGACGGAATGAAGGCTCACGATTTCCGGTATTTCGCTCGGGCGACAGGCCATGGCAACTTTGATACTGCCTACTCAGAACCCTGATGGCCGCTGGCCGGCAACGTCCATACTTCGTTCCAGTGCAAGCCCGACGCTTCCTATCACTCCCTCATCAAACAATTTCCCGATTAAAGTGACACCATGCGGAACCCGGCGCGGTGGCGAGAACTTGGGAAGTGGGTTCTTGGGGTCCGACGCCCAGTCGCTTCGAGCCTCGGACACCTCGACAAACCCTGCGCGCAGCGTGAGCGAAGGATGTCCAGTAGCGTTGGTGATCACCAGAATCTCGTCGCGCAACGAAGGCACCAGGAGCAGATCTACCTGGGAGAAGACGCGCGCCATTTCCTGCGCGACTTTCCGGCGGAGGCGGTCCGCTTGAACAAAATCCACCGCGGAAAGAAATCGCGCCTGGCGAAACGAGTTGGGCCATGCATCGGGTACTTGAACTTTGAGCTGATCCAACCCGCCGCTGAGGGTCAGTTCTTCGAATGCGGCAGCCGCTTCCGCGAATAGGATCACGTTGAGCGAGTCATAGGGCCAATCGGGAAGGTTCACCTCGATTGGGGTCATGCCGAGTCTTTTGACTGTCTCCAGGGCCGCCCGATCCACGTCGGTCGCGGGATTCTCTTTCATCCAGCCGGGGAAATAGCCCACGCGCAGTCCTCGGATGTTCGCGCCGGCATCGAAATCCAGCCTGCTGGGGGCGCTCGACAAATCGCCCGGGTCAGGCCCGGAAACGGCCTGCAGCACCAACATGGCGTCCTCGACGCTTCGAGTCATTGGACCAAGCTTGTCGAGTGACCAGCAAAGTGTCATGGCTCCCGTGCGAGGAACACGTCCGAAAGTCGGCCGCAGCCCGCTGAGTCCGCAGCGCATACTGGGTCCGATGATGCTGCCGCCTGTTTCGCTGCCGACAGCGAAGGCGACCAATCCAGCGGCCGTGGCGGCACCAGGGCCAGCGCTCGATCCCGAGGATCCTTCCTCTAGCAGCCACGGGTTCATGGTCTGGCCGCCAAACCAGATATCGTTCAAAGCAAGCGCACCCATACTCAACTTGGCGACAAGTACGGCGCCCGCGTCGTTTAGCCGCTTCACCACCGCGGCATCTTCGCTGGGAACGCGGTCCCGGTAGGGCTCAGCACCATACGTTGTCGGGATGCCGGAAGTGTCGAGGAGATCCTTGGCGCCCCAGGGAATTCCATGCAGCGGCCCTCGATACTTACCGGCGGCAATCTCTTCGTCGGCTTTCCGGGCCTGCGCAAGGGCCAGCTCGCGCGTCAGCGTGATCACACAACGCAGTTTCGGATCGAACCGTTCCAGCCTCGTCAGGTAGATTTGCGTGAGCCGCTGCGAGGTAAGCTCGCGCTGCTCGATCCAGCGCGAAAGTTGGGTCACAGGAGCGAAGGCAATATCCGCGTCGCTTTCGGGCAGAGGACCCGGATCTATACGGCTTCGGACGAATCGGTCGCGATCGGGACCTGCCGCTTGGCCGGGCAGCACCGCATTCCAATGCGACCAAGGCGCTACGGCTGGTTCTAGCGCCACCTTGCGGGGGCCAGTTCGTCGCTCATAGAGCGCCGCCATAGAATTTCGCCAGTTGCCAGCGGCGAGAGCGCGGTCCGAGGGACGCAAGTCCACCTGCACCAGCTTCTCTGCTTCCGCGAACGTCGATGCCGAAACCTCGGGTCCCACGGGAGGTGCGGTGCCGAAGGCAGGCGGAGTGCCTGCGGGCAACTCGCCGGCTTCGTGTTTCTTGCTGTTGCACGCAGTGGCAGCACCCAACAGGCTGATGGACGTACTGGCTAGAAAATTCCGGCGCGATTTCGACATGTAACCCTCTGAAGAATTGTAACCGCGGGGACCGACTTGGAATGGCGGCGCCCGCGACGAGGGCAGCCTCCGACTGCCGCGAGGAAACGCTCGCTGAGCATGGAACGCGAGAAGAAAGCCAAGGGCAAGTACGCCCGCGTGGGAACAGGAATATCCAACGCCGCAATTCCCGCGCGTGATAGACTCACTCGAAATCAGTTGCAAGGAGGAAACATGGCAGCAGGGGGAGCAGCAGCAGCCGCCGCGATCGTCCAAGCCATCAAGGCGTCCGGCGTAATCGTCCGCGTCGAGCCAGGGGAGTTTTCCAAGCTCATGAACCGAGCCAATGACCCGCTGATCGTGCTCGCCGAAGGTGGGCTATTCAGCAAGAATTATCAATACCTGATGAGCTACAAGGGCATCGCGTTTTTTACCAAGTCCGGGACGCCCTTGCCGCTGCCGGGTGGGGCTGAGCTGGTGACAGCGGGACGGATCTGGGTTCCGGGAGGTTAGCCCGTCCAGCCGCGGAGAGCTTTGCAGCAACTTATGACCATTCAAACCGGCGGTAGACAGATTCTGGTTCACGGATTAGCGCTCATTCTGGCCGGACTCCTGTGGGGTTTCGCGCCGCCAATGACGCCGTTTCCACGGCTCGCCCTAGGCGCGCACATTCAGTTCGAGACCAACGGACTGCTGTTCCTCGCCGTTGGCATCCTGCTGCTCACGGTGCCAAATCGCGTTGGTCGGAAGGCTCTGGGGGTAATGGTGGCCTCGGCGTGGTTGACGTGGCTCATGGTCTTGTCCGAAGTGGCGAATGCCTGGTGGGGCACGAACCAACTGCTACCCATCGCCGCAAAGCAGGCCGGAGCGACGGGCGCAGCACCGTGGCAAGAACTCATCGTAAAGCTCTGCCACATTCCCGCAGCGCTGGGCTTGATTCTCTCCTTCGTGCTGCTGATCATCGGTATCGTGCAGTATCGCGGGCCCACGGAGCTGGAGAGTTCGCTCCGTGCTCGCTGAAATTCAGGCGTAGGGTGCGGGGGCGCCGAAGCGCAGGCGCGTTCCGCCGCTCAGTGTGAGTGTTCCGCTGACCACACCGAGCCCTCACGGGTCTACTACTTAAGCTCTATCCGAACCGTGTGCGATTCGGTCTGTCCCACGTTGCGCACTTCGTGGATTAACGGTTCGGTCCATCGGACTTCACCGAGCGTCGCGTGTCGACGGGACATCTGACTGCCCGGATGGGAAACCGTCTCGCTGTCCCAGTCTGCAAGCGTTATCGTCAGTCCGTGCGCATGTCGATGCGTCGGCTCGGCGACGCCGCCCGGTATCCGATCATCTATCGCCCTGACGAATTGGTTTTCGAAGATCAACTTCTGAGTTTCCTTGCACGCAATGAGCGAATCAAGCTCGTCTGACGCTCCAGTAGCCACATGTGAATCGGATGGTGGCTGAGCTGTCTTAAGTTCGATCCGAATCACGTGCTGTTCGGTTGTGCCCGTGTTGCGTGCTTCGTGCGTGACCGGTTCAGCCCACCGAACGTCCCCAAACTTGGCCTGACCTCGGCTGACCTTTCCATCAGGACTGGTCGCATCGTTCGTGTAATCGCTAAGCGCGATGGTAATGCCACGAGCGTGGCTGTGCTTCGCCTCGAATACGCCCGGCGACACGCGGATGTCGAACACCCGCACGAATTCGTTATCGATGAGTAGCTTCTTGGTAACGCCTTCGCCACTCTGTGCGTGACCGAAGCAGATTGAGGCAGCCAATAGCACTACGCGGGGTGCCCTAAACCAGCAGCGATGTTTGGTCATGCTCGGGATTGTAGCGCAGGGTCGGATACTAGCGTAGTCGCAGGCGCGTCCGCCGCGTTTGAACTTGGTAGCCGGGGCAAGAGCCGGTCGGCAAGCCCGTCGCCGGGCACGGGTTCTCGCGCTGGAACTGCCGACGGATGGTCGTGCTGCGCCGGATTCGTCCGGATGGAGCCCGAGCGCACGATTCGCAGCGGCGCTCGGAACGGGCGTGGACGGCGCGGGAGTGCGACGAGCGGACCGCGCTGGTGGGGTCGTCAGAGTTGGCCCAGAGCGCGGCGGCGAGGGCTAAGGACAGGAGAAGCCGGATCATAATTTCCGTAGTGCGCGGGAAGAGAGGTTTCTCTCACCCTTCGCCGGATTTGACTGAGGCCGCGAGGGATAAGATTCTACTGAGGGTACCGTCACAAGTGCATGCTCTAGGTCATTTTTCCTCCACCCAGGCGCAGTAGAAACTCTCCGGGAGATGTTCGCGGACAATTTCATCGAACCGTCGACTTTTGAACTCTGCTCCCCGCCGGTTCAAATCGATGATGCCTACATCAAAGCGCCGGAATCCGTGGCATTTCCAGAGGTGCCGCTTTGTCCTTTCGGCCAAAGACTGTTCGACCCGATGAGTCGAGTCGATCTCGTAGTTCGATCCGGCCTCCGCGTCGCTGTTCCTTTTGAGCTGAAGTTGGGCAAAACCCGTCTGACACGGGGAGCAATCGAAGAGCGCCTGGGGACATGCAAGGAATCCAAGCACGTGGACGCCAGGTGGAGTGGGAACATGATGGCGATTTTGAATCACGCCTTCGAGCCAGCGTGTGAAGATGAACTCGCGGTTAAACTCGGAGAGGGCGAATCCGACACGGTAACCTTGACCCGACGATGGTATTTGATTGCACGTCGTGCAGTGGTGAATGCCTTGCGGGCAGAGGGACAAATTAGTCCGCGCATGGGATATGTCGTTTTTGAAGATATCGTGGACTTGGTCGGTAAAAAATGACGTCCGCGATTCATTCACAATCGCTGCTAATAAGTGCTCACCCATGTTGGTAATGGGAAATCGGAAAGTAGATTTGCGCATAACAAGTATTCGGAAGCGAGGGCTCTTTTCTGGAGGTACATCCGAAAGAGTGCTGGCACCGCTTGCTCCCGCTTCCCGGCCGCAATCCGGAACGCGAGTCCACGTCGACGAGCTCGGGGAGCTTGACCAACGCTGAATCCCAATTCACCCCTCCCTCACCCTCGCCTTCATCGCGATCTCCTTGGGACTCGCGCCGCCCGCGTGCGACATCCACTCCATCACCTTCTTCAGCGACACCTTGTGCTGGGTGGAGGTGACCAGCTCGACCGTGACCGGATCGGCCAGGTCCTCCATCACGAACTGCTGCTCCCGGATGCGTTTCAGTCCGAGCGCCGCGGCGTCCATCGTCGTTTCCGCATGGACGGTGACCGAGTGGTCGATGTCCCGGACATCCCGAAACGTCACCCGGCATTCGCGGAGGGCCATGGGAAACAGCTTTTCACAATAGGCGAACAAAAGGAGAACAAAAGGAGAACATGATAGGATCTACAAGTGGCCGCCGTGGACCCAGATCGGCTTGATGAATCGCAGCTGGATGATTTCCGCCGGGAGTTCGCCCTCATGTCGGACGCGGCGCTTGCTAGGACTTACGAGACCTATCGCGTCGCCTGCGGCCTCCGAGAGGATGGCATCCCGCGCCTGGCGACGATGCAGCGTTTCTGGCAGGCCTGGGAGGAATGCTGCCGCCGATTGGAGCAAATCCCGTGATTGAGAGGCACTCCGCATCCCCGTCCAGATGAGAGATGCTGAGGATCGGTTCGAACGCCACGCTCGACCTAGATGCTAGAATCCGGGTGCTGCAGCGCGAACGTTTTGCTTCTGGTGACTGAGCGGCAGGTGGCGATTAACTGGGGAGGCCGAAATGAAGGGCATTAAATGCCGGACCGCAGTGGCAGCACTCGCGATGCTGGTCGGCCGCGGACCGGGATACGGTCAGTCTGGCGACAAAGGGCTGGAGCGGTTTCGCGCGATCTATAAGGAACTCGTCGAGACCAATACGACCCTTTCAGCCGGCGACTGCACTCTGGCTGCAACGCGCATGGCAGCGCGACTGAGGACCGCCGGTTATCCAGACCAAGACCTGCGCATCTTCGTCCCCGATGGACATCCCAAGGAAGGCGGCCTTCTGGCTGTACTCCACGGCTCCGATCCAAGCGCCAAGGCGATCCTCATGCTCGCCCATGTCGATGTGGTCGAGGCCAAGCGGGAGGACTGGACGCGGGACCCGTTCACCCTCGTAGAGGAAAACGGATACTTCTATGCTCGCGGGACGAACGATATGAAGGCCCAGGCCGCGATTTGGGTCGACAACATGATCCGTTTTCGCGAAGAGGGATTTCGACCGAAGCGTTCCGTCAAATTAGCGCTAACCTGCGGAGAAGAAACTAACAGCGCTCTGAATGGCGCAGGCTGGCTGGTCACGCACGAGCGGGAAGCGATTGATGCCGAATTTGCCCTGACCGAAGGCACCGACGGTGATCTTGATGCACAAGGTCGTCGAGTCATGCTCGCCATTCTCGCTGCCGAAAAGACCTCCCAAAACTTCGTGCTGGAGACGACCAATCCCGGAGGCCATAGCTCACGGCCGGTGCCTGATAACGCAATTTATCACGTGGTGCGCGCCGTCGATCGGGTGAGCCGCTACGAATTTCCCGTTCAACTGGACGACGCGAATCGCGCCTATTTCACCGGCATGTCAAAGATAGTCGGCGGCGAGGTTGGGCTCGCGATGGCTGCTGTAGTCAAGAATCCGGAAGACGCCGCTTCGGTCGCGGTGCTGGACAAGGACCGCAATTGGCACGCCATGCTCCGCACGACCTGCGTGGCGACCATGCTTTCTGCTGGTCACGCGACTAACGCTTTGCCACAACGGGCGACCGCGAACATCAACTGCCGCATCTTTCCCGGCGTGTCGCGCGAGGTCGTCCGGGCTCAGCTGGTCAAGATCGTCGATGATCCCGCCGTCGCTGTTACTATTCCCGAGGTTCGGGGACCGGTCGCGGAACCAACTCCTTTGACGCCGCGAATCCTGAAGCCGATCGAGAAATTAGCGGGTGAGATATGGCCCGGAGTCCACGTGCTCCCCGTCCTGGAGCCCGGCGCATCGGACGCCCAGTTCCTTAACCCCGCGGGTATTCCAA
>Ga0182024_10024757_pt1 | contig 10646 bp, 10 predicted proteins | sample P32metaG_FD_120480 | JGI IMG/M metagenome (GOLD analysis project Ga0182024, IMG submission 120480) | Permafrost microbial communities from Stordalen Mire, Sweden - P3-2 metaG (Illumina Assembly) | ecosystem: Environmental > Terrestrial > Soil > Wetlands > Permafrost | place: Sweden: Stordalen...
GACTCGAGACCATTGGCAGAGAGGATGCGGCCTCAAACACTTAAAGATTTCGTTGGTCAGCAACATTTAGTAAGTGATGGTGCGATTATTTATCAAATGATAGAGAAAAAACAACCTGCCAGTCTTATCTTTTGGGGACCTCCTGGAACCGGGAAAACAACTCTAGCAAGAATCATCGCCAATGAAACTGACGCCTTTTTTAGTGAACTTAGTGCGGTTAGCGCCGGGAAGGCAGATATTAATAATGTCATCGAACAAGCCAAGGCCAACCAGAGACTTGGCAAAAAAACTATATTATTCGTAGACGAAATTCACCGTTTTAATAAAGCCCAGCAAGATGCGTTTTTACCACATGTTGAAAACGGCACGATTATTTTAATTGGGGCAACTACTGAAAATCCTAGTTTCGAAGTCATTAATCCACTGCTTAGCCGCAGTCGAGTTATTGTTTTAGAGCCACTAAGCAAATCAGAGGTTATAAAAATACTGACCAACGTTGCCAAGCAAGAAAAAATACCTATTAGGCAACTTCCTAAAACTAGCGTCGACCTTCTAGCTGAACTATCTGGCGGAGATGCTCGAATCGCTATAGGAAATCTCGAGCTAGCAAGGCAGTTAGCTGGACGCAAAATAATCGGACAAAAAGTGATTTACAGCGCAGCTCAACAAAAAGTACCAGGATACGACAAGAACGGAGAAAACCACTACAACATCATAAGCGCCTTTATTAAAAGCATGAGAGGAAGCAACGCTGACGCCGCGCTATACTATATGGCTAGGATGCTTCAAGCCGGAGAAGATCCAAAATTTATCGCTAGACGAATGGTTATTTTCGCAAGTGAAGATGTTGGACTAGCCGCGAGCGCTGCTCTTAATTTAGCTGTGTCTACTTTTCTAGCAGTTGAGCGGATAGGGATGCCTGAGTGCCAATATAATCTTTTCCATTGCGCCAGCGTACTCGCAAAGTGCAGAAAATCACGCGCCATAGCTGATGCAATGGTTAATGCTTTAAGGGCAGCTCAAGAAAACCCAGATGTACCAGTACCTCTTGCCCTGCGTAATGCTCCTACTAAACTAATGAAAAATTTAGGATATGGAAAAGGATACAAATGGGAAAGCAACTTTAAACCAAAATCGGGGTTTATGCCACCCGAACTAAAGGATGTAAAGATTTTTGAAGACTAATTAATTATGTTTAAAATCGTGAGTATATCGACTAGCCCAAGCTATAAGATTATAATAACGATTTGATATTGGGGATTAGCCAAGCGGTAAGGCTCTGGGTTCTGGTCCCAGGATCGGGGGTTCGAATCCCTCATCCCCAGCCATAAGCGGTTTGACCTCTGTTAGTTATTGTTTTTTTCTATGATAGAAAATTCTCTATAGGTGGGCCAGATAACATATTTCTTGTCCGATAGTCTCTAACAAAAACAATTGCTTGTCTCCAAGTATTGCCAAAGTTTGACTCAACCATAGCGGCTACTTTAGCCTTATCTGCTCCCATTATTTTTTGAGTTCCATTCATCGCTAGAATCCACAACCAATTTCTTAAGTAAGTAGCTTTTTCTCCAGATATTGGTAAATCTTCAACATAAAACCACTCATCTCCTGCGAGTGGATGCCCATGTCTATCTTCATCCGGTTCTGGCTCGCCGACTCTTCTAGCTATACCTATTTTTGAACCTATGCTGCTATTACCTAATATCGTAGGCATAATTGCGTCATACAATGTTGTTCTTGCTTCTGTTTCTTCTGCCGGTACTCCAGCGGCTTCCCAGTCAATAATATTTAGTCTGAATCTAACACCTTCAACAATTTGAGCATATGCTTCGCTAGCGGTTGCTATTTCAAACGGTATTGAATCTGATTGTCCTGAGATAGTCATATTTTATGATAAATATTATACTAATAAGATACCTATTTGCACATTTTGCAAATCTAACAGATTAGTTGGTACGGAACTCCGACTCCAGCGCCAGCCAAGACCTAGTAGGGCAAGTCAAGTAATTAATGTGTCCTCGATGTATCTGAACCTGTAATAACATATGGGGTTTGTCTAGTAAGTACTGCATAGATTCGGTTGGTTAGCTTCTGAGCCACAGCAACAACACTAGGGGTATAGGCTTTACCTTGATCCCTTTTGTTTTGGTAGTAAGCTTTTAGCTCCGGGTCATATCTTCTGGCCGTATTAGCACATAAGAACAAGCAACGTCTTAGTTCTGGTGAACCACGTTTAGTTAGCTTTGTGTTACGGTTTAGCGTTGTACCGCTTTGTTTTACTCTGGGGTCTAGTCCGGCATAGGCAATTAGTTGCTTACTGCTAGGGAACCTTCTAATGTCACCAATTTCCGCCAGTATACTAGTAGCTGTAGTCGACCCAATACCTACAATGCTTTGGATTAGTTCATAGTCGGCCAGGTTAACGTCTTTAAAGGCTTTACCCCTTAGATCTTTAGTCAGCTGTTCTAGTGCCTCAGTAGCTGGGATAAACAAACCACTAATGTCCTTGTTAGCCCCCAGCCTAATCAAGAACTGCTTCTGCAGATCCAGGGCCTGTCTTTGCTGCACTACTTTAGTTGCTAGTCGTACATAGACTTTAGGTAGAGATAGATCACTTATGCTAGCTAATCTGCCCTCACCACGTAGGATTAACCTAGCAATGCTTAGAGCATCATCTAGATCGGTCTTCCTGCCACGTATAGTAGCCCTGGTATATTGCTTGGTCATTAGTGGGTTTAGTATCCTAAGCTCAATACCTAAATCTAAACAGACTTTAATTAAAGTAATGTGGTAACTGCCAGTAGCTTCACAACCAACCATAAGTTTTGGATGTTTTGTACCAACTTGTTTAATTAGTTTTGTTAGGTCTTTTGAGCTATTGCTCACAAGATAACGATCTTTTAGCTGGCCCGAGCGGTTAACCAGTGCTACGTCTAACTTATCTTTAGCTACATCGAATCCAAGTACTAACATAGTTGTACCTCCATTTATTAAATTTATCCCTGTTGTTAAAGAAGAGAAAAAGAGAAGAAATGGAGATACAAACGTCTTCCTCTAAGTGCTAAACTATACATAGGCTTGTTGGTAATTAGAGTCATTACACTCAACCTAGTAGTAATATCCTAGCCTAAAAGAGGAGACGAGACGCTTGGCGTATGGGCCAGAACCCAAAGCATAAGCTACTCGCTCTCCTTTTTAATTGTAGGTCTAAACCCACAGTACTAAGATACAAGCATAAGCGGTTTCGTTTCGGTGTTATAATTTATTTATGAAAATAAACAAAAAAAGACTTCTAACTGTAGTAATAGTTTCGCTTGGTTTAACTTTTGTTATAAGGATACTTACAGTTGTATCAATTTTTGGTATTTATAGTTGCCAAACTGTTAGCTGCGTAAACCATGATGGCAGTAACGCTAAGATTCTCGTGGGTGAGATTCTACAATATATTACTTTGGGTGTATTTTTAATCTCCCTAATTGCATATATTTATTATTCCGCAAAGAAAAAGCCTTAAAATGTTCTGAACTCGGACCATATTTTATGCCCAGCCATAAGCATAATGAAGCAGTTCACTACTTATAAATTTCGAAAAACCTAAAAAATAAATATATAATGCTAATGGATAAATGAAAGCATTTCGCGTAATCCTAACAATTATTTTAGCTCTGCTGTTTACGCAAGCTGTATTTTCCGACTTCGTCAGAACTATTGGGCCAAGCTACCTTATAAATACCTCCGGCGTACAGGCTGACAACAATAAATTTTGTCCTCCTCAAAATCAGATACCACCTGGGAGTGGAGAGTGTGTTATTAATTGCCCAGCAAACAACGGACCCCTTAATCCTCAAATTAAAGGTTTTCCTTTTCAGAGGAACGATTTCTACGACGAATGTGGTTATACGGTCATACCTTATAAAACGAGCGATTTTACGTTAGCTAGAGTTCTCGATTATACCTATCTCGGCATAATTACACTGGTTTTAGCTATTCTAATAACAAAACAAATCTCACCAACCCTTAAAAGCAAAAAGCATTAACGGCCAGTGTTCTTAGATCTTATCGAATTCCGACTCTAGGCCCAGCGCTAATCACAACTGTACCTGCTTTGAAGATATAGCCACCAAATTTTCTCTGGCCTAGTAGGCCTAAAAATTAGTGGTTACTTTTCGTACTTTACTACTATTTTTATTTTTGGGGATCTACTCATCCATTTTCCACTTATTGTTATGTTATTAAGCACTTTATTGAATCATTGAAGGTTTGTCAAATAGCTATTGCTTAATTATTTTAGATACTTCGTAATTGCGTTTTTAAGGTCAGGGGAATTGCAGATTAGACGATGTTTCAGTTGGGCGATAAATAGTACTCTAGCTGCCCCTCTGATGGATAGTTAGTAATAGTGTCTTCTGCCATGTCACCATTACCAGTACTAGGATCTGTTGCCCCGGAATCTCCGTATATAAAGATTGGCTTAGATCCACCGACTGCAACTATTTCGACATGTCCTCCTGGATAATCAAAGTAGGCAACATCACCAGCCTGAGGAATATAGCCATTGGCAGGATGATAAGTAAATCCCATATTTTGTATATTGTCAGCTAAATATTCATCCCAGCCGTTGCGTTCCCCGTAGCTAAATGGATGCCCGGATTCTTTATAAACATAACTGACAAAATCTGCACACCATTCTTCATAACCGTTCCCGTCCGAGTAGTTATTCAGCAGGGTGCTGTGGCTAGTTGCACCTGACTGCCAGATAGCCCATTGTTCAGCTGCATAGCAAGCTATTAATTGCCCTTCACTCCCACTACACGATGTACTTGCACCCGATGTATTATCCTTGCTCCAAACTGAAGTAGCCCAGGCTTCATTTGGCCCGGTCAAGCCGTTGCACGAACCAAGAATAAGCTGAGTGTCAGTTTTACTATTTGGAACGTCAAGACAAAGTGCGCTCGCAGGGTTTTCAAATCCGTCTATGGAGGTAGTCCATACCTGAGAGGCACTACCGTTACATGTATCCGACACAATTTTGTCGCCGGATGATGTTCCGTTATTTTGAATCGAAAGACAATAATTTTTGTTATGCCGGATTGTATCCGAACTCACCGTCCAATCTTGCGCAGCGGTTCCGTTACAACTCCATGAGTCAACATCTGCGTTGCTGTCGAGACTATCACGATGAACGTCTAAGCAATAACCAGCTATGCCAGATTTAACCTCTGGGATAGCTGACGAATGATAGCGTGCAATAATTTTAAAAACAAAAATAATCACAAAAAGCAAAATGAATGCTCCGAATAGAAGAACCACCAGGCTCAGAAAACCTGACGGATCGAACTTTTTAGATTTATGTTTGTTTTTATAGACGTGAGGATACATTAGCGGTTCTTAAAAAATATTAAATCAAATTTGCGTAAAAACAAAATCAATATCGAAATATAGCAAAACAAACTGAATATTTATTGAAGATATTTTATAAACCGTCTATAGCGCTAAACATTAGGCTTGAGCTATAATTACGCGAATGGAGGCGATTCATAAAAAATACACAAACAAATTGTTTTGTTTTTCTCCACCAGTAATGATCGCCACCTGCATAATAGAACTATCTCTGTTAATTTATACGATTTGGCGCTACAAGTTTAATAAGCTAACCAGACTAGTGACATTAGTCTTGCTATGTCTAGCGATATTTCAATTAGCTGAATATCGAGTTTGTACTGGGTCAAACTTCGCAAATTTTTGGTCACATGTTGGCTACGTGGCGATTACCCTGCTACCGATCCTAGGAATTCATATTATACATACGATTATTGGCAAGAAAAGCAACGCACTTGTGTATTTTGGTTACTTAACAGCTGCGGTGTTTGTGGGTTATTTCGCGATCACCGCCAATTCTATAGTCGGGCATCAATGCCTGGGTAATTATGTAATGTTTCAGGTTAACTCAAATCTAGGCTGGCTTTATGGGATTTACTATTACGGCTGGGTTATTCTCGGAGGATTATTAAGTCTAGCACACGCTGATCGTTCGAAAAATAAAAAACAAAAACAGGCACTTATAGGCTTCGCACTGGGATATGCAGTTTTCTTGGTGCCTACCACCACCGCGAACCTAATCAACAAGTCAACACTTCGTGGGATCCCATCAATAATGTGCGGCTTTGCCGTCTTGTTTGCCATAATTATTATCACTTGGGTAATGCCTAGAGTGGGCAAACGGCGAACCCACCAAGAAGAAACTTCTACTTAAAGGGCTAATTGACCCGAAATTACAATTTACTCGTCTACAAAGTCTGGGTACGTTTATAAATATAGTATCCAAACAGACCAGCTACTATTCCAGAAACACCGCCAACAGCCAGACCAATTCTTGGGTTAGAGTGATCGCTTATAAACCCGATTATTGGTCCACCAATAGGTGTTGTTCCTAAAAACGCTATAGACCATAGAGACATTACCCGCCCCCGCATTGACGGATCACTGGTAAGCTGCAACGTCGTATTTCCGAGAGCAATAAACAAAACCGACAATCCACCTTCTACAACCAATACAATTAAGGCGGTTATAAGATCTGGGGTGATCGAAGCGGCTAAAATACTTAAACCCAATAATATTGCCGCCCAGATAAGCTGCGTCTCTCGAGTAGCCGCACGTCCAGCAGTATACAGCCCTCCGATAACCGCTCCTAGGCCAGTTGCCCCCATCAAGGCAGAGTAGGTTGCGGCGTCACCGTGCAATGTAATAGTAGCAAACAGAGGCAATATTACCGGGAATTCGTAGGCAAAAGTACCGACAATAAACATCATTATTAGAGTAGATTTGATCGTCGGCTCACTCCATGCATAAGCCAATCCCGCTCTAATTTGTCCGGGCTCCCGAGGACTAATAGGAGCTCTATGGAGTTCAGCTTCATGCATTAGATATAAAGCGAACAGTACTGCAATGTATGAAAGTGCATTGACTATGAAACACTGCCCAATTCCAAGAGTGGCTATAATGACACCGGCAATAGACGGGCCAACAACTCTAGCTACGTTAACCATAGTCGAGTTTAGGGTGACAGCATTTTTTAAGTAGTCTTTGCCGACCATTTCCACAACAAATGACTGCCGGGTTGGATTATCAACCACATTTACTAGACCCAGCCCAATAGCTAAACTATAGATCATCCAAAGATGGATCGAATGAGTTAAAACCAATAGCCCCAGCGTAAGAGCCAACAAAGCAGCCAGTGTTTGGGTTAGATATAAAATATGTCGCTTATTGAATCGATCAGCTACTACACCTCCAAACACCCCGAAAACTAACATTGGCAGAAATTGAGCAGCAACTACTAGACCAAGCTGTGTACCAGAATGGGTAATTTTTAATACCAGCCATGAGACACCGATTGTTTGCATCCAGGTACCGCACATCGAAATTCCCTGTCCAAAAATAAACAGTCTGAAATTTCTGACTTCTAACGCAGCAAACGTCTTTCTTATGGTGGTGTCCATCTACCCCTCACTTTTTATATTCTGATTATAGTTTTATTATACTCTATGTTTTTTCGGCACAATTAAAAAAGTGCCGTCTGCAGCAGACAGGCACTTAATTAATGTTGTTTATATTTGGCGTCTTACAAAGACTTGCTAAGTTGACGCTTTTTGAAGATCACTGAGGCTATATAGCCAGCGATGGTTGTAAGAACTAAGACGGGAACGAAACTTCCTGGACCAGTGTTTACAAGTGCAGTTGGCGCAGCAGCAGGAGCAGCTTGAGTTACGTTAGGAGCAGGAGTTGTAACAGCAGTGGTAGTCGCAACCGGAGGAGTACTAACAGGTTTAACTGGAACTACAACTGGGGGAATGGTTACATTGATGTAAGCTGCGTCACAAGCCCTCGGCAAACTACCATTTTGGGTATTATCAGCAGTATAACAAGCCTCGTTTTCTATAGGTCCACTCTGGGTAGCAGTAACTTTTGCCTGATACTGTTCTGTAACTTTACTTCCAGCTTGGATGCTGCCGATATTATCAGTAATAGTTCGCTGGCTTGAGTTGCTTGTAAGCTCTATGCCGCTAGGCAAGTTATCGGTAAGAACAGTGTTAACCATGGCATTGTTGCTACCTGGTTGTCCATTGTTACTAATTACAACTACGTATTCGACTGTATCACCGGTTTTGACGGCAACTGCTGTAGTAACATTATTAGCATTACTTAGGGCACTATTAGTGCTGACGTTTTCTACGCTTTTAGTTATTGAGCCTACAGGTGCAGGCTGGGGTTGAGGCTGCTTTGAACCACAAGCGTATACTGGTGCTGAAACCAATAATGCAATCCCTAGGGCACTCATTGCTGATGTAACAATTCGCTTATTCATCTTAAGTTAACTCCTTAGTGTAAACTTCTCATCAAAACTCTTACGTTTACAGTGGTTACTATAACACTAGTTATGCTTATTGTCAATATGATTATACGAATAGTTAACGCTTCTGATGAGCAGGGCTCCGAACGCTAAACCAGTAACTATTTGAGAAACAAATAACAGGTGAAGAACGCCAATTAAGGTGAAGAACGCCGCTAAAAATCCTAGTAACTGAATTAGCAGTATTGGTGAGTTAAGTTTGTTTTTATAGATTACTAAGGCAAGCCAAAACGATACCGCCATCTCAAAAACAAATATAATTGCTCCTGTCAGTATGTGCAAATTCTTAAACGTTGAGTTAATTTTATAGGGGTAGGTTGAAACAAGCACTAGTAGCGTTAGGCTCGCTAAAATATATAATACAAGTCTTATCTGAATCAGTCTTTTGGTATGACCCTTTATCTTTTCGGCAGCCATAACTGTAAAGATAATGCTCAGCAGAAACGCTAAGCTAAACGGCACGATGGTTGAGTTATGAACTCCAAAGTTGCTAATACCGCCCTCGTTACTCTCAAATAGAAATTTCGGGATTATAGCTGTGCAAACTCCAATAAAAACAAAAAAACTGATCTGTCCGATTATTAGATTGCGTACTGGTTTTTGCAACATATATTTTTAGTATATAGTATCGATATGAGTGATTTGACAATTCAACACCTAGATACAAAAAGCCTGTCAAACTATGAAAGTTGGTTCGATAATCGAGCAACAGCGAACATGCTCTTTAAACAATCTGAGGGTCAAGATTTATCAAATCTCGGTTCCCAGGCTTGGTCTGGAAGTATAGATGGTCAGGTTGTGGCAGTCGCATTTTTCTCGACGGATATAATGCACCACGGACACTTTTATTTAGCTGTTAAACAGTCAGAACGTCGACACGGATATGGAACTGAGATGATGAAACAGGTTTTAAGTGAGCCAATTGTTCGAGATCTAGTTAGTAATCATGTAACAATAGAGCCCGAAAACGTTGGTGCCCAGAAGATACTTCGAAAAACTGGTTTTGTGCAAACCGGCTACACCTCAGAAGGTTATTTAGAGTTTGAAAAACTGTAGTTAGTTTAACGTTCAGCTAATTTACAGGAAATAGACTTATTATCAGATTATTAAACTAATAATATTGAAGAGTTATTTATAATCATGGATCAAGATATTTCTAGTAGTCATCGAAGTACGCACATCTCAAAATCTCGAAAATCTAATCCGGCAAAGCCTTTGCTGGCTATCGGAGCGTTGGTAGTAATTGCCATCGGCAGTTTTTATGGAGGTATCGACTATCAGAAGCATCACCAATCTGGATCTAGTCCCACAACAGCTGCATTAGGATCAGGAGGTTTTAGAGGAGGCGGTTTGAGCCGAGACCGTGTAATAGGGTCTGTAACTACAATAAGTCCGACTAGCATTACGGTTCAAAACGCACGAACTGGTTCGAGTAGTACACTTACAATCACCAGCAGTACAACTATTACAGATAGCGGCAGTGCCGCAACAGTTAGTGACATTCAAACTGGAGATACGGTGTTTATAACTGAGAACAGTTCTAATACGTCTGATGCTGCCAGCATCGCTGTGAATCCAAGTTTTGGCGGACCCGGAGGTGGCGGTGCACCTCAATCGACAACAGCTCCAACAACTAGTACCAATTAAGACTAATCAGATAATAGCTAGACCTGTATTCTTCGGAACTGATAAATGCCGAAGCTCATCATTATTGCAGCAGTGATACCCAGTGCAATAAAGTCTTTTAAAAACCCATAGTGGCTTTGATTTATCATACTGGCCCTTAGTGCATCAACTGCGTAGCTTATGGGGTTAAAATCAGCAATGATTCTAAGAGGAGCTGGGGCATGATTCAGAGGATATAGAGCACCTGATAAAAAGAATAGCGGAAAAATTAAAAATTGGTTGATAGCCTGGAAGCCTTGAAAATCGTTAACTATGGCGCCTACTCCTGAGCTAAAGCAAGCAAGAGCAACCGAGAGTAATGCCAGAACAAGGATTGCCACAAGCAGCATTGCCCAGTTATAGGGTCTAAAACCTAAGAAAAGTGATATCAAAAATACTAAGATTCCCTGCATCACTGATGTTGTAGCACCGCCTAGGGCTCCACCTAACAAAATTTTAGTTCTGGATACCGGAGCTACAAGGGTTTCTTTTAAGAAGCCGAATTGCTTGTCAAAGATAATGTTTATACCGAAGAAAACTGCTGTAAACAATACTGTTTGAGCCATAACAC
>Ga0182024_10024758_pt1 | contig 10645 bp, 10 predicted proteins | sample P32metaG_FD_120480 | JGI IMG/M metagenome (GOLD analysis project Ga0182024, IMG submission 120480) | Permafrost microbial communities from Stordalen Mire, Sweden - P3-2 metaG (Illumina Assembly) | ecosystem: Environmental > Terrestrial > Soil > Wetlands > Permafrost | place: Sweden: Stordalen...
CCGATTGGGTGATCGAGCACAAGAAGGAATTGCTGCTCAGCGAGATTCCGCAGCGCCGGTTTGGTGGCGAGGATGATTTGAAAGGCGCCGCTGTTTACCTAGCGTCGGATGCTTCGGACTACGTGACCGGACAAGTGCTTGTAGTGGACGGCGGACAAACGGCATGGTAGCAATCGGCGGGAAGAAAGGGAGCAAGCGATGAACGTCCCTCTCACGCCGGTGCGGTTCCTCCGATACGCCCAGGAGCAATTTCCGAGCAAACTCGCCGTTGTTTGCGGAGAAGAGCGCCGCACCTACGCACAGTTGGGAGAACGAGCGGTGCGGCTGGGTTCTGCCCTGCGCTCGGCAGGACTCGAACCGGGAGACCGCGTCGCATTTCTCAGTTCCAATTGCCACCGCTTTCTCGAAGCGTATTACGGCGTCCTGGAAGGCGGAGGCGTATTGCTTCCGCTGAATTTCCGCCTGACGGCTGCGGAGCTTGCCTACGTGATGAGGGACGCGGGCGCGAAATTTCTTTTCCTCGAAAGTCAGTTCCTGGAGACGGCTGAATCTCTTCGCAAGGAAGTTTCGATGATCGAGACATTCGTCCTATTGGACGACCAGCCTCGCGCGAACTGGCTGCACAAATTCAACTATGAAGAATTTCTGACGGGCGGAGATCTGTGCCGCCGCGATGTGATGGAATTCGACGAAGATGCGCTGGCGGAACTTTTTTATACGAGCGGGACCAGCGCCAACCCCAAGGGCGTGATGCTGACGCACCGCAATATTTACCTCCATGCAATTTCCGTGGCCCTCGGAAACCAAAAGACCTCGGATGCAATCGAAATTCACACGATTCCCCTGTTCCACGCGAACGGCTGGGGAATCGTACACACGCTGACAATGGCGGGCGGCACGCACGTGATGCTTCACCGGTTTGACCCCGTGGAGGTTTTCCGGCTGGTCGAACGCGAGCGGGTGAACAATTGCAATCTCGTGCCCACGACCGCGGCAGCGATCCTCAATTGTCCCGAGCGAAAGAATTTCGATTTGAGCAGCCTGAAGAAAGTACTGATCGGCGGAGCCGCCGCTTCCCCGACACTGGTGCGGGAGGTCGAAGAGAAACTGGGGTGCCAGTGTATTGCCGGCTACGGTTTGACGGAAGCTTCGCCGGTGCTTACCTTGTCGCCCGGGAAACCGGGGCTTCAGTGGGGAGAGGAAGAGCGGATCGCGGGACAGGCATCAGCGGGGTTCGCCCTTCCGGGTGCGGAGATCCGCGTAGTGGACCCAGACGGAAAAAATCTGGCACACGATGGACAAACGATGGGCGAAGTGGTGGCTCGCTCGGACGGCGTAATGAAGGGATACTGGCGCCAACCCGAAGCAACCGCGGCCGCGCTGCAAGCGGGTTGGCTTCATACCGGCGATATGGGCACGATCGACAAAGACGGCTACCTGCTGATCGTCGACCGGAAGAAGGACATCATCATCAGCGGCGGGGAAAACATTTCGTCGCTCGAAATCGAAAAAGCGCTAGCAGCCCACCCGAGCGTGTACGAAGCCGCCGTGATACCTATTCCCGATGAAAGATGGGGCGAAGCGCCCAAGGCGCTGGTCGTGTTGAGGCCTGGACTCACGGCGACGGAGACGGAACTGCTCGCCTTCTGCCGCTCGCGTCTGGCGCATTATAAGGTGCCGAAATCGGTGGAATTCATCGAAGCTTTGCCCAAAACAGGCACGGGGAAAATCCTGAAGCGCGAACTGCGTAAAAAACATGCGAGCGGCATGGGAGAGCACAATGGCGCTCATCGAGCTTGATACGCTGGATTCGCTGAAGGATTTCGTGGGACGAGAAATCGGCGTAACGGACTGGTTTGTGGTGAGCCAAGAGCGAATCCGGAAGTTTGCCGAAACTACGGACGACCTCCAATGGATTCACATTGACCGCGAACGCGCGCAACGCGAATCGCCTTACGGCACGACGGTTGCGCACGGGTTTTTGACGCTTTCGCTCGTCAGTCAATTCATGAAGCAAATTCTTCGAATTCGGAGCGAACGTAGAATGACGATCAACTACGGATTGAACCGGGTTCGTTTTCCGGCGCCCGTTCCAGCGGATTCGAAAATCCGGGCACGGGTGACGCTACAGTCGATCAAAGATCTTCCGAACGGGACGGAAGCCACTTACTCCATCGTTGTGGAAGGGGAGAAGGCGGAGAAGCCCTGTTGCGTAGCAGATTGGGTGCTGCGCTACTACCGCTAGTTACGAGGAGCTCTATTGTTCCTCGTAGGCTTGCTTTAACTTCTCGATATCGAGCTTCGTCATTTGAAGCATTGCCTTCATGACGGTGCTCGCTTTTCGCGGATCCTTGTCCTGCAACATCTTCCCTAAAGCAGAAGGCACAATCTGCCACGTCAACCCGAACTTATCTGTAAGCCAGCCGCATTGGTTTTTCTTTCCGCCCTCGGAGAGCTTCTCCCACAACTCGTCGACTTCTTCCTGCGCCTCGCAGTTCACGAAGAACGATATGGCCGGCGTGAAAGTGAAATGCGGACCGCCGTTGAGCGCAATGAATTCCTGCCCATCTAACTCGAATTGCGCGGACATTACCGAGCCCGTCGGTCCCGGTCCCGCTTCTCCATAGCGCCTGATGCTCAAGGCCTTCGAATTTTTGAAGATGGATGTATAGAAATTCATGGCCTCTTCGGCTTTGCCATCGAACCACAAGAACGGAGTGATCTTCTTCATACAGGCTCATCCTCTCCATTTAATCCATCGAATCCGATGGACATTAACTTGTACCGTATCCGGCTTAATCGCGGATCAATTGGTCATGGCTTCTTCGAAAAGCCGCGCGAGTTCTTCCGGGCCTGCGGGTCGCGGCGAGAGCTTCGTGACGCGATGCTGCGGGAGCGTGCCTTCGACGAGCGCCGGAATGTCGGACGGCTCATAGCCGAGTTCGCGCAGCCCGGTGGGTACGCGAAGATCGCGCATGATCTGGATGATCTGGTCCGCGAGAATTTTCCCCGCATCTTTCAGCTGCGTGCCCTGCACGTTGGCGCCAAGAGTTTCCGCCGCCTTGAGATGCCTCTCGGGGCAAGCCGATGCCGTGAATCGAAAAACCGCGGGAGCATTCACAATCACGGAGATTCCATGCGGAACCATCGGATGGTCGATGGAATAGTCTCGCGGGCGATAATTCTTAACCAAACCCGCCACCGGATACGACATTCCGTGCGGCAGATGTACGCCCGCATTCCCGAATCCGATTCCGGCATAGGAAGCCGCGAGCATCATGGAGGCGCGTGCCTCGTCGTCGGAAGGGTCTGCAACGGCGCGCCGCAGATACGTGCGGACGAGCCGCAGCGCTTCGAGGCTCCAAAGATCGCTAATGGGATTTGAACCTTGGTACGCCGGACGCATGATCGGCCGCTCGGGGCGCGGGCGCTGCGTAAACGGGAGAGCCGTGTAGGACTCGATCGCGTGGCTCAAAACATCGAGGCCCGAGGCTGCGGCCACGTTGGGAGGCAGCGTGCGTGTGTTCTCCGGATCAACAAGACCGAGAGCTGGTTTCAGGCGGCGATGTGCGATACCCGTCTTCGCCTTCATGCGGACATAATCGAAGATCGCGACGCCGGTCGTTTCGCTTCCCGTCCCCGCCGTGGTGGGAATCGCCAGCAGCGGCTTGAGAGGACCAGGAACGGGCAGTCCCTTGCCGATGGGAGCGTTGACGTAATCGAGCAGATCGGCTGGGTAGCAACTGTAGAGATTTGCGGCTTTTGCTGTGTCGATTGTGGAGCCGCCGCCAACGGCGACAAAGGCATCGAAATCTTCCGATTGCGCGGCGGCGATTGCTTCGTGAAACGATTCGTCCGTGGGCTCGACGCGGACGTGATCGAAAACACAGAAATGGACCTTGTTCGCATGCAGCGACTCGAGCACCGTAGCCACGGGTGGAAGCGAGCGCAAATTCGGGTCCGTGAGAACCATCACATTCTTTTTGCCGAGATCCGCCAATTCGGCGCCGATTTCGCGCGTGACTCCATGGCCAAAGCGAATGGCGGAAGATGCCATTTCGAACGCGTATTCGTGCTGCATAACGTGCCCCCTGTCAGTGCATCCTTGCTGTGAATATACGGAATGCTGGTTTCGTCGTTTCAGCCTTCGAAAGTATATACCGACTCGCTTTCACGTGCAGACCGCGGCAAATTTCGTGGGAGAAATCCGTGCGACAGGAAACGGTCAAAGAACCGGCACAGGCCAGTTTCCGGTGACCTGATCAGGGACTCAACGGCGGGCTCGGGCGCAACCGCGTCAGCGGTTCGTCCATGTCTCTTTGGCAAGGTAGGGCAAATCGTGCGCCCAATCTTCCTGTTTCACGCCGAGGGGATAAATTACGTGGGCCCGATTGTCTTTGGTGTAGGCCAGAACAAATGCCGCGTGACCTACTTCATAAGCTCCATCGGGACGGACCGCTGATTTCCTGGCGACTGGCATGTTCGCGGCAATCTGCGCGGCTTCGATCGCCGCATCGCTTCCGGTGAGGCCGATAAAGCGCTTATCAAAATGATCGAGCCACGAGCGCAACACTTGGGGGCTATCCCGTTCAGGATCGGTGGTAACAAAAACCACCTTGAATTGATCCACAATATCCGCCGGCAATTGCTTGAAAACCTTTGCGATCATGAACATTTGGAGTGGGCATATATCGGGGCAATGCGTGTAACCAAAAAACAGCAATGTAACGTAACCCTGGGTCTTCGAAGCCAAATCGAAGGGAGCACCCGAGGTGTCGGTGAGGGTAAATTTCGGTTTCGGCAGGGGCGGAGAAACCAGCCCTCCATGGTATGGCGTTTCAACGTGATTCGTCGGTGCCGGCTCAGGTACCTTTTGGGATCCCTGAGCCGGCAGGCCAGAGGCCGTCCCCACCAGAAGCGCGAGCGTAACTAACGATTCGCAGAAAGCCGGCCGTTTCATTCGACGCCCCTGGGCGTGTAAAAGCAACCGCCGTGGCGCGGCATCCCTGTCAGGACCCTTGTTCTCACGGTGCTGATCGCTTAGTGAACCGCAAGCGAGTAATAGCCACTCGGCGTGACCGAATTACCTCCGGAATCGGTCACCCGCACGTAAAAGTTGTTCGCAAATGTATAGGCCGTCGTTCCGCTCAAAAGGCCGCCTGCTGAAAGCGTGAAACCCGCTGGGATGGCTCCGCCCTCCGCTGTCCACGTGTAGGGCGGGGTTCCTCCGGTTGCCACAAGCTGCTGTGAGTAGGGTTCACCTACCGTTCCGTCCGGCAACGGTCCTGGGGTCACAGTCAAGGGAGTGTTACCTAGAACAATTACCTGGCCCAGCATTCCCAATTCATCGTGGAGAATGCAGTAGTAATTGTAGACGCCTGCGGCCGTAAACGTAACGCGGGCCCTCTGCACACCCGTCGGGGTTTGAGGTAGACCTTGCTGGTCTTGATTTGCCGGCCCAATCAATCCCGAGTTAAAGCAGGTTGCGCCTGCTACTCCGCAGCCAACAGCATTGGGGATCGTCCCATCCACCGACGAATAATGCGGATCGGCTATTCCGCCGGGCGTAACAGGGGCAGGAGGCTCGGTGCCGCCGGCGGGGAGAAACGTAACTGTGTGCGGCTCGTCGGCACCGTCATTCGTCCACTGCACAGTATCTCCAACGTTGACGGTAATCGTTTGTGGAAAGAAGCGCATAAGCGCCAAGTACTGCTTTCCTCCTCCTGTGGCGGAGAGCACGCTCGTCATAAGCACTTGATCGGCTGGAACAACGGGTGGCGTTGGTAAGGTGTTGAGGAGGGTCTGCGCCTCATTAAGGCCCTGATTGTTATAGAAACTCTGGTCGTGCGGATATGTGGTAGAAGGAGCGGCCACATGCACGACTCCGGTCATGTCTGAATGGATCAAGCATACGAGCTTGTAGTCTCCGGTATTTTCAAAGGTTACGGTATAGGACGACAGATGACATGCATCGTCCGGCTTACCATCAGGCTGAAGGCTATCGACACACATGGGTCCGCTGTTCACGCATCCAGTGCCCGCGTAGCTGATGGAAGCTGTTGAACCCGGCGATAACATCGGTATTCCCGCTGGTGTGGTGGGGGCAGTTCCTCCCTGATTACCGCCGGCGCACCCGAATAAGCTCCCCGGTCCGGTGGCTTGGAAGTTTGGCCGCGTTACCGCCGTAGTGGGGAAGCTTCCAGGTGTTGCTGGGGCTTCAGGTTGTTGCAGGAAGGTCACGGTATGGGCCTCGCCTGTGTCGGACGTCCAGGTGACGCTATCTCCGGCGTCAATAAAAATCTCATTGGGCAGGAATGCCATTGCCTGCCTGCTCGCGTCTGAACTCTGCGCTCCGAGCGCAACTTCCCACGTTGTCGCCTGAACTGCCTTCGGAACGAACAAAAGCAAAAGTACCAATACCAGCATCCAACCGGATTTGCTGAAAAGTAGCGCGCGCTTCATAGACACTCTCCCTCGATTCATCTGTTCGAACAAAATAAATTCCGCGGGGGGCAGCATAATGTTCCCAGTACGTTCCCCCTGTCAAGTTAAAAACCGATTAACGAATAGGATTCTCCACGCACCACTATCAGTTATCCATACCGCATCCAGTCGTGCGACAAAGCACGAGAAATCCGATTTGTTCCGACGAAGTAATCGGAAGACGTGAGACGGGCGCGAAAATACACTTCGCTAGACTGAGCTGGGAGTGGGAGCGAGAACGGCGGGATTGGGTTGCTGAAGGTGCGTCACGTGTACTTGGCGCGCGAGGCCGAGTTTCTTCAGCAGCCAGATGCCATACCAGTTGAAGTCAACTTCATACCATTTCAAGCCATGCCGGGCCGAAACCGGGTGAGCGTGGTGATTGTTGTGCCATCCTTCGCCCCAGGTGAGCAGCGCGACCCACCAACTGTTGGTCGAGTGATCGCGTGTGACAAAGCGGCGCGAGCCCCACGAATGCGTAGCCGAGTTGACGAGCCACGTCGAGTGCAACCCAAACACCGTTCGCAGGAACATTCCCCAAAGCAAGAAGGGCCAGCCGCCAACGGCGAACACCACAATGGCGAGTGCGATCACGGGCAAATAATTATATTTGGTGATCCAGACGTGAAACTTGTCCTTGGAAAGGTCCGGAACATATTGGGCCAGCGTTTTTGTATCGTGATGCAGGGACCTGCCCATCACAATCCAGCCCATGTGCGCCCACCACTTGCCGTCGCATGGGGAGTGCGGATCGCCTTCGTGATCCGAAAACTTGTGATGCATACGATGCGTGGCCACCCAGAAAATCGGGCCGCCTTCCAAAGTGAGGCAGGCGCATAGAGTTAAGGCATATTCGAGCCACTTGGGCGTTTTGTAGCCACGGTGAGTGAGCAGCCGGTGATATCCCATGCCGATGCCTAGGCTTCCCGACATCCACCACAAGAAAAGCGCTAGAAAGAAAGCGTTCCAGGTGAAAAAGAATAGTGCCGCAACAGCCCCCAAATGAAACATCATCATCACGGAAGCTGTGAACCAATTAATTCCGTCTTCGGTAGCTTGCTTCTTCTTCAGACTGTCGAGTCGCATTGTTTGGCTTTCGCTCGGTTCTTCGCTCACGTCGCGATTGTCGATTCGAGCCTATCAGACCTGCAGCGGCCGTCTTGTAATTGTTGTGTAATCTTTTGAAGCGAGATGCTTGAAGTGTACGATGCCGCACAAAGCAAAAAACGGCCTGAGTCTGACAGCGACGAGTCAGGGCGCGGAACCGCCAAATGGGGAATGATTCGACAAGACTTCCAAGCTCCGGCGACGCGAGGATGAGGTTTAGCGAAGCGGAATAACCGACCGAGAATATCTTTCGTTGTCGCGCGGCGCAGATGGCTGTATCGTGATTCCGTAATGGAACACGAATTTACGTGTCCGTATTGCGGCGAGGAAATTTCGATGGTTCTGGACTTGTCCGTCGGCCGCCAGACCTATGTGGAAGACTGCGAAGTCTGCTGCAAACCAATCGAGATCAGTTTCACCGTGGAAGATGACGACCTCGCCAGTTTCAATGCCAAAACACTTGGCTAAACTCGTCCGCGGGCGTATCGCGCGACGTTAATTGTTCCCGTCTCGCTGCCCAATCTGAAGTCGCGCTAGCGAAAAAATTCGATCTTTAACTCGCGGAACCAGATGAAATTCATCGGCGCCACCGAAATAGGACCATTGACGCCGAACACCGCGATCTGGAACTTGTCGCCCGGCTTCACGCCATCGGCGAGCACCACGCGATTCGGTATATTGTAACCTTGGATCGTGGCCGGGCTGGGGTAGCCGCTTCGGCGCGGCATTTGCCCATTCACCCAAACTTCCGCGTAGTCATCGACGTAGACCGTAAGCACTACTGTCGATCCCGCCGTGTCGAAATCCCCGATCTTTGCCGGTATCGTCAGGTTCGCGCGGTACCAGATGAAGGATACTTTTCCGCCGCCACGCCGGTCGGCCAATCCTTTGGCGCCGATCACAGGCCACGAGGAATCATCAAAGCCGCTCTCGCCGGCATGGGGCTGGATGTCGTAAGACTTCTCATACCCAGGCATATGGTTTGTTAGCGCTGGGCCTTCGACGATCTTCGCTTCCATCGTCTTCCATTCCGCGCCGAACACATCCGATCCTTCAGGCCTCATCAAATCGACCACGTGCGCAGGTACAAGAAACGGCGCCATCTGAGGCCGCGGTGGTGCCGGGGCGGCAGCGGGAGGAGCGCCAGCAGGAGCAGCAGAGGTTTGCGCGTTTGCAGCGACCGAAATCATCATGGGAATAGAAACCAGCGAGGCACATTTGAACAGGCGGACAAAATTTTGCATACGCATTTTCCCCCCTATATTCAGCTCGTCAGGCTCCTACGCAATATACGCCCGTAGTTCCTCATTCGCGCAAGGAATCCGCTTTCCAACTGGCCCCTCAGGCAGAAGCACCAGGCGCTGCCTTCTCAGCGCACAGCAACCGGGGCCGGCGTGGAGAACTTGGCCGCGTCAATCGGTACGTTGGGCTTCACCTCGGTCAACGTCGTAGTGTCTTGGCCATCCGTCCAAGTGGCGACCCAGGAGAATGGCATCTTGACGCCGGCGACCGCCCGATAATCGCTGTAGTCCACCTGCGTGGGAACTTGCCCGACCATCGTATTGGTGAACAGCGTCTTCCTCACCAGAAGGCCCGTTTGCTTGTCGAAATACAAATTTGCGGGGCTCAGACCAGCGCTGCTGCCTTGCAGCACGATCACGTCCTTATCGTCGATCTGCGTCATGCCCACTTTCCACCTCGTGTAAGACTGCTTGAGCAACGCTGGAAAAGCGATAATCGCGTCCAATCTGGCGCTGTCGAGATCGCCACCGGTTACGGCGAACAGAGAGACGGGTTTGTCCGGTGACGCGATCCAGGCTGCGTGACCATCGAAAGTCCTGGTGCTGTCCGCGCCCCGATAATGCACGATGGTAGTTCGCAAACCCGGAGCCTTGGCATAAATATCCACGGGCCTGGCCTCCTGCTCCGTGTCGTATCCTTCGTAGGTTCCCTTTCCGACGAAGCTGGTCAGCTTCGCCAGTTGTGCCGATCCGCCCAGCGCCCGGAAGTAATTGTCAAAAACTTGATCGACGGTCGGCGTTCCCTTTGGGAGAGGGTTAAGAAAAATAACTTCATTCGGATCTTCCGGAGGCGGAACGCCGTATTGTTGAATGAGGCTTGGCCTAACGCTGGGAGTCTGGGCGCCGCGGTGGCACGTGTAGCAGGTCACCATGCGCGCTCCCCGGAAATTGTTCTTGTTGATGGCCGTCACCATCAGAATCATCTGACGCGCGGTCTTCTTCAGATCCGTGTCATCGGCATACTTTGCCCAATCTCCGCCGCTGTCCGCCGTGTGGCAATCGGTGCAGTTCAGGCTCAGAGAGGCGGCAAAGAACCCCATCGTGTCCATGAATTGGTCCACCGGAATTCCCTTCAGCACTTGGACGTTCTTGAAAACTTCATCTGACATCTGCGGCTTTTGCGCCGGCGTGGCTGGTGTGGCCTGACCGCGCACCCAAGATGCGCCCAGCAGGCAAACAACGGCCGTTCCCAGGCCACAAAAAACCTTTCGCCTCAATCCGAGCCTCATATAGTCTCCCTTTGTGACAGGCCGAGAATATAAGATCGGTTGCACTCGCAGTCAATCCTGTTCGCTCGGACATCCGTGAGAAATATCCGTAAACAGTATGTTGTGATGCAGTTTCTTTCGGCCACGCACATGTTCTGATTCCCCAGCCGGAAGAGAAAGGGAAATTTGCGTTGACCTGTGTTTCGGCACTATGCTAAACGGCTTATCAGCGTCCGGCCTAATTCAGGAGGTTTCCTTGAAAAGCAAATTCATGTTTTTTGCCGCGGCGGCGTGTTTTTTGAGCCTTTCGGCGCCGTTATCCGCGCACCACGGAAACGCCGCGTACGCCAGCGGAAAGAGACTTACGATGAAGGGCACAGTCACGGGATGGATCTGGTCCAATCCTCACTGCCTGCTAAAATTCGACGTGAAGGATGACAGCGGCCAGGTGGTGCATTGGGTCGCGGAAACGCAAGCGCCGTCCATCATGATCCCCAGCGGCTGGAGACCTCTATCGTTCAAGCCGGGCGATGAAATCACCATTAC
>Ga0182024_10024759_pt1 | contig 10645 bp, 8 predicted proteins | sample P32metaG_FD_120480 | JGI IMG/M metagenome (GOLD analysis project Ga0182024, IMG submission 120480) | Permafrost microbial communities from Stordalen Mire, Sweden - P3-2 metaG (Illumina Assembly) | ecosystem: Environmental > Terrestrial > Soil > Wetlands > Permafrost | place: Sweden: Stordalen...
TCAATCACGGTCAGTGCTGCTGTGCTGGATCGCGCCTGTACGTGCAAAAGAGCTTATTCGAAAAGGTCGTTGCAGGAGTGGCAGCGTACGCGAAAGCGATCAAGCTTGGGCCTGGACTCGACCCGACGACCGCGATGGGTCCGATGGTGTCCGAGACGCAGCGCAACCGGGTGTGCGGGTATCTTGAGGCGGGCAAGCAGGAAGGCGCCCGCGCGATCGCCGGTGGCAAGGCGCGCGAGGGCTCAGGGTATTTTGTCGAACCCACCGTATTCGTCGATACTCGCCCGAACATGAAGATCGTTCGGGAAGAGATCTTCGGCCCCGTCGTGACCGCGATGCCGTTCACGGATATGGACCAGGATCTGGTCCACCAGGCAAATGACAGCATTTATGGGCTCGCGGCCGGTATCTGGACCCGCGACCTCAGTAAGGCCCACGCCCTGGCGGCGCAGCTCAAGGCTGGATCCGTCTGGGTCAACTGCTACAACATATTCGATGCGGCACTGCCGTTCGGGGGCTACAAGCAGTCTGGTTGGGGGCGCGAAATGGGTGAAGCGGTACTGGACAGCTACCTCAACACCAAAGCCGTCACGGTTCGACTGTAGTTTCAAATCGATGGGCGGCACACGGACTGCGCTGCGGCGGGGTCCTTTTAGGAAGTGGAACGTGAAAAATCCAAGGTTCCTTTCAGGTACCACGGAAAATGACATCCTGCGAAAAAAGTGGGCGATTTGCCTACCACAATTTTGATCGCCGGCGGTGCGTCTGATTTAGGTGCCAATGAGTAAGTAACGTGGTCGTTCGTTGAAGTCTCAGCCGCTAGTCGAATTCGGGTCTAAGGGTATGGGCGGAGGAAGAATTTATGGACGAGGTGGTCATCACGGCGGCGCTGCGCACCGCGGTGGGTAAATTCAACGGCTCCATTGCCAAAGTGGCCGCGGCCGAACTGGGGGCGCAGCTGATCAAGGCGTTGCTGGCCCGCTCCGGCGTCAAGCCAGAGCAGATTTCCGAGGTGATCCTGGGCCAAGTGCTCACCGCCGGGGTCGGTCAGAACCCGGCTCGGCAGGCGCTGATTCGCGCCGGCCTGCCCGACCGGGTGCCGGGCATGACGATTGGCATGGTCTGCGGCAGTGGCCTGAAGGCCACGCATCTGGCAGCACAGGCGATCAAGTGTGGCGATGCGGATATTGTCATTGCCGGCGGCCAAGAGAATATGAGTGCGTCGCCTCATGTCCTGCAAGGATCGCGAGATGGCTTTCGCATGGGCGATGCCAAACTCGTCGATAGCATGATCATCGATGGGCTCTGGGACGCCTACAACCACTATCATATGGGTACCACGGCCGAAAACGTGGCCAAGAAATACGAAATTTCCCGCCGCGAGCAGGATGAGTTTGCGGCCGAATCGCAACAGAAGGCCGAAGCCGCGCAGCAGGCCGGGAGATTCAAGGCAGAGATTACACCTGTAGAAATTGTCGCCAAGAAGGGCATCACACTTTTCGACACGGATGAGTATATTCGCCCAGGCACTACGGCGCAGGCGCTGGGCGAACTCAAGCCTGCCTTCGGCAAGGACGGCACGGTCACCGCGGGCAACGCTTCGGGCCTCAATGACGGTGCCGCCGCTGTGATAATGATGTCGGCACGCAAGGCCGATGAACTCGGACTGAAGCCGCTAGCCCGGATCAGAGCCTATTCATCTGCGGGCGTCGATCCGAAGATCATGGGTATGGGGCCAGTACCAGCGAGCCAGCTGTGTCTGAAGAAAGCGGGCTGGACACATGAAGAACTCGATCTGATGGAAATCAACGAGGCGTTTGCCGCTCAGGCGATCGGGGTCAACCGGCAAATGGGGTGGGATACCTCAAAGATCAACGTCAATGGGGGCGCCATTGCCATTGGTCATCCCATAGGCGCCTCTGGCTGCCGCATCCTGGTCACCCTGTTGCACGAGATGATTCGTCGCGATGCGAGAAAAGGTCTCGCCAGTCTGTGCATCGGCGGCGGCATGGGCGTCGCGATTGCGATCGAACGCTGAAATAACCGCTGTTTAACCCCTCACATCAATCATAACGAAGTAATGAGCACTGTATGACAACTCCAAAACGAGTCGCGCTGGTTACGGGTGGCATGGGCGGCCTCGGTGAAGCCATCTGTATCAAATTGGCGAATCACGGCGATACCGTCGCCACCACCTACTCGCCGGGCAACGCCAAGGCTCAGGAATGGCTCAAGTCGATGCAAGAGCAGGGCTATCGCTTTTACGCGTATCCCTGCGATGTGACCGACTGGGAGTCCTGTCAGGCCTGCATCCGCAAGATGACGGAAGAGCTCGGACCGGTCGATGTGCTGGTGAATAACGCCGGCGTCACCCGCGATATGACCTTTAAGAAGATGGACAAGATCAACTGGGACGCGGTGATGCATGCGAACCTCGACTCGTGCTTCAACATGACCAAGCAGGTATGCGACGGCATGACGGATCGCGGCTGGGGCCGAGTCATCAATATTTCATCGGTCAATGGTCAGAAGGGCGCGTTCGGCCAGACGAACTATTCCGCGGCCAAGGCTGGCATGCACGGCTTCACCAAAGCGCTGGCTCTGGAAGTAGTGCGCAAGGGCGTCACCGTCAATACCATCTCACCCGGTTATATCGGCACGAAAATGGTGATGGCGATTCCGAAGGAAGTGCTGGATACCAAAATCATTCCGCAGATACCCATGGGGCGGCTCGGCAAGCCAGAAGAAGTGGCCGGGCTAGTTGCCTATCTGGCGAGCGAGGAGGCGGCCTTTGTGACCGGCGCCAACATTGCGATCAACGGCGGCCAGCACATGCAGTAGCGACGCATGCCGCAAAAGCTAGGTGCATCGGATCCGGAGCGCTTCTGGGGCGATATCGGTCGTCGCATCGATTAGATCAAGAACTTCACCCACGTCAACATCATCGCGGGGCCTCTGTTTCGCGCCGTGTTGCCTTCGGGTGCCATTCCGACGACATTTCTGCTGACCTATGTTTGGTTACGGTGCGCCGCGAACAACTCGATGACGTCCTCCCGGCCCTCATCGCAGCGCACCGAATTGACCGCGTGGCATTTATGGTCAACCACGCGTGCGAATCCTCGGCGCCATTCGCGGGGCTTCAGCGAACACGGGCAGTTCTCGGGTTTCCTGGTGCCGCTGGAGGTATCGAGAACGGCGTGGTCCGTTACGTCGAGATCGTCGAGCAGCCAACGGTACTTGACACAAGCGCCTCGGACGTCGCCAATATTCTCAGAGCCGCCCACTTCCGTGTGGCGCTTATACGCGATATGGATTCCTGGCTACAGCGACACGCCGTATTTGTGACGGCCGTAAGCGGCGCGCTTTATAAGCTCGACGTCAGCTCAAAGCGGCTTTCTTCTGATAGTCAAGCAGTTCGTAACCTCATTGTGGCTATCAGGCAGGGATGGGCAGCCATGGATCGCCGTCGCATCGCGCCTGCACCCGTGACACTTCGTGCCATCTTTGAATGGGTTCCGATGCCGTTTGCCGTTTTGTACTGGCGGCGACTATTCGGTTCGACGAGAGGCGAATACTATTTCGAGCGCCACGCGCGACACGCGGTCAAAGAGATGGCTGCACTGGCCGGCGACGTTCGTACTCTATTGAGCAATGAGCCCATACCGCAACTGCAAGAGCTATTCGCTGCGATTGATCGAGCCGTCGCAACAACCCCATGATCGCCCGTGTTGACGTGCTGAGTTCGCAGCTCATGTGTAAGTGAAAAGCCGCGGTGTGACTGAAGCTCAGCAACTAAAGCGGTCGATCCAGAGACGGGTCGCTCGCTGCCGTTGATGCGGATTAGCGCTTTTCCCCCGTTGCGTGGCCCCGTCCATCCCGTTCTTCGTTTCCGCTGAAGTGGGCGCTATCGACACGCTTCGATGGCTCGGCTCGCTCGCCTCGGTTTGGCATGGGACCCTTGTAGCCGTGATCTGGGTGAAAACGGTTGTTGACGTTACCCCGGAAATTGTCGGCGCCATGAAACCATGGGCCCGCGCCAATGAAAGCGCCGCCGCTGAACCATTCAGGGCCGTAATAGCCTGAAGGAGCACAGCTATAAGGGGCCATATCATAATATCCATAGGGGCATTCAGGCGTTACGCCGACGCTGACGCTCACCTGTGCCGTTACGCTCGGCGCGGCAAGCGTTAAACAACTTCCGGCCATAGCTGTTAATACGAGAAAGTTTAATCCACGCATTGGTGCACCTCGCGATTGTCTTCGACCCTGACGCGTCGAACGATTATGACCGATTCAGATATCATTCTTTGGGCATCTTGTGCCCGTTTGCCTTGAATTTCTCTCCGAGCGGCGTGAGCGGGCCGCCCCCTTTGGCGCTCACGTGACAATCGCCGCATGCCTTTCCGGTCTCTTTGGCGAACTGCGGTGTTGCGGTGGCGGCCTGCGATATGATCAACGCCAGCGCGCCCGCAACTACAATCGCGCCAGCCGAGCCGGAAACAATGGTGAACGCTTTACTTGTACTTACTTTCATAATTGAATCGTCCTATGCTGGTTTGGTTCATTCAGTCGTGCCCCAGCAAAAATCACGTTATCGATCCTAGTGGCGTGAGCACCTTGGGTCCGCATTGGACGCTAGCGGTACCCAGTCACGTTGTCTGTACGGAGCCGCACATTCGGATCGCTCGGCCGCGCCCTACTCAACCGATGCGTCCAAACAGGAGTGCGAGTCCGATGACGATGCAGCCTGCCGCCTGGATCGCAAGGGTCAACTCGATACCTTGCTTCAGCCGCGCACGCGCCGCAATGTCCATTGAAATGCGGCGAGCTGCCAACACACCTGCGCCGGCGAGTGCCACCGCCGGAACCCAATACCACACCGGCAGCACGTGATGTGCGATCGCCGCCCCGGAAGCAGCGAGCGAAATCATCGTGAGACTGCGGTAAATGATGCGGGCGCCGGCTGCCCCCCAGCGCACCACGAGCGTACGTTTGTCCGCGCGTCGGTCTGCATCGACGTCCGGTACCTCATTGATGACAAGAATCGCAGCCACCCAACAACTCACGGGTATACAGAGCAGCAGTGCGCCGGAATCGACAAACCCCGTCTGCAGCCAAACGGCTCCGAGCACCGGCAGCACGCCTAGGCCAAGCGCCACTGCCGCTTCCCCGATGCCGCGCGCAGATAGCTGGGCGCCCGGCAAAGAATAAAGAAGTCCGAGTGAAAGGCCGGCAGCCCCGAGCAGAATGACACCGGGTCCCCGCAAAACTGCCAGTGCGACGCCGACAATCATCGCCGCCGCGCAAAGTCCCAAGGCCAGATGCATCATTTCCGTTCGGGAGAGGAGTCCCGCTTGAATGAAGCGTGAGCCCCCGGTGTAGGGATAGATTCGGTCCGTATTGCCAGGATCAGCACCAATTAAATCATCGCTCACATCGTTGTAAACATTGGTCGCTGCATGGGCGAGCAGCGCTGCCCCGAGAGCAAGTCCGAACAGAAGACCATCGAAGCGGTGAAATGCGGCGCTCGCCCACGCCGTGCCGACCAAAACCGGCAATACAGACGCAATAAGGAACGCCGGCCGAGTTGCGAGGAATGCGCGGCGGATTGCGCTCGCGACGCCAGGCCCGGCCAGCGCGGGAGATGGTTGATCCGGATGAGTGCGGGCTTGAGGCATGAGCTATCCTTGGACGCTTGACAGCGAATTGGGCAATTCGCGTATGCTGCGGCAATGCTTCGAACCGATGAATCGGATATAACCGCTGATAAACGCGCGCAAGCGTTCGTGCCCGACCGGGCGTGGTGGGAGACGTTGTTCGAGGCGATCGATTCGGGGAATGCCGAAGCTTTCGTGACGTTTCTCACACCGGATGCACATTTTCGATTCGCGAATGCTCCGGTGATGATCGGCCTTCAGGCAATCAGCGCCGCCGTGGCGGCCTTCTTCGCAGCGATTGGCTCCAGCCGGCATCGACTGCTCGACATCTGGAGTGTGGGGGGATCGGCGGGCTGCGAGGGGGAAGTCACTTACACGCGGCATGACGGTTCGGTCGTCACCTTTCCGTTCGCCAATGTGTTCAGACTGCGTGGCAACGAAATCGCTGCCTATCGCGTCTACATCGATATTTCCGCGCTCTTTACGATCTCGAAGTAGTTCTGTGCTCATTGCGTTTTCGTTGGCGTGTCGTCTCGGCCGAACTGATAGCGCACCGTAAGGCCGAACACATTGACGTTGTCGCGATATGGCTGCACGCCCAGCGCCAGCAAGTTCGGTACGGTGGATGCCCCCACGCCGTTCAGCGCCCAGTCGTTGGAATTATACTGCTCACGCGTATACCGGAAATGGATCTGCATCGCGGACGTCCATTGATAACGGACGTCGAAGTTCGTGGAGTCAAGCTTGGTCCAATTCTGCGGAAAAGCCTGTTGCAACCCCCCTGCTGAGGTATCAGTACTATCGTAGGAGGGCGCTAGCAGATAATCCAAGCTGAGCGTCCAGCGCTCTTGGGGAACCCACCGCCCACCGACTCCCAAGTTCCAAAACCGATCGGTGTTTGCAGCCAGCCACGGTGTCGTGTTGACATTCGTAAATCCATTCTGCAGATTAAACAATCGCTCACAGCCAGCATCCATGTAGGCGCTCAAACTATCGCGCGGTGTCCACGTGAGCGTGGTCGAGCCGCGCTGCTCGTGGGTGCTTTGCAGGCCGAGCGGCGAGGATCGATAATCGTCCTTCGCGATCGATCCCTCGAGCGACCAGGTGAGGGTCGAGGTTGCCGTCCAAGCGCCGGTAATCGTGGAGAACACCCGATCACGCCCGGCGTAGTCGTACTCGCGGATCAGCGGGTTCTCTTCGGGCGGTAACGCGGCGGCGTCGAACGAGGACACCTTGCGCAGCGCGTTGCCGAATTTCACGGTAAAGCTCAATGGCGCGATGGGCGTGACCGTGCCGCGCCCCCAGCTCTCCGCATTCTGGGTCCAGGTGACGACCTGTCCGGGCCCGTAGTGGATATCGTCGAGTTTTCCGCCGACGCCGATCTTGAGCCAGTGGACTAACGAGTAGTCGGCACCGCCGTCGAGGCGCACGCGATCTTCGCTGTAACGGGGGGTTACCGCGGTTCCCCCTGGAAAGGTGTCCGTGACGATGTAGGCAATTGCGAGCGGGTTGGTTTTATCGTCGCGCCCATCGTATGTTGCGTTACCGCGGAGGCTTAGCTTCGGCAACGGCCGTGAGGCCAATCCCAGCGCATAGTGCGACAGATGGACATCGCCGTCGAGCGAGCCGGGGTCTGGAACCATGGATCCGGGCAGCGTGCTCACGGGAAGAAATGGAGCATTTTGCTTTAGGGTCCCGAGCGATGCGGTATACGTCAGTGTCGTGAGCCACGGCAGTTGCACGTTTCCGGCAGCGGCGAGCTGCTGCAAGGTGTTGCTCGGCGGTACGCTGAGCTGTCCTTCGGTCGATCCTGGCACGATCGGCAGATAGGGGTTTGCAAACCTGATCGAATCATTGTCATCGCTGAACCAGGAGCCGGTATACGTCAGACGAAAACTGGCCTTGCGCCCAGACCAGGCAGCGCCCGTTTCGAAGGAGTTCGTCACGTAATCGAAGGGCTGTGGCAGCTGCACCGCCTCGGTCAGGAAGCTCGCGCTCGCGATACCGGTGCCATCGTGCTCCTGGCGGCGAAATTCCCCGAACAGCGTCCAGTTCTGGCCGGCGAAATAGCGAACGAGCAATGCCACGGTGCGCCGATCCGACTCGAGCCGGAGAGGGGTGAGACTCGCGTTGAGTGCGCTCATGCCCCCGGTGCTACCGGCCGGGATCCAGCCGGGCGGCAACCCAAGGACGGTACCGTTGGCTTGAAACGGGGTGGCCCCTGTATCGTAAAGGCGCATTGGCTGGTCATCATAACTGACGCGCAGATCGTAGCGTCCCTCGCGGCCTCCCTCGACATAACCCTCCCGCGAGGCGAGACCCAAGCTCTCGAGGTCGTAGTTGGCGTAGGAGCCATCGTCGCTGCGCGCCTGTCCGGAACCCGAAACATCAGCGTACGCGCCGCTATGATCGATCCCCGTGTAGCGGCCATAGGTCGCATTGGCCCCGCTCGCATACAGAGCACCCGCTTCCGATTGTGTCTCGACCCCTTGAAGAAACGGACACTGGGTGCATTTCCAATCGCTCGTGTCCGGTGCGCTCGGGTCAGCCGATACAGTGGCGCAAGCGAATGCCGACAGGATGCTCAATGTCAGCCGGGTGCGGTAGGAAGGATACGGGGCTTTCATTTTGGCTGCGACTCAGCGCATAAACGCTCGCCCCGAGGGACTGTTCGAGCCGTGAATCTGGGAATGACAATTGATGCACCCGCCGTTCAACAGAAATGCACTCGAGCTGCCACCCGGCAATCCCTGAGGAGTGTTCACGGTGGAGGGATGCCCCGCGCCCTCGTGACACGTCTGGCACAGGAATGGGGTACGAATCTTGAGAAGGGCGGGCTGCGCTGACCCGTGCGGATCGTGGCAGTTGGTACAGTCCTCCGGGACCGGTTGATGCTCCCACAGAAATGGACCGCGAAATTCCGTGTGGCAGCCGGTGCACGTCTCGGTGACGGTGTTCTTGACAAGCTGCGCCGGCGCAGTGGAACCATGCGGCGAGTGGCACGATGTGCATGCCATTGTTCCTTCGCGTAAGGGATGATGCGAGGGCTTGAACAGATCCGTGTGCTGTGCTTGATGACAGGCGGTGCAGACCTCAACCTGCGTGGCTGCTGCCTGCATGGGATCCTTGGCGGCGTGCAGGTTGTGGCAGCTCGCGCAGGCGACGTCGTTCGCGGCATGGGCACTCGTTGGCCAATCGTGCGCGGCGTTCGACTGATGACAAGCCAAGCATTGGGCGTTCTGTTTGGGCGCAGGCGCCAGGGCTTTCGGCCCGAAATCGACCATACCGGCCAGCGGACCGCCGCCCGCTTTCACATGCGCACCTCCCGGACCGTGACAGGCCTCGCACTGAAGGCCCCCGTGCCCGAAGGGCCCGTGGGGATCATCGGGTCGTGCATGCTTGGTGCGGAAGATGCCCGTGACCGTGGAATTGTCGTGACAGCCGAGGCAGGTGTCGGCTCCTTGCGAACTGTAGGCAGAATCGGAATGCGGTGGGCCATCGGTCTTCGCTGCGGCGACGACCTTCGGTGGAGCATCGGTCGCGAGCGCGTGCACGAAACCGCCTATCAGCAGAATGAAGGCGGAAGCTACGCAAACACGCGCAAACTGTTGCACTCAATTCGCCGTGACGGGGATGTTGTGCACCACCCTCACGTCTGCGACTCCGCCGGCACCGTGGCAGACGCTGCAGGTCTCAACGTTCGCCGGGTTGGTACTGATAATCGTGCGACCTTCCGCATCTTTCGTGACGGCGGTTGAACCGCCGTTTTGCTCCATATGGGCCTGGGTGGTGGCATCCACGTGGCATCCCGAGCACACCGACATATTGGCCGAGATGGCGATCGGATTACCCACCGTCGTCGGGTTCGGCGTTTCTTTGGATAGTCCGGTGATGAAGGTCATCGCCTGTACCGCGGTGTCGAGGACCGGGTAGTAGCTGGTGCCCGCATGGCAGGCGTCACAGCGGTTGAGCTGGCCCGGAAACACGACATCGGTGAAATTGTTGACCGATCCCTTATAGCCGTAGATGACGAATGGGGACCCCGCGGCGCCGCGCACGCTGCCATCATGGATTGCGTGAATCATGTGCTTGAAGTCGATCGCTTGCTCCCAGAGGCCGTCGATGCCGGGCGCGGTCAATGTTTGCCGCATACCCACATCGGTGGAGGCCGGGTTGTGGCACGCCACGCAGACTTGGGGGTTGTTATTGCGGTTATCGCCATGGGCCGTCAGCAGGCTGTGGCAGACATCGCATTTGGCAATATCCACGACGGTGCGCCGTGGGACCGGCGTGCCGCCTGCCACGTTGCCGTAGCTCACCGTACTCGTCACAGGGATGGCCGTCGCGCCGGGTCCGGTCGTGACCACGCCGGGATGTCCTTGGATCACCACCGCGATATTGGCGATGGCGGGGCACGCCGTAGCGCTGGCGGGCGGGCAATTCGCAGTCGGCGGGGTCGGCAGTGCCATGGGGGAGGTCAGGGTGAATGCGCCCGTTGAATCCGGTCCCGCGAGGGCGGAGGCGGGCACCGCTGCGGCGCAGCCCGGGACGATAAGAGGATTCAGCGAAAACGGCTGACCCCAGGTAGTAGCCGTCGTCCCGCTACCCCAGTTCGTGTAGTCGCTCGTCTCCCACGCGATGTTGATGGCGAGAGCCGCCGTACCGCCATTCGCACACACCGGCGCGCCGGTACCGGGATCGATGCCGGCGAACGCGGCGGCGGTCAAGATGTTGTACGGAGCATTGCCGTTGGTCGGATCAACCACCGAAAATTTGACGATCGGATAGACCTGATGAGCCGTATTAGTGGTGAAGGTAACGCTGTTGACGATGTACTGGAAATGAGTCGCGGCGACGACTTCGGGGATGACGTGCGCGGCGGTGACTTGCAAATCGCCGTTCTCGATCGTCGATGTCGTCCCGTGACAGGTCGAGCACTGGGAGTCATTGGCGACGATGTTCCCCGAGCTATGGTTCGCACCGGTCGA
>Ga0182024_10024760_pt1 | contig 10645 bp, 10 predicted proteins | sample P32metaG_FD_120480 | JGI IMG/M metagenome (GOLD analysis project Ga0182024, IMG submission 120480) | Permafrost microbial communities from Stordalen Mire, Sweden - P3-2 metaG (Illumina Assembly) | ecosystem: Environmental > Terrestrial > Soil > Wetlands > Permafrost | place: Sweden: Stordalen...
CGCAAGGCCATGAAGGCGGTCGCCTAGCCATTATTGCGTCACGGTAAGACTATTCCAAGTTTTTTCCATGCGTTCGTATCACATCCCGTACCTATATTCGCAGCGAGAGGTGATGTCTGCTTGTGGCCCGAAACGGCCCCAAAGGCGGACGACCGGCGCGGCTGCTTTCAGGGGTAATGCTGCCGCGCCTCCGGCGAGGTGGCGCGGCAGATTCTGACCCGAAGCAGACATCACCGAACTGCATCGCACGATCACCACGTCATCCGGCTCACGCTGGGGAGTGATCATGCACAGTTCGCCGTCGGGGTGAGCAGAGCGCTCGAATAAGTGAGCTTTCTTCGCTAGATACCGTCGGTTGCATAAATATCACGTCTAGAGATTATCGGTGAACGGCCGAGGTTGCCGTGTCCCCCTAGACTCGTTCTTGGGCTAGCTTAGTGGTCGCCGATGTTCGATTCCAAAGTGGGGATTGGAAATGCGCCGCATTCAATGTGCGTTGCTGGCTGCCGTTGCCGGCATCGGCTTCGCTTCGATCACTCGCGCTGCGGACATGCCCGTTAAGGCGCCGCTGACCCCCGTCGCAGCACCAGCGCCCGTCAATAGCTGGACCGGTTTCTATATCGGGGCGAATATCGGCGGCGGCTGGATGAACGCGCCGACATACACGTTTGCCGATCCCGGCAACGCGGCAAATACTAGCTGCGGACCGTGCAAAAATGCTTATAGCTCACCAGCGCTGTCTGGTAGTAGCGCAAGCGGGTGGTTGGGCGGAATACATCTTGGATACAATTGGCAGTTCGCCCCAATGTGGCTCACCGGCGTGGAGGGCGATTTCACATGGACCCATATCGATCAATCGGTTAACGGCCCTCTGAATAGCTTGCCCATCGTCCCTTCGGTTCCCGGCTCCAATCTCAACTTCGAAACCGACGCTAGATGGTTAGCTTCATTCCGGGGTCGCGTCGGCTTCGTGCAGAACAACTGGCTGATTTACGCTACCGGTGGCGTTGCCTGGGCTGATCTTCACTTCGCCGCGAATGCTTCGTGCCTCCCGCCCGCTGTTGCCGGCGGCTGCGGGTTCGGCGGTGGTTTCACTCAATCGCCTTTCAGCCAGAGCACCACGACATTTGGATTTGTCGTTGGCGGTGGCCTCGAGTGGCAAATGCCGGCCAGCCAGTGGCGAGCACGCCTCGAATATCTCTACTACGGGTTCGACAGAACGGACAGCCGATCGAGCTTGTTCGTCGCTATACCGGCCGGCGGCCCCCTTGTTTGTATCAACACTCCTACCTGCAGCGCGAATTACACCTTCGGCAACGTGAACTTGCAAACCCTTCGGCTCGGTCTCAGCTACGCGTTCCGATAAGCACTGCTCGATCAAACCTTCCCAAGACGCCGCCTCAGTTGGCGGCGTCTTTCATTTCAAACCAAGTGTGCGATGACGGCTATTGGCCCTCAACGGCCCCAAAGGCGGACGGCCGGCGCGGCTGCTTTCAGGGGTAATACTGCCGCACCTCCGGCGAGGTGACGGGGCAGTTCGGCGCCGCCTAGGATGGCATCGGTGTACGACGCTGACGGCCATTGTCAGGCCGCTATGCGCGTCGCATGATTGATACGGCAATTAAGACGGACCTTGCCTTGCCTGCGCAAGCCTCCGTTATTCGATCAACAAAACCAAACGCTGATAGGGAAGAAAATCATGCAGAAATTCTCGTTATTATTGACGCTCGCAGCTCTATTGCTGGCCATAAACACTCGGTCATCCGAAGCCGCTCCCGCTTGGAGATGTTTTAAGAGACACTGCTATTGGACGGAAAGTTACACGGGTCCATTGCCCCAATTTGCAGCCGACTGGGGACCTCCCCGGCAGCCCGGCTGCTACTACGTCCGAGGAATGATTTCAAAACGCTGGGTGGAATACTGCCCTCCTAGCCCGCCGATGCAGTAATGCCTGCACGGATCGTGCAATGATCAAAAAGTGGGAAATGTCGCTATTGGCCCGAAGTGGACATGCGACGAGCCGCCTTCATTCGATCACCTCGTCGGCGGCCACAAGTAGGGTTTGCGGCACGGTGAGGCCGAGCGCCTTTGCCGTCTTGAGGTTGATCACGAGTTCAAATTTCGTGGGCCGGCCCGCTCGGTTCCCGGTCGCGTATCTTGCGTTAATGCAGGACACGAGGCTGATGCGTCAGTTCCGTCCATCTGCTCGCCATATTAAGGAAGTGCGCCCTTAAGTCGGGCTCGGGAACGTCTGCTGCTAAGTTTCTACACTCTTCCGCCAAGCGCAGACACAGTAGCGTATATTTGTGGACGTTGAACTCGGGCATAGCGCTCCTCGCTAAAGGCGGGAGCGCTTGCATCTCTCAGTCGTCGGCAGGCCAATAGACGGCGCCGACGATGAGCATCAGGTGGGGACGCGAGGGTTATTTAGCGAGCGTTATTTTTCCGATCTTCGAGTACGTTCACGACATCAATAACCGTCGCCCTCCCGCACGGCCGCAGTCGACCAACCACGCCGCGCCGCTCATCCCCGCGTGAAAGGGAAGCGACCCTTACCGAATCCGTGACGTGCCCATGCGCTTGTGTAAATGGAACTCCTCGAGTTCCCTAGGCGAGTTTCTTTTTTTCGTTCCCTAGTTTTGTCCGCAGTGTGGCTTACGTTAAGTGAGTTGGTTGAGTGATGACATTCAAGCAATATTTCACAAAACATTTGGAGGAATCATTATGACGAACACACAGCATACAAACGAAAACCTAACTCTTCACTTCAAGGTCAAGGACTTCAACGCTTGGCAGACGAGTTACAATGGGAACGAGAAGAATCGCGCGTCTGCCGGCATCACAAAAAGCAGAGTGTTCCGCAGCGCAGACGACCAGAATGACGTGGTAATCCTCCAGGATGTGACCGACGTGGCAAAGGCCCGCGCTTGGTACGGATCGAGTGAAATGAAGTCGGTGATGGAAAAGAGCGGCGTAGTCGGCTCGCCCAGCATCCGCGCCGCGGCCTAACTCGTAGCTAAAACAATTCATAGCCGGGATGTTAGTGGCGTTATCGCGTCGCTGCCCCGGCGATGAAAGCCCCGGCCGTCCTGCCCCCGACAAGCACCACGGCCGGGGTTCTATATTGCGACTGAAGTGAGAGGGAGTTCACCACGCTACCCTCGATGGCAAAGAGCGAACCATCGTCGTCTTTCGTCCGCTAGCTAACTAGGAGCGATCTCGCATGTCCATTCAAACACATCGTGCGGAACTCGAAAGACGGCATCAGGCGCTGGAACAAGAGATATACGAATCTCAGAAGTATCCTTCGTGCGACGATCTGAAGATCGCCGACCTGAAACGCCGCAAGTTGCTCGTGAAGGACGAGATCGCGCGCCTGCCGCAAGACATCAGCGTACACTAAACCATCCCTCCGAACCGACGGCTCAGACCAGCCTCGGGTAGCGGCCAATGGTGAACGGGGACGTTGTTAGCGGGAACTGGCATGGCTGGTCCTTAAGCCCACGTAATACATGGAATATGCTGCCAGCGCGCTAAAACGATATCCAAACATCACAAGGACCTCTTTGCTTATTTGGGCGTTGATTATGACCGCCTGTCAAAGAAGCCGGGCGAAACAGTCGCAACGAGCACTTCAATGGGGTCCACCGATCACGTGAACAAATTCAATTGGAATGGCTTCAAAATTCGTACAGCGACGATTTTGCTCGCTGGAGCTAGTTGTGTTTCATTGCTGTTTGTCGTCGGGAGTGACTCAACGGCGGCGCAGAATTTCAATGAGTTGCGTCCGCCATCCGAGTTCTCGCGTATCCAAGATCCTCAAATGAGGTCGCGCGCGCTTTTCACCGAAGCCGCTAAGGTGATCATGAATCCACGCTGCGTAAATTGTCATCCGGCAACCGACCATCCGCTCCAGGGCAATGATCAGCACATTCACATGCCGCCGGCCATACGCGGAGATAACGGGGATGGCATAGGCGGTAACACATGCGGCGCTTGTCATATGGAACGCAACGTCACGCTTCATGAGGCCGCCAACTACCGAAGCGTTCCGGGCAACCCCCGTTGGGGTCTGGCCCCGATTGGAATGGCCTGGGAAGGAAAGTCGGTGACGGAAATCTGTACACAGCTCAAGGATCCCTCCCGCAGCGGACTCGACTTGACACAGCTCCAAGAGCACTTCGCGAAGAATGACCTCATCGCCTGGGCCTGGAATCCAGGACTTGGGCGCGATCCCGTTCCGGGAACTCAAGAGCGATTGGGTGAGCTCATTAAGACGTGGATTGATACCGGCGCCGAGTGCCCGTAAATTTCCTGAACGTAGCTCCTCGGAGACTCTCGATGTACGGGCTCCGATGGTCACTATCGTATAGTTCGTGCCTATGTTGGCCGCCTCAGTTGGTGGCTTCCTATTATTGAGCACGCGCAAGGTCGGCTCATCGCCCTTACCGGACATTGCCCGACTGCCGGTTAGAGTCCGCTAGTGATCTAAAGCCAACCTGGGCGCCATCTTTTACTGTGACCCATGGCACAGGCGTGGCGGTGAAGCTCACCTATTTTAAGCCTCAGACGATTTCCCCGAAGGGAGGCAGCTATGGCGAGCCCCATCACGCAAGAAGATACAACTTCGATCGCCCCGACCACGCGACCGCGCTTCTTCGACCGGCTGTTGGGGCGGATTTACGATGCCTTCGTGGCTAGGTCCATGTACAGAATGGCGCCGACGTCAAAGCTGGGAAATCGGATGAATGGCCGATGACCGCTGTTGGCCCTTGTCGGCCACGCCGACCTTCCGCCTTCGTGTCCGGTATTGGGGGTCTAGCTGCCGCGCGGCTCAATGTTCGGCGCGGCAGTCAATGACCCAAAGATGGGGTAATCGGCCGGCGAGCTTGTGGATAGCTGGAGATTTTGGGTGCTGCGCTTCAGGCTGATGGTGGAACGAGGTCCGTGTGAACGGCCTCAAGCATCAGAAGGAGAAGCGCAGCATGGACCATTTTGCTGGATTAGACGTATCGGTCAAGGAGACCAGCGTCTGCATTGTGGATGACACGGGCAGGATCGTTCGGGAAGTGAGGGTGGCGAGCGAGCCGGCAACTCTGCTGGCGGTGCTGAGGAACCCCGGCTATCGGTTCAAGCGAATTGGATTGGAAGCCGGACCGCTGTCGCAATGGCTTTACAGCGCGCTTGCGGAAGCCGGCTTGCCGGTGATCTGTGTTGAGACGCGGCACATGAGGGGTTTGCTAAAGGCACAGATCAACAAGACGGACCGCAACGATGCGCGCGGCATCGCGCAGATGATGCGGGCCGGGCTTTACCGTGCGGTGCATGTGAAGACGTTACGCAGTCAGAAACTGCGCATGCTGCTGACCCATCGCCAGCTGCTGCAGTCGAAGGCCATCGCCATCGAGAACGACCTGCGCGGTACTTTGCGTAACTTCGGCCTCAAGGTCGGCGTGGTGGGAACGGTGAAGTTCGAGGCACGGATCAAGGAGCTGGTCGAGAACCTGCCCGACGTGGTCATTCTGGTCGAACCACTGCTCATTGTCCGGCGGGTGCTTCGCGAGCAGCTTGGCGTCCTGCATCGCCGCTTGCTGGCCGTAGTCCGGGACGATGAGGTGTGCCGGCGCCTGATGACGGTTCCTGGTGTCGGTCCCGTGGTGGCGCTGACCTTCCGCGCCACCGTCGACGTGCCAGCTCGCTTCAAGAACTCCAAGGCGGTCGGGGCGGTATTTGGACTGACGCCATCCCGGCACCAATCTGGCGAGAGCGACCGCCCCGGTGGCATATCGCGGTGCGGAGACGAGATGATGCGGATGATGCTCTACGAAGCGGCACAGATCCTATTGGTGCGCTCGACGAAATGGTCCTGGCTCAAGGCCTGGGCGATGCAGATCGCCAGGCGCCGCGGGATGAAGAAGGCGATCGTGGCCCTGGCGCGTCGGTTGGCCGTGATCATGCACCGCATCTGGGTTGACGGCACCGAGTTCCGCTGGACCCGGGAACAAGCCGCGGCGGCATGAGGGTTGTGCAGGATCAAATGCGATAGGAGGAAACGCGAGCTCCACCCAGCGGTGGAATGGTGTCCCTCGCGGGACGATGGATGAGGTGAGTTCGCATGTCCGCTCGGACCTGCCGTTCGTCTGACGGCAAGGCCGACCCAAAGATTGTTCCACCTCGTCTTCGAATCCCATGATGGAAGGGCCTTGGTGCCGATTCCGAAGAGAAGCACGAGCCCGTGAGCGACATCGACACTGTAGTGGTGGATAGTCTGAAAGTGCTTGACCCCAACCGGCCGATTAGAGAAGCGGACATTCGGCGCCTTATTCGATCACCTCGTCTGCGGCAACCAGCAGGGTTTGCGGCACGGAGAGGCCGAGCGCCTTTGCGGTCTTGAGGTTGATGACTAATTCCATTTTGGTCGGCTGTAACACCGGCAGGTCGGCTGGCTTGGCACCTTTTAGAATGCGCGCGGTGTAGCTGCCGGTTTGTCGAATCACATCAGAAAGGTTAGCCGCATAGCTGATCAGGCCACCAGCGTCGACGAATTCCCGCAGACCATAAACCGCAGGTATCTCATCGTGTGCGGCCAATGCAGCGAGTTGCTGGCGATGACCAGTAAAATACGGATCAGCGGTTACGACGAGCGCAGCGGCCTTTTGTTGCATAAGCGCCGTGAATGCCTTTTCAAAATCCCCCTCAGCGCTCACGCTGAGTACAATGAGTTGCAGCCCAAGCGAATTCGCAGCGTTCTGCACCTCGCGTAACTGTGGCTTCGCATTCACGTTGGTCGGATTGATGAGCACGCCTATGAGGGCAGCGTTTGGAACGAGCTCATGAAGCAACTCCAATCGCTTCGCCGCCAGTACGTTGCTAAAAAGGCTGATGCCAGTGAGATTGCCGTCCGGCCGATTGAGGCTCCCCACAAGGCCGTCCGTGACCGGGTCGCCGCCGACTTCGAAGACCACTGGGATCGTTGATGTAGCAGCCTTTGCAGCCAGCGCCGCCACCGCTCCGCCGAGCGCGGCGATCACAGCGACTCGATGACCGACTAGATCAGCCGCAAGTGTCGGTAGCTGATCGTATCGATCATGCGCCCAGCGATACTCGATTGCTACGTTCTGGTTCTCAACAAAGCCACTCTCACTCAATCCCAAACCGAACGCAGTTACAGTGCCGACAAACGCCTCGGGCGATCCGGCGTGCAGAAAGCCGACCACCGGCATCGCAGCCTGCTGCGCGCGCGCCACGAGCGGCCATGCAACTGCCGCTCCGCCGAGCGCGGATATGAATTGCCGTCTCGCGATGCTGATTGCCATTTGACACGCCCCCAATGCGATCACGCCCCATGCAATATTGGAACGGTATCACGCCTCAATACTGTGGTCTGTGACTGACTTCACAGTGGTCCGACGGCGAAAAGGCTCGCAGTTTTTGTGCACGGCGGCAGGCTGCTTATGGCCCAAAGCTGACGCGCCGGTCGGCGACCGCCGCGGCAGCTTTCTGGGGTAAAGCGGACATCGAGCCGCTAACAGCTTGCTTCACTCGCGGTCGCACAAAGCAGGTCCGAGCCCCTTCCGGAGCCTTGGTCTGAGCCGATACGATGGCGTGTCCTGAGCCGGAGGCGAGGCAATGAGACGGCGCTCCAGAGCAGGTGCAGAACCAAGGAATACGCGATCCCGCAAAACGGTGACGCTAAAGCGCCGCAATGCGCCAAAGGCCGTTCGCCGTCCCAGTTCCTCCGCTGGCCGCCGGGAAACAGAGGTCGCGCAACTCACCCGTGAGCTGAACGAGGCGTTGGAACAGCAGGCCGCGACATCCGAGGTTCTCAAGGTCATCAGTTCGTCGCCCGGCGAACTCGGGCCGGTGTTCGAGACCATCCTCCAGAACGCCGTCCGAATCTGTGGCGCCAAGTTCGGCAACCTGTTCCTAAGCGACGGCAATGCGTTTCGTGTCGGCGCGACCCACGGCGCCCCGCCCGCATTCCTCGACTATCTGCTCCGGGAGCGCGTGTTCCGCGCCGATCCAAGGGTGGGACTCGGTCTAACCGCTCGAACGAAGCGAACCTACCACATTCCCGACTTGACGGTCGAACCAACGTACGGGGAGAAATTGCGGATAGCCCTCATCGAACTGGGGCGCGCTCGAACTTTGATCGGCGTACCGATGTTCAAAGAGAACCAGGTGGTCGGCGTGTTTGCGATCTATCGCCAGGAAGTTCGGCCGTTCACCAAAAAGCAGATCGAGCTGGTGCAGAATTTCGCCGCCCAGGCCGCCATTGCCATCGAGAACACGCGGCTGCTCAACGAACTGCGCCAGCGCACGACCGACCTCACCGAGTCCTTGGAGCAGCAGACGGCGACCTCAGAGGTTCTGCACGTCATCAGCAGCTCACCTGGCGAGCTTGAGCCCGTGTTCCGGACCATGCTGGCCAATGCGGTACGAATTTGCGACGCAAAATTTGGCATTATGTTGCGATACAACAACGAAACTTTCGATACGGTCGCGCTGTTCGGCGCGCCACCGGCATATACCGAGTTTGTCCAGCAGCGTGGTTCGTTTCAACCAGGTGCCGGGACCGCCCTCGATCGTCTGTTACGGACAAAAGACGTGGTCCGCATTGCCGACGCCTCGGTAGAATTGGCCCAGGGCGGCCCGGCAACGGTCAGTGGCGCGCGATCGCTTGTCTCTGTACCGATGCTAAAGGAGCACGAACTGGTCGGTGCCTTCACCATTTACCGCGACGAAGTCCGACCCTTTACCGACAAGCAGATCGAGTTGGTCAAGAATTTCGCCGCACAAGCTGTCATCGCCATCGAGAACACGCGGCTGCTTAATGAACTGCGCAAAAGAACGGAAGAGATCGTCAAACTCAATCGGCACCTCGAACAGCGCGTCGCCGACCAGGTCGGCGAGATTGAGCGCATGGGCCGGCTCCGGCGTTTCCTGCCTCCTCAGGTGGCCGATCTAATCGTGTCGTCTGGAGCAGAGAAGCAGCTCGAAAGCCATCGCCGGGAGATCACTGCGCTATTTTGCGACCTCCGCGGCTTCACCGGCTTCTCCGAAAGCTCGGACCCGGAAGACGTGATGGCTTTGCTGCGGGAATATCATGCGGCGATCGGCGAGATCATGATCAAGTATAGCGGCACGCTTGAGCGATATGCCGGCGACGGCGTGATGGTGGTCTTCAACGATCCTGTTCCGGTGCCGAACCCCGCGCTGCAGGCCGTGCAGATGGCGCTCGATATGCGCATGGCGATTGGGGCGCTGATCGAAAAGTGGCGGCGGCTCGGTCACGATCTCGGCTTCGGCATCGGTATTTCGCACGGCTTTGCTACGCTCGGCACCATCGGCTTCGAAGGCCGCTTCGACTATGCCGCGATCGGCACGGTGTCCAATGTCGCATCTAGGCTCTGCGATGAAGCCAAGCCAGGACAGATACTGATCAGTCCCCGTGTCTTGATGGCCGTCGAAGACGCAGTGACTGTCGAGCCGGTGGGCGACTTTACACTGAAGGGCATCCGTCGTCCGTTAGCGGCCCACAATGTGCTCGGCCGTGCGCAGGCAGAGAAATTGAACTGACCGCGATGCCAATTTAGGAGCCGATGTCCGCTGTTGGCCCATAACGGACATCAAGGATCAATGGCGAGTGGCGGATGTGATCTGTGTCTTGTGGCATAGTGAATCCTCTCACTCGCTTTTTGAATGTCAAAATACGTCGCAAAGGAACCTTGGCAGAATTCGGGAGCTTGACGATGCAGGCAAATGAAACAGGGGAAATGGAAGCGGCATGCCACTGTGGCACCGTGCGCTTTCGAGTGAAATTGACCGACGGATTCAACACAGCCCGCCGCTGTACCTGTTCGTTTTGCAGGATGCGCGGCGCGGTGGCGGTGTCCGCCGACGTCGGCGGCATCACGTTCGACGCCGGCGAAGACGCGCTGACCGTTTATCGGTTCAATACCGGCGTGGCGCAGCACTACTTCTGCTCGCGATGCGGCATCTACACGCACCATCGCCGCCGCTCCAACCCGAACCAGTACGGAGTCAACGTCGCGTGCCTAAAGGGCGTGAGCCCGTTTGATTTTGCCGACGTGCCGGTGATCGACGGCGTCAACCATCCCACGGATCGTGGCCGCGGCTACGAAATCGCCGGCCACCTGCGCTTCATTCGCACCGAAGACCATTCCGCCGCGGGCGCAGCTCGGCCGAACTCCTACGGGTGATGCAACGCGGGCTTGGCACGGTTAGCGAAGCCCCTGCAGGTCGGCGAGCCGGAATATGTCCTCCCCCGCACTGACTACCTAAATGATCGAATTGCCTCGTCAAATGTCTGCTTCTGGCCCAAAGCGGACACGCCGACCGTCCGCATTCGTGTCCGCTTTCGGGGGTAAAGCGGACGTCGCCCGGAACAGACGGCCGCCTTAAAGAAACTCCAGCTCTAATATGCCTCGTCCACGAGACAGAGCGGTTCAGATCCAGTCCTTCCACTTGAACCAAATCAGGGGCAATAGCGCGGTGATGGCGATCAACGCCAAGGCGTACGGATAACCCCACGCCCAATCCAATTCCGGCATGTTCTTGAAGTTCATGCCGTAGATACCGACGACCAGCACCGGGGGAATTCCCACGACCGAGGCTATGGTCA
>Ga0182024_10024761_pt1 | contig 10645 bp, 11 predicted proteins | sample P32metaG_FD_120480 | JGI IMG/M metagenome (GOLD analysis project Ga0182024, IMG submission 120480) | Permafrost microbial communities from Stordalen Mire, Sweden - P3-2 metaG (Illumina Assembly) | ecosystem: Environmental > Terrestrial > Soil > Wetlands > Permafrost | place: Sweden: Stordalen...
CGGCAGCCACCAGTTTTATGTCTGGTGCGCCGGCTCTCCCGACTATACGACCACCGCATCCGGCAATAGCGCCGAAGACGCCCAGCTCCGTCTCTATGACGCGATCAAGGCGACCGGCCGCTCGACCTGCTGGCCCGTCTGGCAGGGCCGCGTTAGGGCGTAAAGATCACTTGGCACCGCCCGAAGGACCCCTCACCCATTTCCGAGCGGTTAGAGAGGGCACCAATGTTTCCCCTCTCCCACAAGGGGAGAGGGAACACCGCGCGCTGATTTTCCAGTGTTGATGCAGCACTCAGAATTCCCCTCTCCCTTTGTGGGAGAGGGATGCAGTTACGTGCAGAGAATTCTGCCCGGGCGCGGGTGAGGGGTTTTCAACTTATTCCAGTTTGAGCGACTTGGCCTCCACATCGAGGGCAGCGAGATCGTTGGGGCGCCCGTTCATCGCGGCGCGCGCCGCGGCCAGCGCTGACCGCGCCTTGGCCTCCTGGCCGAGAACCGCATAGGCGCGCACCAATCTCTGCCAGCCCGAGACATCGGCGGGCGCTACGCGCAGACGTGCGGCGAGCCCTTCCACCATCTGCCCGATATCGGGCGCCCCGCCCATTGTGGCCCGCAGCGCGGCCATGCGGTCGACCAGCTCGGCCCGCCAAGGTGCGTTCGCGGGTGAATCCGCGAGCAGGCCTTGCCACAGCGCCAGCGCATGGGTGGCGTCGCGCCGGCCGGCATAGGCCTCGCCGAGGTAAAAGCGCGCGGCGAAGTCCTTCGGCTGGCCAGCCAGCGCAACGCGGAAGGCTGCTTCCGCTTCCGGAGTGACCGTCCCGGCGGCGAGCGTCAACGCTTCGCCATAGGCCGAAAGCAATTGCGGTTTCGCCTGCGGCGGCGCCAGTTCGCTGGCAGTCTGAAAAGCGACAGCCGCCTGCTGTGGGTCGTTCAGCGATAGATAGCCGCGACCGAGCAGGGTCCACCCCGTCAAATCGCGCGGCCGCTCACGCATGCGCTGCGAAAGCGCGGCGATAAGCCCGGGAACATCCTTCCGATCGGGAGGCGCAACAGCGCGAACCGCCAGCCCGGGCGAACCCAGATAGAGATAGAGTCCTGCGCCAATACCGATGACCAGTGTCGCGAAGGCACCGGCGAGAAGCACGCGCGGGAGCGTGCGGGTGCCCGGCGCGCGCCAGACCGGCCACACGACAAAACTGACAGCTGCGAGTGTGATCGCAACAAACAAGGCGATCACAACCCAGGTCGAACCGTCGGACACGCCTGAAATCATGCGGCGTTGCTACACCGCCAGCGTCTTAGACGCGACCCGTCACCCCCAAGCGTGTCATTCCCGCGAAAGCGGGAACCCAGCGTCCGCAGCCGAAAAAAGGTGATTTCAACGTCGCGCAAACCCTTCAACGCCGTTCCCTCTGGGTCCCCGCTTTCGCGGGGATGACACGCTTTGGTTCTATATGAGCGGAACGCGCTCTAAAATCCTCTTGCTGAGCAGGTCCCCCGGTTAAACCGGGGGAAGCATTCCGCGGAGAATTCGTCGATGATGCCGTTCACCGGAAACAAGCTCGACCGGGCGAGCGACCGTCGCGTGGACGCGGCCTGGATCGCGGCGAAGCGCGTGGATCCATCCACCTTCATTCATCCGTTGTGGAAGCTGCAGCCTTTCGTGACGGGGAGTGACGAGGGTCCGCTCGAGGCGGTGTATTTCCGGCCTGGTCTCTGCGAAACCCTGGCGGCGCCGGATGCGCCTTGCGTATTCCTCGGGCTGGATGGGGAACGCGCCATGTTCGCGCTCGATATTTCCGCTGCGCCCGACCCCGAGCGCACCGAACCACTCGCGGATCTGGGCCGATTTCGCAACTTGCGTTCGGCCGCATCGTTGCTGCCCGCGAACGACGTCGCGATCCTCGGTCAGGCCAAGGCGCTGATCGACTGGCATCAGCGCCACGGCTTCTGCCCGCGTTGCGGAGCTCCGACAATGTTGATGGATGGCGGCTACCGGCGCTTTTGCGCGAGCTGCACGGCGGAACATTTTCCGCGAACCGATCCCGTGGTCATCATGCTGGCGCTCGATGGCGAGCGTTGCCTTGTCGGCCGCGGGCGCCAGTTTCCGCCGGGCATGTTCTCCGCACTTGCGGGCTTCATCGAGCTCGGCGAGACGATCGAGGAGGCGGTACGCCGCGAATTGTTCGAAGAAACGGGAATCCGCACCGGCGCCGTCACCTATCACGCGACGCAGCCCTGGCCGTTTCCATCCTCGCTGATGATCGGCTGCTTCGCTGAAGCGCTGAGCCGTGACATCCGCGTCGACGAGAGTGAGCTTGCCGAAGCGCGCTGGCTCGATCGCGCCGATGCGCGCGCGCTGCTGGCGGGCGGCCATGTCGAAGGCGTGCGCATCCCGCCGCCGATCGCGATCGCCCATCATCTGCTGAAGGCGTGGGCGGGTTAGATGGCGCAGCTCCGCGCGCGTCTCGAAGCGATCGAGGCCGACATCGCGGGGCTTGAGATCGACGCTATCGTGAACGCGGCGAACGAGCCGCTGATCATGGGCGGCGGTGTCGATGGCGCGATCCGCCGCAGGGCGGGATCGGAGATGGAAACGGAGTTGCGCCGCATCGGCCGCTGCGCGACGGGCGAGGCGGTGCTGACGCGGGGCCATCGTCTGCCGGCGAAATTCGTGATCCACACCGTCGCGCCGGTCTGGCACGAGGAAGTTGCGACGCGCGAAGAAAAGATCCGTCTTCTCGGCGATTGCTACCGCAACGCGCTCACACTCGCGCAGGCGACCGGAATATCGGAGATCGCCTTTCCCTGCCTCGGCACCGGCATCTACGGCTGGCCCGCCGATCTGGCCGCGCGGACAGCGTTCGATACGGTTGTTGCGTTCCTGCGCGACGACGAAGTACTCTCCCGCATCGTCTTCTGCTGCTTCAGCGCAAACGTTCAAGCCCGCTACTCCACGCACATTGGCGCATTGAAGTAGTTTTTCTCCCGTTCCCACCCCCCATAGCGTGTCATTCCCGCGAAAGCGGGAACCCAGTTCGTAAAGCGCAGAAGGGTTTTGCGCAGCGCTGAAATCATCTTGTCACCGCTGCGGACGCTGGGTCCCCGCTTTCGCGGGGATGACACGCTTTTTTTGGCGAGGCGAAGTTATCATTGCGCTTATGCGCTCCCGCTACGCCGCGCGCAGCGCGTATGCGCTTGCGCGGGCCATGACAAGTAAAGGAGAACGGAACCAACGCGCGCAAAATACCGCACTCATCGCTCACCCTTCGACAAGCTCAGGGTGAGGACGTAACTCGACTTCCTCATGGTGAGCTTGTCGAACCATGCGACGAACTTTCTGCATCGCGCGCCACCACCTCTCGCACCCTCGCGAGATCCGATTCTGTATCGACGGACAGTGGCACTTTATCGACCCGCGCGACCGCGATCGACATCCCGGCTTCGAGCGCGCGAAGCTGTTCGAGCTTTTCTCGCTGTTCGAGCGGCGATGGCGCCAGGGCCACAAAGCGCGCGAGCGCTACGCGGCGGAACGCATAGACGCCGATGTGATGGAAAACCGCGCCGGGGCCGTAAGGCGCGCGCGCGCGCGTGAAGTTGAGCGCGCGGCCCAGCGATCCGTCCGCGTTCCAGGCGATGACGGGTTTGACCACATTCGGATTGTCGACATCCGCTTCGTCCACGACCGGCGCGGCCAGCGTGGCGATATCGGCGGCGCTCGCCGCGAGAGCCTCAACAACGATTCGCAATTGCGCGGGATCGAGAAGCGGCAGGTCGCCCTGCAGATTGACGATCACATCGTGCGCACATTTGACGTCGAATTTCTCGAGCGCCGCGAACACGCGATCGGTGCCCGACGGCAGAGCGGGATCGGTGAGCACGGCAGCACCACCTGCGTTTTCGATCGCGTGTGCGATTTCCGCCTCCGCCGCCGCAACGAGAACCGGTCCGATCCCGGCGGCCCTCGCCTGCCGCCACACACGCACGATCATCGGTGTGCCTGCGATGTCGGCGAGCGGCTTTCCGGGAAGCCGCGTCGAGGCCATGCGCGCCGGAATGATTACGATGGGATTCATGCGTCTTTTCTCTTGCCGTATCCGCAACTTATGCGACGCTTCGCCGCAATGACGCTCCGGGGGCGGCTTGTAATGTCGCGCCCGCTTCGGGGGATTGTCGGCGCGCGTTTTGCGCCGTTTTTTGCTGTCAGCCGTTACGGGACGTGGAGCCAGACCTTATGGATTCCTTCGAGTGGAACAAGATCATTGGCGCGGTTCTCGGCACACTTCTGTTCGTGGTCGCGGTCAAGATCGTGAGCGAAATGATCTTCGAAGTGCCGCCGCCCGCAAAGCCCGGCTATGTGGTGCAGGGCGTTCCCGCCGCGGCCACGGGCGGTCCGGCGCAACCCACGGAAGAGCCTCTGCCGGATTTCGGCACCGTGCTCGCCAAGGCCGACACCGCGAAGGGTCAGCAGGTTTCGCAGCGATGCGAGCAATGCCACGATCTCTCCAAAGGCGGTCCCGACAAGATCGGTCCCAATCTGTGGGGCGTCGTCGGGCGCCCCCGCGCCTCGCGCGCGAGCTTCTCCTATTCGAGCGCGATGTCGGCAAGCCACGCACCCTGGACATTCGAGAGCCTGTTTCGTTATCTGAAATCGCCGCAAGCCGTGGTGCCCGGTACGAAGATGTCTTTCTCAGGTCTTCCGAGCGCCCAGGATCGCATCGATCTCATTGCCTGGCTGCGCACGCAGTCCGATGCGCCGGTGCCGATTCCGCCGCCGAAACCCGCGGCCGCGCCGGCAGGTGCAAAGCCTGCCGTACCTGCCAAACCTGCGCCGACAAAACCGGGATGATGAAGGCTGTACGGACCCCTCACCTGCGCTGCGATGGTTGATTGTGCTCGTGTTTGACCCCTCTCCCACGAGGGGAGAGGGGAATCCGCGTGCTGATTTTCCGCTGTTGATGCAGAATTCGGAATTCCCCTCTCCCCTTGTGGGAGAGGGATGCAGGTACGGGCAATGAAATCTGCTCAGAAATGGGTGAGGGGGAACACGTCTCGGTGACCGCAACGCTGCTGCTTCTCTCGCCGGAGCCGCTGATCGACCTGTTCCTTGGGCCACTCGTCGAAATGGCGCCGCTGCATCTACGCGTCGTCGTTCAAGGGCGCGAACAGTATGATGTCCCCTTGATCGATTATCTTCTGAGCTTTCGTCCGCCGAAGGGCTTCGTCGCCTCGCTCCTGAATTTGAAGGTGGTGTTCTCGATGGGCGCCGGTGTCGATGCGTTCCTTGCCGACCCGGATTTTCCGCGCCATGTGCCGCTGGTGCGGCTCATCGACCCGACCCTGTCGCGCGACATGACCGAATATGCCGTGCTGCAGATCCTGATGCAGCATCGCCAGCAGAGATTCTACGACGCAGCCCAGCACGAAAGAGTCTGGCGCCAGTCGATCCCGGCGCGGCGGACGGAATCCACGCGCATCGGCATCATGGGCCTCGGCGAAATCGGAACCTTCATGGGCACGCGCCTGCGCGATCTGGGTTTCGCCGTCGCGGGCTGGAGCATGAACCGCAAACGCGTCGACGGGATCGAAAGCTTCGCGGGCCCGGCGGAATTGCGCGAATTTCTCGCGCGAAGCGATTTTCTTGTCTGTGTGCTGCCGCTGACGCCCGGGACGCGCGGCATCCTCAATCGCGAAACCTTCGCGATGCTTCCCAGGGGCGCGTTCGTCATCAATACCGCGCGGGGCGAACATCTCGTCGAAGCGGATCTGATCGCAGCGCTTGATTTATCTCATCTTTCGGGTGCGGCACTCGATGTCTTCGGCACAGAGCCGTTGCCCGCGACGAGTCCGCTCTGGCGCCATCCGAAGATCGTCGTCACGCCGCACATCGCAGCTTTGTCCGATCCCCGCGCCGTCGCGCGCAATGTCGTCGACGGCATCGCGCGCCTTGAGCGCGGCGAGCCGCTCCTTCACGTCGTCAATCCCGCGCGAGGGTATTGAGCGGCGGCGCTGGCAAGCGAGCGCTCTATCGCCGGCGCTTGCTCGCGCTGGGATAGCGCTCGGCGAGCAGCGCATAGAGCGCGCGGGCGGCGTTGGCCTCGGCGCCGCGCCGGCGGCCGGGGCGCGGCCGGTCGATCCAGGCCGGGATGTCGAGATGCACCCAGGAACGCGCGCGCTCGACAAAGCGGTTCAGGAACAGGGCCGCCGTGATCGCGCCGGCGAGATTGTAGTCGGGATTGTTGGTGAGATCGGCGATTGAACTCGCGAGCGTGCGCTCATAACCGCGCCACAGCGGCAGGCGCCACAGCGGATCGTGAACCACCGCCGCATGCCGGGCGAGATCCACCGCGAGTTTTTCGTCGTCGGTGAAGAAAGGCGGCACCTCCATGCCGGTGGCCGAGCGCGCCGCGCCGGTGAGTGTGGCCACGTCGATCAGCAGTTCGGGCGCTTCGCTGTCGGCTTCGCAAAGCGCATCGGCAAGCACGAGACGTCCTTCCGCATCGGTGTTGCCGATCTCGACGGTCAATCCCTTGCGGCTCGGAAAAACGTCGCCGGGGCGATAGGCGCGGCCGGACACGGCATTCTCGACCGCCGGAATGAGCACGCGCAGGCGCAACGACAGCTTCGCGTCCATCGCCATCTGTGCAACAGCGAGCATCACGGCCGCGCCCCCCATGTCCTTTTTCATCGTCAGCATGCCGGCGGAAGTTTTGAGATCGAGCCCGCCCGAATCGAAGCAGACGCCCTTGCCGACCAGCGTCACCTTCGGCGCCCTATCGTTACCCCAGCGCAGATCGATCAGAAGCGGCGCGCGCTCCGAAGCGCGGCCAACCGCATGGATGAGCGGATAGTTCTGTTTGAGCAGATCGTCGCCCGCAATGATCGAGATTGTGGCGTGATGCCGTGCGGCGAGTGCGCGCGCCGCGTCGGCAAGCTCCGCCGGTCCCATGTCGTTCGACGGCGTATTGACGAGATCGCGCGCGAGGAACACGCCTTCCGCGATTCGCGTGACGTCTGCGGCATCGACGCCTGGCGGCACGACGAGTTTCGGAAATTTCTTCCTCCGTTTCCGGTAGCGGTCGAAACCGTAGGTGCCGAGCAGCCAGGCGAGCGTGGCGCGCGCGCTGCCGAATTCCCCGGGCACATCGCGCAAGGCATAGGTGCCGCGCGGCAGGGATTCCGGAAAGGCGGCGAGGGCGAGGGGATCGAACTCGTTTCCGAGGCCCAGCACCGCAAAGGCGATCTCGCCATTCGTGGAAGGTACGAGCGCGATTTGGCCTTCCCTGGCGGTGAAACCCGTGCGTCGCAGCCAGTTCGCTTCGCGGGCTTTGCGCCGCTTCAGCCATTTTTCCATATCCGCCGCGCGCACCGCGTCGAGCGGCACCACGTTTCGTGCGTGCGACACAAGGCTGGAATGCATGATCGAACCTTTGGTGTACGGTCGGACACTGTTAGAGCGAATTTGGTTGTAACTGGAAATACCCCTTTCCCCCTCCGCTGCAAATCACCATGGAGTCGCCAATGCCCCGCTACACGTTGATCGTCGGCACGAAGCAATGGTCGAGCTGGAGTCTCAGGGCGTGGCTCGCGATGCGCGCGACGGGGGCGGAATTCCGCGAGGTCACGGTGCGGCTGAGGCGGCCCGAGACACGCGCGGAGATTCGCCGGCTCGCGCCCGTGGACCAGGTGCCCGCGCTGCAGATCGAAGCGTCAGGCGCGCCCGTCACCGTGTTCGACAGCCTCGCCATCTGCGAGACGCTCGCCGAGCGCCACGCCGACGCGCAGCTCTGGCCCACCGATTTTGCGGCGCGCGCGGAGGCGCGCTCGATCAGCGCGGCGATGCATTCGGGCTTTGCGGCGCTGCGCGAAAGTCTTTCGATGGAATTCGCGCGCAGCCTTCCCACGCCCGAACTCGGCTCCGAAGTCGAGGCGGAGATTGCCGCGATCCAGAATTTCTGGCGCGGCGCACTCGACAAATACGGCGGCAGCGGCGGATTCCTGTTCGACGGGTTCTCGATCGCCGATTGCATGTATGCGCCGGTCGTTTCGCGCTTCCGCACCTATGGCATCGCGCTCGATCCCGTACTCGATGCCTATTGCGACCGCATATGGGCGCTGCCCGCCATGCAGGACTGGCTTGCCGCCGCGAAGGCCGAACTCGAATCCGGCCTTTGCTGACGGGCCTTACGTCGATTGCCGCCAACAGGCTTAATCAATTATTGACCCGAACCGATCATTCTGGCTCCCGGACATAATTCAAGCCGAGGCCACCGATGAAACGCGCCGTCCTGATGAGCGCCGCTTCCGCATTCTGCCTTCTGTGGGCGACGGGATGTTCGACCACGGGGAAACTGGACGCCAAGCAGCCCGTGGCTTCCGCCGCTGTGGAAAAGCCCGCGGACGAGAACCCCAGCGCCAGTTCCGACATCGCGACGCTGGCCAAGAACATGCCGGCCACGATGGAGGGCGAGATCAAGCGCGCCAAGCTGTTGCGCGAGAAGGGCGATTATCCCGAGGCCGAGCATTCGCTCGCGCAATTGATGCTCATTGCGCCCGACGACGGAATCGTCGTCGGCGAATACGGCAAGGTTCTGGAGCAGGAAGGCCGCTCAGACGAAGCTTTGGCCTTCCTGACGCGCGCCGTGGCATTGCAGCCGCGCGACTGGACGCTCTTTTCCGCCCTCGGCATCGCTTACGACCAGCTCGACAAGCGCGAAAACGCGCGCACGGCTTATGAGCGCGCGCTGGCGCTGAAGCCGGGCGAGGCCTCGGTGCTCAACAATTATGCGGTGTCGCGGATGCTCGCCGGCGATTATGCGGGCGCGCAGCGCCTGCTCGCCGAAGCTACCGCGCATGGTGCAACCGATCCGAAGATCGCGATGAACGCCGAGAAACTGGCATCGATGAGTCCGCCGCCCCCGGCGCCGGTGGCCGTGCAGGCCGCACCCCCCCCGCCCAAACCCGTTCCCCCGCCGGCCATCAAGGTTGCGGTGCTCCCGTCCGCCACAGTGCAGGCCGCGGCCGTGAAGCCCGTGGCCACGCAGGCGCCAAAACCAATGACACTCGCGCCTGCCGCGCCTGCCCATTCTCCAATCGCGGTGATCAGTCTGAAAACGTCCCCGCCAACCGTGGTGATGCAGCGCGTGCCGTTTGATCCGCTCGCGACGAAGAGCGCGAATGCGCATCCCGTGAGCGCAGCGGGCGCGATTGTTTCGCTGCACCCGGTTGCGACGCATGCACCGCTCGCGATCGTGGCCGCGAGATCCCTGGGACCGAACGTCGTCATGCAGCGCGTGCCGTTCGATCCCCTCGCCGGACCGGTCGCCGCACGCAAACCCGCGCATAAGCCGGCGGTCGCCGCGGCGAAACCCGTGGACGATACCCCCTCCCTCCGCACCGCCGCCGACACCGGCAACTAAGACGTAGAACGCGGTGCGCGTGCGGATGCGCTGTGTTCCCCCTCACCCGCGCCTGAACAGATTTCATCGCCCGTATCTGCACGCCTCTCCCACAAGGGGAGAGGGGAAGCGGAGTCTTGTATTAACGCGGGAAAATCAGCGCGGGGAGTGCCCTCTCCCCTTGTGGGAGAGGGGCTGAGCAGGAAACATCGCAACGGCACCAGCCTGGATGAGGGGGCCGTGACGCACGAATTCGCCCGCAAGCTTCGGCGCGAACAGACGGAAGTCGAGCGCAAGCTGCGGTACCCGCTGCACGACCGGCGCTTTCACGGAATCAAATTTCGCCGGCAGCAGCCCATTGGATCCTACGTCGTCGATTTCATCTGCTTCGAAGCAAAGCTCGTCATCGAGCTCGATGGAAGCGAGCACGCATTTCCGGAGAATGCGGAGGCGGAACGGATACGAACGGCATTTCTTGAGAGGGAGGGGTTTCGCCGTGTTCCCCCTCACCCGCGCCTGAACAGGATTCATCGCCCGTATCTGCACGCCTCTCCCACAAGGGGAGAGGGGAAGCGGAGTCTTGCATTAACGCGGGAAAATCAGCGCGGGGAGTGCCCTCTCCCCTTGTGGGAGAGGGGCTGAGCAGGAAACATCGCAACGGCACCAGCCTGGGTGAGGGGGCCGTGACGCACGAATTCGCGCGCAAGCTTCGGCGCGAACAGACAGAAGTCGAGCGCAAGCTGTGGTATGCGCTGCGCGACCGGCGCTTTCACGGGATCAAATTTCGCCGGCAGCAGCCCGTTGGATCCTACGTCGCCGATTTCATCTGCTTCGAGGCCAAGCTCATCATCGAGCTCGACGGCAGCCAGCACGCCTTTCCGGAAAATGCGGAGGTGGAACGGATACGAACGGCATTTCTCGAGAAGGAGGGATTTCGCGTGTTGCGTTTCTGGAATCTCGAATTGCTGACGAACTTTGACGGCGTAATGGAAACGATCCGCCGCGCCGTGTTCCCCCTCACCCGCGCCTGAACAGGATTCATTGCCCGTATCTGCACGCCTCTCCCACAAGGGGAGCGGGGAATCGGAATCTTGCATCAAAATTGGGAAATCAGGAGGAAGCGCCCCCTCTCCCCTTGTGGGCTACGATATTCACACATCTCGTCGAGCTTGCTGCGCGGCCGAGAAGCTGACTCCCTATCGGCGTGATTCGCTTGCGGGAGATGGCCATGGAAATGGGGCTGGGGC
>Ga0182024_10024762_pt1 | contig 10645 bp, 8 predicted proteins | sample P32metaG_FD_120480 | JGI IMG/M metagenome (GOLD analysis project Ga0182024, IMG submission 120480) | Permafrost microbial communities from Stordalen Mire, Sweden - P3-2 metaG (Illumina Assembly) | ecosystem: Environmental > Terrestrial > Soil > Wetlands > Permafrost | place: Sweden: Stordalen...
GCTGCAAGATCGTGGCCCGCGAGCAGCACGCGGCCCTCGTCCGGCATTTCCAGGCCCGCGAGCAGGCGCAAGAGCGTGGTCTTGCCGCAGCCGGAGGGACCCAGCAGCGCGAAAAATTCGCCCTGGAAGATATCGAGCGACAGCGCCGCGACCGCGCTGACGCCCGAGAACCGTTTGGAGACCGCTTCGAACCGCACCAGCGGCGGCCCCGCCGTGTCGCCGCCGGACGCTGTTCGCGGCGCCCCCTGGCGGCGGGCAGGCTCGTTCCTGATGTCCGCATCCACGCTCGTCATGCCCGCCACGCTAGAGCATTTTCGCGAAAAAGCACGCTCTCGCCTTGAACGCGCGACCAATGCACGCTCGGCACGCCTTCGGCGGCCACCCTCCCCCTTTCAGGCAGGGCAATCGCATATGGAGGGAGAGTGATTGCTGGGGCGGGAGGGTGGAGCCCGCGGCGCCGTCGTTCCGAACAAGAACCGCCATATGCGATTGCCCTGCCTGCAAGGGGGAGGGACGCGCTCAGCGCTGCGTCAGGGTGCGGCCGACGGCGTCGCGCCAGCCGGTCCATTTGCGCTCGCGCATGGCCGCGTCCATCTGCGGCAGAAAGCGGCGCTCGCGGCGCCAGCCGGCCGCAAAGCCGTCGAGGTCCGGGCAAAGCCCGGCGGTCAATCCCGCCAGATAGGCAGCCCCCAAGGCGGTGGTCTCCATCACGGCAGGGCGATCGACCGGAGCTGCCAGGATGTCGGCCAGGAACTGCAGGGTGAGGTCGCTCGCCGCCATGCCGCCGTCGACCCGCAGCACCGTGTCGGCGCCGCGCGGCGGCCAATCGGCCCGCATCGCTTCCAGGAGATCCCGGGTCTGGTAGCCCACGGCCTCGAGCGCGGCGCGGGCGAGCTCGGCGGCGCCCGACTTGCGGGTCAAGCCGAACACGGCGCCGCGCGCCTGCGCGTCCCAATAGGGCGCCCCCAGCCCGACAAAGGCCGGGACCAGGTAGACCTCCTCGGCCGGGTCGGCCGCTGCGGCGAGCGCATTGACGTCCTCGGCGCGCTCGATCACCGCCAGCGCGTCGCGCAACCATTGCACCGCGGCGCCGGCGACGAAGATCGCGCCTTCGAGCGCGTAGGTGCGCTTGCCGCGCAGCTGATAGGCGATGGTGGTGAGCAGGCGGTGGCGCGAGGCGACCGGCTCGGCGCCGGTATTGAGCAGCGCGAAGCAGCCGGTGCCGTAGGTGGACTTGATCATGCCGGGGGTAAAGCAACCCTGCCCCACCGTCGCGGCCTGCTGGTCGCCGGCAACCCCCAGAATACGGATCGGCCCGCCGAACAGGTCCGGCACCGTCGTGCCGAAGTCATGGGCGCAATCGCGCACTGCCGGCAGCAGCGCGGCCGGCACGCCGAACAGCTCGCACAGGTCCAAGTCCCATTCGCCGCGGGCGATGTCGAAGATGAGGGTGCGGGCCGCATTGGTCGCATCGCTCGCATGGGTGCGCCCGCCGGTCAGCCGCCACAGCAGGAAGCTGTCGACCGTGCCGAAGGCGAGCCGGCCCGCCTGTGCGGCCGCGCGGGCACCCGCGACATGATCCATCAGCCAACGAATCTTGGTCGCTGAAAAATACGGGTCGAGCACGAGGCCAGTGCGCGCCGCCACCTCGCCTTGGTGCCCGGCCTGCCGCAGGCTCGCGCACAGGTCGGCGGTGCGGCGGTCCTGCCAGACCACGGCATTGTGGATCGGCTGTCCGCTCGCGCGGTCCCAGACGATCGTGGTCTCGCGCTGATTGGTGATGCCGATGCCGGCGACGTCGCGCGCAGCGGCTCCCGCCTGGGCCAGCGCCGCGCGCGCGGTTGCGACCGTCGCGGACCAGATCTCCTCGGGATCGTGCTCGACCCAGCCGGGCGCCGGATAGATCTGCCGCAGCTCTTGCTGCGCGGTGGCGATCGGCGTCAGCGCGGCATCGAACAGGATCGCTCGGGTCGAGGTGGTTCCCTGGTCGATCGCGAGAAGGTAGTCGGCCACGATGCCCCACCCCTGCCCGGCGGAATGACGGCCGCGCAGTCCTTCAATCGACGACTATCACATTCTCGGTCGCCAAGTCGACCTGCGGCTTGGCCCGGGCATGCATCCTGCGCTCGCTTTGCCGATCCAGGACTTGCAGCTCGGGCGTGGGGCGCGGCAGCTTGCGCGGCGCCGGGCCGTAGTAGGAGCCGCGTTTGACCATCGGCCGCGGATTCATCAGGACGGAGACCAGACGCTCATAGAGGCCCTTGGCGGAAACCGGCTTGAGCAGGAATTCATGCACGCCCAGCCGCATGGCCTCGACCACGCGCGAATGCTCGCTGTGGCCGGTGAGCATGATGATCGGCACGTTGGGAAACGGAAACGTCTCCGGCGAGCGCACCCGGCGCACGAATTCCGGGCCGTCCATGCCGGCCATCTGCCAATCGAGGAGCACCACATCGGGATCCAGCGAACTGATGGCGGCGATGCCGCTCGCGCCGTCGGAGGCATCGTGCACGTCGGTCACGCCCACCGACAACAGCAGCGTGCGAATGACCTTGCGCATGTAGAACTCATCGTCGACGATCAGCACCTTGGCCGACCTGATCTGCGCTTCGATAGTTTTGGCGTTCAGTAGCATGGTGCATCCGGCAAGCCCGATTGCCGCCCCGACCGGAATGTCGAGCTTGGCATTCCAGGCGACAATCCGATGCGAACTATCAAAGCATTTTCAGATTGAGGCGCCGTAAAACGGATCGCTAAAATTTGAGTGATCGCGAAAACCCGTTCAGCCGCTGCCGATCGCGTCGGCCATGAATTTCGCCAATCGCTCACGCGCGTCGGGCGGCGCGCGCAGGCCGAGCTTGCTGCGGCGCCAGAGCACGTCGTCGGCCGTGCGCGCCCATTCATGCTCCATCAGATAGCGCACCTCGGCCGCGGTGAGATCGGCTCCGAGGCCGGCCCCGAGATCGTCGATCTGCTTGGCCGGTCCGAGGATGCGGCTGATGCGCGTCCCATAGGCCTGCACCAGGCGGCGGATATGGGCTTCGCTCAGGAACGGCCAGGTCCGGCGCGCGTCCGCGATCAGCCGCGGAACGCCGTCGACCGGGAAATCGCCCCCGGGCAGGTGCGACTGTTTGGTCCAGGCCGGCCGCGCGCCGAGAACAGGCGCGAGGCGCTCGAGCGCCGCTTCGGCCAGCCGCCGATGGGTCGTGATCTTGCCGCCATAGACCGAGAGCAGCGCCGCCTTGCCGGGCTCTTCGTCGAGCACCAGCACATAGTCGCGCATCGTGTCCTGCGGCAGGCCGGCGCCGTCATCGTGGAGCGAACGCACGCCCGCAAAGGCCCACACCACGTCGGCCGGCGAAATGACGGCGCGCAGATGATCGTTCACCACCGCGCAGAGATAGTTGATCTCGTCCGCGCTGGGCGTGACGGCGCCGGGATCGCCCGCAAAGCTGCCGTCGGTGGTGCCCACGAGCGTGAAATCGCGCTCGAACGGCAGCACGAACACGACCCGATGGTCGGGGGTCTGGAAGATGTAGCCGCGGTCGTGGCCGAACAGGCGGCGGACCACGATGTGGCTGCCCTTGTCGAGCCGCAGATCGGCCGGCGCACCTTGCTGCAGCACGTTTTGGGTGAATTGCCCGAGCCACGGCCCGGTGGCATTGACCAGAACGCGGGCGCTCGCCACCTCGCGCCGTCCGCGCACTTCGAGCACGAGCTTCCACTCCGGGATTAGCCGGTCTTGCGTCCGATCGGCGCGCAGGCAGCGCGTGCGGGTGCGGATCAAGGCGCCGCGCTCGGCCGCATCGAGCGCGTTGAGCACCACCAGGCGCGCATCGTCGGTCGTGCAGTCGGAATATTCGAAGCCGCGGCGGTATCGCCCCTTCAGCGTCGCCCCATGCGGATCGCCGGAGAGATCGACGCTGCGGGTGGCAGGCAGGATCCTGCGGCCGCCGAGATGGTCATAGACGAAGAGCCCCAGGCGTAGCTGCCAAGCCGGGCGCATGCCGGGCTCGACCGGCAGCACGAACCGCATCGGCCGGATCAATTGCGGCGCCATCCGCAGCAGGACCTCGCGCTCAGCCAATGCCTCGCGCACCAGCGCGAACCAGCCATGCTCCAGATAGCGCAGCCCGCCATGGATCAGCTTGGTGGAGGCGGACGATGTGCCGGAGGCGAGATCGTTCTGCTCGACCAGGAGAACGCGCAAGCCGCGGCCCGCGGCATCGCGCGCGATGGCGACGCCGTTGATGCCTCCGCCTACGATGGCAAGATCAAACTCGGACATGTCCCGCCCTGGTCCCGCCCTTGATCCAGGCCCTGATCTGATCGTTGACCCTGTGCGCGCCGGCGTGGCGTCCCTGATTCGCGCCCGGAGCAACATTCATAGCCAATGGACGAGCGAGCGTCTTGCGTCCGCTGCCGCTTGGGCGATGATGCCGCTTATGATGCCGCTTGGGCGATGATGCCGCCGGCCAAGCTACCAAGGAGGCTCGCATGGACTTTCGCGATCGTCACGTGGTTGTCACAGGCGGTACCGGCGCGCTCGGGCATGCGGTGGTCGGCGGACTGATTGCGGCAGGGGCCGTCTGTCATGTGCCCTACCTGGCCGCGGCCGAAGCGGAGCGTTTTCCGTTGCGGGATCACGCGAAGGTCAAACTCGTTGCCGCAATCGACTTGACCGACGAGGCCGCGGTCGCGCGCCTCTACGACGGCGTGCCCGACCTGTGGGCCTCGATCCATCTGGCCGGCGGCTTTGACATGGCGGCGATCGGCAAGACCTCCAAGGCCGATTTCATGAAACAGATCGACCTCAACCTGGTGACCGCGTTCTTAAGCTGCCGGGCCGCCGTCAATGCCATGACGCGCACCGGCGGCGGGCGGATCGTCAACGTCGCGGCGCGCCCGGCGCTCGAATGGCGCAGCGGAGCCGGCATGGCGGCCTATACGGCGAGCAAGGCTGCGGTCGCCGCGCTGACGGCCGCGCTCGCCGAGGAGGTGGTCAAATCAGGCATCCTGGTCAACGCGGTCGCGCCCTCGACCATGGACACGCCGGCCAACCGCGCCGCCATGCCGCAAGCCGACCACACGGCCTGGCCCAAGACCGAGGAGGTCGCGGCCACGATCCTGTTCCTGGCCTCGCCCGACAACAAGGTCACCCGCGGCGGCGTGGTGCCGGTCTATGGAAGGTCTTGAAGCATTGGGCTAAAGACGATTCCGACCAATATACCTGATGGTTGGGGGCCTACGCTTCCCGAGAGGCTTGAATGTAGATACATATCTACATATAGTTCCCAAGTCCCAAAAGGAGGCGAAAATGGCGGTGACCACTCTGACCAGCCGTGAATTCAATCAGGATACCAGCCGCGCCAAGAAAGCCGCCCGTCGGGGACCGGTCTTCATCACGGACCGGGGCCGGCCCGCGCACGTCCTTCTGACGATTGAGGACTATCAGCGCCTCGCCGGAGGCAACATGACCCTTGCCGAAGCGCTCGCCCAGCGAGGCGATTCCGAATTCGCCTTTGAGCCGCCTCGCGTCGGCGGCGGGCTGTTCAAGCCGGCCGACCTCGGCTGATGTTCCTCCTCGACACGAACGTCATTTCCGAACTGAGACGGCCGGAGCGGGCCGACCGCAAAGTCGTGGCTTGGGCCAGCACGGTTCCGGCCGCAGGTTTCTTCCTTTCGGCGATCTCCATCCTCGAAATCGAGCTGGGCGCGCTCCAGGTTGCGCGCAAGGACGCGGCGCAAGGCGCGGTTCTTCGCGCCTGGATCGATGATCAGATTCTGCCTCGCTTCGAGAGTCGCATCCTGGCCGTCGATACAGCGGTGGCGCGGCGGTGCGCGCAGCTTCATGTTCCCGATCCGCGCGCGGAACGCGATGCCTTGATCGCCGCTACGGCCCTGGTCCACGGCCTGACGGTCGTCACCCGCAATGTTGCAGACTTCGAATCTGTCGGCGTTGCGCTGCTCAATCCGTGGGAAGCCTGATCCGGCGAGCCGGAATATGCAGCGCCACCCTTCACCCCGCCGCCGGCACCACGTCGCGGGCCGAGCCTTTGACCAGGCGGGTGACGGCGCTGGCGGCGATCACGGTGCGCTGTTGCGCATAGGCTTCGTGGTTCTTCTCGATGTCGTCGAGCTCGTAGAGATAATTGACCATGAGGCCGTAGGACTGCTCGATGCCCTTGTCGGACACGTCGGCGAGCCAATTCAGCCGCTCGAGCCGCGCCCCGTTGCCCAGATGAAAGCGGGCGACTTGGTCGAGCGGCGCGCCGTTGCGGCCGCGCGCGCGCAGGAAGTACCAGGCCGCCGCGCGCAAGAGCGGCTCCTCGACCGCGTCGCGGGCCTCCGTGCTCTCCCACCAGCCGGGAGCGTCCAGATGGGCGAGCGCGGCGCGATCATCGGGCGTCAGCGCCCGGGAGGCCTCCGTGGTCCGCTCCCGCTTGAGCCACTGCGCGAAGCCCGGCGCCGGCGACAGGGTCACGAACCGCGACAGGCGCGCGTTCTCGCGCGCGATCTCCTCGGCGACCTGCTTGATCAGGAAATGGCCGAACGAGACGCCGGTCAGCCCGCGCTGGCAATTCGAGATCGAATAGAACACCGCCGTCGCCGCCTTGTCGGGCTCGATCACCTCGCGCTCGACCGCCAGAATGGGCGCGATCGCCGCCGGAATCTCCCGCGTCAACGCCACCTCGACAAAGATCAGGGGCTCGTCGACCAGGGCCGGATGGAAGAAGGCATAGCAACGGCGGTCGGGCGCATCGATGCGGCGGCGCAGATCGTCCCAGCCGCGGATGGCGTGCACCGCCTCGTAGCGGATGATCTTCTCGAGCACGATCGCCGGCGTCTGCCAGTCGATGCGGCGCAGCACCAGGAAGCCGCGATTGAACCAGGACGAGAACAGATGGACGAAGGCGGCGTCAACGGCGGCCAGATCGTCACGGCGATCCATGGCCTCGAGCAGCTGCTCGCGCATGCGCACCAGCGCGGCGGTTCCGCCGGGCGCGAGATTGAGACGGCGGAACAATTCCTGCCGGCGCGGCTCCGATGCCAGATGCACCTCGAACGCGATCTCGTCCGAGGGATTCTTCTGCCAAGCCGCGGTGGCGGCGCTCAGGCGAGCGTGATCGGGACCGAAGCCCTGCCCCAGCGCCTCGAAGAAGGCGATCCGCGGGCCGGTCGTCAACTCTGCGTAGCGATTGAGGATTTCGCGTGCGAGCGCCACTCCGGAGGCTTCTCCGCGCTCCGACAGGAGCTCCCCGCAGAGCTCGACCAGATCGGCGGAGCGCCGTTCCGCGCTGCCGCGGCGGTCGCGCGTGCGGTCGATGAGGGCCCGGCCGCGCTCCGAGATCGACTGCAGCAACTCGCCGAAAAAAGACGTGTTCACGGGACCGGATTCCTGCCAACCGCGCCTGACATAGGGGTTTGGTGAAGATTCGGCAATGGAGCCGGCGCTCCGCTGCAACGACACTGGGCGCTCTGGACAAGATCGCGGCGGCAAGCCACAGAAACGCTGGTCGTTTCACCGTTTTCGACCTCCCTTTGGCCCGGCAGCCGCCAGGCCGTCTCTCAAAGGAGCTGTTCCATGCCGGGTCCGCTCGCCGGTTTGCGCGTGCTCGAACTCGCCCGCATCCTCGCCGGCCCCTGGGCCGGGCAGATTCTCGCCGATCTGGGCGCCGACATCGTCAAGGTGGAGCGCGCAGGCGCGGGCGACGACACGCGGGCCTGGGGCCCGCCGTTCGTTGCGGCCGCCGACGGCGGGCATCTGGGCGCCGCTTACTTCCACTGCACCAATCGCGGCAAGCGTTCGATCGAGCTCGATTTCGAAGCCGAGGACGGCCGGCGCATCGTGCGCAAGCTGGCCGCGCGCTCCGACGTGCTGATCGAGAATTTCAAGGTCGGCGGGCTCGCCAAGTTCGGCCTCGACTACGCGAGCCTCGCGGCCGTCAATCCGCGCCTCATCTATTGCTCGGTGACCGGCTTCGGCCAGAGCGGGCCCTATGCGGCGCGCGCGGGCTACGACCTCATGGCGCAGGGCATGGGCGGGTTCATGTCGTTGACCGGCGCGCCGGACGGCGAGCCGACCCGGGCGGGCGTTCCCATCGCCGACATCTTCACCGGCGTCTATTCGGTCGTCGGCATCCTGGCGGCGCTGGCCGAGCGCGAGAGGACCGGCCGCGGCCGCCACGTCGACACCGCGCTGGTCGACACGCAGGTCGGCGTGCTCGGCAACCAGGCGCTCAACTATCTGGTGTCGGGCGCGCTGCCCGAACGGATCGGCAATGCGCATCCCAATATCGTGCCTTATCAGGTCTTTCCGGTCGCCGACGGGCACGTCATCATCGCCAGCGGCAATGACAGCCAGTTCGCCAAGCTGTGCGGCGTGCTGGGCGAGGGAGGCCTGGCGCAGGAGGCGATGTACAAGACCAATGCCGACCGGGTGGCGAACCGCGCCCAGCTGGTGGCGCATCTGTCAGGCTTGACGCTACGCGTAACGCGCGCCGACATCCTCGCCAAGCTGGAAGCGGTGAACGTGCCGGCCGGCCCGATCAACAATCTCGCCGACGTCTTCTCCGACCCGCAGGTGATCGACCGCGGGATGCGGCTCGATCTGCCCAGCGACGCCGCCAAGGGCGGCACCATTCCGGGCCTGCGCACGCCGATCACGATCGACGGCGAAGGCATGGCGGCCGCGCGGCCCGCGCCGCGGCTGGGCGAGCACACGCAGGAGATCTTGCGCGAGATCGGCGAGGGGTAGCGCGAAAGAAAGGCCCCCTGTAGGGCGCAATCGCTTTATTGCGCCGATCGGTGACTGAGCCCGGCACTCCATTGGATTGAGCGCAACGCCTGCGAGAGGAAGTCGTCGCCAAAGATGCCGGGCATGGTTTGCTCCACGATGTTGTGAGACTTGATTTTACGTGAGGGCTGGATCACCCGCCGCGCTTGCGCGAGGCGGGCCCGCTTGTTCGCTTGATCGGTTGTAAAATGCAGGAAAATAACAAGCGGCCGGGTCTGGAAGTGGCGCTTTGACCGCCGAGGGCGGAGCCGTGGATCGCGGATCAACCCGCCCCGCCACAGATGCTGCAGGAGCAGGCAATTGAAACCGCGAGCATGAAAAAACCCGGCGCGGCTTCCCGCCCGGGCACACTCCGTGAGTTTCAATTTCACGAATAGCCTGATTCGCGGGCAGATGTCAACGACCAAGCGCTCCGGGGCCTGCGTGGGGGTCAGCGGGTACCACGCGTGGCGGCCAGCGCCCCATGATCCCGGATATCAGCTTGTCCCCAGCGAACGAAGCGATTGCAGCAAGTCGTGTAAGGCGATGTTCTTCTCGCTGGGCGCGCGGAGACGGAGGCATAGGCGCGCCTGGGGCGAGCTCGCGCACAACATCTGCGCGGAGATCGGGGAAGTGCAACTACCTTGTATTGCCGCCCATGACCGCATCCGGGAACCAGGTCGCGATGCCGGGGAAGGCGCACATCAGGACCACCGCGAACATCATCAAGGCGACGAACGGCAATACGCCCCAGATCACGTCGCGCAGCGGGATATCGGGCGCGATGTTCTTGATGACGAACAGGTTCAATCCGACCGGGGGGTGGATCAATCCCATCTCCATGACGATGGTCATGACGACCCCGAACCAGATCAGGTCAAAGCCGCCGGCCCTGAGCGGCGGCAGCACGATCGGCGCCGTCATCACGATGATCGATACCGGCGGCAGGAAGAAGCCCAGCACCGCCACAAAGACCAGCACGGCGGCGAGCAGCACCCAGCGCGACAGATGCAGCTCCACGATCGACTGCGCGGCCGACTGGCTGATATGGAGGTAGCTCATCACGTAGGAATAGAGCAGCGACATGCCGATGATGAACATGAGCATGGTCGATTCGCGCAGCGTCGCGAGCAGGATCGGCTTGAGATCGCGCGGCGTCCGCACGCTGTAGATTCCCGCGATCAGGAGCAGCGCCAGCAGCGCGCCGAGCCCCGCCGTCTCCGATGGCGTCGCGAAGCCGCCATAGAGCGCGATCATCACGCCGGTGAGCAGGATCACGAACGGCAGCACGCGCGGCAGCAGCGCGAACTTGTCCCACATGGACAGCTCGTCCGGACGCAGCAGCTCCGAATAGGTCCCGGTCTCGTCCATGAGCGCCCGGGCATGCCGGTATTCGAAGCGAAATCGCCAGATCGCATAGCCGGCGAACAGGCCGACCAGCACCACGGCCGGGCCGATGGCGGCCAGGAACAGCCGGCCGAGCGACTGCTCGGCGGCGACCGCATAGAGAATCATGGTGATCGAGGGCGGCAGCAGGATGCCGAGCGTGCCGCCGGCCGCGATGATGCCGGCCGCAAAGCTGCTCGAATAGCCGCGCTTGCGCATCTCCGGAATGCCGGCGGAGCCGATCGCCGAGCAGGTCGCCGGCGAGGAGCCGGCCATGGCGGCAAACAGCGCGCAGGCAAAGACGTTGGCGATGCCGAGCCCGCCCGGCAGCCGATGCATCCAGGCGTGCAGCGCGCCGTAGAGATCCTGTCCGGCCGGCGAGCGGCCGATCGCGGCCCCCTTGAGGATGAACAGCGGGATCGACAACAGCGTGATCTGCGCCATCTCCTCGTAGACGTTTTGCGTGATGGTATCGACCGAGGA
>Ga0182024_10024763_pt1 | contig 10644 bp, 12 predicted proteins | sample P32metaG_FD_120480 | JGI IMG/M metagenome (GOLD analysis project Ga0182024, IMG submission 120480) | Permafrost microbial communities from Stordalen Mire, Sweden - P3-2 metaG (Illumina Assembly) | ecosystem: Environmental > Terrestrial > Soil > Wetlands > Permafrost | place: Sweden: Stordalen...
CTACACCGGAGTCAGCCTCGGCGACGTCGCGCAGCGGAACTTCACCGTCGCGCGCGCGGAGGACATCGCCTTCGATGTGATTCGCCGCATCTGGCGCCGGGGCGCGGCGATGGCGGTCGTTGTCAAGGGCGGCGGCGTGCCGCGCGCGGACGACGTTGTCGGCGTGATCTCGAAGGAGCATGTCGCCGATTCGGTGGCGGCCAGCATCATTCCCTACGGCGCCGATTCCTGAACGCCCGAGTTTGTCCACATGCGACGTGGGCTGAAACTCAATGCATCCATTTCTCGCGGCCGAGCGCGACGATCATGCGCAGGATGCCGTAGCCGAGCGAACCGCCGAGCAGGCTGAGCGACAACAGCAGCGGCCATTCCGGATAGATCGCCTTTTGGGGCGCGTGCGGCTCGTAGACTCGCTGGAGGTAAATGCCTTGTTGCGAAGCAAGCTGCCGGAGGTTCTGAAGCGCGGCGAGATCGGATTGGTAAGCGGTTTCGGCGAAGCTCACGTCTTCCTTGAGGCGATCGTACTGATAGAATTGGGGCGAGAAGGATCGTTCCAGATCGTCGAGATGCTTTTGCTCGGCGGCAATCTGGTCCTCGAACGCCTTGACCTTGATCTCGGCGGCGCGCCGAACCGGCGACGTTTCGTCGGTTTTCATCTGCATCAGCTCGGCTTTCGCCGCGACGAGATTGGCTTCGAGTCCCTGCACGATTTGAAGAATAAGCGTAGTCAGCTGATCGGGCGGCAGATCGTTATTGGCGGCGCGCCATTTCTGGATTTTGACGTGATCGCCGACGAGTCTCTGTTCGTCCTCGTGAACCTGTGTCTCGGCGAACTTGACCATGTCGGCGAGCCCGCGCTCGTTCATCCGATTGATGAACGCCTCGCCCATGGCGAGCAGCGTTTTCGCGATGAGACCGGAATCCTCGGCGGTGAAGCCCTGCACGTCGAGCGTGACGATGTTCTCGGTCAGCGAATAGCGCAGTTGAACCATTTGGTTGAAATAGACCAGCCGATCCTCGAACGGAATTTCGAGAGGTTGTCGCGCGAATATTTGCTTGGCGAGCAGGTACCAGGTTTCGGGCCGATAAAAAATGTCCGCCGTCTTGCCGCGATAGCGCTTCAAAAACCCGATCCGCGTCTCCAGCTCTCGCAGGGCGTCGGGCGATTGCAGGTAATCCATTACGATATAGGCGTCGAACGCGCCCGGGGCGCCGGAAGCCTGATTGAGATTGAACCTGTTGGTCGCGCCGGGCGCCGCGCCGGGATTCGATCCGCCGGCTTGGATCAAAGGCTGGACGGCGAAATCGCTCTGCACGTCATAGCGATCGGCCGCCATGAAGGTAAGATAGGCGAGACACAGCAGCATCGGCAGCGACATGAAGAGAAGATGCCGCGACAGGCGCGCGCGCCGCGAAGAGACCGACACATGGCGCGGCAGTCGCGGCAGTTCCGTGACTGCGGACGGCTCGATCACGCGCTTCAAGGACGGGAACGGAATGGTGCGGCTCATCGCGGTGCGCCCACGGCTTCGCGCTCCATCGGCGACGCGATGGGCGCGCGCTCCAATCGGCCGGATGCAAGCCGGATCCGGCCGCCGGGAAAATCGCGCAAGGCCGCGCGGTGATCGCCGGTCGCCATGATCACAATTTTCCCGGCGATGCGGTCGAGAAATAGCGGCCGCCAGCGCCGATAGAATTCGGCAAAGGGCAGAATCGGCGTGAGGTCCAGGAGATACACCGCGAAATCCGGCGCGAGGAAGGCGGTGTGGGCGAATTGGCGTTGCGCCGCTTGCGGCATCCGGTCGAATCGCTGGGCGAGCCATTCCGGCTGGTCCAGCATGCGGCGAAAAAATTGAAATGTCTCGCGCCGCTCCAACTCATAAAGCGAGCACAGCGTGTCGACGATGTCGAGGCCGGTCATGTACATGCCGAAAGGAGCGAAGCGCGCAAGCGGCCAAGATCGCAGCCCGCGCCCTTGCACGGAGCCCGATTCCGCCCGGCAAAAGCCGGCGAGAAGCTCGATCAGAAGGCGTGCATCGTCCGCCGGGTCGGCGCTCAGATGGACGATTCCCGGACCGAAGCGATGGGATGCGCCGCGCAGCACGATGCGCCGCCGCGCATGCTCCCGGACCGTCAGCGTCACGTCCTCGAGGGCGATCATGCCGTCGCCACCTTCCGCTGCCGCGAAACCTCGCCGGCCAAGCCGAGGAACAGCGAGCCGAGCGCGAAGAAGCTCGCATAAGCGGGAGTCGCGTCCTGCGAAACGTATTCGACGAAATATTCGGTCCGCAGTAATTGCATAACGTTCAGAATCGGGTTCCAGGTCAGATATTGTCGGATTTCGTCCGGAAACTGCTCCGAGACCAGGACGACGCCCGAGAAAAAGAAACCGACGCGAAACACCGGCATGGCGATCAATCCGATGCCGGGAACGAACTCGCGCAGGAAATTCAGGAACATGCCCAGACCCATGCCGGCGACGGCCAGGAGAACCCAGTAGTAGGCGACGCCGAGCAGGTTTCGCGGCACCTCGTAACCGTTGATGGCGGTAACGGCGATCATGCCGGCGCACGTCACGATGCTGTAGACGCAGGCCATTTCGACCGCCTTGGCGAGCAGGATCGCGAAACTGTCGATGCGCTGCAGATTGGCGAGATTGCGGTCGCGATAGACCTCGTACCCGAGCTTGATCGTCATTACCCGCATCATGTGCCAGCCGCCGATCCCGAGAATCAGGAAAGGCAGCGCGGGCATGTTCATGATCGTGCCCAGGCCCAGGAACATGAAGACCCAGAAATGTACCGCGATCGTCAGGATGGGCGACAGGAACAGCCAGGCGAAGCCCATCGGGTCCTTGGCCGGGGTAATGCGCAGGCTGCGGATGATAAGGGCGCCGACGACATGAAAAAAATCGCCGAAGCCGTCGGGGCGCCACGCCCTCGCTCCGCGCTGCTCAATTATGGCGGAGACTGGATCGGGGACGGCGAGCGCGGAACCATTCTGCGCCGGTTCAAGGTCCGATACCCCTTCAAACCCGCTTTGGGCTTCCGCCAGATCGCGTTCGATATCGCGTATGGCCGCTTCAAGTTGAAAATAAGATTTGGTGCGGGCTCGCCGATCGAGAGGTTCCGATATCTCCGCCATGCCGGTGCGGAGAATGTCGCGGGCGAAACGATAGCACCGCGCCCTGTCGCGCCGGGAGGCGACGCCGAATGCTCCGAGCATTCCACGAATGTAATTGCGGAAATCGTCCTGCTGCATCGCCGTCAAAGGCGCTCGGCCTTCCCATATTCGATTTCATGCGCCCCTCTCCGGTCGGGCGGCATCGATCGATCGAGCGCGAGCCATCGGGGCAGGTCGAAATTCGGGAAGTCGCTCCCGTCTCGCCGGCACCGTTTCAGGCACGTTTCGACACCTGCGATCGTCACGTCGGCGCGGTGCGCGACGTCATGCGGATGGCGTTTCATCCCGGCAAGCGCCTGTTCATAGAGACGGATAGCTTGGTCCCATTTCTCCAGGCGTTGCAGCACGCGTCCGTACCAAAAATGCACCTGGCCATGCGCCGGGAAGCGGGGCAGCGTACCTTTGAAGGCACGTGCCGTCCGCGCCGCGTCCCGGTTGGAGCGCGCGTCGTTGATCGCCACGTTGAGCGCGAATTCGTCGGCGAAGTCCCCGCGGATATAACGCTCCGCGTGCTCGGCCACCGTGTAGTAATTTTGGAAATAGCGATACTTCGTGTCTGGTCGCGCCCAGGCAACGCCCAGTGCCGCCGCCACTCTCGGATGGACCGGTCCATGGAAAGGTTCGTGATATTCCCGTCCTTGTGCGAGGGCGGCGAGATCTTCCGCGGCGTAGGGCAGCTCCAATTTATCCAGCACGCCAAGCAGGAGCTTGATTTCCGTCTTCAGGGTAGGATGCTTGACGCTCCAAAATAACCGCTCTTCGCAGAGACGCGGCTCGATTTCGCGCCAGAGGTCGAAATCGGAATGGAGGCCCACGCGGCGCATGGATTGGTTCGTCATCTCCATCAGGCGCGGCGCGGCCGTGATCTCCTTGCCGGAATAATCGAGATATTCCGCCGTCAGCTCGTCCGAATCGACGCCGCCTTCGGCGTAACGGGCGGCGAGCGCATGAAGCACGCGATTGCCGCGCGCCAGGTAAAACGGGGGCGCCCCCCGCCGCGCATGCGCCGGATGCGCCCGCGGGGCGAAGGAGTGGAAAATGCCGGCGAGTTGCAGGAGCGGTACGCGAATCCGGCTCGTACGTGCCGGCACGATGTCTTGCCAACGATCCGGTTCGAGGTTGGTGATCTGGACGATATGGACGTCGCATGCGCGCGCCGCTTCGAGGTCGCCCGGCCGCGCATTCTGATAATGCGCGCGGAACAGAATCTCGATGTCGCAATAGCCGCGGAACAAATATTTGAGGCTGTCCGACACGAACTGCAGCTGGCAATTTCCCGAAATGAAGATCCGATAGTGGCGCGCGCGATCAGTCACGAAAGCTCGCCAATTCCGAGAGGTAGTCAACCAGTTCCCCGACATCGCCAAACTCATAGGTGCGATCGATGTCGATGCGTATTCGCAACGAATCTTCAAGGCCGGCAAGAATCCGACAGTGCGTCAGCGAATCCCACCCTGGGATTTGTCCGGCCCGCGTTCCGCGCCGAATGCGCGGGGGGCGAGCCGCGCCCGTCTCGTCGGCGATCACGCGGGCAATCGTTTCCAGAAGGGCTTCCTCCCGGGTAATCGCCCTAGGCATGGGCCCACCCCTCCGACACCTCGCGCTCGACCAAATATTTGCGCGAATTCTCACTGCGGCTGATTTTGCCGCTCGTCGTCTTGATCAACCAGCCTGGGGCTACCAAACGCACGTCACGCGGCTGCACATTGACAGTCGAAACGATACTCAGCGTAACGTGTTTGACGAGCTCGTCTGGATCGACGCCGATTCCGTCTTTCGTCTCGGCGACGACGATCAAATTGTTGTTTCGGGCGCGTTCGTCCCATGACGTGAAGGCGACGCAGCGTCCCGGCTTGGTGTGGCCGAGATCGTCCACGAGCGCCTCGATCTCGTGGGCGTAGAAATTCCGCCCGTTAACAATCAGGAGATCGTCGAGCCGGCCCAGGACATAGAGATCGCCGCCGATGACGCATCCCAAGTCGCGACTATAATACCAGCCGTTCCGGATACGCTCGGCGGTGAGGGACGAGTCGCGGAAATAGCCGGCGAACAGAAAATCACCACGGAGTGCGATCTCGCCGACGCTTCCTTCGGGCAGCGGCCGATCGTTGTCGTCCCGAATCGAGATTTCGATCCCATCAATGGGACGCCCGACATTCATAAGGCGCGCGGCAGCGCCGTAACCTTCGGCTAATACCGCGAGTTTCCCGCCAGGATGCGTCGAACGAGGTTCAACGGCTAGACATTGCGGTGGCGAATCCAATCGCGTTTGCGACACGCAAAAGACCGTCTCGGCCATGGCGTAGCAGCATTGCATCGCATTGGGAGCGACCCCCCAGCCGCGAAATCTGTTCAGGAAGCGCTCGAAGGTTTCCATCCGGCATGGCTCGGAGCAGTTGATGAACGCCCGCATCGAACCCAGATCGACGCGCGTATCTTCACCCACGGACGCGACCAAATGCTCGAATGCGAAATTCGGCAGCCATGTCAATGTGCCGCGATGCGCGGCGATGGCGTCGAAAAGTCGGCGCGGACGCGCCACCCAATCGAAGTGATCGAGATGGACGAACGGAATACCCTTGAAAAGGGGAAGCAGAAAGCAGGCCACCAATCCCATATCATGATAGAGCGGCAACCATGAAACGATACGGTCCCTGCGCTCCAAATGTAAAACGGCGGCATAGGCATCGAGTTGATCGGTGACCGCTCGATAAGATAGGGCGACGCCTTTCTTCAGCCCCGTCGTGCCCGAACTATGTTGCTGGAATGCGACCGCCCTTTCGTCTGGAAAGCGCGGCAGGAAACCGGCGGCCGGTTCGATTTCCTCAATAAGGATGAGAGGATAGCGGTCTATCGGCAACCCGGATTGGCGCATCTCGAAAAGCGTTTTCTTATCGAGAACGATAGCCGAGGGCTCGATATGCGCCAATAGTTTCCGGTGCGAATTCCAGTAGATTTGCGGATCCTGCTTGTGGGAGGGGCAAGGCATGAAGGTCGGTACGAGGCCGGCGAACATCGCGCCGACGAAGCTTGAATAGAGTTCCGGTCGATGCCGCAGGAAAATCGGCACGACGCCGCCGAACGGCAAAGCCAGATCCTTACACGCCACGGCGACGGCACTGATCTGAGCGCCTAAATCGGACCATGACAGCGCACGCGTCGTGTCTCGCCAAAGAAAATGACAGAAAATTCCGTCGGGATCTCGCCGGATCTTTTGCAAGATGGCGCTCAGCAGCCGGTTCATTGGCGCATCGAAGACGAAGACCAGGAGACGCGCGGCAATATCTTGCCCGGATCAATCGCGTCGCGATGCCGGATCAGGAATTCGAGCATCCGCGCGAGACGATCGTCGGTGAGGTTGTGCGGCTTCAGACCGAGATCAAGAAGCCCGGTATGGGCTGGGCGGTAATAATGTCCCTCGGCCTCCTGCCGAGGATTTGGCACCGATTTGACCGAGACCTTGAGACCCAGATTATTTCCGACTTGCCTCACGCGATCTGCAAGATCGGTCACGGAAAAAATCTCGGTGAACTGATTGAAAACACGCAGCCTGCCCTTGGCCGCGGGATTCAGCGCGGCGAGTTCGACGCATTGAAGGGTGTCGCGAAGATTGAGATAGCCACGCACCTGGCCGCCCTTGCCGTAGACGGTCAGCGGGACGCCAGCGACCGCCTGCGCCATGAAACGGTTGATAACGGTGCCAAAAATGTCGTCGTAATGAAAATGAGGACGCAGCCGATCATCGCGATCGGATTCATCACTCGACATGCCGTACACGGGCCCCTGCATCAGATCGGTCACCGCCAGGCCGTAAGTGCGGACATAAAACCAAAGCAAGTCGGTGTCAAATATCTTCGGTATTAGGTAGCAACCTCACCTTAGAGCTGATCTAGACTCGACTTCGTTTTCATCTCGCCCTAAAGTTGTGATCAAGCTGCAGGCTAATCGCGGCATTCCGGGGGGCGCACATGAGAATAGAGCGGTTACTGACGGCGACCGTGGTTGGCCTGTCTTTGGGCGCATGTGCGACCATCGTCAAAGGAACATCGGAAAGCATCGCGATCACCACGCCGCCGACCAGCGGCGCGAACTGCACCCTATCGAGCGGGCAACGCAACTGGACGATGGTATCGCCGGGAGCGGTTACGGTCGAAAAGAGCAAGGACGATATTCAGGTCCGGTGCACGAAGCCGGGCTGGCAAGATGCGGTCGGAAACATCCCCTCCAACTTTGAGGGCTGGACGGTCGGCAATATCCTAATCGGCGGCTTGATCGGCTTTGGAATCGACGCTGCCTCAGGCGCGATAAACGAATACCCGCATGCCTTTCAAGTGCCGATGACTAGGGCGGAGGGTGCCGCACCTGAGAAGCCGCCGACTTCTGAAAATAAGGGCGCCCCGACCAGCTAAGCGGATGCGCTCACTGTTCGCGGCGTTCGCCGTCGCGCTATGGCTTTTTTCAACACCGGTCTCTCAGGCGGCTGAACCACCGCTCACGCTGTTCCCGACTAAGCAACAAGCTCAAACGCACTGCCCTTCCGATGTTGTCGTGTGGCTAAACACGGCGAGCGGCGTCTATCACATGCAAGGGCAACGCTGGTACGGCAATACGAAACGCGGTGCTTATGTCTGCAAGCACGAAGCCGACGCGTCGGGAGCTAGACCATCGAAGAGCGGACAATAACTCCCAAGTTTAAAGGGCGCCCGCTTCGGCTGGACATTAACAATGTCTATTAATGCCTGGTTGCAAATTGCTTTATGTGTCATTATATCATGAGATTCCCCCAGAATCTTGAAGGGGATTCAAATGAGAAATTCCGCAATTGCCGTAGCGAACCGTCTCCTCGAAAAGGCGGGGAGCGACGGCCTCGATCCTATGAAGCTTATAAAGCTGGCATACCTGTGTCAGGGATGGATGCTTGGTCTCTATCACCAACCGCTCGTTTGGAATGACGTAGAGGCGTGGCGCTATGGCCCCGTGTTTCGAGAACTTTATCGATATGTTGCTGGGAAGCCGACTATTATTGGTAGCGTCGGCATATCAAGCGACGAGAAGATCAGGGGATCGTTCGATGACCGGGAGTCTGATTTAATCGACCAAGTCTATGAAAAATACGGCAAGAAATCAGGGCTTGCGCTGTCGGCGCTAACGCATGCACCCGGATCACCATGGGACGTGACCTACCGCGAGCGTGGGCAAAATTCAGTTATCCCGAAGGATTTGATCGAAGAATATTACGCTCGGTAGACAACGTGAGTAATGCCAACGGCGGAAGCGATTTACGGAAAATCCCTGATCCACCGGTTCAATCGGATTCAACTGATCGGGCTGCTACTCAGGAACAGAAAGCGATTCTTGGTGAAAGTTACGAAGAAGATCGAAGGCGGCAAGATCACCATAGAACGCAGGGCATCAAGAACGTCGCTTATTACGGATTAGCCGCATTAGTGTGGTTCGGTGTCCTTCTTATTCTCATGGTGGCGACTGTATGGGCGTTTCACATTCTAGCTCCAGAGCATTGGCGATGGCTGGGTAAGGATGAAATTGATCGGTTGCAGGGGTTGCTTTTCAGCAGTTCCTTAGCGGCAGCAGTCACTCTGATTGGCAAGAAGGTTCTCTAATTCGCCCGCTCTTCCTTCGTCCCAATCCGCTGCAATTCCTCGACCGAGTGCAGAATCGCGAGCCATACGGCACGGCCTTCGAGATCGCCATCGGCAAGCATTTCGTCGGCCCGCTGCGCGGCGGCTATCGCGGCTTCGTCGCCGTGCCGGTCGATTAGGAGCTTCGCGGCTCGCCACTTGTCGATTTCAGGAAGCATGGCGCCAGTATGCGCTAGGACTTGATGGCGGACCACCGTTGCGGGCGACCGTGATCGCCCATCACCGCCTTGCCGGAATAGAGTTTGAGCGCGGTGAGCACGGACGTACGAAGCCCCTTAAGGTGGTCGCGTGTCGGGCTTCCTATGCCCTTGGCCTTCAACATAGCGGTGCAGATTTCGTCGGCCGTGAGCGCGCGCTTCGCGTCCCGCAATGTCGCCAGCGTTTCCCGCGTTATCTCCCCGCGCTTGAAGATCGGATTGGGTCGATAGACGCGGCGAGCGACCATGGCGCGCATGTTCTCGCTCGGGCGCATCATTTTTATGACGCGTTCGACCGCGAGCATTTGAAAGCGAAGCGTAGTCCCCTCGGCTCGGCTCTTTAAAAGTCGCGCGTGTAGATCGGCATGAAGCTTCTTAAGTCCATTGATGACGTAATCGCTTTCCATCATGCGCTCCGCTGCCAGTAGCCTTTCCATTGCCGCGAGACGGGATGGCGTCCCGTAGCGCGAGCCGCCATTAGGTAAAGCTCGCCATTCGAGGCGCGGCGGTTATCTTCGCGCCACGACATTTCGTCGGCGTACGCATTCAGGTACGGGCCAGCGATATGATGGTGGATACCGATTTCGGCGCGCCGGAGCCGACTGAAAAACGACTCCGCTTGGTTCGTGCAGGCTTCGCCATCCGAATAGCAAACCGAGTGGTCAATCTGTTTCGTGAGATAGCGGGCATTCAGAATGTGCCAATGCGAGGCATCGTCCGCGTAAACCGTTGTACCGAGCGCCACACGCTCACGGATGGTCGCCAGCGAGGCATCTTCGGACGGGAACACGAACGGTAGGGTTTTGCCGCCGCGCTCGCGCATGATGACCACAACGCGGCGCTTGCCGGTCCGGTTTTGTGCAAGCCGACGATCAATCCGATCGGCTTTGTAGTTAGCTGGCTTCACGTACCCGCCGAAATAGGCGCCGTCGATTTCGACCGACTTGCCTTCACCGCCGACGCTCGCGCCAGTCTGTTCCGAAGCGACGGCTTCACGGATTTTGTGCGCGAGAACGAAAGCCGTTTTATATTGCACGTTGAGATCGCGGCTTAGCTGCAAGGCCGAATGACCCTTGGCGCCGTTCACGAAGATCGCGATGGCAAGGAGGATGTCGCGGATCGGAAGCTTGCGGCTCGCGAAGATCGTCCCGGCCGTGACACTAAATTGATGGTTGCAGCCTTTGCATTTCCAAAGGTGTCTGGTCCGGTAGGTATAAAGCGACACGCAACCGCATGAAGGGCAGTACGGCTCGCCTTGGGTATCGGACCAGCGAATGAGCTTGAAGGCTTCCCGCGCTTCCTCATCGTTCATGCGCGCAACCCGAGCGAGGCTCAGGGAGCGGGCGGAAGCGGAGAGGAGGAAATGCTGGGACATATCTAATGCGGGAGCTTTCTAACGCATACGATATGATACGATTATCTCCTTGTCCACAGAAAAATATCGTTTAAGATAACTTTTTATGGCGACCAAGCACAAAGTCCGGACGTGGGAAGATCGCGCCCGTCTCTATCTCAAAGTACAGATAGCCAAAGCGGACGTGACCTATGAGGAACTGGCGGATCGGCTAAAACCGCATGGCGTCACGGAGAACGCGGCGAGCATC
>Ga0182024_10024764_pt1 | contig 10643 bp, 13 predicted proteins | sample P32metaG_FD_120480 | JGI IMG/M metagenome (GOLD analysis project Ga0182024, IMG submission 120480) | Permafrost microbial communities from Stordalen Mire, Sweden - P3-2 metaG (Illumina Assembly) | ecosystem: Environmental > Terrestrial > Soil > Wetlands > Permafrost | place: Sweden: Stordalen...
CGCAAAAGCGCAAAAGCGCAAAATAGTAAAATGTAAAACGGAGCAAAGCAAAAGTAAAAGTGGCAGCAGTGGTGTGGGGAGCACCACTGCTTGCAATTACTAGATGCACAAGGGAACGTGATTACTACATCTGGTTGTTCCAAATCCAGGCCACTACGTATGCCCCGATGTACGCGCAGATGCCGAACCAGGTCATAACCTTGGTGAACTTGCTCGTATGCTTGCGAGCATATTCGAGCCAGCCCAGAGCGACCAGGCACACAATAACCTTGGCGGCGGCGAAGATCCAGATGCCGAATGGGCAATCGAGCATCTTGCGGAAGAGCGGATTCGCCTCATCCGCCTGGTTGTTGATGAGCCACCATACCGTGGTGAGCAGATCTGCTAAGCAGATAAAGGCGAGCACTAGTGTCTCGCAAGCAATGCGCCTTTTCATGATGTGACTCCTTGCTGCAAGCAGCAATTTGAAGGGCGCTTTTGCTACCAGAGGTGGTGGCGGCGCCGGGTTACAGGAAGGGAAGTGGGACTTACTTCAACCTTCAATTGAGGTGTTGTCGCATAGACCATGCTGAATCTGCTAGAGATGGGTAGCAATGGCTGCGTTCAGGGTGGCGAATGGATCCGCGGGGGTCCAGATAGGAGGTGTGCAGAGGGGCGTGTGGTCTTGCCGAGCGCATCCAGCTCAGTTGGAAGAGGTAGAACCAGGCGAGTTCGTCGCGAAAGTGCAATGCCGTGTTGCTAGCTGTTTTCACTTGCAGCCGTTTATGTCAATTCCGCTTCGCACCACTCTTGGTGATTACTCTGTTTTGTTGTCGCTGATCACGAGGGGGTTTGGGTTGTTTTGGTGACGAAAGCGGAAGGAATGGGTATAAGAATTTCTATCACCCCATACCTGCAAATTGAAAGCAGAATGCGATTGTTTTGATGCGATTAGCGACTTCAAAAATTTGCCAGCTCCCACTTGTGCACACTCAAGAAGATTCTGGAAACACACCTACCAAACGAACGACTTATGCAAGAAAATGAACTACTAGTAGTCTCCAGCAAAGAGCGGTCTCCAGTCATGCGGCTGCAGATTCAGTACGGCTGGTTTCTTTTCGGCGTATTCATCTTCTGTATCTTAAATTCAGTTGCCTGGCGGGTTGGCCTCATCAGTGAGAGGACAATGGATGGGTTGGTACTGATCATCGGTTTTGGCGTCCAACCGATTGGAATTTGGTATTTCTTCCGGCGCCGAAAACTGAAAGCGATTGAGAGATCGCAGCTGCAAGCTATCCAGACATCGCAGAAGCAGTGAGGATGTCCTGTCAGCGCAGAAGCGTTGCGTATGCGTTGGTCAAAGCGCGTCTCAAGTCTTAGCGGCAACCTTCCACTATTGGCAGAAGCTGTTCCAAGCCTGCCTGAATCTTGGTTTCATTCATCTGGGCAAAGCTTAGAGACATTCCCGACTTGCCGTTGTCCGATCTGAAATATGCAGACAGAGGCACGATGCCAATTCCTTTGCTCAGACCTACTTCGAAGACGCGCAGGTCATCGATTTCTTCGTTGAACCAGACCGATTGATGAAAGCCGGCTTTTACAGGAAAGAAACTGATTAGATTGGGCGACCAGGTTTCCAATGCGCTCAAAAGCGCCTTGCGCCTCAGTCTGGCTGCCTGGGTGACCCGCGCAACATCTTCATCAAAGTATCCTTGCCCGAAATAATTCAAGACTAGACGTTGTGACAGCACTGATGGAGCCGTTTGGGCCAGGCGATGGGACCTGGAAAAGGCACCGTGAAACCTCTCAGGTACAATGACGAAAGCCACTCGCAGTGCCGGGTTGAGAAGCTGCGAAAGGGAGCCGATGTAAATTACGTCAGGCGCATCATCTGAGCCGCCAGCTTGATCTGAGCCGCTGGCTAGCTGCGCCAACGACTCTGTCTGAGCGTCATCATAGATAAATCCACCGCCATAAGCGTCTTCCACAATCGTGACGCCGTGCAGTTTCGCCCATGAAAGCACCTTTTGGGCGCGCTGTCGTGAGAGGGTGGCGCCGGTAGGGAAATTAGCCGTCGTGAGCAAATGGGCTACAGAAGCGCCTTTTACGCAATTCAACAAATCGACAATGATGCCGTCGTTGTCTTGCGCAACACTGATCAACTCTGCTCCTTTGCTTTTGTATGCGAGCAGATCCGTGATGCTTCCCGGCTCTTCCACAACCACTTTTGTGCCCTCTTTGACGAGCATGGCAGCTACCAGGTCGCGTGCTTGCTGGGCGCCCGAGACAATGAACAAGTCATGCACCGATGTGTTCAGCTTGCGGGTTCTGTTCAACCACTGGCTGAGCTCCCGGCGTAACTCAAGGGTGCCTTGAAAGTCAAAGATCTCGCTATGTTTGCTCAGCCCACCGCGGGCATAACGCTCTACAATTTTGCTCCAATGCAATCCTTCGATTGATTCTGTCGGCGGTTGATAGACGCGAAAGTCGAATGCTACGGGCACATCCCACCAGGGATGAAACGATGATTGGTTGAAAGCTTCGTTCATGTGTCGCGCTTGAGCCGTCCAGCGAAAGCTTTCGTCCAGGTTCCAGTCAGCTGATGCGTAAGTCGATTGCGTAAATTGCAACTCTTCCAGGGGTTCACCTGCCGGTTGAACTGCGGCAACGGAGCCTGAAACATAGTTGCCGGAGCCGTGACGCGACACGACCACGCCCTTTTCAATTAATCCGTCGATGGCCTCGCGCACCGTAATCGTGGAAATTTGCAACTGCTTCGCCATATCTCGAATAGACGGCAACTTCTCTCCTGCACGAATTTTGCCTTCTTCGATAGAGCGCAGGAGGCTGGTGAAGAGCTGCTTGGAGAGGGGCTCAGGGCCAAAGACGTTCAAAGAAATCGCTATTTTTTGCGCCATTATCTTCTGCTTCCGGAGTTTGTATGCTGCTGTGCAAGCAGCGCAGCTCTCAATCTGTCAGCGCAGGCGGCGATTGATTCCACTGGCTGGGCAAAGGAAATTGACAGTCCCGGCCGCCCCGCAGGCAGCAGGTAATAAGGCGAGGCAGGCGAGGCAGGCGCAAGATCGGGTGTAGAACAATGCTCGTAGGCAGCAAGATCATCAATGTGCGATGACAGCCAGACAGACTGGAAAGTGCCTCCTTTGGCTGGAGAATAGATGACATTGCCCGGGGGGATTTTGTCCAACTCTTGAAGAAGTGTCGCTCTTCTCACCTCGAGAAGCCGTTGTAGTTTGCGAATTCGCTCTTGCACATACTGCGTTTCAAACATGCGCAGCATCAGTCTTTGCAGGATAGGCGAAGTGCATCGGTTGGCCAGAGATTTTAGCCTGGTGAACGGCGCTCGCACCGCCTCTGGTAGCACCATAAAAGCGAAATGCATTTGCTCAGGAAAAATAGATTCCGCCGCGCCTATATAGAACGTGCGGGCGCTGTCATCCAGAGCGTGAATTGAAGGAATGATGCGGCTGTCGAATGAGAATTCGCAGTTCGTGTCTTCTTCGACGATGATTGTTTTGTGCGCCTGCGCCCACTGCAAAAGTTTTTCCCGGCGTGTGCGGGAAAGCACGGCTCCTGTCGGAATCTGGCATGAAGGGCTGATATAGGCCAGGTGGGCATCGTTTATACGAGCAAGTTCCTCAGTGATAATTCCAGAATCGTCCAGCGGAACTGGTCTCAGCTGCGATGTGTATGCTTGCAGCCAGAACCTGTTCATGCCTGGATCTTCAAGCATCACGGCAGTATGTTCATCGATCAGCAGGCGGGCGATAAAGCTGCGGCATTCCTGCAGATTGTTCATGACGAAAACATTGTTGGCCGAGCACTTCATCGCTCTGGATTGGTTCAGCCACGTGGCTATGTATTCTCGCAGTTCAGGCAAACCCGCCGGGTCGCTCAAGGCCGCGGGCTGGCTGCGACAGTCGGACGTCCACAGTTCGATTGCTTGTTCGAATCGGGCGCCGCCGCAAGGCTCGGAAATCGGCTCGTAACCAAATCTGCACGACAGTTCGCTTGCCGCACCAAATGCAGTGGCATCTTTGATCTTTCTAACACCCTGGGTTTCTAAGTGCCCGCCTGCATGTTCGATTGACTGCCTGGCCAAGATTGGACTGCTGCTGGAGATAAAGGTGCCGGAGCCGTGTCTTACTTCCAGCCATCCTTCCGCAATCAGTTGATCGAATGCCTTACGTACCGCAGATTGGCTCAGGTCCAGGCGGTGAGAACAAACGCGGATGGAGGCAACCCGGTCGCCTGGCTTGATTTGATTGTTGTTAAGAGCGCGGGCGATTGCGTCTCTAAATCGCGTGGAGACCGACTCGTTTGAATCTTTGTCGATGTTGAAGAAAAATTCGTCTTCGCCCATCGCAAAATCCTACCATTCATAGCAAAATTGAGGCCAGCCGTTTTATCCCTTCCTCAATTCTTTGCTCAGTCAAATCTGCGTAGCCCAGCATAAATTCTGCCTGGTGAACTGGTCCGCCAACGTAATATCGGCTTGTGCCCACCAGTCCTACCCCTACCGTTTTTGCTTTATAGATTATCTCGGTTTCGCTCAACCCGGTTTCGAATTGAACCAGGGCATGCATGCCGGCTTCTTCACCAAATACGGTGGCGCGAGGGCCGAAATGTTTTTCCAGAGAGCGCATTAACGCTTGCCTGCGCTTGGCATAAAGCACATGCATTTTGCGCACATGACGCAGCAAGTAGCCGCGCTGCATGAAGTCTGCCAGCATGGCCTGAAGCAGAAGGGGAACGTGCTCGCCGACGAAATCTCGTGTGCGGCAATAGACTTCGACCAGGTTGTCGGGCAAGACCAGGTAGGCGATTCCCAGCGAGGGAAAGAGAGTTTTGTAAAAAGAGCCCAGGAAGATGACCTGATTTTGCTCGTCCAGCCCCTTCAAAGCTGGAATGGAGCCGACGCCGAACTGAAACTCGCTGTCGTGCTCGTCTTCGACAATCAAGGCACCGCTGCGCCTGGCCCAATTAAGCAACTCCACCCGGCGGTTCAAACTCAGGGCCACACCGATGGGGTTCTGATGGGAAGGGCTGAGATAGACGAGCCTGAATTGCTCATCAACGGACTCGATCACTTCATCGACCAGGAAACCGCTTTCGTCTACAGGCACTGAAAAGACGGTCGCGCCTTCAAGCTCGAAGCTCTCCCGCAGTCCTGGATAGCTCGGATTTTCGATGGCTACCAGATCGCCTCTGTCCAGATGAATGCGAGCCATTAAGCTTATTGCCTGCCGCCAGCCACACAGCACTATGACTTGGTCCTCACTGCATTTGATACCACGGGTCTTGCGCAGCCAACGGGCGATCGCCTCTCTCAGCGGCTTGTATCCAAGTGGTTCGTGGGCGTAGTCGAGCAAGGCGGGGTCGAATTTCTTGGCCGCTCGGGCGAAGGCTTGCGACAACTGTCTGACAGGGGCAACACTGAGAGCCCCACGCCAACCATGAAATGAAATTTCAGGCTCAGTCCAGCTATATTCGATACCGGGAAAATTGAGGACATGCTTTGCATATGTAGATAGGCGCGCGCGTTTTACCTGGATCTGGAGAGGGGTTTCCTTCTCTGCAATCGGTTTGGCTGGTTGTTCAGGCAGGTTGTTGCTGACATAAGTGCCGCTCCCATCCAGCCCTTCCACATAGCCTTCTTGTTTCAGCCGATTGAAGGCTGCAACCACGGTGGCACGAGCGATCCCAAGTTCTGCCGAAAGTGCTCGCGTAGCTGGCAGAGGTTGGGAAGGAGCTATTTTACCCGTGACAATTAGCCGTCGCAGCTCTTCATAGAGTTGTCGGCTCAGGGTGTGTCGAGCGCGTGTATCAAGGGTGATATCGAGGTCTGGCATCAGTTGAAAACGGCCTGGAGTAGATTCTCATTTCAATAGCACATTCTAGACCAATTTGGTTCAAATGAAACTTCAGCCGCCACTTCCAGTCTTCAGCCACCCAATGCATCGCTTAGCCCCATTCCCAACCTATCTTCCAACACCCCTCCTTCCACAACCTCTCCTACTCCTAAAGTTGAGGTAGCTACGCTAAGTTCGTGTGAAAGATTAAATGTGGCGGGGGTAGGGTTTCCAAACCACTTTCAGCCAAGCGTAGGGGTTTTGAGACTGCCAATTTTTTGTACTAGGTTTGTAGAAGCAGGGAAAGTGGTCTGTGAGTTAATGCGAAATCACAATCAGATTGGTCCGCTTGCTTGACTCCTCCTGACATCTATAGGCTGCCAATTATTCATTCACTAACCAATCGAGTTCCCAACACCCACAACTTCCGCAAAATCCATCATCTCGAAGATCTTATCCAGCGTTGAAGCGCTCAAGGTTCAACAACAGATTCCAACACGCAACTAAACCATTTAGACGCGCGGCCGAATCGGCACGCGCAGGAGGAAAGCAATGAGAAAATTGCTGTACACATTTTCACTGATCGCAGCCCTGCTCTGCGCAATCGCCCCTTCGGCATTTGCGTTCAACAACCGAAAGGTGCAGAACTTCCGGCAACAGAAGGTGCAAAACTTTCGTCAGCAGCGTCAGTATGCCCCGAGGATGCAGAACTTTCGCCAGCAGCGTCAGTATGCCCCGAGGATGCAAAACTTCCGCCAGCAGCGTCAGTATGACCCGAGGATGCAGAACTTCCGCCAACAGCGTCAGTATGACCCGAGGATGCAGAACTTTCGCCAACAGCGTCAGTATGCGAATCCATATGGGCGAAACCTGGGACAAAGTCGGCAGTTCGCCAATCAATATGGGAACCAGAACTTCCAGCGCAACTTTCACACCCAAGGTTACGGTCCGAACGGCCGTTTCATTGGCGGCGAGATTCGCGATTACGGACGTTCTTTCGGCGGCTACGATCGCTACTATGGCGACCGCTTTATCGTCGATCGCGAGTTCGACGATTGGGGCATGTACGGCTATCCATACCCCTACCTGTTCAGCGACTGCTACGACGGAGACTGGCTCTACCCCGACCCTGACCAGGGTGAGTGGGAACTGACTGTGGTGGTCAATCACCGTCTCGTAACGGCGTACTGGGATCCGTATCTGGGCGGCTACTACTACTACGATCCCTACCTGGGATACATCCAAGTCGCATAACGCGACAAACCGGGGATGCCCTCTGGTCCCCGGTTTCAACAACCAACACCGACAGGTGTAGAACAATGATTCTTTCAATTTTCACGCTCTTCTTCCGAGTGATGGAGTGCATGGTGCTAGGAGCAATAGCTGCTTGGTTGGCAATGCACGTCGCTCAGAAGGTTCTGGATCAGGCGGAAGCAAAGATCATAGAGTGGGTTGGCGATGCGGAGCGGGCTCTGCATGTTGTCTATCAGTCATCGAGTTCATGCGTCGGTTTCCTTATAATCGGCGGCTTTGCATTCGACTGCCGGACAATATGTTTTCGCTTGCTGGGGGCGGTGGTGGCAATTTGGCTGGCGCGCAGATACCTGCGCACGCTTTAGGCTTGTCGCCCTGCTCTACCAGAGAATGTGCAGGAGGCGCTGCGCAGCCGGGATAACGATTAGACAGTTGCAGTATCGCAACGAAAAGAACGCCCTCCTAATAAGGCGTTTCGGAACCGCGTCCAGTAAGGGCGCAAAAGGTAATTACAATGGATCCTCGCACTGAATCGAATGTGGCAATAGCGATTTTTCTGGTCCTCTCGATCGCCGTGGGCGTCGTCTCCTCGTACACACACGGAATCCTTTCTTCGAGTGCCATCATCATTGGTGGCGGGCTGCTCATCGCGATTGCGGTGGACTACCTGCTTGCCGAGATTCACATGATGGGCGCCATAGTCGACGGTATAGCGGCGGGTCTTGTGGCCATTCTCATCGCCATCATCACCAAGATCGTCATCTGGCTCGTCTGACCTAAACCCAATCGGTGGCCGACCTTCGCATAGGTCGGCCCCAACAAACATCAAGTTACTCAAAAGGAAATCGTGAAATCGCACAGAGAATTGCTCACAGTCCCATGGCCTGGGCGCCTCTGGCTTGTTCGGCACGGACACAGTTTGGAGAATGAAGCTTATTCCCGCGCAAGAGCGGACGGATCGGCTGCCACAGATCTCAAATTGGCCGATGCCGCTGTTCCCCTTACCACACTGGGATTCGCTCAAGCAGCAGAGCTTGGGCAGTGGATCAATCAACTGCCTGAAAACGAAAAACCCGACGTCGTTTTGTCTTCTCCATACCTGAGGGCAACGTCTACCGCATCCACTATGTTGGCAGACGTGCCGACCGCTGAAGTGTTTTACGACGAGCGCTTACGCGAGCAAGAATTCGGCGTGCTGGCCGGATTGACCTTGCTGGGACTGCGTAAGAAGTTCCCAAAGGAGTATGCCAGGCGCAGGCAAATGGGACCTTTCTATCACAGACCACCGGGTGGAGAAAACTGGTGTGATGTGATCTTGCGTGTGCGCAGCTTTCTCGACACGATACGGCGCCACAGGGGCGAAAACGTCATCGTCGTGTGCCATGCGGTAGTGATTCAATGCTTTCGCTACCTGCTTGAGCCGGAGCTGCAGGGCAATGACCTGAGCACTGTCGACCTGGCAAACGCAGTTCCGAACTGCTCGGTTACTACCTACCACTGCGATACCGCCAGTGGTGCAGACCGGCTGATCCGGCTTGGCGAACCCTATCGATGCGCGTAGGCGGTTTTGAAGCGAAGATAAGACGGTTGCAGTATGGCAACATACGGCGCGCTCAATGATTCAGAGCGCCAAGGAGCTGCGTCCGTCAAGGACGGCAACGAGGCAAAAAAATGGATACAAAAATTGGGCACAGCAAAGGGATGGATCTGACGCAGAGGTTGGCAGCTATGGATGCACGGTTGGCACTCTACTGCCCTACCCGGGCAGAATTAGTGTACGACACTTTAGCTTCCGTGCTCAGGGTTTTGGGAGTGGTGTTGTTGGTGGTGCTCGGCATCACCATCATCGTTGTCACCGCAGTCCAGGCTCCGGGTGTCCTGATCGGAACCGGCTTGCTAGTCGCAGTTGTCTGCGCGCTCGCTACTGTGATGTCGGGCGACGGGTGCTGATTAGTTGGATTTGCGTGCCATCGCCGGTCTGACCGTCGTAGCCTGCGCATCCGCGGTGCTTTGTCTGGACAACGTTTACAACATCTTCTAACAGAGGACTCTGGCGGTTGTCGCCGTTCACTCTCACCCAAAAACGCCTGGAAAGGAGAAAGACCCATGACCAATACCAACGCAACTCACGCCAGCTTCACCAGCGACCAAGAATCCGAAGCACCAATAGGAGGAAATGGAATAATGCGCAAGCTCATTTTGGGTCTTCTCAACTCTGTCGACGAGGGTCCCGGCAAATTGCGGACCGACTCCATCGCATCGCAAGTCGAGGATCTGTCAAGACACTAAAAAGGCGGTGACTCTCTTCGCCGGCGGCAGGCTCAAACTGCCTCGCTGCTGGCGGGTGTTGATCTCTTTCAACCTTCAACACGCGGGCATTGCCCCGCACCAATTTGAGGTATCTTCCATGTTCGATCAAAATGATTCAGCCGGAATTGCAGCTGCCCTGTTGGCTTTCCAGACCCGTTGCGCGCTGGGAATCGGCAGGTTCGGCACCGACTCCGACGTGTTCGCGCAGCTGGCAGTCACTTCGCCCAATCAGCAGGTGCAGACCATCACCGCTCCTGGCGGCAAAGCGGTCAACTCGTTGCAGGCGCGCACCACGGGCAGCGCCTTCGCAAGCGAGAACTTCGGCTATGACACGCCCGATAAGCGGCTGGCTGCTCTGGGCGCCATGGTCGAGTTGGCGTTCGACCTGCTCAACGACCCGAACGCGTCCATCACCGGCACCCTCCAGGAGACGCCCATTTTCTGGGGCGGACAGCGTGGTTCATCGCAGAACCATTCCGTACAGGTGGCGATCGTTGGCGGGCAGGTTGTGCTGAAACACATTGAGACCATCGTCTGATTTGAATCCACGCATCAAGACTGGACTGCGGCTTGTCCGCAGTCCAGGTGAAATGCATTTCCATTCACTTCAAAACGGATACAAGGAATAGTTTTCATGAAAAGGAACACAATCAGAAATTTTGCTCTCAGTGGCATAGCGGCTGCGGTCATGCTGTTCGTGAGTGTGCCTGCCAGCTACGCCCGTGGCACCGTTGACGGTGGCATGCGCGCGAAGATGATGAGCAGCAGCGACCAGCTGACCGGCAAACAGGCGCATGCCGTCTCCGCGCCAGTGAGCGGACAACCTGTGCCGGTGATCGAGACCCTGACCTACCTGAACAAGCCCTGGTTCCATTCTTACACCAGCTACAAGATGCAGCGGCAGCTCATGGCTACCTACAGCAGCCGTCTGGGCTATGACGTTTTGCAAGACAACGAGGGGCAATGGTACGCCTTTAGCCCTGGCAGCGCCGAGGGCACGAGCCTTCCGGGCAAGCCGCAGGTCAATCTGCCGGATACCCAGTCGCGCCCGCTCGACGGCAACGATTCCGGCTCGCTCTCTTCTGTAGGCGCCGGCAGTGTCGTCAACGGCTCGCCTCAGCTGGCTGCTCAATACCGCTACACGCACGTGGAGCAGCTCGACGATGTTAACTACAGGGTCAGCACTGCGGTAGACACGCAGTTCGTTGCTGACCAGAGCGCCTGGTTCGC